>R25__coassemble_138_pt1 | contig 46697 bp, 43 predicted proteins | sample R25__metabat2_high_PE_017 | metagenome-assembled genome bin R25 | reverse complement strand
GAGTGTTAATATCGCGTTCTCCTCCGGTGATTTGGCTCATCTGCTGTTTGCTGAGCTCGTTCAATTTGAGATTTTTCATTTATTTATCGTTTTTAAGAATATACTATCTCTCCCTGTCGCGGGGCATGCTGGCGTTTTGCACAGCGTTTTCGGATTGCTTTTGCGTGCTTTATGGGCAAGAAAGCAAACAAATCCCTGTCCCATAAAATAATTCCCCAATATCTCGTTATTGCTAACAGAGCATATAGATTATGCCTAAGGTGCAGGGAGTGGGAAAAGGCTGTTGTGCTTTCCTACGGCGATGGCAGTCTTCCCCATATGGCACCTTTTCTTGTTTATAGTCCCATTCAACGGCGCACTCTTGAATGAGACTTCATATGATTGTTAACATTGATTGTTTGTTTAATCAATACCAGTGCTTCAGTAGCTATTAGGATTATCTGATATTTAGGGGAATGATATCAAGTCATTGCTCGTTGCGTTTCAGATACAGCATATTGTTCTTATAATCGAAGATGACATTGAAGTGGCGGAAAAAGTCAAGACCAAGCATGATGTCGCAAAATGACAGATTTTCCATACAACCTGGTACGTTAAAATAAGAATGGTTAATGTCGTCCCAGCGCCTTATGGGGAAATCTACACTATCAACAGCCACGCCTATTTGGTTTAGTATTAGCCATGCCAACGAATTGGTATCAACCTGGCTGAAGTGTTGATCAACCTTATGTAGAAACGTCGAGTCGAAACCTGTATAACCACACCAACCCAAATCCAAAAACGCACGAGCCTCGATAGAACCGCCTGCTTTTAGCCTAAAACCTGGCACTTTAATATGTCTATATAAATGGTCATAATATGGATATTCCTCTGTATAATGCATGGGAATCACAAGATACTGCTCTGTATCTGAGGGCAAATCATTTCCCCACGTCATTATGGAATTAATAAAATCAAATCTAACAACATATTTTTCAAAAAAATCACGGCCCAAAACAACTTTACATGACTTATCTACAATTTTTTGCGACCAATCGGTTATTTGCACGGTATCTACTTTGAACAATGTATTACCACCAAGTTTAAATAATAAACTATCGGCCATACATGTTTCCCAAATTGAGGGCGCAGGACAGCTATACAGAAAAGAAAAAGATGTTTTAACCAAACGTTTTAAATCTGGGGACATGGCAGAATAATAGAACCCATTGTCAATCACTGCACTATCAACCTTCACTCCATTGATTTCGGTACTAAAGAAAAGATGATGAATTCCTAGAACCTCTGTATGTGGGTCAAAAATAATTTTGACTGAATCGGAAAAATTGCTTGAGTCTTCTATCATAGTGGAATTATCGAGTTGTTTTGATGTGCAGCACCATAAGGTTGACACTAACGGCAGAAGGCAGATAAGTCTTAATACTCTCATTTTTGGGCATTTTTGATATTTGGAGGGAGGGGCTCCCCCCCCCCTCCAAATAGATTGTTATTAGAATGATTACCCGTTGGCGGAATTAAACCAGTGCATATTTAACTCTGCCAATCGGTTGATTATTTAAGTAATTGATGTATTGAGCGACGGTCAGTGCACTGATTTTACCGATGATGCGGGCAAACAGGCCGTCGGTTTGTTTTGCATAGTTGCGGATGACCATGTATTGGTCGCACAGTTGCGAGAACAACGTTTCGACGCGCTTCCTCGCCTTGGCAAACGGTATGAATGTCGGTTTCCATGCCTTTTGATTGAGACGGTACGGGCATTCAAGCCTGATGTTGGCAGTCTCGAAAAGGTCAAGCTGCACACTCTCGCTGATGTAGCCCTTGTCCCCGAAGATGCTGCAATCGTGATACAGCGGCTTGATGTCGTTGAGATAATGCAGGTCGTGGACACTTGCCTTCGAGAGGTCGTAGGAATGCACTACGCCACTCAGTCCGGTGAGGGCGTGGAGTTTGTAGCCGAAGTAATACACGCCCTGCGAGGCGCAGTAGCCGAAGTTCGGCGCCGTGTCGGGAGTGGTTCTGCCCATCTTGCAACGTTTCCCTCTCGACAGACGACACACTTCGATAGGCTTGCTGACGATACAGAAATAATCCTCGCCGCCGTCTATATCGGCCACCATGCGCTTGCGGATGTCCTCGCACAGGCCGGCGGTGTACTTGCGGCGGTCGTTGTACTGTCGGCGTGAAATCAGGTTCGGCATAAGCTCTCTGTGGCTTTTCAGCATCGAGAACAGGCGGCTCTCGCTGTCGATGCTTTCCGTCTCGGCCGTCAACGCCAGCGCGATGACCTCAAGGTCGGAGAACTTGGGAACGACACCCCGTCGGGGCATTTTGCCGTGCTCGTTGACCAAATCTTTTGAGAAATGCTTGCACACGTCGAGAATTATTCCGAACTTTGCAAAAAAGTTGTCCATATCAGATTGATGTAATTGCTTCTTTATTTCAATTACAAAATTACTGAAAATCTGCAATATGTACAACTTTTTCTTCATCTATTTATCAACAATTTGCTTGTTGTTTAATTCCGCCAACGGGTTTTTTACTTTTACCTTTTACTCTATCCTGGGTAGTCGCCACGGTCGACAGGAACCTCAACGCCTAGTTTGCCCAATCGGTATCGGGTGTCGTTGACTGTCTCGGCGGCTTCAGAACCGGTGGAGAGCTTGTTGTCGTAGATGCTATAGTCGGCCCGCTGGGCGGCAGGGGAGAGGTTGGGCATGATGACATTGGCACCGGCCAGAATGCCCAGTTCGCGTCCTTGGGGATGGAGGGTGCCGAGAGCTGTGGTGGCGGGCAGAAGCACTTGCGGATGCAGCAGGCGGATTAGGGCCAGCAGGCGCAGGGTGGCATCGACGGTGCCGGAGGGACGGTCGGCAAAGGGAGTGCCGGAGGCGGGGATGAAGGGGCCTATGCCCACCATCTGGGGCTGGAAGGAACGGATGAACTGGAGGTCCTGAAAGAGGTTTTCGACCGTCTGGAAGGGAGAGCCGACCATGAAGCCGCAGCCCACTTGGTAGCCGATCTCTTTGAGGTCATGCAGGCAGTGCATCCGGTTGTCATATGACATATCGTCTGGGTGCAGTCGGGAGTAGTGCTTGGGGTCGGCGGTCTCGTGTCGCAGCAGGTAACGATTGGCACCGGCATCGAAAAGGCGTTGATAGCTCTCGCGTGAGCGTTCGCCCAGCGAGAGAGTGATAGCGCAGTCGGGGAACTGCTGCCGAATGGCGGCTACTATGTCGCACATACGCTCATCGGTGAACCATCCGTCTTCACCCCCTTGCAACACAAAGGTGCGGAATCCCAAGCTGTAGCCTTGCTGGCAGCATTGTAGGATGTCTTCCTTCGAAAGGCGGTAGCGATGCACGTCAGTGCGGCTGCGCCGGATGCCGCAGTAAAGGCAGTCGTTCTTGCAGTGGTTGGATATTTCGATCAGGCCTCGGATGAATATCTTGTTGCCGTAGATGCGCTGTGCCAATTGGTGTGACTGGTGGAAAAGGTAGCCGACAACCTCTTGGTCTTCTGTAGCCATGAGCCCGGCAAGTTGCTCAAGAGTGAGATTGCGGGTGGAGACAATGTGGTCGATAATCTGTTTCATAGAATAAAGTCGTAGATGCCTTCCTGCACCTGTCCGTTGTAAAGTGAGAGTGTGCGCAGTCGAGTTCCTTTGGACAGGCGGATGGGGTGGGTGTAAATGGTGCTTTCAGGCGTGGGGTCGCTGCCGTCGGTGGTGTAGTAAATGTAGGTGCCCAACACTTCGGACGAGAGTGTCACCAGATACCCCCCCTCTGTGGGAGATTTGAATACGGTGGGCTTAAAGGAACCTTTGCAGGGCTTGAATCCAAAGGCTTGGACACGTAGTTTCTGATGTTCGATTTTCTGCTGAAAGCGGGGCCAACTTTTGTTTTCGGGCAGTGACCAGAAACACTCAGCCAAAGCGCAGAGGCGTGGCAGGAGGAAGTATTCGGCTTGCTCGTAGTTGAGTATATAGTCGGTCCAAAGAAGGGCTTCGCCTCCCCAGCAATAGGGTTGTAGGTCAGAGGTGAGTTTTTTGGGCATGGGGTCGAACTGGTAGACATGGCTCAACGGCAGATATTGCGGAAGTGCGGCAGGGTGGTAGGCTGTGTCGGCCTGGTAGGTTTCAAGGTCGCAGAAGTCTGCATTGGCGTTGATGACACCGTTGCCGCGAATAGTTCCGCGACGAATGGTGCTGTCACCCTGAGAGGCCATGACTACTGCTTCGGGGCTCAAATTGTTGCACGAGAGAATGTCATCCCAACCGATGATGCGCTTGCCTTTGCGCAGAAGGTATTCCTCGATGTGAGAGACCAACCAGTTTTGCAGTCCTACTTCGTTGTCCAACCCCTGTTGACGGATGCGGTTTTGGCATTTAGGACAGTTTTCCCAGTTTTCGGTGCTGAGGTCCTCGAAGCCGATATGGATAAACTGGCTGGGAAAGAGGACCGTTATTTCATCTAGGATGTCGTCGATAAACTGTATGGCGGCATCGTTGCCGGCACAGAGGATGGCTTTGTGGGGCCAGCAGGGGCCGAGGGCGACGGAGTAGCTCTCTTGGTCGCACGAAAATTGGGGATAGGCAGCCAGTATGGCGCTGGCATGGCCGGGGAGTTCTATTTGGGGGATGACCTCGATGTTGAGCTGCTGTGCGTAGCGGATAATGTCGGCAATCTCGGCTTTGGTGTAAAAGCCGCCATAGGTGGGCTCTTCGCCGGGGCGGGCGGGTTCTTCTTGCCCCCAGGGAATTCCGGTCCGGTCGACACGCCAGGAACCGATGTCGTTGAGCTCGGGGTATTTCTCTATTTCTATTCGCCAGCCTTGGTCGTCGTTGAGAAGCCAGTGAAACTTGTTGAGCTTGTGCGCGGCCATGAGGTCGAGGTGCCGTTTGATTTGCTTGACGGTGATGAAGTGCCGGCAGGCATCGAGGAGGCTCCCCCGCCAGGGAAAGCGAGGATAGTCAAGGATGGTGCATTCGGGGAGGGTGATATGGTCGTAGGGGTGTTGATGGATGTCGGGTGGTAGCATTTGGATAAAGGTCTCGAAAGCATAGACGAGGCCGGCCTCGGTGTTGGCACTGATGTAGATGCCGTCGGGTCGCACTTGCAGCAAGTAGCCCTCGTCGCCCAGAGAGGGGTTGACGGTGTCGTTGAGCGAGATGCTGATAGAACCACGGTTGGGGGTGCCGATGAAGGCGGGTCGGATGTGCATCTGGCGTAGGGTGTTGCTGATGAATTTGGCAGTGGGGGAGTTCTGTGCCAGATTATCGAAGTAGAGCTTGGTGCGGGAGGTGATGGTGAATGTGCGCCCTTTCTGTACCATGTAGGCGGGTTCGGGAATGATGTGGTATTCAGAAATTTCGGCATTCTCCTCGCTGCATGAGGCCACAAGTAGTAGCATCATGATGGCGAGAATTGGACTCCAATGCTTTATGTTGGTGAATATAACCATTTGACTTTGCAAAGGTACAAAAAATAATTGTAGTTTGAGGTTGAGAGGTTTAGAGTTAAGAATTTTTATGCTTTAGGCAATAAATGAGAGGGCTTTCCGTTACCAAGGTAACTAAAAATGATAAGTATGGCACAAAAAACGTTGAAGAGTCTGGTTTCGGACACCATGATATACGGCATGAGCAGCATTGTTGGACGTTTTCTGAACTATTTGCTGGTGCCGCTCTATACGTATAAGATTTCTGCCGAGAGCGGCGGCTACGGCATTGTCACCAACGTCTATTCCCTGACAGCCCTGATGCTGGTCATCCTCACCTTTGGCATGGAGACCACCTTCTTCTATTTTGCCAACAAATATAAGGAACGGTCCGACACGGTCTTTTCAACCGCTTTGCTTGCCGTTTTTTCGGTAGCGGCGGCATTTGTGCTGCTGTTGTTCTGTTTCATAACCCCTATTTCACAATGGCTTGGTTTTGCCAGCCATCCCGAGTATCTGAAAATGATGGGGTGTGTGGTGGCCATTGATGCCTTTCAGGCCATATTGTTTGCCTTGTTGCGCGCACAGGGACGGGCATGGAAGTTTGCCTTGCTGAAACTGCTATTCATTGTTTGCAATATAGGTTTGAATCTTTTTGTCTTCTTGTTGGCACCGAGCCTTAAGGTTTCTCATCCTAGCCTGATGGAATGGTTTAACCCAGTCAATGAGGTGGGTTATATATTTGTTGTCAACTTAATCTGCACCGCTGGTATCACTCTCTTTTTCATTCCCGAATTGCGAAAGCTGAAGTTTGGCATGGATGTGTCCCTCCTGAAGGAGATGCTCAGGTACACCTGGCCATTGCTACTTTTCGGCATTGCGGGCATCTTAAATCAGGTGGCGGACAAGATCTGTTATCGCTTTATCGTCCCCGGCTTGGAAGGTGAAATTCAATTGGGCATCTATGGTGCCTGCTCCAAGATTGCCATGATCATGGCCATGATTACGCAGGCTTTTCGCTATGCTTACGAGCCTTTTGTCTTCGGCGGTGGCCAGGGCCAGAAGAACAAGGAGAGCCAGGCCTTGGTGATGAAATATTTTGTAATGTTTGCCCTGCTGGCGTTCTTGGCGGTGATGGCCTATCTGGACATATTCAAATATGTTATCGATGCTGACTATTGGGAGGGTCTGAGAGTGGTGCCTATTGTGATGCTGGCCGAAATCTTTATGAGCATTTATTTCAACCTCTCTTTTTGGTACAAACTGATTGAACAGACCTGGTGGGGAGCCATTTTTTCAGCCATTGGGTGTGCTGTGTTGCTGGCCGTGAACTTCATATTCGTTCCCCGCTATGGCTATATGGCCTGTGCATGGGGTGGCGTGGCCGGTTATGGCACTTGCATGGTGCTCTCCTATCTTGTTGGACACAAGAAAAGCCCCGTCCCTTATAGGCTGGGACCCATCGCAGGCTATTTTGTGCTGGCTCTGGGACTTTACGGCGTGAGCGTGTGGCTGCGACCGTCACAGCTGGGTTGGGAGTTGGTGCTCAACACGGGCCTGTTGCTGGTCTACGTGGCTGTGGTGTTCTATAATGAGCGTCGATTGGTCAGATCGGTGCTTGAAAAGATATTAAGAAGAAAATAGGGGAACTTGGGCTACTCTCCGTATACCCATTCGCACAGTGAATAGCGCTGGACAGAGAGGCCGTTCATGTATCGCATCTCGCTGCAGGTCTTGTTCTGTGCTGAAACTTCTTCGGGGGTGTAGTAGTCGACGTTGGTGTTGTATTTGATGCATCGGCAACGCTTTGTGCAGCCCGATACCGAGAGTATCATAAGGACTGCAAGCAGAAGTTGAAGACTTTTCTTTTTCATTATCGGGAAACTCTTATTGGCTGAGGAAAGATACTATCTGTTGTTCGTCGATGTTGCGGTAGTGGCATGTGGCTTTCACTTGCCCGTCTTCCATAAGGAAGACAATGGGCCGCTGGCCATAGGTGATGAGAGCGTATGTGGTCACGTCCATCTTATAAGAGGGTCGGAGAAAAGTGGAGGAGTCAACCGTGAGGCCTGTGGTGGTGCTGTCATGACCAGGGGTCAGATAGACAAAAAGGTTGGAGTCTAGTTGGTTCCGACGGTAGATATGAGTAAGTTTTTGGTCGGCCATTTGGCAGAAGGAACATCCCGGGGTCAGGAACGCCACCACGTGTTTGCCATGCTTGAGACCGAGGCTGTGGAGCTCGCCCTGGGGGGCATTGGCTTTGTCCAGTTCCTCTTGGTTGTAGTATTCCTTCGAGGGACCGAAAAGCCAGTTGTCGGGGGCTGAAATACAGAACACGGTCACGATAAGGGCAACGATGGCCGGAAGCCATATGAACCAACGGGGTTTCCATCGCCACGGCTGTGCTCCCATTGAAAAAAGCAGCAACAGGATTAGGACAGCATTTTTGACGAGTGAGTGGGCGGGGTTTATCGGTAGGAGCGACCCCATACAGTGGCAGCTGTCTGTACGCCCCATCAGCAAAGCGTAGCACAAGAATAGGACAAAGCATACCAAGAGCAGTAGTGCGCTTGTGTCTACCAGCCGTTTCCAGATGTTGGACAGTAGTCCAAGTCCAACCAGCAGTTCGGCAACGATAACCACGCGGGCCACAAAGAAGGATAAATTCAGCGAGAGAATGTTGTAGGAGAATATGTATATCTCAAACTGGTCGATGTCCATTAACTTGGACAGGGCAGAGACTATAAAAAACACACCCAACAGCATCCTCACGATGAGTGCTGTCAGGCGTATGAATTTGGAGCGGAAAGGTGTCAATCCTTAGCCTCCGTGCAGGTGACCTCTTCCATTTGGCGTACAAGGTCGCCTTCTATCATGCGTTCGAAACCCAGCCGGGTAATCTTGCTGCATCTGAAACCGTAGTCAGCGGTAACATAGGTCACCTGATTTTGGTTGTCAACATTGGTGCAGCGGCAACGATGTTCTTTGCTGCAACTGCTCATGAGCGTCAGTGCTGCCAAAAGCAGAAAGAAAATGTATTTTTTCATGATGTACTACTTTTGATAAAGGATGGATGAGTCTCCAATAAAGGGATAGTCGGTGCAGACGACGGGATCGACATGGGCGCTGTCCAACGCGTCGTAGTAGGTGACATAATTCAACTTGCTGCAGTCGCCTTGGGTGATGGTGATGATACGCGTGTCCATGGAGCCGAGTACCGAGCAACGACAATTCTTCTCCTTAACACAAGAACTCAGCAATGCCACACAGGCTACACCTATTAGGAACAGATATTTTTTCATAATGCACACTGATTATTTCAAATTGCAAAAATACAAAAAAAATCAGACATACAATCTTTTTTTTCTATTTTAGGTTCAAATACGATTGTTTTCCTCATGCGATATGTCTTTCCCGCCCACTACTCGACATATCATCAGCCCATCTCTGATAGGTAATAGGATGTTATCTACGCGATGGTCAGCTGTGATGTAGCGGTTCAGTTGTTGGATGGTTCGGGTCGCCCGGTCGCACCGAAGTTGGGTCTCGGCCTCTGCCGTCACCCGCCCATACCAAAGCATGTTATCCAAGATAATTAGCCCGCCGGGTCGCATTTTGGGCACAAGTAGTTGGTAGTACTTGTCGTATTGGGTCTTGTCGGCGTCCACAAAGGCCAATCCTATGCCGTCGGGAAGGGTGGGCAGAATGTCGAGAGCCTGTCCGATATGGAGATGTAAATGGCTTTCGACTCCGGCCATCCGAAAGTGTTGCCTGATGATTTCTTCGTATTCCTCGTTGGCTTCCACGACGTGTAGTTGCCCGCCTGCGGGCATCCCTCGGGCTATGCATACGGCCCCATAGCCTGCATAGCTGCCAATTTCTACGGCAATAGAGGGTTCTGCTATTTGGGCAAATAGTTGTAGCAAAACACCTTGATAGGGTGTCGATGACATGTTGGGGTTGACCGTATGGAGGGCAATGCTGCGATAAATGGCGTTTAGGGCCTCATCGGGAGGGGTGGTGTGCTCGGTGCAGTATTTCTCTATGTCGTCCATGCCTACTATAGGTCGCGTAAGATTTCTTCCAGTTGCACTTCGTCGTGGACCAGCACTTCGCGGGCCTTGGAGCCGTTGTAGGGGCCCACAATGCCGGCTGCTTCCAGTTGGTCTATGATGCGTCCTGCACGGTTATATCCCAATTGCAACTTGCGTTGCAGCAGTGATGTGGAACCAAACTGACTGGCCACCACCAGTCGTGCGGCATCATTGAAGAATTCATCCTTCTGCTTGGGGTCGAAGTCTTTGTTGGGCTCTTCGTTCTCATCGAGATATTCAGGCAGCAGGAATCCGTCGGGATAGCCCCGCTGCGAGCCAATGAAGTCTGCCAACTGCTCTATCTCTTCCGTCTCAATGAGGGCGCACTGGATGCGTACTAGGTCGGCCCCCGAAAGTGATATGAGCATGTCGCCACGGCCTATCAGTCGTTGGGCCCCGCTGCAGTCCAGAATGGTGCGCGAGTCGATGCCACTGGTCACTTTGAAGGCCACGCGGGCGGGGAAGTTGGCTTTGATTGTGCCAGTAATAATGTTAGTGGTGGGGCGTTGGGTGGCAATGATGAGGTGAATGCCCACGGCGCGGGCCAGCTGTGCCAGACGGCAGATGGGCATCTCCACTTCCTTTCCCGCCGTCATGATGAGGTCGGCATACTCGTCTATCACCAACACTATGTAGGGCAGGAAGCGGTGCCCGTTTTCGGGATTGAGGTGCCGATGGATGAATTTGTCGTTGTATTCCGTTATCTTGCGCACGCCTGCTTGTCTCAGCAGCTCATAGCGCTGGTCCATCTCGATACACAGCGAGTTGAGTGTCCGCACCACCTTTTTCACGTCGGTGATGATGGCCTCTTCGCTGTCGGGCAGTTTGGCCAAGTAGTGTCGCTCAATCTTGTTGTAGAGAGAGAGTTCCACTTTCTTGGGGTCTACCATGACGAATTTCAGTTCAGAGGGGTGCTTCTTATACAGCAACGAGGCGATGACAGCGTTGAGACCGACCGACTTACCTGTGCCGGTAGCACCGGCCATAAGCAGATGGGGCATTTTGGCCAAGTCGGTAACGAAAGGTTCGTTGCTGATGGTCTTGCCGAAAGCGATGGGCAGTTCCATCTTATTGTTGTTGACAAAGGCATCGCATTCCAGCATGTTCTTCATTGAGACAATCTGGGGTTTGGCATTGGGCACCTCTATACCCACTGTGCCCTTGCCTGGGATGGGGGCGATGATGCGGATGCCGAGGGCGGAAAGACTCAAGGCTATATCGTCCTCTAGGCTTTTTATCTTAGAAATGCGCACGCCTGGAGCGGGCTTGATTTCATACAGGGTTACCGTAGGACCGGGCGAGGCTGTGATTTGCACTATTTCGATGCCGTAGTTGCGCAAGGTCTCCACAATGTGGTCCTTGTTGGCCACTAATTCCTCCTTCGTCACCTTGGTGTTTTTGGTCTCCCAGTCGGTGAGCAAGTCAGTGGTGGGCATCTGATACTGCTTCAGGTCTAAGTGTGGGTCGTACAGCTCGTCTATGCCGTAGTGCGTTCCCTCCTGCGTGGCCTCCAGTTCTGAGTATTTGTCCAAATCCTCCTCCTCGGCGGCAGGAGAGTCAATGTGCATGTTGTTGTCGGCAATGGTGAAGTCGATGTCCTCTTTGGCTGGCGGCATCTCTTCAGCCGTATGTTGCTGTGCCCGCTGGTTCACGCGGGCGAATTCATCGTCTATGTCGAAGGTGATCTTCTCTTCATTGGCGGGTGTAGTCTCGACGGTCTCTTCCTCTTCTGGTGTCTCAGGCTCTTCCTTCTCTTGGCGCAGCTGGCTGATTCTTTCCTTCAGGTTCACCTTTGGCAGGCTTACCTCGGGTAACTTGGGCATACGAATACGCATTCGGTGCACAAAGATTAGGAATACCACTGCTACAAATATCAGTAGCACCACCACGCCCCATCGGATAAGGCTGTACAGCTCCTCGGAGACAAACTTGCCGGTGATGCCCACATAGTTGCCAAAGGTTTCGTTTTTGAAAAACATGCCGTAGAGATAGCCCAGCACAGTAGAGCACCACAGCATCCAGAAAAGCGTCGCCCAGAAGGTCCTCCACCAAGGTAAAGGGTTTTTCTTCCACAGTCGAAGTCCATAGATGAACAGGAGGAAGTATAGCCCCATGGAGGCGATGCCGAAGGTCCCCTGCACTATTAGGTTGGCCATGTGGTAGCCTAGTTTGCCCATCCAGTTGCTCTGGCTGGGCCAGGAAACAAAGTAGGAAATAGTGGCCATGACAAGGTAGAGGGCCAACATTATGTAGCAGGCTCCGCGTAGTTTGCGGCCCCGTTCGGTCCTGCAGAATTCGACAAACTTACTGGTCGGGCGTACTTTCTTTTTCTTCTGAGTCTTTGCTTTTGACATGGTGTGCTTACTTCTGTTTTCTATGGTGGCAAATTGTAAGGAGCAGCTGCCTCAGTGGCTGTCCTTTTCAATTCTTTAGTTTCAAAAAGATGCTATAGTCCCCTAGGGAAGCTATAGCATCTGTTGTTATAAGGATGGAGACAGGACATTCAACTATTCCAGAAGCTCGGCGGCATCTTGGAATTCTTTCATGATTTTGGCAAATTCCTCGTCGTTGACATCTTTGTAGCCTGCAGGCAGCAGCATCTCGGCTTCTTTCACCTTTCCTTTGACAATCTCGGTGCAGGTATAGGTGATGGCACGACCCTCGCTGCCCTGCTGGGTGAAAATGAGGGGGAAGCCCTTGGTGTGGCCAAACAGCAAACAGTACTCGGGTCCAATCTCTTCCGTATACCAGCATTCCACGGGATTGTCGGTGCCGGTCTCGTCATAGCGGTGCATGATAAGTTTCTTGGCGGTGAAGCCAAAGATGTCCTTCGTGCCGTCCACCTTCTCATAGTAGAAATGGCCGGGTTCCTTGTCTTCCAGATAGAGGCTGTCCATCTCCTCTTTGGTCGACTCACCGCGCACTAGCAGTTTGCCGTCGCCGTCGTAGGACTCCAGTTCAATGCCGTTGGCAGCCAAATATCCGATGGCTTGACTCAGGTCGATTGCCTGTGCCACCTTCATGCCTATCTGCTGTGTCTGACCCGACATCAGCTTGTTGTCGTACACTTTCACCTCTATTGTGCTCTGCTCGGCAGGGATCTGCACGTCCACAGTGCCGGTGCTGGTGAGCTTATATTTGACAATGCCGCGGAAAGTGTTCTGAGCGTTTACGGCTCCCATTGTAAGCACCATGATGAGTGCTGCAACCAATACTTTTTTCATTTTTCTATATCTATTTATATATTTTTTCTTTCTTCTTTAACGGAAAAATGGGGGAAATAGTATTTTCCCCCACAAAATTTTCTATCCTTTAGTAAAATCTCTTACCATCCTTTGGGCAGCACGATGTTGGCAACCAGATGTGCATCTTCAAAGAGCGGGGCAATCTCCTCGTCTCTAAATCCGGCTATTCCGCACCCTATGCGCGTTACCAAGAAGGTCTTCTCGGGATGCTCTTGGGCAAATTGGATAAACTCGTCAACATAGGGCTTGATGGTCTCCACGCCGCCCTGCATGGTGGGGATGGCATAGCTCTGCCCTTGCAGGCCTACCCCCTGTCCCATCTTGGCCCCGAAACGTTCATAAGCTATGCGGGCCGCACCGCCGCCATGCATACCGGCCAGGTTGCTGCCAAAGACAAACACCTCGTTCGCCTTCAGGTGGGTGATAAATTCAGGAGTGTTCATGTCTATTGTTTAATTCTGAGTTCTGATTTTCCATCAAGAGAGGTCTTGGACGCCCCTGAGGGTTCAAATCAGTTGTTGATAAAAGTGCGCTGGCCCCAGTTGTCGCCTAGCGAGCCGCCAATAATCATGCTCGGTTCCTGCAGCTTGCCTTGTAGCGAAGACTCGTAGGCCTGGTTCTTGGTGACGTTGTTGAACAGCTCTTGGAAGGTGACTTCGCCACGGGTGTATTTCAGCTCTTTCAGAATATAGTAGGTGAAGAAACCGTGGTGCTGGTCAATGAAACTATAGGCAGTTTTGTCGCCGTCGGCAGCCATAAAGATGACAATGTCGTCGCGCACGCGCGGTGCACGGTAGCGTTTCGTCTCACGCTCCATGTCGAAGAATTCCTTGCCGTTGCGCTGTATGCCGTTGCAGCTGGCATCGATGATGAAGGTGTAGCTCAGTGCCTGGGTTTTCTTGAACCAGCCGCAGAGGGTGTCGATGGATATGCATTGGCTGAGCACCTTGTCCATATCCTTGCCGCTGAGGGTGATGCCGCTGGGCAGCGTGCCGTCCTTGCTGCGGAAGGCGCGTATCTTGCTCACGTCGATGCCGCTGGGCATCAGATAGGGCTGATATTTTGCGTTGCTGGTGCCGTGTCCGGCATAGTAGATAATGATATGAACGTCGCCGTTCTGGGCTTTGATGATGTCTTTCAGCCAGTGAATGCCGTCGTCGTAAATCATCTGACGGTTGGCGTTGTGCAGCACCTTCACATGGCGTGAGGGAATGCCCAGGGTGTGCACAAAATACTGGTGCAGCACGTCGCCGTCGTTGCTGGCAAAGTCGCAGTTGGGCAGCGGAGCGGTATATTCCTCGTCTGCCACGATGAGGGCGTAGGTTTTGCTGTTGCTGTTTTCTTCGATGGAGGGAATGTTGAAGTCGACGTATTCGTCATTCATCAAGGCTGCCTCCATGTTCTTGGCTGCCTGGTCAAAGGCTCCGTGCACCACTATCTGCAACTGACTGCGGCGGTAGTGGGGGCCGGTCATGTCGAAACAGCGGGTGACGAAACGGTATTCGTTTTCGGTGTTCTTCATGTTGCGGACGTTGTTGGCCAAGAAGTCCTGCACGCTGCGGGCGCGGAGGTAGGCCAGCTGTGCGTTGGTGGTGATGCCGTCCTTCACGTCCACGGAGATGCGCACGTTCTCGTCGTTGAAGACTGCGGGCATATAGCGCAGGTCGCCGAACTCGCCCTTGTAGTCGATGTGGCTGATTTCGGCGGCGTCGGTGGTGGAGGTGATGGTGACGGTGGTTTTCTTGCCTGGGGCAAAGATGTCGCCCAGCTCCTCGTCAATCATGCGCTGGGTGAGGCTGCAGATGGCGCGGCAGGAATTGGATGTATTCCACACATAGGCGGCCGAAGGATAGTCGTCTTCGGTACCCTCGAAATGGTGGCAAGTGTAGGCTATGTTGTATATGTAGTTGATTTCGGCCACGCCGTCCTCGGTAGTGTCTTCTTGCACGTCGGTGGTGATGCGCACGAAGGTCTCATCATATAACTTCTCGGCATTGGGCAGGTTGATGAGGAGGTGTTGGATCTTTTTGTTCATCATCTTTTCGCGCTGCTGGGTGGTCTGGCGCAGGCGTTTGAGGATGAATGTGTGGATGTCGTCGTTGTATTGGTGCTCGCTCTGCGGCGAGTCGGAAACGGTCTGAGCCTGACTGCCTAAGGGCAGGGCGACAACCATGGCCAACAGCCCTATGAGGGCCATCCGGCAGCAGTTTTTAGAGTATCTTTTCATTGCGCAATGAATATTATTTTTCAATTTGCAAAATTATATCTTTTTGTTGGATTAAAATCCGGTGCAGCCAGAAAGTATTCAACCTCCAAAAGTTAATAAGCCCGGTCTTCACCGAGTCCACCCATCCATGCGATAGAGCTTCTCCAGCAGTTTGTGTTCCTCACCATAGATATTCTGGTGCCACACCTCCACCCGCACGGCATAGTATTCGCCCAAGTCCCCCTCATAGAGTTGGAAATCCTTCTGCCGCATATTTGCCACCTGTCCGAACTCTTTGTGGCCTTTCACCTCTGTCCACGTGCGGAAAGTAATGTGTTCCTCCGAAAGAGGGTCTCCGCTCCCGGCCTCAAAGCAGCGCAGAAAGATATCTCCGTCCTCTAGCTCGGGGTAGTAGAAGTCATAGCGATACCGCCCCATTTCGCCAGCCAGTTGCAGCCAAGTCTGCGGGTCTGCCGTGTCCACCAGTGCGGCGGTGTAGGAGGTGTCGCGATAAGGGTGGACAATCTCTATATTCAGCGGCTCGTTCAGCTCAAGCCCTTCGGGTATGGGGTGCCGATCAGCGTAATGGTCTGGCAGAGTAAAAAAGAATAGCATGCTGACCAAATAGTTTTCAACGAAAAGCACCGCCAACCACACGATGTCTGCCACTATTATGCCTATGCCTTTTTTGACTCGCCGGTGCACAAACGCCTCGATTGCCACTGCCAGCAACAGTAGCACCGACAACACGGATATGACTAAGTATGCCCATACCAGCCATTCAGCCGTCTGCCCACGGCCCAACCAATAAATAGTCAGCAGTAGGATGAAATGCAGCCCCAACGTTATCAATGGAATTCTCCAAGCGTATTTCTTCAGCCATTGCCATACGCTCGGTTCTCTGACGGATTTTACCTCCTTGGTGTTCATAGTCAAGTGTTTCCTTTCTTAAGATTAATTGTTATTGGGTGCAAATATACCCATAATATTTGATATGAATGATATTATAGAACTTTTTCTACATTTTGCCATACTCAGCATCACCTCCACTACCAGTACGTTACCGCCACGTTATATAATCGTTAATAGTGCGGGTGGGAAGCGTCTGGAGTGCGGGTGGGAAGCGTCTGGGTTGTTGAATGATAGTGTGTGATGTTTGAGTTTATCGCAGAGCAATTGGCGGGTTGTTGATTAAGTGTTAGATGAGTTTCCTAGTGTGCTTGCGGTAGTCGGCATAGGCGGGTTTGTTCTGGAGTTGGCGCCGCTCCATCATGGGGATGCTGATGAAGAGGAAAAGTGCTGTCATGGATACGGGGGCAACTATCAGCCAGGGACGGCAGGCAAAGCCATAGACGGAGACGTACATCAGCCATACGCCCCACCAAAAGCTGATTTCGCCAAAATAGTTGGGGTGGCGGCCGTGACGCCAAAGGCCTGTTTGGAGAATTTCGTCGCGGCTGGTGCGCTGACGGACAAAGCGGTGCCGCTGCATGTCGGCAATCAGTTCTATGGCCACGGCACCCAGACATACGGCCAGTGCCACCCAGGAGAGGAGGTTGGCCTCGGCGGTCTTTGCGGGGAGCAGCAGGGCGGGCAGCATGGCCACAAAGACTTGAAGGGTGGGCACCATATTGAGCCCGAAGAGGTTTATGAGCTGGAAGATGAAGGGGCTGTAGTTCTGCCGATAGCGCGTGTAGCGCCAGTCTTCGGCTTGGAGGTTGCGGAAGGTATAGGCCCAGTTGCCGGTGAGGCGGATGGCCCATAGCCAGACGGCAACCAGGAGGAGGATATAGGGCGTGTTGAAACCGGCGATGCTCATCCAGAAGGTGAGCATAAGTGGGGGCGCGATACTCCAATAGGGGTCGTAGACAGAGACGTTCTTGTAGACAACTCCACAGAGCCATACGAAGATGGTTGCCACCACATCGGCAACAAATAGGGAGAGCAGGGGGGTGAAAGATGCACGATCCAGCCACCGATAAACAAGCAAGAACAGCAATCCTGCGATTATGTAGATGGCGATGACGATGGCAAAACTGAATCCACGAGAGGAAAGGGTGGAGTTGTTGTGTGAGGTACTATTCATGTTGTGGGTCTTTGTTGAGTTTGTTGATTAGGTATTTCACGCCGGGTTTGTAATGCTCGGCGTGCATTAGGTTGAGTGTTTCGGAAAATTCGTGTGCCAGTTCTGGGTAGAAGCTGCACATGGTGTGTGCCAGTTTCATGCAGAGGGCCTGCACCCCGGTGGGCTCTTCGAGCATGACCATGTGGCGGAGGCAGAAGTCAAGGAAGTCGATGCGGATGGCTTCCTTCGCGATGCCCTGCCGCTCAATGAGACTGAGTACAAGCCTCCTGAGAGAGGTGTCGGGAGTGGCGAGGGCGAGGTTGATGAGGCGTTCCTGCGGAATTAGGCATATTCCCCCTTTGGGTTTGTGTGTCAGTGCCCAAGCGGCATTGCGGGCCACACGGCTGTCGCTATCGTACAGGGCTTCGAGCAACACTTCGGTCGGCACCCGCCCGGCCAGTGAGCGTACTTCGTCAATTGACAGTCGGGCCTGCAGTTCTCCGCGTATGGCATCGTTTTTTATCATCTTTTTGTGCGCTTTAAACTAGTGTGTTGTGCTTATTCTTAGCATGGCATTGAGGCCACAAATTTACACAAAAAAGCTGATATAGACGTTTAGGTGAAAATAAATTTATACATTATTTGCCGAGAATTAAAATATATTACGTATCTTTGCTGGTGAATTTAAGACATGACCATTATGGGCTAAATAACTGACATAAAATTTATTGATGTGAACGAATTGACACTCTAGGGTGCCTTAGGCATCCGATAAGAGGCTTTTTATGCCCCTACGTCGGAGAGTTTTTTGACATAAAAAGGCACCTGCAAGTTGCGAATTTGTTCAATTTAAATTTTATCAGTTATGAGTAGAAAAAGAATTAAACGCAATGGCGTAATGGTGGCATGGAGCAATGGCGACCGCATTCACTTGAGTTCTGAACACTTGAAGGAGTTGAATGAGGATTATTACCGCAAGTTGGACCAGATTTATGACCGCTATGGCAACCGCATGTGGACTCACCAGGCTGAGATGTTGCGTCTCGAGTGTGGCCTTAAGGAGGATTTCAGTGACCGTTTGTGGGAGTTGGACAAGCATGTGCAGAGCCTCTGCTGCCTGATGGATGCGGCAGTGATGCTGATTGACTGGGACTGTGTGGTGTTGGGTCCTGAGACTAATTACTATCACCCCAATTTGGTCATGTTCAGAATGCTGATTAGGAGATGCAGAGAACGTGTGGAACAAGACCCAACGCTGAAGTCTCTCTTCTTGAACAGCAATGTTTATGGCCTATACGTAGAAATGGAGACCGTCTATGCCGACCACAAGGGACTTGGGTGGGTTGTGTGAGCGAGAGAATGCAGAATGCTGAGTGGGGTGCACCCCTACTCAGCATTCAAAAAACAGAATTCAGTTTTTTTTCTTGATTATTCTTCCCGCTTTAGGCGGAAGGTGAACTTTTTTTGTAGTTTGTCGCGCAGGAGGTAGAGGATGAGGCCGTAAAGGCCGACGACGAGGAGGGACAGGAGGGCAGTGAGGCCGTCGCCGAGGTGCATGAGGTAGAAGGCGACAAAGGAGCCCAGTAGGAGGAGCCCGGGCATGACGTAGGCAATGAGGACGGCTTTGAAACCGTTGCCGCTTTGGATGATCACGGTGACGCGGTCGCCGGGGCTGTACCGTTGCCAGTCGGCGGTTTGGACCTCGACGGTTTTGTCCTTAGAGTCGGCAAAGCCGCATTTGGCATGGGCTTCGCAGGTGGCGCAGGCACTGGAAACTCGCATTTGGACGGTGACTGCTCCAGAGGCCACTTGGGTGACAGTGCCGGGGTGGGTGGCTATTTTCTCCATGACTTGGGGGCGTTTTTGCAGTTCTTGACGCAGCGGCCTTCGGTGTTTATCTTATGGGTTTCGCCTTTATAGATAACTTCGGCTCGTCCCCATTCGAAGGGTGAGGCCAAGTCGAAGACGGGGTTGATGTAGAAATCGCCATGTGTGTTTATGTATCCCCAGGCCCCCATCTGGACTGGGGCAAGGCCGTCACCAAACTGGTAGGCGTTCTCGAAGCAGGGGTATACGACCAACTGGCCCAGAAGGTTGCAGTAGCCGTATTTGCCATCTTTCTCCACGAGGGCCATGCCGTCGTGGAAGACGTAGGCTTCGGAGCGATAGCCGCTGTGGTCGAATTGGATGGGAAGGATGATTTTTCCGTCGAGGTCTATAATGCCCCAGTGGTTGTCAAGGGTGACGGCTGCACGTTGGTCTTTAAAAAGTCCGGCTTGGTCGTATTGGCAGGGAATGACTTCTTTCCCTTTGGAGTTGAGATAGCCATACTTGCCGTTGCGGGCCACGAGGATGCGGCCTTCGGTCAAGCCGACGAGTTCGGTATAGATGGGCGGGGTAAGTTGCTTGAACTTGTTATTGTACATGGCCAGCCCGTCGTCGTCGCCTGCAAAGAGGAGCCCCTCGAACATAGAGGTGAGGATTTCAAACTTGATGGGGAAGACTTCTTTGCCTTGGCGGTCTATCATGCCATAGCGGTCGTAATTCTTGACGACGGCAACACCTTCGTTGAAGGGAAAGGCATATTGGAACCGAGGCTCTATTACCATTTTGCCGTCATGGTCAATGAAACCATAGGAGACCAGCGTGCTGTCGATGTCGACAGCTACGACGGCTGTGCCTTCGTTGAAGGAGGAGGCAGCCCGATAGCGTATGGGTATGCGGAGGGTGCCAAGGGTGTCGTAATAGCCGTAGATGCTGTCTTTCATGACTAGTATCATGCCGTCGGTGGGGTAGTAAACGTCATCGAATTGGCAAGGGACTATCTGGTCACCGTTGCGATTGATGAGTCCGCAGCGGCCATAGTCCATGTAGACTTTGCAGTAGTCGCCGTGGAAGCGGTCGACGAACATGAATTTGTTGGGGACGATGACGGTGCCGTCTTCGCGCTTGAAGCCGAAGAGGTCGCCGTCCTGAGTGGTTTGGATGCCGTCGATAAAGACCAACTCACAGCCGCATGACTCGTCGTCGACATACTCCACTTTCTCCTCTTGGGCCCTGAGAGCGGGCAGCAGAGTGAGGAGGAGGGTGAGGATGATTAGTTGTTTTTTATTTTTCATGGTGATACTCTTTTACCATATAGACAAAAAAAGAGGGCATTTTGCTGCAAAGGAGGGCAAATTTTTTTTAAATGATGGTCACTTCGTTGGTTGAAATCCATCCGGTGTTGCCGTCGGCGATGTGGATTTTGTGCCAGTCGCCAAGGGTTTCGTCGATGGCCACTTTGGTGCCTTCGTGGAGAATGAGTTTGTCGACGCTGTTGTTTTCGGGCGAGCTTTTGACTACTATCATGGGAGCAGTGACAATGGCCTGATTGTGACGGTCGGCCCTAATGCCGGAGGCGATGGCACAGGCCAAGGCAATGATGGTGAACAACGCCACGACAAGGATGGCAATGAGCGACCGTTTGCGCCAGAGGTAGTCGCGGCTAAGGATGAGGACCGCGACCAGTGCTGCCATGACGGCAAGCAGCAAAAGCAAAATCACCCTCCAACCCGTTGGGCTGAAGGCAGAAGTGAGGGCACGGGCCCACCGGACGATGAATATTTCGGGGAGGACGGAGATTTCGTCCTCGGTCTTACTGTTGGCCAACTGGAGGTTCTGGCGGGCATCGCGAAAGTTGGGCTTCAGGCGCAGGGCCCGCTCGTAGTTGAGAATGGCCAGGCCGTATTCCTCTTGGCGATAGTAGGCATTGCCTAGGTTATAGTAGAGGTCGGCCGAGGCATAACCAGCGTCGAGGATGGCGTTGTAGGCGTTGGCGGCTGCGACGAAGTTGGACTTGCCGTAGGCGTCGTTGCCTTTCTGCATGAGCTCTTGGGGCGTTTGGGCAGAGAGGTTGAAGGAGAGTAGAATGACGAATATGGCGATTATCTTTTTCATTGTTGCGGGGGATTAAATCATTACAATCATCTCTAGGGCTTCATCGTAGATTTGTTGTTTCTTGGTGGCGGCATCGCCTGGGGCAAAGCGTGCAAAATCTACATCCTGCAGGGTTTTCATGATGCGCTGTTGCTGAGGTTCGGGAACAGACTTCTCGCGTAGGCAATCCAGGACGGTGTCACTGCTGAGGCGGGAGAGCTGGATATTGTATTTGTCGGCCAGACAGCCCCAGATGGCTTTGTAAATTTCTTCGTAGAAGCTGTTGTCGTCGCCGGAATAGAGGTGGACGGCGGCTTTCTTGAGTCGTTTGCGGGCTTCTTTGGTGGCACGGCGCAGGCGCACTCCGGCCACGTCCTGCTGGCGTAGTTGGTATTTGCGACCCATGAAGATGGCTGTGGTGGCACCGGCAAGGATGAGCCCCAGAAGGGTCCAGAACCACCATTCGATGCCCGACTGCTCCTCGCGGGGCTGGAAATGGGGAGTGCCGGTCTGGATGTAGTTGATGTCGCTGTTGAGCAGCTTGACGTTGCTTTTATTGGTGGTGACGTTCTTCATGGAGTTAGGGTCGCCTTTGTTGATGTGGACAGGGATGGCGTCGACATGTTTGGTAACATAGCGGCCGGAGGCGGGGTCGAAGTAGGCGAAATCGAATGCGGGTATTTCATAGTCGCCTTGGCTCCGCGGGATGAGAATCCACTCGAAGGTGCGGCTGCCGCTGATGCCGTTTTGGCTGCGGTTGATGTGGTCGTTGATTTGGGGGTCGTAGACTTCGAAGACTTTGGGGAATTGGATGTCGGGGGCGTCAATGAGCATGAGGTTGCCGCTGCCGCTGATAGTGAGGCGGTAGGTGATGGCTTCGTTGGCACGGACTTCACGTGTGTCGGCTTCTCCTTTAGCGGTGAAGTTGCCAACGGCTCCATTGAAACCCGTCGGAGCACCGCCGGGAAGGGGGCGTACATTGACATTGAGGCTGTTGGTGCTGAGGTGTTTCTCGACGGCTTGGGTGGGGTTGAAGAAGGGGTCGTCGAAGAGGTCCCAGATGGAACCGGTGCTGCGGCGTTGACGCTGGACGATGGCTAGGACGTCAAGGTTGAGGGGCTCGATGGTGAGTTTGCCGCTCTCTTGTGCAAAAAGGGCACCACGGCGTATTTCGGCCACTTGGTAGTTGCGCCCGTTGACGGTCTCGTTGTACTGCCGGACACTGCCGTCCTTGGTGAGGTCTTCGCTCCAAAAGCCTTTGTTGCCGGGGAGTTTGTCAATCTGGTATTGGCTGAGGGAGACTTGGGTGTAGATCTTGTAGGTGATGATGACCTGCTCGCCTTGGTAGGGATTATTTTTGCTGAGGCTGGCGCGGGCAAAAAGTTGTTTGCTGTCGATGTTGCCAGAGGGAGCAGGTTGTGCGGCCGCCTGATGGGGTTGGCGAGAGTAGCCGTAGCCCCCTTGCTGCTGTGGCTGGGCTTGCTGGTTGCCTTTTTCGACGGTGATGGTGAAGCCTGGACAGGTGACTTTCTTGCCGTCGACGGTGCAGCTGGCTCCACCGATATTGAAGGTGCCTTCGACATCGGCCTGAAGGATATAGGTGAAGCCAAAGGTGACGGAACGGCTGGTCTTGCCGTTGATGATGGACATGCTGGTGCTCTGCGAAGTCATGGGACCCGAGAGAACCGAGAGCCCTTTGAATGAGGGACCACGGAAGTCGGAGGCGCGGTCGTTGACCTCGTAGCGGACTTCGAACCGCCGTCCCAAATCGACTCGGCCGGGAGCCCTAACGGTGAGCTCTTGGGCCGTGGCAGAGAGTGTCAATAGTAGGAATAATAATAAATGTACGTGCCTTTTCATAATTCAGTCGTCTGTTACCAGTCTTTTTCTATCTTGTTGGAAGTGGCCGCCTCGACTCGCTTGGCGTTCTCCTTCATGGTGTTCTTTTCGTTGTTTTTCACGGCTTCGAGCAGTCGTTCGGCATCTTGTTTTTTCTGTTGTTGCTGTTTCTGCTGACGTTTCTGTTGCTCTCGGTCTTTCTTGTTTTGGGGTTGGTTCTGCTGGTTCTGTTGGTCTTGTTGGTTCTGTTGTTTTTGTTGATCGTTCTGGCCTTGCTGGTCTTTCTGCTGGTTTTGGCCGTTGTTGCCCTGCTGGTCCTTGTTGTCTTTGTTTTGGTCTTTGTTCTGGTCTTGGCCACCGCCTTGCTGCTGCTGTTGCTGCTGGGCTTGTTGGAGCAGTTTCTTGGCGTAGGAGAGGTTGTAGCGGGTGTCGTTGTTTTTAGGGTCCAACTTGAGGGCTTCTTGGTAGTCGTTGACGGCTTGCTGGAACTGCTGCATGCCTTCGGCACGGTTGTCTTTGCCGAGGCCGTTCTTGAGGTTGCAGTTGCCGCGGTTGTGGAGTATTTTGCTGCGCGTCTTGTCGTTGAGGTCGGGGGTGTCGAGGGCTTTGTTGTAGTGACTAGCGGCCTCGTCGTATTTCTTTTGCCGATAGAGGGTGTTGCCGAGGTTGTAGTGGGCGCGGTAGGCGGTGCTGTCGTCGTGGAGGGCGCGGCGGTAGTTGACTTCGGCCTTGTCGAAATGTTCCTGCTTATATTCTTTGTTGCCACGGCGTGTCTCTTTGCGGGCTGTGCTGCTTTGGGCAGCAGCTATCTGGGTAAAAGAGAGGCAGAGGAGAAGCAGTGTTGGGTATAGGATTTGTTTACTTTTCATCTTTTTGAATCAGGATTTTGTCGAGGTTGACTTTCTTGTTGCGACGTTCGAAAATGAACAATTCAGCCAGCAGGCAGACGAGGGCTGCCACCAAGGGATACTGGTAGCGGCTTTCGTACTCGCTGAACATGGCTTCACCATAGGTGTCTTTTTCCATGCCTTCAATCATCTTGACAATTTCTTCGACATTGGAGTTGTTGTTGGCGCGGACATATATGCCTTTGCCCGCATTGGCAATGGCGGTGAGGGTGGCCTCGTCAAGATGGGTGGTGACGGTGTTGCCGTCGCGGTCACGCTTATAGCCTACACGCTGGTTACCGCGATATTCGGGGATGGGAGTGCCAGAGGTGAGGCCCATGCCGATGGTGCAAACACGCACCCCTTCTGATGCGGCCTCACGGGCAGCGGCTACGGCATCGTCCTCAAAGTTCTCGCCGTCGGATATGACGATGATGGCACGGCCTTGCTTCTTCACCCATTCGCGGTCGGGGTCGTCGTAGCCAAAGGACTGCATGGCTTTCCCTATGGCATCGCCGATGGCGGTGCCTTGGGCTCCTATGAGTGAGCAGTCGATTTGGTCGAGAAATAGTTTTACGGCACTGTAGTCGCTGGTGAGCGGCATCTGCACATAGCTGCTTCCGGCAAAGACAACCAGCGAGATGCGGTCGCTGCCGAGGGCATTGAGCAGATTATTGACAATGCGTTTGCTGCGTTCGAGACGGTTGGGCTGGATGTCTTCGGCCATCATGCTGTTGGAAACGTCAAGGCAGATGGCTATGTCGCTGCCGAGCCGTTCGCCTTTGACCATCTTGCTGCCTTCTTGGGGATTGGCGAGGGCTATGATAAGAAAGGCGGCCCCCAACATGATGAGGCCATATTTTGTGGACGGACGCCATGGGGAAGCATCGGGAATAAGGCGCCCGAACATGTTGCGGTCGGCAAATTGTTCAAGCCGTTTCTTATTGCGGTACTGTAGCCATATCCACACGCCCACTCCGATGGGAATGAGGAGTAAGAACCAGAGTATTGCGGGATGTTCGAAATGAATCATTGTGTTGTTTTTTCTTAGTTGTCAGCGGTTGTTTTATCAGGGGGTGGAGCGATAGTAGAAGAGACCTAAGAGGATTTCCGAGAGGAGTGCCAGGCCTGCCAGTATGAGCCATCCAAGATATTGGTCCTTGGTTTGGGCATATTTGGTGACATCGATTTTGCTCTTTTCCATCTCGTCGATCTGTTTGAAAATGTTTTCGAGCGATTTTTTGTTGGTGGCACGGAAATATTGGCCTTCATTAGTGGACTCGGCCATTTGGGTGAGCAGACGTTCGTCCAGCTCTACGGGCACATTCTGGTAATGGACTCGGCCAAATTGGTCGCGGAAAGGATAGGGGGCCATGCCTTGGGTGCCGCAGCCGATGGTGTAAAGCCGTATGTTGTAGAGGGCGGCAATCTCGGCAGCACTCTGCGGGTCAACGGCACCTTGGTTGTTGATGCCGTCGGTAAGCAAGATAATGACCTTGCTCTTGGCCTCGCTGTCTTTGATGCGGTTGATGGCGGTTGCCAATCCGTCGCCCAGGGCGGTGCCGTCCTTAATCATGCCGCTTTTGACATCTTTGAGCTGATTGAGCAACACGGGGTGGTCAATGGTGAGAGGCACCTGAGTGAAGGCTTCGCCAGAGAAAACCACCAGTCCCATGCGGTCGTTTTTGCGCCCTTCGATAAAGTCTGAGGCCACCTTCTTGGCGGCTTCGAGACGGTTGGGCTTGAAGTCTTCGGCCAGCATGCTGCCACTGACATCCATGGCCAGCACTATGTCGATGCCTTCAACTTTCATCTCTTGGCGGCTGAGCATGGTTTGGGGCCGTGCCAGGGCTATGATAAGTGCTCCCACAGTCACCATGCGAAGGGCGAAAAGCAAGGGGTAGGTGCGTTGCCTGAATGTCTTGCGGATGCCTTTGAAGAATGCAATATTGGAAAACTGAAGGGCCGGTTTCTGCTTGCGGTAGCGGAAGATATACCATGCCACCATCAGTGGTATGATGAGAAGCAGCAGGAGCAGGTATGGGTGGGCAAAAGTGATGTGGTTCATTGTTCTTGAGTGGGTTTTAGTGGGTCTGTGCCGCTTGGGGAGGAATCCTCGGTGGAGGCAGTTTTGGGTGCGATGGTTTTGACGAAATCCACCGCCTGCGACATGGAGAGGTCGTGCTGATAGGGTAGGGGCTCCGATTTGGCAAATTTGACCATGTCGGCGGTTTGTAGAATTTGACGCAGTTGGGCGTAGGCATCTTCTTTAAAGGCGATGCAGCTGCGGAAGGCTTCAAGTGTTTGGTCGGTGGTCATCTCGGTCGATTGGATGCCATAGGTCTCCTCTAAGTAGTTACGAAGTATGTCGGTTAGCTGAGTGTGGTATTCCTTCACCTTTCCTTGCTGCCACAACTGCTGCTGCCTTAGGCTCTCAAGGGCGTTGAGTGCGCGGGTGTCGGGGGGTAACGGAGGCTCTTGCGGGAGGGCGATGATGGGCTTGTGATTCTTTATGCGAAGGAAGACAAATACGGCAGCGGCAATGAGTGCGAGTATGCCTAGGATGATGCCCACCACTTTGGCAATCTCGCCAAAGGTGTAGGGCTGCCGCAATATGCCGGCTATGTCCTTGATGTTGCTGGAGGTGGTGTCCACTCCGACCACGTCTCGCACTGTCAACAGAATCGAGTCGGCTCCTATGTGGTACCAGTGCTCGCCCTCTTCAAAGCTGGTGATGGCCGTGTGGAGCGATCCGTCGACGGAATCAATCCATTGCCTGACTGCTATAATGTCGTTGTTGGAGAGGTCTTCAAGTGAGGGGGGTACAGCGTTGGATTGGATGACAAGTTCGGCTTGGTCACCGATAAGGAAAGAGGTGCTGTCGAGTTTGAACTTGTATTGAGGCTGTGGGGTGGGTACAATAGTGTCTTGCGCCTGGGCGGCAAGTCCGGACAGCAGGAAGAGTATTGCTATAAAATATCGTTTCATAATTAATGCTTAGTTTTGTCCATCAGGCACTGCGGCGGTCGAAAAGTTTTTTGAGTTCCTTGACATAGTCTTCGCCCGTGTAAAGGACGGTGTTGTCGATGCCGTATTTCTTCAGGGTCTCGTCCAAATGTGAAACGTGTGCGATATAGCGGTTGGCAAAGGCCTGGCGGATGGCGGGGTCGGCAGTGTCAATCCAAATGGTCTCAGCTGTCTCGGGGTCGTAGAACTTCGTGAGGCCGAGGTCGGGCAAGTGTGCCTCTTTTTCATCGGCTATGCGGATAGAGATGAGGTCGTGCTTGTGGGAGGCAATCTTGAGGGCGTCGGAGTAGCCGTCGTCGTAGAAGTCGCTCAGCAAGAAAGCGGTGCAGCGCTTCTTGATGACGTTGGTGAAGTAGCGAAGCCCTTCGGCCAAATCGGTGCCGTTGCTGGAGGGGCGGAATGTGATGAGCTCGCGGATGATGCGCAGAATGTGGCTGCTGCCTTTCTTGGGTGGGATGAATTTTTCAATCTTATCGCTGAAAAGTATCACCCCCACCTTGTCGTTGTTCTGTATGGCACTGAAGGCCAGCGTAGCGGCCACTTCTGCCACCAGTTCTTCTTTGAACTGGTGATGCGTGCCGAAACGGTTGGAGCCGCTGACGTCAACCAGAAGCATTACGGTGAGTTCGCGTTCCTCTTCAAAGACTTTCACATATGGGTGATTGAGGCGGGCAGTGACATTCCAGTCAATGTTGCGCACATCGTCGCCATACTGATATTCACGCACTTCGCTAAAGGCCATACCGCGACCTTTGAAAGCGCTGTGGTATTCGCCCGAGAAAAGCTGACGCGAAAGTCCCTTCGCCTTGATTTCTATCTTGCGGACTTTCTTTAAGATTTCGTTGTTTTGCTGTTCCATGGTCAGTCTCCTAATTGAGTCCTCTCATCCCCCATTAGGGAACGTCCACACGGTTGAGGATTTCGTTGACCACCTCCTCGCTGGTGATGTTTTCGGCCTCGGCTTCGTAGGTGAGGCCGATGCGGTGGCGGAGCACATCCATGGCAATGGCACGGACATCTTCGGGAATGACATAGCCTCTGCGGCGCATAAAGGCGTAGGCCTTGGAGGCCAGGGCCAGATTGATGCTGCCACGGGGGGAGGCTCCGTAGCTGATGAGACCTTTCAGTTTTTCCAATTGGTACTGCTCGGGGAAGCGGGTGGCAAAGATAATGTCCGTGATATAGTTCTCAATCTTCTCGTCCATGTATACTTCGCGCACAATGTCGCGGGCCTTGAGTATGTCGGCAGGCTTTAGTATGGGCTGCTGCTTGTTGAAACCGCCTGCCATTGACTGGTGCAAAATCTGTCGCTCTTCCTCCTTCTGAGGATAACTGATGACCACTTTCAGCATAAAGCGGTCCACCTGAGCCTCGGGCAGGGGGTAGGTGCCTTCCTGCTCAATGGGATTCTGAGTGGCCATTACCAGGAAAGGCTCTTCCAGCTTGTAGGTGGTCTCGCCAATGGTCACCTGCCGTTCCTGCATGGCTTCCAGCAAGGCGCTCTGCACCTTGGCGGGTGCACGGTTTATCTCGTCGGCCAAAATGAAGTTGGAAAAGATGGGACCCTTTTTGACGTTGAAGGTCTCGCTTTTCTGGCTATATATCATTGTGCCCAAAAGGTCGGCAGGCAGCAAGTCGGGCGTGAACTGTATGCGGCTGAACTTGGCATCGATTGCGTTGGCCAGAGAGGTGATGGTTAGAGTTTTGGCCAGACCAGGCACACCTTCCAACAGGATATGGCCGTTGCTCAAAAGGCCTATCATCAAACTCTCAATCATGTGCTTCTGTCCCACGATGTTCTTTCTCAGTTCCATGGTCAGGGCGTCCACAAAGGCGCTCTCTCTCTCAATGCGGGCATTCAGTTCTTGAATGTTGAAATGCTGTTCTTCCATATTATTAAAAAATAATGTTTTAGTTTTATTACTTTTGCGTATGTTTTTTGCTTTCTATAACGCAACGATTTTTTCTTTATTGCCAAATTATTATTTTTTTTCTTTTTTTATGACCAAAAAGCGTAATTACAAAAAAAAAGCGTATCTTTGCTAATTAAAATATGTAAATGAAAATTAAATATCTAATTAAATATTAATATCTTATGAAAAGTAGAAAAGTACTTCTCGGCTTGTTTGTGGGCCTTGCCATGTGCTTTGTTGGCACTGCTACCGCCCAAAAAGCAAATTACCAAAACAACAAACTAGTTGAAATCGGTCCCGACAATATTGGTGGCCGTGTTACTTCCCTTGTCGTCTTCGGCGGTGTCTCTGGCACCGATGTTACTCTCTATGCAGGTGCAGCCACCGGTGGTCTTTACTCACGTTCCGACGACGCACAAGCCATTTGGCAATATGTCCCCTGCTATCTCGATGGTGAGGAAATCACTCTCCCCATCAGCCAGATGCTCAAACTTGACGACAACACTATCCTCATTGGCACGGGTGAGAGCTATTATGGCAAGGGCAACAAGGTGAACAAACTGGCTGCTCTCGGTCGTGGTCTCTTCCTTTTTAATACCGAGGATGCTTCCTTCACTCGCATCGCCAACACCAACCCCGGTCTCAACCTCGAAGCCGATTTTGCTTCTGTCAACGACATGGCCGCCATGACCCTCCAGGGCACCACCTTCCTCTTCGTGGCCACGCCTAAGGGCCTTTTCCGTTGGAATATCACCCAGTTGAGTGACCTCAACAGTGCTCCCACCAAAGTGATTTCCGGCAATGTTTCCAATATTGTCCTTTCCAAACAGTTCAACCGCGCTTTCTTTGCTCAGGGTGGCAACCTTTATAAGATTAGCGACGTCATCAACGCCTCCGAGCCTGTCAACATCACCGGCAGCTGCAGTGGTTTCGAAAATGCCGCCTACATCACTTTGGCTATCGCTCCCTCCGATGAGAGCTATCTCTATGCTATGGTTAGCGGTTCCAATGGCCTCATGACCGGTCTCTATCAGACTCGCAACACCAACAGCTGGGTTCTTCTCTCCTCCTCAACAGTCACTCCCTTTAACTCTAGTATTGCTACCGATGTCACTTGCGGTGCCCTCACCGTCAGCCCCACCGATCCTACCAAGATCTATCTTGGCGGTGCCGACCTTTGGGTTGGTAAAGGTTATGTCGAGAACTCCCCCTTCCAGTGGACAGTATCCTCTTCCAACGAATACCTGATTAACAACGGTGACTACATGTCCTCTGTCTTTTCTAATAGCACCTTCGTCCACTCGGGCATTCATCAGATTGTTCCTGTCACCCGTTGGGACAACGACCACAATGTCATGTTTGAGGAATATTATATTGTTACCGACGGCGGTGTCTACTATTCCAATGGCTACAACGCTACGGGCTGGCCTCAGGCAATGACCAGGTTCCATAACCTCAACCGCGGCATGAACAACGTGCAGATTAACGGTCTTGCCGTCTGCCCCGATGGTTCCATCATCAGCGGTGCTAATGCCAATGCCTGCCCCTTCATCGAGGCTCGCGTTGAGCACAATGGTGGTGCAAACGACTCCACCTGGTATGATGGCACTGGCTCCAACATGAACCATATGGCCAACATCCTCTGGCGTGCCAACGGTGGTCAGGTGGCTGCCTCGCGTTTCACTCAGTATGCACCTTATTCCCGTCGCACCATTTTCGTCTCTTCTGCTAATGGTGCTGTCGGTCGTGCCTATGCCGACTTCAACAACTACACCAATACCCAAACCTGGACTTCCGACCAAGACTTCATGTCCGACCTCATTCAAGGCGGCCCTGCCATCGGCCAAATCTATCTTTGGGAAACCGACCATAACACCCTCTCCAACGACAGCATCACTTTCATCATCGACACCCTTAGCTTTGTCAAGCGCAACGGTGAGACTCTCGACCTCGCCAACCCCTCCAACAACTTCATGGGCACTCGTTTCCAGATCCATCGTGGCGACTCCATGATGGTCCTCGACCCCTCTCATGCTTCCTATCCTTTCTGGCACGTCTTCGATCACAACTTCACTGTTGGTAACGAAATCCGTCATACGGTTTCGCTGCCTTATCTGAGCCGTATGCTGGCTGTCACTGTTGAGAACGACATGCCCAACAACACCAACGTCTCCTACTGCTGGTTCCCCACCGATTTCCGCCACACTTTCGACGGTGACAACGATACCCGTTTCTGGAGCCACATCTATGGCATCAACGGAACCACCAACCCCAACATGGCAGTCCGTTATGTGGCCATGTCCCAGAATGGCGACTGTGCCATCATCGTCATTGAAGACAAGAAGGCCGGTCGTTCCGCCGTTGTCCGTGTCCATGGTTTCAATAGTGCCGACTACAATGCTGCCGTCCACGAAATCCGTGACCAACTCAACTATAAGATCAACACTCGCATTACCACTACTGATACCCTCATGGCCTCCGACACCAGCATCTTCTTCAACCGTCGCATTTCCTCCATCAATGTCGATCCTCGTCTTGGCAAGGATGCTGTCATCCTCACCTTTGACGGCTATGGCAACGATGCCCCCAATGTGGTTTACATCAACCATGTCTCTGGCGACAACTACACAATCTCCAACATTCCGCTGCCCACCGCAATCCCTGCCTATAGTGCAATGATTGAATACACAACTGGTGAAGTCTATGTTGGTACCGAAGACGGCGTTTTCAAGGCCTCCAGTGTCAACAACCACTCATGGCAGACCTATGGTTCCTTCAAGGGCGTCCCCGTTACCTCTATGTACCAGGTTACTTGCAACTATCCTATGATTTCCTATGTGGGCCACGACGGCGTTTCTGAGGAGCAGTACTACTTCCCCAAGACCAAGTGGGCCTATGCCATGTACTTTGGCACCTACGGCCGTGGCATCTTTATGGACTCCAGCTACGTGGTTGACCATACCAACGAAATCCTTCCCCGTGAGGTTTTCGAGGACATCCCCACGCTTGTCTCCAATGGCGACAATCAGGTCCGTGTCTATCCCAACCCCGCTGTTGACCAAGCTACCCTTGAACTCACCGTGGCCAAGGCTGGCAATGTAGTGGTGAAGGTATATGACCTCTCCGGCAAGGTGGCCTACACCGAGAACCTTGGCCGTCTCGCTGAGGGCATCCATACCCATGCCATCAACTGCCAGAACCTCCGTCATGGTATGTATCTGGTCAACGTCATCGTTGGAGGACAGAAAGCTACCTCTAAGTTGGTCGTAAGATAATGATAATTAGATAACGAAAGAGGTACTGGTCCAACAAACACAGTACCTCTTTTTTATATATAATAAAGGATTTATTCATATAGTTAATATTAATACCAATTCATCGATGAATAAAAATCTCGTTCAGGTACTCAAGTGGCGTGGCATGATACACGACATCATGCCAGGCACTGAGGAGCAGCTCTCCAAAGAAATCACAACCGCCTATGTGGGCATCGACCCCACGGCCGATTCGCTACATATTGGCCACCTTGTCAGCATCATGCTGCTCAAGCACCTCCAGATGGCCGGCCACAGACCCTTGGCTCTTGTTGGTGGAGCCACCGGCATGATAGGCGACCCCTCTTTCAAAGCCCAGGAACGCAAACTTCTCACCCCCGAAGAAGTCAACCACAATGTCGAGTGCATCCGCAAACAGCTCTCCAAGTTTCTTGACTTTGACAACCCCACTAATGGTGCCGAAATAGTCAACAACTACGATTGGATGAAAGACTACCTCTTCCTCGACTTCATCCGAGACGTGGGCAAGCATATCACCGTCAACTACATGATGACAAAAGACTCTGTCAAGAAACGCCTCGAAACCGGCCTTTCCTTCACCGAGTTCAGCTACCAACTCCTTCAGGCCTACGATTACCTCACTCTCTACCGTACCAAAGGCTGCCGTCTGCAGATGGGTGGTTCCGACCAGTGGGGCAACATCACCACTGGCACCGAACTCATCCGCCGCATGGATGGTGGCGAGGCCTATGCACTCACCTGCCCCCTCATCACTAAGGCCGACGGCACTAAATTTGGCAAGACTGAGGGCGGCAACGTATGGCTCGATCCCGCCAAGACTAGCCCTTACAAATTCTACCAGTTCTGGCTCAATTGTTCCGATGTTGACACGGCCCGCTACATCCGCATCTTCACCCTCTTCAGCCAGGAAGAGATAGCCGACCTCGAACGTCAGCATGCCCAGGCTCCCGAACGTCGTATCCTGCAGCGAGCCCTGGCCAAGGACCTCACCTGCCGTGTCCATTCCGAGAAAGACTACCAGGTGGCTCTTTCTGCCTCCGAACTGCTCTTTGGCAAAGGCACCACCGAGCAGCTCAACAGTCTCGACCGTGACACCATGCTCTCTGTCTTCGAGGGCGTGCCCCAATTCACCATTGAACGCAGCCGGCTCGACGATGGTGTCGCCCTCATCGATCTGGCCGCCGAAGTGGGCATGTTCGCCTCCAAGGGCGAAATCCGTCGCGAACTCAAGCAGAACTCCATTTCTGTCAATAAAGCCAAAGTGGGAGAAGACTGCCGTCTCACACCTGCCGACATCCTCTCTTGTGGCAGCATTCTCATCCAAAAAGGCAAGAAAAACTACTATCTCCTCAATATTCAGTAAGAATATACGAAACGTTGTGTTGGGCGGCAGCCATTTGGGAATTCAGTGTGTCACTATTCCAAATGGCTGCCGCCCTTTTTTCGGTATGGATACCTTAAGGCAATTCTTGCCTGTCAAGCCTCAGAACTTTATTTGTTTTGGATTTTTTTCTTGGGAGGATTATCAGTGGCGACAAAGGCGTTCTTCTGGCTAATAATGCTATGCTGTGTTTGCATCTTAGAAGCCCTGGTTATGGTTGTGTGGGAAAAGCCAAATGCCCATTCCAACAGATGTTGAAATGGGCATTTGGCTATTTTTTTGTTGTTTAGGCGCGCGATTGGTATTACACCAGCAGTGCGTTATTTTTCGTCAAGGACTTCTATCATCTTGCTGTCGGTCTCAAAGGAGAGGACTTTCACGTTGCCTTCTTTCTTCCAGAAGAGGAAGCCTTTGGGCTGATAGATGCGGCACTGGTAGGTCATTTTGCCTTTGAGGTTGCGGATGTAGACGGTGCTGATTTTATGTTTTGGGAACTGGTGGGCAACGGTGTCCTTGATGGCGTGGGGGATGTATTTGTCCTCGATGAAGTAGCGAGTTTCGGTGCTCTTAGCGGTGAAGCGGATGGCCTGTTTGTCGCCGTCGGTGTTGGTGAAAGTAGCTGTGTAGGCACTGCTGTCATCGGTCATGGTCCACACTATGTTCTGTGCATCCTTGGCTTGATTTTGGAGGTCTTTTACGTAGCGGACGGGAACATCGGCTTCTTTGACCGTTTTCTCCTTTTGGGCAAACAAGGCTGTCTGACTCATGATAATGAGTGCTGTGAGTATGAGTATCTTTTTCATATTAAGTAATTTAATGTGTTTTTATTATTCTTTATTTAATCAACAAAAATACAAAAAATAATTTATTCTGCCAAATAATTCTTTGGGTCGGTGCTAAAAAGGCGCTGTGCCACATGTTCCATGACGTGCCGGCCGTCGCGTATGACCTGCATGCACCAGTAGAGCTTGAGGGTAGCTTGCTCGTCGTCGCTTAGCTGCCAGTGGATGGTTGGGTCGGCTCGCATTTTCTCAGTCAGGCAGAAGAGTGAAAGGGCTGCACATACGGAAATGTTGAAGCTTTCGGTGAAACCGTACATGGGCACTTTGACATAACCGTCGGCGTGGTCGATGGCCTCTTGGGTGAGCCCGGTGAGTTCGGTGCCAAATACGAGGGCGGTGGGTTGGCTGATGTCAAGATCGGTGATTAGGGTGTCGTTCTCGTGTGGCAGTGTGGCTATGATTCGGTAGCCCTGACGATGCAGGTGGTCGTAGGTCTGGAGTATGTCGGGGTGCTTGTAGTAGTCTACCCATTTGTCTGACCCCATGGAGACGTCGGAGTTGGGAGCGTAGCGGTTGCGGTCTTCGATGACGTGTACATCTTGAACGCCGAAGCAGTCGCAGCTGCGCAGTACGGCACTGGCGTTGTGCGACTGAAATATGTCTTCCAGCACTACGCAGATATGTCGTGTGCGGTTTTGTACCAGGCGGTCTAAGAGTTGTCTTTTGTTGTTGCTGAATAGCTCGGCAGCTGCCTCGTATAGTTGCTGCTTCTGCTCTAAGGTGTATTGGGCGAAGAGGTCTTTGTTGCTTGCTTTTATTTCTGGCATAATGTTGGTGGTTTTTATTGTTGGAGTTGTCTGAGTTATCTGTATTATCTGAGTTATATGGGGGTTCTTATTATTTTGAATAGCCCGATTGATCGGTTTTTTCTTTTGTCAGTTCTCTTAGGCGGGTGTATTTCACTAGGGTGTAGAATGCAGTCATGCGGCAGACGATGAAGCCTGCCTTTCCGTCCATGATTCCCCCTTTGAAGAGATAGTTTCGTACAAAGGTCCACATGGGTTTCAGCCAAAGGGCACCGAAGGGGCTCTTTTTGCCCTGCTGGTGGGCCTTTTGAGCGGCCATTGAGGCATATTTCACTTGTCTGGCGGCCAGTTCCTCAACGCTGTAGTAGCTGTAGTGCAGCAGTTGTCCCGAAAGTCGTTTTTTCTGTATCGGACGGTTGAATTGAAGCTCTTCGTGGACTAGTCCGCTCCAATGGCAACATCCTTGATGCCACAGGCGTATTTTCTCATCTGGGTACCATCCACAGTGACGTATCCAACTGCCACAAAAGTTGGTCAAGCGGTTGAAACTGAATACGGTGTCCGGGTGTGGGGAGGTGGTTTTGAGTGCGAGAAGCGATTGGCGGAGAGGGTCGGAGAGAGCCTCGTCGGCATCGAGGGAAAGAATCCAGGGACCAGATGCTAGGGTATTGGCATAGTTTTTTTGTCCGGAATAGCCTTCCCAGTCGTGCTTATGGAATTTGGCCCCCATTTTCAAACAAATAGTCTCAGTTTCGTCGGTGGAGCCTGAGTCGACAACCACCACTTCGTCGGCAATATCCCGCAAAGAGGCTATGCAGCGGCCGATGTTGCGCGCTTCGTTGTGGGTGATGATAACGGCTGATATGCTATCCATTGTAAAATTAATTCTGTATTAAAAAAACTTTATTTTTGTTTGAAAATGCAAAGATACGTTTTTTTTTTGTATTTTTGCAAATTGAAAAAAAGGAATGTAATGATAATTGGCTTTGAAGCAAAACGAGCGTTTAAGAACAACACGGGTTTAGGCAACTACAGCCGTATGCTTATATGCGGATTGGCGCATGAGCACCAAGAGGTCCGTTCTGTTCTTTATTCTCCCGACATGACGGGTGAATATAGTAACTATTTTACCAGCTATGCCAATATCTCTACTCGCCAGCCATCGGGTTTTGACAGTCATTTCCCTAACCTTTGGCGCAGCTATGGTTTGGCCATGCATTTGAAGACCGACAATGTGGACATTTTCCACGGCCTCAGTCACGAGTTGCCGCACGGTATCCCCCATTCCATCAAACGAGTGGTCACCATTCATGACCTCATTGTCTGGCGCTACCCCCACTATTACAAACTCTTCGACCGCATAGCGCACCGCATCAAACAGCGCCACTCCTGCCAGTCGGCTGATGCCATCGTGGCCATCAGCAAGTCCACCAAACGTGACATCATCAAGTATTTGCATGTGCCCGCCTCTAAAATACATGTCATTTATCAGTCATGTGACCCTATCTTTTGGCAGCCTGTCAGCGAGGGGAACAAGGCCCGTGTACGCAAGGACTATAAACTGCCTGAGAAGTACATTATATGTGTGGGTACCGTTGAGGAACGCAAAAACCAAATCTCTGTGGTCAAGGCACTAGCGCAGCTGCCGAGTGATATCCATCTGGTCATTGTGGGCCGTCACCGTGGCCGCTACTTCAGTGACATTATGAACGAAGCCAAGGGGTTGAAACTAGAGTCCCGCATACACGCCATCACCAATGCCGATTTTGAGGACTTCCCTGCGCTCTACGCCTGTGCCATTGCCTCTGCCTATATGTCCCATTACGAAGGCTTTGGCATACCGGTTCTCGAATCCATGTGCTGTGACACCCCGGTTGTCACTTCTAATATATCCTCTATGCCTGAGGCTGGCGGCGACGCAGCCCTCTATTGCCCGCCGGACCGTCCCTCCATTATAGCCATGAATCTCAAGAGCATTATAGAGGACCCCAAGCTGCGAGAGCAACTCGTTGAGAAAGGTCGCATCCAGCGCGAGAAGTTCTCTCAGAAGAACGTCATCGCCGAACTCTATAAACTCTACAATACCCTTGTCCCTCAAGAGGACGACGATTTCTAGGGTATAATGGGTTGGCTGCTGCCCTGTTTAGGTTCGAAGTAGTATTCAACGTTTGCTAGATGAATCCTAGGCCGACTTGGTGGCAGGGGCTGCACTAGCAAAGCAGTGGGCCACCTTTTCAACATAGGTCTTTGACACGGGGATGATTTTTTCGCTCTGGGCCAATTCTATGGCGAGGCCATCCTTCTCTTTTCGCAGTAGTTTTACGTTCTCTATGTTGACCAAATATCCTCTGTGGCATCGCAACATGCCCTGTTTGGCATAGTTCTGCTCGACCTGTTTCATGGAGCTGTGGAGGATGAAGCAGTCTTCCTTTCCCTCATTCACGTAGTGGATGTTGGTGTAGTTGTCAGATGCTTCAACATAAAGTACATTCTTCTTTTTGGTGGCAAAGGCCAGTCGTCCCCCCTTGTCGTAGAAGTTCATCATTTCGTCGGGCGTTGACACTTCGACCTTTTGTTCTAGCACCATGGCGTTTAGGGCGGCTATCTCCTGTTGCTTTTCCCGTAGAAGGAAGACGAGAATGCTGATGATATAGGGTATCAGCAATACGGTAATGATGTCCAATAGTGCTCGCCAGAGAATGGAGAGAAAACTCAGCTCTTTGTTGGCGTTGATATAGAATGCGACGGTGGACAGCAGCAGGGTGAAGGCCACAATCTCGACCACCACCCATAGGGCATATTCGTAGAGCTTGAGCGGTTTTCGCTTCTGCCGTTGCAGCAAAAACAGTCGGCTGACTACCAGTGTGCCGAGGCCTGTGACTTCCAGAATGACCATATAGAAAACTGGGCTCCATTGGGTCAAATGCTCGTTTGTTCGGAGCAGCCCCATGGGTTTATATACCGTCAGAAAGAGGATTTCAAAAATACTAACAAGTATTAAAAAAAGGAAAATACTCCTTTTTTCAGTGAGGAATTGAGGCGCATGAACGGATAGTTTCCCCCACTTGTCTGCTGTTAATTTCTTCATTTTCGCCAAAAATAATCAAATTTTACCCAAAATAACGCTATTTTGCCAACTATATTATATTAAATGTCATTTTTTTTATTGCTATCCCATAATTTCTTTGTTTCTTTGCACGCTTGAAAATATGCGCACACGCGTATATTTATATGTATTTTACAAGTAAAAAGATAAAAAGCGCGACTAAAAAAAACTTTTTGTATATGAAGATTATTGGAACAGGAAGTGCCATACCATCTAAGGTGGTGACTAACGAAATGCTGGCAAGCTTCCTTGACACTAATGACGAGTGGATCACTACCCGCACGGGTATCAAGACCCGCCGTCTACGCTCTACAGAGACTCTGGTGGACTTGGCTGTTTCTGCCGCACGTTCTGCTGTGGAGTCGGCCTCACTATTACCTGACGAGATTGATTTCTGTATCTGCTCGAATGTGGCCAACAACTATGTAACCCCTGCCCTCAGTTGTATTGTTCAACAGCACTTGAAGAGTCATGCTCCCTGCTTTGACCTCAACGGTGCCTGCGCAGGTTTTTTGGATGCCCTGGCCGTGGCTGAGGCTATGCTGAAAACCAACCGTGCAAAGAATGTGCTCATCGTTTGCGCTGAGGAGCCTACTCGTTTCTGTAACTGGAAACGCCGTGAGACATCCATCCTATTTGGTGACGGCGCGGGAGCTGTTGTGGTTACAAAAGGAAACGATTTGAAAGCGATTCGGCTCACAACCGTGCCTAACCGTGACGTGATTGTCTATCAGCGTCGAATGGAAAACACCCCATTTGAGGTGCCTGGCGTGGATATTACCGAGCCCCTGATTATGAATGGGCGCGAGGTGTTCCGTATGGCTGTGGAGTCCTCGCAACGCGATTTGCGCGGCGTAATTGAAGAGGCTGGCCTCACACCCGACAAGATTGACCTTTATCTGCTGCACCAGGCCAACCAGCGCATCATCAAGTCTATCCAAGAACATTTGGCCCAGCCTGCCTATAAGTTCCCAACAAACATTGAGCGTATGGGCAACACATCGTCTGCCAGTATTCCTATCCTGATTGACGAACTTTACAGTAGCGGTAGGCTGAGAAAGGGCGACATGTTGGCCCTGAGTGCTTTCGGCGCTGGTTTTGTGACCGGTGCGGCTGTCCTCCGCTGGAGCAAATAAAACAAACCCCATTCACTAACACAAACAAATTTTATACGACAATTTTATGAAAAGAGTAGTTATAACCGGTATGGGTTGCATCAACCCCCTTGGCAACAACATTGACACCCTTTGGGACAATCTTTTGAAGGGCACTAATGCCATCGCCCCCATCTCTTCTATAGACAATCCAAATCTGCCTGTGGCGGTAGCTGCCGAGGTGAAAGATTTTGACCCCATGGCACTGGGCCTGGACAAGACGGCTGTGCGGCACAACGACCGCTATGCCCTGTTTGCCTTAGCTGCTGCCAAACAGGCCATGGCCGACAGTGGCTTGGAGGTGGACAAGGATGTGGCTCCTGAACGTTTTGGGTGTGCCATCGGTTCCGGCATCGGAGGCATTCATACCTTTGTGGCCGAGCAGACGAAGGTCCTCAACGAGGGCGTGCGCCGTGTGTCGCCCTTGTTCATCCCCATGATGATTTCTAATATTGCTTCGGGCAATGTGGCCATCATGTTCAATGCGCAGGGTCCCAATCTGCCCATCGTTACCGCTTGTGCCACGGGTACACACTCTGTTGGCGAGGCCTATCGCATGATTAAAGAGGGACTGGCCGACGCCATGATTACTGGCAGCACCGAGGCTGCCATTACGGAGATTGCCATCGGTGGCTTTGCCAACAGTAAGGCCCTCTCCACCAACCCCGACCCCAATGCAGCATCGCTGCCTTTTGATGCCCGCCGCAAGGGCTTTGTCATGGGCGAAGGTGCCGGTATCATGATTCTTGAAGACTACGACCTGGCAGTGCGCCGTGGTGCGCATATTTATGCCGAGGTGGTTGGTTATGGCAACACTTGCGACGCCCACCACTATACGGCTCCGCGTCCCGACGGCAAGTGTGCTGCCCAGGCCATCCGTCTGGCCCTACAGGGTGCCGATTTCAAGGGCGAACCTCTTTATATCAACGCCCACGGCACGGGCACTCCGCTGAATGACAAGTCGGAGACCAGCGCCATCAAGCAGGTGCTGGGCGAGGCCGAGGCCCACAAGGCAGTCATTAGTTCGACCAAGTCGATGATGGGCCACATGTTGGGAGCCGCTGGATCGACCGAGCTTATTATCACTGCCCTCACTGTGAAGAACGGCAAGGTGGCCCCGACCATCAATCTTTTGGAACCCGACCCCGAGTGCGACCTGAACTATACGCCCAATGTGGCTTGCGATTTCCAACCAGAGGTGGCCATCTCCAACAGCTTTGGCTTTGGCGGTCAGAACGCCTGTGTGGCATTGCGCAAGATATAAAGTTCGGCTTTGGCCGCAAACTGAGTAGTAAATGACTAAAATTGAAATAATATGATGAATCGAGACGAGATTAAAACTTTTCTGCCCCACCGCGAGCCGATGCTACTGGTGGACGATGTGGACCTCCAGGGCGAAATAGGTATCGCCCACTATCATGTGCGTGGCGATGAGTACTTCCTTCAAGGCCACTATCCCGGCTATCCGGTAGTGCCTGGCGTTATCCTGTGTGAAATCATGGCACAGTCCTCGTGTGTGCTGCTGAAGGAGGACTTGGTGGGCAAGACACCCTTCTATAGCGGTATCGACGAGGCCCGTTTCAAACGCCAAGTGCGCCCCGGTGATACCATAGAGGTGACCGCTCAGATCACCTACCGCAGAGCCACTACCTATATTGTGGAGGCTAAGTGCAGTGTTGAGGGTCAGCTATGCGCTAAGGGCAAACTGATGTTCACCTTAGTCCCTAAGAAGGAGGAATAGGCACCGTGAGTAATCATGCCTCAATAGATAAAAAGCACTTATATTATTATTGAAACCACTAAAAAACATTATACCATGAAACTGTTAGAAAATAAAATCGCTATGATTACGGGTGCATCCCGTGGTATAGGCCGAAGCACTGCGCTGCTTTTTGCCGACAATGGCGCCGACATTATATTCACCGATTTCCGCGAGGACGAAAACAGCAAGTCGCTGCTGGAAGAGCTTAAGGCTAAGGGCGTGCGGGCAGCTTTCTATGCCGCCGATGCTTCCAACCACGAGCGCACCCTTGAGATTGCTAAGGAAATTGAGAAAGAGTTTGGCCGTTTGGACATCCTTATCAACAATGCAGGCATCACCCGCGACAACCTGTTGCTGCGCATGTCGCCCGCCGATTGGGATTTGGTTATCAACTGCAACCTCCGCTCGGTCTACAACTACTGCAAGGCTTTCACCCCCATGATGATTAAGCAGCGCAGCGGTTCCATCATCAACATCAGCTCCATTGTTGGCATCAACGGCAATGCAGGCCAGTGCAACTATTCCGCCACCAAGGCCGGCATCATCGGTTTCACCCGTTCGCTGGCCAAGGAGCTGGGCTCCCGCAATGTCCGCGTCAATGCTGTGGCCCCTGGTTTTATCGAAACCCCGATGACCAAACAGCTGGGCGAGCAGGCTCTGAACGACTGGCTGAAGGCCATCCCCATGCGTCGTCCTGGTCAGCCCGAAGATATTGCCCGCACGTCGCTCTACCTTGCATCGGAGCTATCCACCTATATCACCGGTCAGGTGCTGCGTTGCGATGGCGGCCTCTCGCTCTAATCAATAGTTAACGAATTCAATTAGTACTTAAATAATCTAGCCCATGTCAGGTTTGAACATTGTTGTACTTGCTAAACAGGTTCCCGACACTCACAATGTGGGAACCAATGCAATGAATCCCGACGGTACCGTCAACCGTGCCGCCCTGCCTACCGTCTTCAATCCCGAAGACCTCCAGGCTCTTGAAATGGCCCTGCAGGTGAAAGACCGTATTCCCGGTTCCCGTGTCACGGTGGTGACGATGGGTCCTGCCCGTGCTGCCGAAATCATTTCTGATGCCCGTTCGCGCGGAGCCGACGACGGCTTTGTGCTTTCCGATGCCCGCTTTGCTGGCGCCGACACTTTGGCAACATCCTATGCCCTCTCGCTTGCCGTACAGAAGGTGGGCAATGTAGACCTCATATTCAGTGGCCGTCAGGCTATTGATGGCGACACTGCCCAGGTGGGTCCGCAGGTGGCCGAAAAGTTAGATATCCCGCAGGTGACTTATGCCGAAAGTTTGGTGAACGTGGACAGCGACTCTATCCAAGTAATTCGCCGTTTGGCCGACGGTATTGAGGAGGTGCGCGTTGGTATGCCCGCCCTCATCACCGTCACGGGTTCTGCCGCCGAGTGCCGTTTCCCCCATGCACACAGACTCATTCAGTTTGATGGTGCCCCAGTGGACATCCTCACCGCCGACGACGTCAACCCCGATTTCGACCGCCTTGGACATAAGGGTTCGCCCACCAAAGTGAAGAAGGTCCAAAATGTGGTACTGGCCCACAAGGAGAGCCAGCAGGTGGCTCCCAACGCTGAGGAAATCAGCACCCTCATGGCCACCCTCATCAACGACCATATCATCTAATCCCACACACTGTCAAACAGTATTGTAAAAAATAACATCGTATATGAATAATGTTTTAGTATATTGCGAACTGACAGAGTCTAACCACATCGCCGACATCAGTCTCGAACTCTGCACCAAGGGTCGCCATTTGGCCACTGAGATGAATGGTCGTCTGCAGGCTGTGGTGGCTGGCAGCAACATTCAAGGTGTGGCCGCAGAACTCTATCCCTATGGTGTCGACGAGGTCTTCATTGCCGACGACCCCCGCCTGTCGCCCTATCGCACCCTTCCGCACTTTGCGGTAGTTTTAAAAGTAATCCAGGAGCAGCAACCCAACGTGGTGCTCTTTGGTGCCACCACTGTGGGCCGCGACCTTGCTCCCCGCGTGGCCTCCCGCCTGCGTTGCGGCCTCACCGCCGACTGCACCGCCCTCGAACTCGGCGACCATACCGATGCCAAGACCGGCAAAGAGTATAAATGCACCCTCCACCAGATTCGTCCCGCCTTTGGCGGCAACATCATTGCCACCATCGTTTCGCCCGAGGTAGAGCCCCATATGGCCACCGTGCGCGAAGGCGTGATGCGCAAAGAGGTCTTTCAACCCGACTACAAAGGCACTGCCACCAAGGTTGATATCAGCAATGACCTGGAACAGGCCGACAAGGCTGTCACCATCATTCGCCGCGAGATTGTCAAGAAGGACATCAATATCAAGGGAGCCTCCATTATCGTAGCCGGTGGCTACGGCATGGGCAGCCGTGAGAACTTCAAGATGCTGCACGACCTTGCACGCCTCATTGGTGGCGAAGTGGGCGGCACCCGTGCTGCTTGCGATGCAGGCTTCACCGAGCCCGAACGTCAGATCGGCCAGACCGGTGTCACCGTGCGTCCGCGTCTCTATATCGCCTGCGGCATCTCTGGTGCAGTCCAGCACCGTGCCGGCATGGACCAGTCCTCAAAAATTATCTCTATCAACACCGACCCCAACGCTCCTATCAACGCCATTGCCGACTACACAATCATCGGCGATGTGTGCACTGTGGTGCCTATGCTGATGGAATGTTATTCAAATAACCTGAAGTAATATGAATTTTTATAACGACAACCCCAGTCTTTCTTTCTATCTTCATCATCCCGAGATGGCTCACGTCGCTGAGGTTCGTGAGTCGGGATTTGCCAACGCCGCCGAAGGCGGTCCTGCCGATGCCGAAACCGCCATCCGTCAGTACGACATGGTGCTCAACCTCTTGGGCAACATCTCCGGCGACGTCATCGCTCCCAATGCTGCCGATGTCGACATTGAGGGTCCCCATTTGGTGGACGGACATGTCGAGTATGCTGCCGGCACCAAGCAGAACCTTCATGCCCTCGTGCAGTCGGGTCTTTTCGGCCTCACGCTGCCGCGCAAGTATAACGGATTGAACATGCCCCGTGTGGTCGCCGTCATGGCTGCCGAGATGATTGCACGCGCCGATGTGGGTTTTGCCACTATCTGGGGCCTGCAGGATTGCGCCGACACCATCAACGAGTTTGCCTCTGAGGAGTTGAAGGACAAATACCTCCCCCGCATCTATGAGGGCGCTACCTGCTCCATGGACCTCACCGAGCCCGATGCTGGTTCCGACCTCCAGTCGGTCCTTCTCAAAGCCACTTTCGACGAAGCCAACAACTGCTGGCGCCTCAACGGTGTGAAACGCTTCATCACCAACGGCGATGCCGACATCCATCTGGTTCTCGCCCGCAGCGAAGAGGGCACCACCGATGGTCGCGGCCTTTCCTACTTTGTTTTTGACCGTGCCGACGGCGGCATGACCGTTCGTCGCATCGAGAACAAGATGGGCATCAAAGGCTCGCCTACCTGCGAGCTCGTCTTCCGCAATGCCCCCGCCCAGTTGGTCGGCCAACGCCGCTTGGGACTTATCAAATATGTCATGTCGCTCATGAACGGTGCCCGTCTGGGCGTGGCCGCACAGTCCATCGGACTCTGCGAAGCAGCCCTCCGCGAGGCCGAGGTCTATGCCGACTCTCGTGAGCAATTTGGCCACACCATTGGTCAGTTCGTCGCCGTTCAGGACCTTTTGAAGGCTATCCGCGCTCGTGTCGACGGTGCCCGCACGCTGATGTATGAAACTGCTCGTTGGGTCGACCTTACCAGCACTGGCAAGCAGGCCGCCCGCACTGCCGATATCCTCACCCCGTTGGTGAAGATGACTGCCTCCGAATTTGCCAACCAGTGCGCCTACGACTGTATTCAGGTCCACGGTGGTTCCGGCTTCATGAAGGAATATCCCTGCGAACGTCTCTATCGCGATGCCCGCATCCTTACCATCTATGAGGGCACCAGTCAGCTGCAGGTGGTTGCCGCCATCAAGGGTATTGCCAGCGGTGCCTACGTCAAACTCATCGCCGACTACGACGCCCAAGTGGCACCCATGGCCACCGAAGGCGAGATGGCCGAATGTCTGGCCAAGTTGCGTGAGCGCAGCCGTCAATACGAAGAGCTCCATGCCAAGGCTACTGCCAACGGCACCACCGACCCGCTCTTCGACCATATGGCCCGCAAACTCACCGAGCACATCGCCACCACCATCATGGGCTATCTGCTGCTCCTCGATGCCGCTCGCGAACCCCGCTATCTTGAATCACTCAAATGGTTCCTTGAATAGGCTTTACTACACGATATTTATGGGGACTTCTATAAATCACCCAGAAGGGGTGAGACTATTAATAACACGGTACAAGCCGAAGGCGCAGTGCCGTGATACTCAGACGTCAGTAAACTGCGTCCCGACGGGACGCGACAATGGAAACAAATAAATAGAATACACCTTATATCATTTCCAAAGGGTGTTTCGGTTTTTTCCGGGAACACCCTTTACTTTTCCCCCTGTTTTTTTCTCAGGGAGTGCAATTTTTATCCTCTAATAGCGTTATGGTAAACGTAAATATACGTATCAATTAAAACAATTATTGTCATGAAAAAGATTTTATCCGTTTTCACCCTCATGGCCGCATTGGTTGCTTTCAATGCCGCTAATGCGCAGGGCAGCATCCATGCTGGCTTTGTGCAGAACAATCTAATCTCAACCTACACCGTACCCGTGGTCAACACCACTGTTTACGACACCCTCACCCGTCCGGGAGTCTATGCCGGATTCAACTACAACATCCCCTTCGGCAGTAGCAACTTTGGCGTTACATTTGGTGCCAATGTGGAGTACTTCGCTAAGAGCGACTCCAACGCCCTCTACAAGCGCAAATTCCAACAGCTTGACTTGGTCGTACCTGTCTATCTGAACTATGCCATACCCTTTGGCAGCAACAGCACCTTCACCCTCTTTGCCGGTCCGACGCTGGGCTTGGGTCTCATCAACAAGAGCACCTATACTGGAAAGCTAACCGGCAACGTTACGGAGTACAACTATTTCGACACCCAAGATGCCACGGAAGAAGCATACTATCGCGAGCGCTTCACCTGGGCCCTCACTGGGGGCGTGCGCCTCAACTTTGGCGGTTTCGGCATCCATGCAGGCTACACCTATGGCATGAGTGACAACTTCTCCAGTGCCAGCACCAAAGGCACCAGCAAGCGCATCTTTGTGGGTGCCAACATCAACTTCTAGGACAAATCATATTATTCAAGGGGACTTCTATAAATCACCCAGAAGGGGTGAGACTATTAATAACACGGTACAAGCCGAAGGCGCAGTGCCGTGATACTCAGACGTCAGTAAACTGCGTCCCGACGGGACGCGACAATGGAAACAAATATATAGAACACACCTCAAGAAAAAAATGAGGAGGGACAGCCTATGGCCAGTCCCTCCTTCATAATGAACAATAATTACAACTAAAATCAATTGCTTCTAATTAACGGCATAAATTCATATTTATTGCCTTTATTTTTTTTGTGCATCTTTGCTTCAGTTCCCAGAGAATCAAGGCAGCAATCTAATCACGTTCATTCCCCACCATCCATCATCTGTATTTATCATCCAAACGCTTGGCCAACGCCATCAATACAACCATTTAGCATTCCTTATTAGCGAGAGTGTAAAACAAGAGGGACAACTCACGTTGCCCCTCCTCGATTTACTTATGGGGACTTCTATAAATCACCCAGAAGGGGTGAGACTATTAATAACAC
>R25__coassemble_128_pt1 | contig 47992 bp, 33 predicted proteins | sample R25__metabat2_high_PE_017 | metagenome-assembled genome bin R25 | reverse complement strand
CGCCGCCTCACAATCCCGGTGACAGTGGAATAACTGCCCTGTCTCTATAAAAAAAGAGGGTGCCTTTTGGGACACCCTCTTTTTACCACAACGTTTTATTAATTGTTGTCTTGTTCTTACGGTAATGGAGGAGCAACAATTACACCACTGTGATCACCTTCGGCGGGAATGGTGCGGCCATAGTGGGTAGTGAGTCTCAACCAGGTACCACCAGTGTAGTCGCTAGTAGCGTTCTGGAATATGTGCCAGTGTGCGCGCTGCCAATGTGAGCAAGCTTCTCCAATTGGGCAGTTACCGTTGGCATAATAATGTGAATGGTAATGCATAGGCAACACATCTTGATGGCACAAAGGACATTGAATGTTCATGTCTTTACCATCTACTCCCATGAAGAGAACCTCTTCCTCTTCCTGGTTATAGGAAACATCTTCCTTGTTGCAGGAGGTGAGACTCAACGTGGCAAACATGGCGAGACATGTCATGGTGCCCATTAGGAAAAATCTCATTTTTTTCATTTTTCAGAATGTATTTTTACTGTTTTACTATTATTTATTTTCTATTGTGTACTTACTTATTTGTTTGTATACTTGAGAATTGTATGATTCTTTCAGACTATTTCCAACTATATTTCACTCAACAAAGATACAAACTTTTTTTTATTTATCAATTTTTTTTTGTTTCTTTTTTAAACATGGTTATTCACAATCACTCATTGTTTCACGATTATGATATTAGTATAAATTTTTTTTACCCAACATATTGAGTTGTATGCAGAGACCAAAATTGACATATTTGAAGTCCTTTAGGCTGGCTTGTATCAGCACATGCTGCCAAAGTAGGGCATCGGCACCAACCAACCATTCGTTGCCAGTATACTCTACTATGGCCCGTGCCTGTGGGAAAAATGCTGGTCGGAAGGAGATGCCTCCCACTACACCATTCCACTTACTGTTGTAGTCGCGGAAAAAATGGCGGTAGGCTAGGTTTATGCCTAATTCGTTTCCACCGAAAGTAAGGTGCTTGGTGGCTGCAATATAAAAGTTGGAGAAGTAAAGCTGCACCGATGTCCGTTCTTTATCGAAGACTGTTGTCCCCAAATCATTGCACCCAATGGCAATGGCAGGGTGGTATTTCCCCTCTTCCAGTGGTCGGATTTTAACCGAGAGGTAGCAGTCCTTGGCCCCATAGATGGTGTCGCCCACCATCGGGCGGATGATTTTGCGCTTGGTGCAGGTGTAACTTAGCTCCATCCAACGGTAGGGGGTAATGCTGAAATAGTAATCAAAGGTGTTGTATTTCTCGCCACCAAAAAGGAAACCTGTGTCGGGTGTCATCGACTTATTGAGGAAATGGGCTCCGATGCGGGCGTCGCCTTCGTGGTTCATTTCGGCCGAGGGAATGTGCAGAAAGCCCGAAATGCCGGTGTATTGCTGGGCGTGACCCAAGACGGGCAGAACGGCAATCGCGCTCATCAAGATAAATGCTTTGGCGAAGTTTTTCATTCTTTATCCTCCTTTCCTTGATATTTAAAATCGGGCTCCATCGTGTGACTTCCCCATTGCAACAGGTCGCGGCTGAACCAGCCGTCGCGCATATTCTCCTCGGGGTCGGTGTGATAGAGTTGGTTGGCGTCGCGGTAGATGTTCACGCCCCTAATCAGGCAGAGAAGGTTGTAATTTGAGGCAGGTCGGAAGTTGACCGTGCGATGGGTGCGTCTGTATGGTGGGAGCATCACCGTTACGCGGAATCCGCCGTCCATGCCCTTCGTGAGCGATTGGGCCAAGCTGATGCCCTCTTGGTTCAATTGTCCGGCAATGTTGTTCCATTTGACATACAGCCCCACCGAGGCGTGGTTGAAGTGGCGCATTACTTCGCCCTCGAAACCCCAGTCTTGAAAAACGTAGGTGCCAATTACTCCGCGGAACTGGGTGTTCCACTTGGGTATATAAATGTCGCCGCCAATGGTGCCAGTGAATCTCCCAATGGGGCTCATGCTCCATCCACCCGCCATAGACAGCAGTCCCGTGTAGCCCGCCTGTGCCTCAAAGGCCAGCCATTCTGTGACTGGAAGGAATGCCTTCAGGTCAAAACCATAGCGGGCATTGCTGAAGAGACCGGCGCTCCCTTTCAGGTAGACAGGACCTGCCTTCAGCTCCTTGCTCAGCACCAACATGGTCAGATAGGCCCGTTTGAGATTGTTGTTGTAGTTGTTCACGATCCAAATATTGCCTTTGGCGGACAGTTGCCAGTGATGCCCCATGTCTAATTTAAACCCTGGGGTTAGACCAATCAGTACATTGTACTGTCGATAGAAAGTGAAGTCAGTCAGTCCAATATCGATTCCCGAAAAGAAATCAATGCTGGGCTTATTTTCCTGGGCCATAGTCTTCTGAGACACCAACACCAGCAATAATGCCAGCATCAGCCCCCCAATGCCCCCCCGTCTGAATAAAAGATATATCTGTTTCACAGCCATATAAATTATTATTTTCTGTTTGATATGCTTAAATATGTTACCAAGTAGGTTAAATCCATTTGTATTGCCTATACTATAATTTAGCATACCATTCCTGAAAAGGACTGCTATAGTCCAATTTACGACAATCTTCTCTTGAAGATATTCTAGAGACAAAACATTCACTTAATTCGTCATCAAATACGCCGTATGTAATAGAAGGGTCATGTACAAGTAATATCGGTATACCGACTGACAGTCCTATTCCTACTTCAATCTCATTCCATGGCGTTGATAACCATTTGTTCTCCCAGGATAATTCTTCAATTGTGTCAGGTCGATATTTCCCTTTATATATTTCAATTTGCTTGAAACCAAAAGCTATCATACCTGTAGAATGCTTTATTGCCTCTTTGACTCGATTTAACTGACCAAAACGAGGGTAATTATCGCGTTGATAATAATTGACTTCAAATCCCCTTTTTTCCAGATATTCCTTATAGCTTTTTGTAATTAATTCATCTTCTTTGAACATAATCCCAGGCATAGAAAAAAATATTTTTTTCCCTTTGGTTTCATGTTTGGCACAAATTCTCCCACTTAAAATGAATTTACCGTCGTAGTCCAAATTATCTCTAATCAAATCAGGTATTCCAATAGCGTTAGTAAAGACTGCATCTTTCAAGATGCAATCTTCAAAAACAACTCCATTTAGGTCGGCTCCACGGAAATCACCATTAGTGAAGTCGCAATTGCGTATACGGGCGTAAAACAAGATTGCATTGTAAAAAATAATTCCATGTCCCGTTATTCCTTCTAGATTTGCAAAAGAAAGGTCCGATAGGAATAGGTCAGTCTTGTTCATAAGAATCTCATGATTCTTATTGTCTAAAAGGATGTCTTGTAGATTTGTTTTTTGTAAATCACATTGTGATAAGTTTGAAGCATAGCCAAGTCCATCAGCAAGTGTTTTTTGCAATACTCCGACTGGTTTGATTTTAAGTAGTGATGAAATTACATCAACAGTCTCTCTTTGTAGGTCTCTCTTCTGAATCTCTGAAATCTCAACTAAATACCTTCTAAGTAGGATGGCTGCAGATAATTGAACATCTACATTTTCGGATGTTAGTTGAGAAACTATGTTGTCAAAAGATTTTTGATATAATTCTCGTTCTCTAGATATTTCTTTTCTTTTGTCGTCAATGAATTTGAGCACTCCATAGATTATTGCACTTATAACTGCAACGACGGCCAACACTTTAAGAATGAGATCTATACCGTCCAGTATGTTTGATGTTAAGATATAATGTCCAACTAATACAGAAGCTGCCATTTTATTATATTCTATCTCATGTATTTAAAGTTCCAATATCACTAAATGGCTTATATGAAATGATGTTTCATGTAAGCTTTTTTCCGGTGCAAAATTACTAAATTTTTCTGAATTGTGGAGTTTTTATTGACAATTAGTTTTGTGGTGGACTGAAGAGGCGGGGTTCGGTTTGGGGGCGGTTTGCGATGGGTTGATCGCTCCTTTTTGCGAGAAACCTAGTAATTAGGCGGGTTTTCCATCGCAGGGGACGAATCTTCGACAAAGATTCTACGGTCTCCATTCAAGTCAGGGGCAATGGTTATATGGCAATTTCGAAGGGCGGGATGGAGACTGGCTAGGAGTTGTGTAGGAGGTGTTTAACCCAAATCGGTCATTAGACGACACGTGGTCATAATAACCTTATTTCAAGTTCTATTTATGGCATATTAACATTTCTTTTGGCATCTTGGCCACATCTCTGTCTTGACGTAGCCCGCTACGACAGCGACAGTGATGCAACGAATCTACTCGAAACAAATACTAATCTGCCCCAGATACTAACGACCGATTTGGGTTTAATGGCAGGTTAGAAGCCAGATAGGCGTTGTTTGAGAAGTGTTTATGGGCAAGGTGGGGTAGGGGGAGAACAGGCTATGAGGAGAATGGCGGGTGGTTTGGGGCAGGGGAAGTTGAGGGTAGGGCTAGTCGTAGTAGCTGAAGGTGCGTATGATGCGATATTTGTAATATCGGTATGCGGGTGGTGCCGAGGGGCGGGGGCGGCCGAGAGAGACTCGCACGGTCACTTCGGCCTCCTGCCAGTTGCCGTGCTCGTCGTAGCGGCTATAGGCAAAGTGTTTGTGTTCGCCAACCTCGTGGGCACCGGTCTCACCCTCAATATGCTCCCAATTTGTGTGCCAGATTTCTAGCGTGTCACCCCGGTCGTTGTAGCGGAAGTGGTCGTCGGTGCCGGGATTGTTCTCGCCCGTGGTGTGCACTCGTTCCAGTCGGCCTTTGGAATCGTAGTGGTATGTAATAGTGGTATTTGTGGAGCTTTTCTTTTCGACTAGACGGCTCAACGTGTCGTAGCTGAAAGCGAAGGTGTCCTCCCACACTGATATGCTCTTCAAAATGCGGCATTGGTCGTCACAGGTCACGGTGTTGGTGGTGAGACTGTTGCCCTCTGTGGGGTCTTCGCTTAGGAAATATTCGTCAAAGGCATTGAGGCAGCCATCGGCACCATAGTGGAAAACCACGCTGTCGCGACCACTGCTTTTGAATACATAGTTGATCAAATGCCCTTGTTCGTCATAATCATAATACTCGTCCTGCTGATAGATCATGTCGGCTGTGGAGGCCTCGATGCGCAACCCCTCGGAGTTGTAAGCCTCGGCCGTGGTGATGAAGAAACGGTGGGCTGAGTCGGTGCAGACAGCACTGTGCTGCACAAACTTAACCTTGCCATGGTAGCCCATTTGGGCTGCGGTGACACGGTGGGTGATTTCACTTTGGGCCGTTGAGACGGCAGGCAGCAGTAGATTTAGAAGGAAAATAATGCCCAAACTAGAGTAGGCATAGCGGGCTGAGGTTGTTTTTAATGTCTGATTGTGAGTCTGTTTTGTCATAGTGACATCGTGTTAATTGTTATGCAAAAATACTATTTTTTTTCGCTTACTATATATTTTTAGTGAAAAAAAAAGTAGAAAAAAGACCGATTTTGAGCGCGCGTTTTTCCAAAACGCTAATAGCCTGACATCCCAATAACCCTACACCGCGTGGGGGACTATTGGGAGTAAGGCTTTCCAAGTTTTTGACGTTTTAGGTCATCAGTTAGTCCACAAAAATGGAGGAGACCACTGTCACGGCTAATGGGTTGTGCCATAATGTCTCATTCGTTGGTTTCATGGTCCATGAAAGACTGACAAAATGGCTTGCAAACAGCTTTGGTGCAGTAGTTGATGGAATCAATGTCAGAAATAAAAAATAGCATTATGAATATCAACAATTTTACCATCAAGGCACAAGAAGCCGTGCAGAAGGCACAAGAGATTGCCATGGGGCGTCAGCACCAGTCCATCGAGACAGCCCACCTAATGAAAGGCATTCTGGTGGTGGATGAGAATGTGACCCCCTATCTGTTGAAGAAGATGGAGGTGAACATTCCGCGCCTTGGCCAGCAGATAGACGCCATGCTGGAGCGGCTGCCCCGCGTGAGCGGCGGCGACCAGTACCTGAGCAGTGCCGCCAATCAGGCCCTCGTCAAGGCCACTCAGACAGCCACCGACATGGGCGACGAGTTTGTCTCCATCGAGCACATGTTGCTGGGACTGCTTGCGGGCCATGACGAGCTGGCACGTCAGCTGAAGGACGCGGGCATGAGCGAGAAGAGCCTCAAGGCCGCTATCGCAGACCTGCGCAAGGGCAGCAAGGTGGCTAGCCAGAGCGCCGAGGACAACTACAATGCTCTGGGCAAGTACGCCAAGAACCTCAACCAGCTGGCCCAGAGCGGCAAACTGGACCCTGTTATCGGACGCGACGATGAGATACGCCGTGTGCTGCAAATTCTTTCCCGCCGCACAAAGAACAACCCCATCCTTATTGGCGAACCAGGCGTGGGCAAAACCGCCATTGCCGAAGGTTTGGCCCGCCGCATCATCTCGGGCGACGTGCCTGAGAACCTCAAGAACAAGACCATCTACAGCCTCGACATGGGTGCCCTCGTGGCCGGTGCCAAATACAAAGGCGAGTTTGAGGAACGCCTGAAGAGCGTTATTCAGGAGGTGGAGAAGAGCGATGGCGACATTATCCTCTTCATCGACGAGATACACACCCTGGTGGGTGCTGGTGGAGGCGAGGGGGCCATGGATGCGGCTAACATCCTTAAACCAGCCTTGGCCCGTGGCGAACTACGCGCCATCGGTGCCACCACCCTGGCCGAATATCAGAAATATTTCGAGAAAGACAAAGCCCTCGAACGCCGTTTCCAGAGTGTGCTTATCGACGAGCCCAGCGTGGAGGACACCATCAGCATCCTGCGTGGTCTGAAGGAACGCTATGAGGTGCACCACAAGGTGCGTATCAAGGATGACGCCCTCATTGCCGCTGCCGAGCTGAGCAACCGCTACATCAGCAATCGTTTCCTCCCCGATAAAGCCATCGACCTCATCGACGAGGCGGCAGCCAAACTGCGTATCGAGATTGACTCCGTTCCCGAAGAGCTGGACGAAATCGAGCACCGCATCCGCCAGTTGGAAATCGAACGCGAAGCCATCAAGCGTGAGGACGACCAAGACAAACTTTCGCAGCTCAATCAGGAATTGAGCGAATTGGGTGAGCAACGCGACCAGATGAAGGCCCGCTGGCAGAACGAGAAGAGCGTGGTCGAAGCCATACAGACAGAAGTAAAGAACATCGAGTCCTATAAATTGGAGGCCGAACAGGCCGAGCGTGCCGGCGACTACGGCAAGGTGGCCGAACTGCGTTATGGCCGCATCAAGGAGGCCGAGAAGAAAGTTGCCGACCTTAAAATACAGCTTAAACAGCTCCAGGCCGACAATGCTATGATTAACGAGGAGGTGGATTCCGACCAGATTGCCGAGGTGGTCTCCAAATGGACCGGTATTCCTGTCACCCGCATGATGCAGAGCGAGCGCGAGCGGCTGCTGCACCTGGAGGAGGAACTGCACAAGCGCGTGGTTGGTCAGGACGAGGCCATCAGCACCATTGCCAACGCCATCCGCCGTGGCCGCACAGGCCTCAGCGACGGCAAACGCCCCATCGGCAGCTTCATCTTCCTCGGCACCACTGGCGTGGGTAAGACCGAGCTGGCCAAGGCCCTGGCCGAGGTGATGTTCGACGACGAGGACATGATGGTGCGTATTGACATGAGCGAGTACCAGGAGCGTCACAGTGTCTCGCGCCTCATTGGAGCGCCTCCGGGATATGTGGGCTACGACGAGAGCGGCCAACTCACCGAGGCCGTGCGCCGCAAACCCTATAGCATCGTCCTCTTCGACGAGATTGAGAAGGCCCACCCCGATGTCTTCAACATCCTGCTGCAGGTGCTGGAAGATGGCCGACTGACCGACAACAAGGGCCGTGTGGCCGACTTCAAGAACACCATCATCATTATGACCTCCAACATGGGCAGCGACCTCATCCGCGAGCGACTGGAAGGCAACGACAGTTTCACCGACTATGAGCTCACCGAGACCAAGAATGCCGTGATGGAGCTGCTGAAACAGCACCTGCGTCCCGAGTTCCTCAACCGTATCGACGAAATTATCATGTTCCGTCCGCTCACCAAGACCCAGATACGCGAAGTGGTGAAGATTCAGCTGAATCTCGTAGCCAAGATGCTGGAGAAGAATGACGTCCTCATCACCGCCACCGATGAGGCACTGGACCACCTAGCCGACATCGGCTACGATCCCGCCATGGGTGCCCGACCAGTTAAACGCGTCATCCAGCGCGAAATCCTCAACGAACTCTCGCGTCAGATATTGGAAGACCGCATTAAGACCAGCGACACCATCGTCATAGATGTCATAGACGGCCAGTTCGTTTTCTACAACCCGCAGAACAAGGTAAGCCACCAGTAACGACTCCCATGTCTTACCACTACAAGAGGACATCCCGCCGCCACGCGATGTCCTCTTTTTTTTATTCAGTTAAACCTGTCTTGAACGGAATTAACTTGACACTTCTTTACGGCAAATGCGGATAATCATTTTATGGTATATTTCACTCCATTGCTGATGATTCGGCAATGTTTATGATAGACATATATGGTACAAAATTCTTATAGCGTGAGGAATGTGTGCGTCAGATGGGACAGGCCAATATCAAACCTACTTCATAATGTCAAGCGATGGTGTGCCCTTACGTCTGCCAGTCGTGGAGGGTGAGGCGGCCGTCGGAGTAGACGGCATAGTTGCGGTGGAGGAGCCAGTCGCCGACGTTGACGTAGGTGGATTGGTTGCCGCTGGAGGACTGGATGGTGCGGACAAGGGGTGTGTGGCGGTGACCGAAGACACAGTAGTCAAATGGCTCTTGGCTGAGTCGTTGCTTGCAGTAAAGGACTATTCCTTCGCGGTCGTCGCCCTGATATTCAAAGATGGTGGGGTTCTTCTTGATATGGCATTTACGGCTGCGTCCGCTCCATCCAAGGGCCACGCCGAAGGTCATCCATTCGGGCAAGAGGGCAAATAGGCGCTGGTTGAGACGGCAGCGGAAGACTCGGCGCAGGCAGTCGTAGCGACGGTCTAGGTGGCCCAGCCCATCACCGTGGCCGACGAGGAATTTCTTGCCATCGAAATGAAGTGTGGTAGGGTCGTCGTGCATGGTGATGTTCATTTGGCTGCTGAGGTAGTCGAAGAGCCACATGTCGTGGTTGCCTATGAAGAAATGCAGCTCAACCCCGGCATCGGCCAGCTCGGCCATGCGGCCCAGTAGGCGGACATAGCCGCGGGGCACCACATGGCGGTATGTGAACCAGAAGTCGAACATGTCACCCAAGAAGACTACCATGGCGGCATCATGGCGGATACTGTCGAGGAAAGCGCATAGTTCCAACTCGCGTTGGTGCGAGTCTTCTCCTGCTCCCAGGTGGGAATCGGTGACAAAGTATAGCTTACTGCCGGGCATATTGGAAGCGGGTGTGCTCGACAAGGTTTTTGAAGCTGAGGGTATGAGGGTTGTCGGGCAGGTAGGCCTCCAGGCCTTCTAGCACGCCTTCGTAGAATTCGAAACTGTCTTCGGGATTGATGAGGGGGCGGTTGTTGAAGGGCTTGTAGAGAGCGATGAGGGTGGACAAAGAGCCTAGGTTGTCCTCGATGAAGCGGACGACGTATTGCTGCTGCTCGGAGAAAGTGGCAAGGTAGATTGAGTCGGTATAATTGTGGGCCTGGTTGTACTGCTGCTGCGAGATTTCGCCTTGTTCAAGGAGGTCCATGTTGTGACGGTCGATGGCCACAATTTGGCGCAGGGCACGGGTGCCGATGTTGGTGTAGTCCTGCAACTGCCAGAGGAGTTGAGAATCGTCGTTGCCCTCAATGCGATAGGTGAGGGAGAGGGAGTCGTAGCTGCCTGTCATGCTGATAGTGGTACCCTCGTCGGGCAGTAGGACTACGTAGTCATCGTCAGAGACATGGACGGTGTAGAAGGTCTTATAAGGCATGGCATAGCTGAACTTGAAGTGGCCTTTTTTGTCGAGGGTGACGGAGTCGAGGAAGATAGTGGACTCGGGGCTCATCTCTTCGATATAGATTGTCTTACCGGCACCGTTGTCGAGGGTGCCTTCGATGGTGATATTGTTTTTGTGGCCACAGGATGCAAGGAGCAACACGGACAGCAGCAATGTGGCGAAAAGATAGTTGTTGTGTTTTTTCATGTTTTTCGTTGTTCGGAAAGATATATTTAGGTTAGGGTTGTGAGGTCGGCCACAGTTAGTGCAGCCATGGCTTCGACGATGACCGGGAGACGGGTGAGGTGGTCGCGGTCGTGGCGGCCGTGGGGCATGATGGTGGCGAGGGAGCCGTCAGGCCGTCGGCAAACCATGCCGTCGGGTTGGGTGACGGGAAGGTGGAAGCCAACATGGAAGACGACAGGCATGCCGTTGCTGATGCCGCCTTGGATGCCACCGCAGTGGTTGGTGTGGGTGAGGTGGTCGGCATGGCCTTGGGGCTGCCAGGCATCTGGGAACTGGTCTGGCGGCAACTGATAGCTGTCGGCAGGGTCGCCCACAGAGAAGGCCATGGCGGAGGGAATGGACAGTTCGGCAAAGCCCAACCGAGCATTGAGCCGGTCGAAGACAGGGTCGCCCACTCCGGCGCGAAGTCCTTGAATGGTGCAAGTGATTTGTCTACCACTAATGGTGGAGGAGAAAAAGATGCCCTGGTCGCGGAGCAGTTGCTTGGCGATGGCCCCCGCTATGACACGGGCCACGGTCTCACGTCCAGAGGCACGCCCACCTCCGCGATGGTCGCGGTGGCCGTATTTCTGCTGGTAGGTGTAGTCGGCATGGCCGGGGCGGAAACAGTCACGCAGCTGGTCGTAGTCGGCGGGACGGCAGTCCTGATTGCGCACCATGAAGGCGATGGGGCTGCCGAGGGTGCGGCCTTCGAAAAGGCCGCTGAGCCACTCCACCTGATCGGTCTCACGGCGGGTGGTGGTGAGGGTGGAGGGGGTGTCGCCGTCGCGGCGGCGGAGTAGTTCCTGCTGGATGAAGGCAAGGTCCAACACCTTCCCGGCTGGGCAGCCGTCGATGATGCCTCCCACGGCGGGGCCGTGAGATTCGCCAAAGGTGGTCAGCCGGAAGGTGTTGCCGATGCTATTCATTGAAGTGTGAGTTATTTGAGGATTTCGATAAGTTCCACTTCGAAGATGAGGGTAGAACCTGGAGGAATGGAGCCTACGGGCTGTTCGCCGTAACCGAGGTTATAGGGGATGTAGAGGATATATTTGGAGCCTTCGTCCATAAGCTGTAGGCCTTCGGTCCAGCCGGGGATGACGGCGTTCAGCGGGAACTCGGCGGGTTCGCCGCGGTCGACACTGCTGTCGAACTTAGTACCATCGATGAGGGTGCCGGTATAGTGGACACGAACGCGGTCGGTGGCCTTGGGTTTCTTGCCGTTGCCTTTCTTGACAATCTTGTACTGAAGGCCGCTTTTAGTGGTATAGATGGACTTGTTGAGGGCGTTTTCCTGAAGGAATTTCTTGCCTTTGTCGATGTTCTCGTCCTTGCTGGCCATCATCTTGTCTTGCTCGGCACGCTGGCGTTTCTCGAACTCCTGCTGGAAACGATTGAGCAGAGGACGCATCATCTCGTTGGTCCAGGTGTTCTGGCCTTTGTAGCAGTCAATCATAGACTGACCGGCGGCCTCTCCGTTGATGCCCAGGTTTTGCTGGAGCCAGCTTTGGTAAATGTCCTTACCGATAGCGTAGGAGGCAGAGTCATTGAAGTCTTTAAGCACAATGGGACGGTACATGTCGTTCATGCTCTGCTGTTTCTGATAGGCGGCAAGGGTCTCGTCGAGGGCTTTTTTGGTGGCCTCGTAGGCATCGGCTTTCTGTTTGAGCAGGTTGTAGTCGGCTTCGGACATGGTGACCTTGCCCCGCTTGATGGTTACCTCCTGAGCCATGGCGGTGACACCAACGGCAAGGAGAAGTGCGATGAAGAGTGTTTTTTTCATTTTGATAAATAATTGTTTTTATAGTTGTTTCTTATTGCAAATAGTCGCCACAAAGAGTTTTGCAGCGACTATTTGATAGAGTGTTCTGACCGGGACGGTTATTTATATTCCTTGGGAGTAGCACCGTCGAGGATTTCCTTGCCGCAGATGGCCAGGGCGAGCATTTCGTTTTCGCCTTTGTAGACCTTGACGGGGGCAATCCAATCGATACGCTCAGTGATTTGCTGCATCCAGGGTTTGCTGTAGGAGATGCCGCCGGTGAGCAGGATGGCGTCGACCTTGCCTTTGACCACAGCGGCAAGACGGCTGATTTCGAGGGAGACCTGATAGCAGAAAGCATCGACCAGAAGCTGGCATTTGGCATCGCCTGCAAGGGCTTTTTTCTCCACTTCGTAGGCATCGTTGGTGCCCAGATAGGCCACAAATCCGCCTTCGGCAGTGACCATCTTCTTAAGCTGTGCCTCGGTGTATTTGCCGCTGCAGGCCACCTCGATGAGTTTGCTGGAATTAATGCTGCCGCAGCGGGTGGGGGAGAAGGCTCCGAGGCCGCAGAGGGCGCGGTTGACTTCGACACAACGGCCATGCTCGTGGCATCCTACGCTCACTCCGCCACCCATGTGGGCAATGATGAGGTTGAGGTCCTCATAGCGCTTGCCAAGTTCGCGGGCATAGAGTTTGGCGGTCATTTTCTGGTTAAGGCAGTGCCAAATGACACCCTCGCGGGAGCTGTCGAGGTCGAAGACGGGATGGCCGGAAATCTTGGCGAAGTCGGGACGCTCGTCGACAATGCCGGGGTCTGAGATATAGGCGCAGTCGAGGCCGAGGTCTTTGGCAATGGAGTCGCCGATGAGGGCACCAAGGTTGCAGGCATGTTTGCCCTGAACACCTTCGTGACACTCTTTTTTCATGAGCTCGTTGACACGGTAGGTGCCGCTCTCGCAGGGGCGGGTGAGGCCACCGCGACCCATGACGATGGCAATCTCGTCGGTGCCGATGCCGTGACGTTTAATCATGTCGAGGATGGCCCCCTTGCGGTAGTCGAATTGGTCGGCCACTTCGGCAAATTTCTGCACTTCCTCAATGGGATGGGAGATGTTTTCGGTGAATACTTCGTTCTCGCCCTCATAGATGGCAGCCTTGGTGGAGGTTGCCCCAGGGTTAATGACTAAGGTATACTTTTTGGTACTCATGTGTATTTTAGTGGAATGTTATTTGTTATTATTAATCTTCTTTTTTAGATTGCAAAGATATAAAAAAAATATTAATTGACAATATATAAAATTGCACTTTTAGTAAAATTTATTCACAAAATTTGTTATTTGTGTGAAAATGAGTGCAAAAAGAATGCCTTTTAATGCCTTTTTCTTGGCCCTGGAGGGGTCTTTGGGGCGTGAAAATGGTGTTGGAATGGCACCCAAGCGAACCTTTTGAGAGTAGAATATGACAGACGGAAGTCTCTACAGGTGGCGGCTGCGCTTGAGCAAGAATGGCAACATTATCTGGTCGAATCCTCGTTCAATATCGACCCGTTGGTAATCGATGCGGTAGCGAATTGCGTTTTGCTTGATATTGTTTGTGTATTGGTCCATCAGCGGACGATACTTGTCGGCCACCTCGGTGGGGTTCACCTTCAGGCGGCGTCCGGTTTCGAGGTCGATGAACTCGGTGGGGCGGCTGGGATAGTCAAAGAGGAGTTCGTGGCCATGGTGAAGGGTGTGGAACAGAATCACTTCGTGTTTGGCATGGCGCAGGTGTCGCAGGGCGTCCATCAGGGGGTCGTGGTCGTCGGGTTTGACCAGGGCGTCGGTAAAGATGACCACGAGCGATCGTTTGTGGAGCTTTTCGGCGGTGAGGTGCAGGGCCTCGCTTATCTGGGTGCCTTTGGAGGTGGCCTTGTCGCCCAATTTGTCGGGGGTGGGCTGCAATAGTTCCTTTTCCAGCAGGCTCAAGAGATACTGCTGATGCACGCGGCTGCTGCGGCAGTCGGTCTGCATGTCGATGCCCTCGCTGAGGAGCGAAAGGCCGAAAGCATCGCGCTGGCGCACAAGCAGCTCGCTCAACACAGCGGCGGCGTAGCAGGCAAAAGTAAGTTTGTTGGGATGCTGTAGGTTGCCATGCTGTTCGGTGGGGAAAAACATAGAGCCGCTGTGGTCAATCACCAGCTGGCAGCGGAGGTTGGTCTCTTCCTCAAATCGTTTGACGAAGAGCTTGTTGGTGCGCCCGTATAGTTTCCAGTCGATGTTGCGTGTTGACTCGCCGGTTGTATACTGGCGGTGTTCGGCAAACTCGACTGAGAAGCCGTGGAAAGGACTTCTATGCAGGCCGGTGAGGAACCCCTCGACTATCTGGCGGGCATAGAAGTCCAGCGATTTGTATTTCTCTAGTTCTTCGAACAAGGCTTACCGTTTACAGCAGGGCGTTGATTTTGTCGGTGAGGGTGGATTTCTGGACCAGGCCGACGCTCTTGTCCTTCATTTCGCCATTCTTGAAGAAGAGGACGGTGGGAACATTGCGGATGCGGAAGCGGGCGGCGATGGCAGGGCACTCCTCTACGTCGGCCTTGCCCACGGCACAGCGGCCTTCATACTCATTGGCAATTTCTTCTACAATGGGGGCAAGGGCCTTGCAGGGACCGCACCAGGTGGCACCAAAATCGACCATGACGACGGGGTTGTTAGCAAGAATCTCGTCGAAGTTTTGTTCTGTGATGTTGATTTCCATGTCGTATAGTTTTTATTTTTAATTATTTTTCCGTCTGCAAAGATACAAAAAAAAATGATTATAGCTGCCTTTGCTTTGAAAAAAAAATGTTTCCACTGTCGGGTGTCTGTTAATGTTCTTCATACCAGATGATTGTGCAGGTGATGGAAAAAATGTTGATAACTCTATTGGCTTTTCATTTTGCCATAAAAGATTTTTTGTGTACTTTTGCAACCTAATTATAATTGAGAGACCGCCCACTGTCGGAATTTGCATTTCCGTGTAAGAGAGCCTATACGGCTGCCTCATCCCTCTGTATCCCTTTGCCACGGAGGGTCATTTTTGGGGAGAGTTTTTTCGTCGGAGGGAGTTATCAATGTATAGAATTAATAGTTATGAAACATTTTTGCCATATCGCTGTAATCCTTCTGCTGCTGAGTCCGGTGGCCCAGGCCCAGTTCACTCCCACCAATCCCGAAGCCGCCGACATGGCCGACCGCTTTGTCTCCAACTACGACAGCCTCCTCAACAGCTTCCTTATGACTAAATATGCGGCCACCACGCGGCGCCACAGAGCCAATATCAACACCGACTATGCCTTTGACCAAATTCCCGACACCGTCATTGCTCGCCGTCTGCAGTCGCTCCATACGGTCATTCCGATGACCTACAACAAAGAGGTGCGTTCCTATATCCGCATGTATCTCAACCGGATGAAAACCCGCCTTGATGTCATGCTCTCCTTGTCTGAATTCTATTTCCCTGTCTTTGAGCAATCGCTTGCCAAATTTGAAGTGCCCGAGGAGTTGAAGTACCTCACCATCGTAGAGTCGGCCATGAACCCGCAGGCCACATCGCGCGTTGGGGCCGCCGGACTCTGGCAATTTATGTACACCACCGGCAAGAACTACGGCCTGGAGGTCAACTCTATCATTGACGAGCGCCGCGACACTTACAAGTCTTCCGATGCCGCCGCCCACTATATCCACGACCTATACCGCATTTTTGGCGACTGGCATTTGGCCATTGCTGCCTACAACTGTGGCCCGGGCAACATCAACAAGGCCATCGCCCGCTCGGGCGGTAAGCGCGATTTTTGGCAGATTTACCCTTACCTGCCCCGCGAAACCCGCGGCTATATCCCAGCCTTCATCGCCGCCACTTACATCATGAATTTCTATCCCGAACATGGTTTGCACCCCAATCGAGTCGCCATCCCTCTGCGCACCGACACCATCATGGTCGAGCGCAACATGATGTTCCACTATGTCAACAAATACACTGGCGTTGACATGGAAGAGCTCCGCACTCTTAACCCTCAGTACAGGGCCGACTATATCCCTGGCGAAGACGGTTCCTATCCCCTCTGTCTCCCCACCGACAAGATGAACGACCTCATCACATGGGCCGACTCCATATTCTTGGCTTCGGAAGATTCCATCAGCCGCCGAGTCCATTTCACACCTACCATGCAGGACGGAGAGCGCCCTTCTGTCTCACCTACCGTGGCCAAATCGCGCCATGCGGCTAAACCCTCCTCCTACCATAAGGTGCGCAAGGGTGAGACCCTCACCTCCATCGCTGCCAAGCACGGCACCACCGTTAGCAAGCTCAAAAAGATCAACGGCCTCAAGTCCGACAAAATCCGCTATGGCCAGCGAATCAAAGTGAGATAAGAAACAGCTCTTTTTCTGAGTCCACAATTCCAAGTGGTCGGCACCCCACTTAGAAATCAGAACGAGAAGCCTTCTAACGATTTTTAATCAAATGTAAGTAAGCACAATATGAAAAGATTTTTATCTAAACTATGGAAAATCGTCAAGAACAAATATGTCGCTGCCACGCTGATTTTCCTTCTTTTCTTCCTCTTTCTGGGAGAAAATAATGTTCGTGTCATCCATCGGCTCAAACATGAGCTCAACGACCTCAACAAGGAAGCCAGCCTCATTGAGGAGAACATCCATCAAGACAGCCTCGAAGCCGTCAGCCTCTTTGGCAGCAAAGAAGCCCTCGAAGCCTATGGCCGCGAGCACTACTACATGAAACGTGATGACGAGGACATATACATCATCAAAGACGAAAAATAATATCCCACTCCGCCGAATTCCATCGTTATGACCACCCCACGACTGCTTACCCTCCTTTTGGCTGCCACCCTCCTCTTTGCTTCCTGTGACACCGTCAAGCGGTTCCTCTCCACCGATTTGGAAGAGGAAGACTATTCACTGGGAGAGCTCTATGTAGACGAATATGTGAAGGAGGTTCCTTATGTGCCCACCCCTTCGGACGAGGCCAAGGCTGAAGGCCGTGTCAACGCTCTCGGCCTAGAACGCACAGAAGGTGACAACGAAACCCTCTACAATGCCATCCAATCGTGGATAGGCACTCCTTACCAATATGGCGGCACCAGCAAGTCGGGCGTTGACTGCTCTGGTTTTGTTGGCAATATCTATCAAGAGGTGTATCATAGGACACTTCACCGTGTGGCCAACGACATGCAGCTCGACTGTGAGCTCATTTCAAAAAATGAACTGAAAGAGGGTGACTTGGTTTTCTTCACCAATAGCAAAGGGCGGGTGTCACATGTGGGAATCTATTTAAAAGACGGCATCTTTGTCCACTCCTCCACCTCCCGCGGCGTCATCATCAGCCGCTTGGGCGACAGCTATTGGTCCAAGCACTTCTATAAAGGAGGCCGAGTGAACGAGTAGATTTTACTTTACAGGGTACCCCAACTCTCTCAAGAGGGCGACAATCCTTTCACGGAAGTCGCCTTGGATGATGATTTGCCCCTCTTTGATAGTGCCGCCTACGCCACATTTGACTTTGAGGGTTTTGCCGAGGGCGTTGAGATCGTCGTCGCGGCCTACGAAGTTGTCTACTACGGTAACGGTCTTGCCCCCACGCCCGCTGCGTTCCATACGGACGTGCAGTTTCTGCTGTTGCGGCGGGAGGGTGTCTCTGATTTCGTCGTCACCCTCGTATTGGTATTGGTAGTCGGGGTTGGTTGAGTAGACCACGCCCACTTTGTTTTTGTTCTTGGACATGGCAGCGTGGCTATTTCTTTTTGGGTAAAAGTTGGTCGTGAACCATCTGAAGCTGGTCTTGAACCAGCTGGAAAGTTTCGCCCGGATTGTGCTGACGGAGGGGGCGTTTCATGTCGCGCTTGAGTATTTTCAGGCTCTGCTTGTAGTTGACAAAGTGGAGCTCTTCACCCACGTTCTCTCCTTCGCCGTCTATGTTGACCCATTTGTCCACATTGCCGGTGACCCATATTTCGTGGGCTTTGAACATCTCCACATGCTGGCTCAATTCAAAGTGGTTGGCGTAGACCAGCGGGCCAGTGATGGGCACATGTTCGATGGGTATCTTGTCTACAATGCTGATGTCGATAAGGCCGTCGTCCAGTTTGGCATGAGGTGCAATGGCGGCGTTGTAGCCGAATTGGTTGCTGTTGGCAAAGGTGGTGAACCATGCCTTGCGGCGTATCTCTTTGCCGTCAATAACCAGGCCGTAGTCTTTCTCCTTGTAGGAAGGATATTCGCGCAGGATGAGGTTGAGGTAGGCTGAGAATCCGCGCAGTTTGGCGGCCTGCATCAGTCGTGCGATGTAGGCATCGAAACCCACGCCGGCTATGCTGGCAATGTAGTATTTGTCGTTGATGGTGATGGTGTCGATGAGGCCTTGGTTGTTCTGGTTGAGGACACGGATGGCTAGTGCCGGAGTGAGCGGAATCTTCATGCAGCGGGCCAGACCGTTGCCCGAGCCGCAGGGAATGATGCCCAGCGTGGTGTCGGTGCCGTGGATGCCCTTGATAACGTCGTTGATGCTGCCGTCGCCTCCCACTGCCACTATTACTTCAAATCCCTCGTCTGCGCCTTGCCGGGCCAACTCTGCGCCATGGTGGATACGTTCGGTGTAGCGCACTTCGTAGTCGTAGAGGTCCTGATTGAGGTTCTCTTTGAGCAGCCGCTCTATCTTTCTTTGTCTTCCAACGCCCGAAATGGGGTTGACTATCAAAAGCATTCTTTTTTTCATAAATAATATCTTCTTAAGTGGTTTAGTGGTTAGTTCTATCTCAGTTGGTCGTTGATGAGGCGGTGGTTATACTGCTGCACGATGGCCTTCAGCAGCTCTATGTTGCCGTTGCCCTCCTCTTTCTCTTGGCCGATGACGGAAATCTTGCCGTCGCTGGTCTCCAGTTGGTAGTAGCCGTTGCCATAGGCAATCTGCCATCCCATGTCGGGATTGCGGAAGGCACTGGTGCCGAAGCAGACAGTGGTGGTCTGGATGCCTAGATAGTCAAGCAGGGTGGGCATAATATCGGTCTGCTGCATCAGGCGTGGGTATACCTTGTGGACGCTCCATTGCTGACCGAATTGGGGGACGAAGAATTCTTCGTGTTTGGGGATGTAAAACATCATGGGTATGCGGTACCAACCGTTGTAATCGTTGTACTCTCGGCTCAGGCCCTGGCCGCTGTGGTCGGCAGTGATAACAAAGATGGTGTTCTCATACCAGTCGGTCTTTCGGGCGGCATCAAAGAATTTGCGCAGTGCGTTGTCACTGTACATGACCACGCGGCACAGCGGGTGGGGACCCTCGTTGAAGTCGTTCTCGTGACCTGGCTGCATGGTGTAGGGGTGGTGGGAGGAGAGGGTGAATACGCCCGCCATGAAGGGCTGGCGGAAGGTGCTCATCCTGCGCACCATGTATTGCAGGAAGAATTCGTCGTATATGCCCCAACAGCCGTCATAGTCACTCTCTTTGGAGTGGCGGTCGGCCATATACTCGTTCATGCCATAGTACTCGTTGAAACCGAATTTCTGGCACAATTTGTCGAAATTCATCACCCCGTTGTAGCTCCCGTGGAAGAAAGCGGTGTGGTAGCCATTGCTGCGCAGCACGTTGGGCAAAGCATTCATGCTGTCGTCGCGGTAGTCGCTCATTATCAGGGGGAAAGTCATAAGGGTGGGAATAGAACCAAACACGGCAGGGATGCCCTCGATGGATTTCTTGCCATTGGCTCGGCCCTGATAGACCACGCTGTGCTGGTAGAGTGAGTCGAGGAACGGGGTGAAGCTGGGCATGATACCCTTATTGTAGCAGCCCATGTATTCCTGCGAGAAACTTTCCAGTATGATGACCACGACGTTCTTGTGCATCAATTGCTCCTTGCCGATGAGTCCCAATGAGTCGGGTTGCCACCATTGACCTGCGTTGGGGGCCCAGCCTTGGAAAGCCTCGGGGCGGGTGCCGGCGAGAGTGCTGTCTGGAGCGAAGACTGGATTGAAGAGAGCCTCGGCTTGGCGGTCATCCATATAATTCACTTCCTGCAGCGTTCCGCCATTGAAGGTACGCACAATGTTGTAGCCGCTGTTGGTCACCAGCGCGCAGTTCTTTGCCTGGCAGTACTTAGTGGTGTCGTGCCATTCGATGTTCTTGCCAAAACCGCCACGGATGAGAAAGACGACACAGGCAGCTCCAAGGAGCAGACCCACCAAGTCGTTGGCCTTATGTTTGCGATATCGGTTGCGGGGCAGAAGTTTTGCCTTCCCGCCTAACCAAAAGAGGATGATGGTGATGATGATGGCAAAAAGGGTAGAATGCCAGTAGTCCACCACAAAGTGCGGCCACAAAGCCCCCATGTTGCCACTGATGCCCAGATAGCGGAATATTTCACCGCTTAAGCGGCGGTAGGTATACTGGTAATAGGCCGAATCGCATATGTCGGCCACCAGCATGGCTAGCACTGGCAGGTAGTAGAACACCACCTCCACCCAACGGTGGTAGTGACGGTTCCAACGGAAGTTAAAGGGAATAAGGTTCAAGGCATAGTAGGCCATCAGCATACACCCAATCGTGGCAATGCCGAAGACCATATTGCCCCACAAGATGCCCATCCATTCGTGGAAACCGTCCACGTTGAATATCCTTGTATTGTCTAGATAGAAAAAAGCTTGCGCTGCCAGCAGCACAAAGAATGCCAGTAGCGACTTATACAATAAGTACAAATATATATTATTGGTTCTTAACCAAGGGCGTTTTCTTCTCATTTAGGTCGATAGTTTGACTGGCTCAGAATCTTCTGAGAATCTGTTTCGGCAAATAGTTCATCCATGGTGGCACCCGTCCGTGCCGCATATCCGCTGACAATCTGCCAACCGATATAGTAAGGTGTGCGGGGCGACGAGTCGCGGAAGGCGTTGGTCTTGGGCGCGTCGTCAATCATATTGTGAAAGCGCATGAAGTCTATGTCGTACAACAGTTTGTTCTGTAGCAGATAGCTCCACACGTTGCTCTCGTTCTTCTTCATCCATTCCATTTGCTCTTTGCTGTAGCGCATCAATATGCTGTCCGGAGTGTCGGGCAGGGTCTGCTGTGCAAAATAGATGGCCTTGCCTTCGGCCACCATGTAGTCCAGCAGGGTCAGGTCACCCTCTTGGGGAATGGCAATATGTTGGCGGCCGATGGCTGTCATGCAGTCGGCTACCAAGTACTGGCGACGGCTTTGCTGCACCAGAAAGAGGGGACTGTTGAAATAGTTATACTTCTCCGTATAGGGGAGTATATATTGGTCAAGGCTGATGACCACCTCGTGGCTGTTGCATCCCACGCGCATGTCGTAGTCGAACATGCCGGAGACAAAGGTGTACACTTTGTCGTAGCGAAGGGTAGGGGAGAGTTCCTGTGCTCTTTTGAGGGCTTTGCCCAGGGCTGCCGACTCTGCCTCCATATTGCCGAAAACGCTGTCCACTAGCCTGTAGACCTCCCGCATGGTGGGGTCTTGCACAAATCCGGCCAGCATCTGCATATATTCGGGATTGCCGGGTTGGACATTCAACAATTCGGTGCTGTATTCGCTACCCATTGTCTGCAATTTGCTTTGCAACTGCTCCACGGGCGTGTCAAACAGCACCTTTTCGAAGCGGTGCAGTTGCACCGCTTCGTCAGGTGTGTGACGGCAGGCGGTTGTCAGGGTGATGGCCGCCAGTGCCGTCAGCTGTATGAGAAATCTTTTTTTTATCAATTGATACTATTTTTTGTCCAATCCGTTTTTATTCGGCAGCCTCATTATTTTCGGCCTCCTCTTCTTGGGCTTTCTGTTTCAGTTTGGCGGTCAGCAAGGCAATCTCCTGCCGTGTGGCTTCCATCTTCTTCTCCATCTCCTCCTTCAGCAGGTCGGCCTGTTTGCTGTTGGCCAGGAAACCGATGTTGTTTTCCCACAGTTTGAGGTCGGAATTGAGTTTGTCGATACGGTTTTGGATGTCGTGTTCCTCGTTGCCAGAGCCTCTACGTCCAGAACCACCACGCGCGCGGCTGCGGAAGAGAGTGTCGTCGGCCTCGCGGGCGGAAATTTTCAGCTTCTCGAAGACTCCATCCAACAGACCACGGAATTCCTTCATGATGCGGTCCTTCTCCTTCATGGGAACGTGGCCAATCTCGGCCCAGCGGCGTTGGAAATCCTTCACAGCGTTGAGGTTCTCCTCCTTGTCGTCGCCAAAGGCATAGGCTTTGAGCTCTTCGATGATGGCGGTTTTCTTTTCGAGGTTCTCGCTCTCGCTGCTGCGGATGCCCTTGAAGTAGTCGCCCTTCTTGGCAAAGAACTCGTCGCAGGCACTGCGGAAGCGGTGCCAAATCTTGTCGCTCACCTTGCGGCTGGTGGGACCGATGGTCTTCCACTCGGCCTGCAGTTCAAGCAGCTCTTCCGTGGCTTTCTTCCAGTCCTCGCGTTTGGCAATGGCTTCGGCCTTCAGGCAGAGGTCCACCTTCTTGTTGTAGTTCTCGCTTTGCTCGTCGCGCACCTGGCCAAAATGCTGTTTCTTGTCGGCATAGTGCTTGTCGATAATGCCTTTGAATTTGTTCCAAACCTCCTCGTTGTTCTCCTTGGGCACGGGTCCGATGCTCTTCCAGAGTTTCAGCAGTTCGTCGAGGGCTTCGGTGGTGTCGTTCCACTTTTTGGTGGAAGTGGGAATCTCTTGTGTCAGCTCTTCGGCCTTGGCAATTAGGGCTTGTTTGGCCAGGAGGTTCTGGTCCATTTCCTCCTTGCGCTGGTCGTAGTACTCGCGACGGCGTTCGTCAATCTGGTCGGCGGCGTTGTTGAAGCGCTGCCAAATCTCTTCGCTCTGTTCAGAGGGCACAGGGCCTATCTCTTTCCACTGGGCGCGGAGGTCCTGCAGGGCTTTGAAGGCCTTGACCACCGAGGTCTCCACAATCAGCTCTTCGGCGCGTTCGCACAGCTGTATTTTCTGCTCCAAGTTGCGCTTGAGGTCGAGCATGCGCAGCTCTTTGCTAATCTTAACCTTATTGAAAAACTGTTCGATGAGGAAATGGTAGTTCTGCCAGAGATCGTTCATGTCCTCGCGGGGAACGTCGCCGATGCCTTTCCACTTTTCCTGTATGGCGTTGAATTCGTCATAGGTCTGTTTGAGGGTTTCCTCGTCCTTGTTGATGAGGAGACGCAGGTCTTCCAAAATCTGGCGTTTGGCTTGGAGGTTGCGTTGCTTTTGGGCCTCTATTTCTTCCTGCATCTGCTGACGGCGGGCACGGTAGGTGTCGCAGAGTTTGTAAAACTCTTGGGCTACGAGGTCGTTCTCAAATTTGAAATCCTCTTTGTTGCCTCCCTGTTCCTCGAAGGCCTTGGCGGCTTTTTGTTCCATCTCTTTGTTGAGGATGCCGAATTGGTCGCGGATGGCCCTCACTCGGTTGCGGATGTGAGAAACATCGTCGTCCATCAGTTCGGTGAAAGCAGCCAGCAGCTCCTCGCGGCTCTTGTGGCTGTAGTCTACCTCTGGCTCTTGCTGTGGTTCGGATGTGGCATTTTCGGCCACGGGGGTGGTTTCGGCAGCCGGTGCGGTCTCGGCGGGGGCGTTCTCCTTGGCAGGAGCGGTCTCCGTTGTAGTAGCCGGGGTTTCGGCCACGGGTTCGACCTCAGAGGCAGGCTCGGGGGTCACGTTGGTGTTAGAGTCATTGTCCTGAGCAACTTGCTCGACAACTGGTTGCAGTTCCTCGTTCTGTACGGTTTCCTGCTTTTCGTTCAGTTCTTCCATAATTGGGTTTTTTTGTGTTTAGAATTAGTTCTGTAACATTCAGTTGCAGACGTTTAATTGGGTTTGCTTTGCCTTCGTGGCAGGTTGCAAAGATACAAAAAAAATATAATGTAATGAAAAATGTAATCTATATTTTTGTCCAATTCCCTTTTTCTGCGATTTATACTGTGTCTAGAGACAGCAAACGAAGACTTCATCTATATTGTTATTGGACAGAGGGCTTCTCGTCAACATGCTGTTAAACAACGTTAGAGGAAAGGGGCGGGGAGGCAGTTGTTTGAAAATCGTTGTTGATAACTACAGATTGGCGAGTAATTTGGCGGCGCTATTGTCGGACGGAGGTTTTTGAAAGTCCAAAGAAGCTTTGTCGATGGTTCGCCGATGGTTCGCTTGGTTAATCGGAGAAACGTTGAATTTCAAGCGTTTCTACTTTTGACCGACGAAGAAAAAGGCCTAACGTCCGAAGAAATCAATGAGTTACGTATTATTTGCTGAAGTTCAATAATTTAGCCATAACGTGCGAAATTACCCACAAAGCATATATATGTAATATATATGCTTGCAAAATGAGTTTCCCCAGAGCGAAAAGAGCAAATTGACGGAATACATCCAAGAGTTTAGGACGTGCCGAAAACAAGGATTCTAGAAAGAATTCCTTAAACCTCGGATGTCCGTCACAATTCGATGAATAATTGACAATAATGTGGTTTAGACATAAAAAACTTCAATAAAACAAAAAAAAAATGTATATTTGCAATTCCCTATTTTTGCAGAAAGTTTCCTAATAGGCTATTGCACAAAGGTTAACCGAAGAGAACAATGGATTATAACTTCAACGAAATCGAGCCCAAGTGGCAGAATTATTGGCGCGAGCATCACACTTACCGTTGCTCCAACGACTCCAACAAACCTCATTATTATGTCTTGGACATGTTCCCCTATCCCTCTGGGGCCGGCCTTCATGTAGGGCACCCGCTGGGCTACATTGCCTCTGACATTTTTGCCCGCTACAAGCGCCTGCGCGGCTTCAACGTGCTGCACCCTATGGGCTACGATGCCTACGGTCTTCCGGCCGAGCAGTATGCCATCCAGACGGGCCAGCACCCGGCCATCACCACCGAGCGCAACATTGCCCGCTATCGTGAGCAGTTGGACAAGATTGGTTTCTCTTTTGATTGGGACCGCGAGGTGCGCACCTGCGACCCATTCTATTACCACTGGACTCAGTGGACTTTTGTGCAGCTCTTCAACCACTACTACGACAAGGAACTGGACAAGGCCATGCCCATCAGCCACTTGGTCGAGCAGTTGGAGAACGGCTCCCTCGAAACCCAGGGCGACAAGCCTTGGAAGGAGATGACCGAAGAGGAGCGACAGGACTATCTGATGAATTACCGCCTGGCCTATCTGGCCGACATTCCCGTCAACTGGTGCCCCGAACTTGGCACTGTGCTGGCCAACGACGAAGTGGTCGGCGGGCTGAGCGTGCGCGGCGGCTATCCCGTCGAGCGCAAGCTTATGCGCCAGTGGAGCCTTCGCATTTCGGCCTATGCCCAGCGACTGGTGGACGGATTGGAAGAGGTGGACTGGACCGACAGCCTCAAGGAAATTCAGCGCAACTGGATTGGCCGCTCCGAAGGAGCCTCCGTGTGGTTCCCGCTGGCTGTGGACCAAAAGGCCAACCTGCTACCCGGCGTGCAGGCCTATCAAGGCCAAGGCGAGCCCATCCCCGAGAGTGCCTTTGAGATTTTCACCACCCGCCCCGACACCATCTTCGGCGTCACCTTTATGGTGCTCTGTCCTGAACACGAGATGATTGAGCAAATCACCACGCCAGAGCAGCGTGCCGAGGTGGAGGCTTATGTCACCTGGGCCAAGAACCGCTCGGAGCGCGAGAGACAGGCCGAAGTGAAGAAGGTGACGGGCGTGTTTACCGGTGCCTTCGCAGTCAATCCCCTCACAGGCGAAAAAATACCCATCTGGGTTTCTGAATATGTGCTTGCCGGCTATGGAACGGGGGCCATTATGGCCGTCCCCGCCCATGACAGCCGCGACTTTGCCTTTGCACGCCATTTCCATCTGCCCATTCGTCAGGTGGTGGCCGCCGACCCCAATCCCGAACACCTTACCGACCCCAACACCTGGGAAGAAAGCATCGACAGCAAGATCGGCTACTCGGTCAACAGCGGCTTCATCACCGGCATGAAGGTGAAGGATGCCATGAAGGCCGTCATCAATAAGGTGGAGGAGATGGGCATCGGCACCCGCACGGTCAACTTCCGTCTGCGCGACGCCATCTTCAGCCGTCAGCGCTACTGGGGCGAGCCTTTCCCTGTCTACTACAAGAACAACCGCCCCTACATGCTCCCGTTGGAGTGCCTGCCTTTGGAACTGCCCGAGGTGAAGGACTTTAAACCCACCGCCACAGGCGAGCCTCCGCTGGGCCACGCGCAGGTGTGGGCATGGGATGAGAAAAACCGAAAGGTGGTGGACAAGAACCTTATCGACCATGTCAACGTCTTTCCCCTAGAACTGAGCACCATGCCCGGTTTTGCCGGTTCCAGCGGCTATTATCTGCGCTATATGGACCCGCACAACGGGCAGGCGTATTTCAGTCCCGAGGCTGTCAACTACTGGCAGAATGTGGACCTCTATGTGGGCGGCGCCGAGCACGGTACCGGCCACCTCATCTATGCCCGCTTCTGGAACAAGTTTCTCTTCGACATGGGACTGGCCGTCAAGCAGGAGCCCTTCCAGAAACTGGTCAATCAGGGCATGATTCAGGGACGCTCCAACTTTGTCTATCGCAGCAAGACCGACAACAACCTTTTCATTTCTAAGAATATCCCCGGCTGTGCCGAGAACACGGTGCCCATCCATGTGGACATCAATATTGTCAACAACGACATCCTCGACATTGAGAAATTCCGTCAGTGGCGGCCCGAGTTTGCCGATGCCCGCTTTGAATTGGAAGACGGCAAGTATGTCTGCGGCTGGGAGGTGGAGAAAATGTCCAAATCGATGTTCAACGTTCAGAACCCCGACGATCTGGTGGCCCGCTACGGTGCCGACACGCTCCGCCTTTACGAGATGTTCCTCGGTCCTGTGGAGCAAGCCAAGCCATGGGACACCAATGGCATAGAGGGAGTCTTCCGTTTCCTTAAGAAATTTTGGAAGCTCTTCGAGAGCAGCAGCGATGCTCCTGCCACCAAACCTCAGTTGAAAATACTCCACCAGACCATCAAGAAGATTACTGACGATATAGAGCGTTTCTCGTTCAACACGTCGGTATCCACCTTCATGATATGTGTCAATGACCTTTCTGCCCTCGACAGTGTCTCGCACACGGTAATAGAGCAGCTGGCCGTCCTCATGGCCCCCTTTGCCCCCCACATTGCCGAGGAGGTCTACAGCCAGTTGGGTCACACCACTTCTATCTGCGATGCCCAATGGCCCGAGTATGACCCCGCCATGTTGGTGCAGGACACCTTCACTTACCCCGTCTCTTTCAATGGCAAGATGCGCCTCACCCTGGAACTGCCCAACGGCATCAGTCAGCAAGAGGCCGTAGCCGCCGTCATGGCCGACAAACTGGCTCAGAAATGGCTCGACGGCAAAGAGCCCAAGCGCGTTGTCTTCGTCCCCAACAAAATTATCAATATCGTACTATAGTTTTCCTTGACGCAATAACTCATCTATCCACATTCATCTAACATGTTAAGTCGTCATTTCCTCCGCTCCAAAGTCCTTCAGGCGCTCTATGCTGCCAAGGCCGACCCCGTCGAACTCAACGTTGTCGAGAAGAATTACAAACATCAGATTTCCCGTCTCAATGATTTGGGAACTATCCAGCTGGCCGCATTGGTCCATTTTGCAGAGTTCTCCGGTGTCCTTATGGATGAGGCTCAGCACAAATTTCTCCCTAGCGAAGAGGACCTCAATCCCATCCGTCGCATACCGGAGAATATCTTCATTATGCGACTGGCCGACAACTATGACCTCCGCCGCCACAGCGAGGCCGCCAATGTCAACTGGGGCGGAGTCGACTGCGACCGAATCTTCAGGCAGGCCTATCAGGCCTTTGTCAAATACCCCGAGTATAAGGCTTATCTTGAAACTGAACCCTCTTTCGACACCGACCAGAAGTTTGCGCTCAGCATCTTCAAGTTCTTGATGAACTTTGATTCTCTCCGTGACTTCCTTTATCCTCAGAGTCTTCTTTGGGAGGATGATTTTGACCAGATTGCCCAGTATAACTTTATGATGCTCAAGGGGCTCGATGATACCACCGACGAGGCTACGCCCATCCCTCTGATGCACGACGAGCGATATGAAAAGGACAACGAGGCCTTTGAGTTTTCGCGCAACCTCCTTCTGGCCACCATGCGCCATTTTCCTGAGGTGGAGGTGATGATTCGCAAGCACCTCAACGGATGGGAGTTTGACCGCGTGGCCCTGATGGATGTGTTGTTGCTTAACATGGCAGTGGCCGAGCTTACGGAGTTCCCCAGCATTCCGGAGCGTGTCACGGTGGACGAATATATCGAGCTCTCCAAGGAGTTCTCCACCGAGCGTAGCAAGCTGTTCATCAACGGCATTTTGGACAAGTTCATTATCGAACTGCGCTCAGCCGGCCGTATCAGCAAGTCGGGCCGTGGCCTGATCAATACTGCCATATTTGAAAACGAAGAGAGCGGGTTGTTGGACTTTTCCGACCCCAATGTGGCCAATATCCAATTCCCCGAGAGTTAATTAACCAATCCTTTCCAAAGATGAAACGCATTCTCCCATTCATGGCTCTGTTGCTCATTTTTTCGTGCAACCGCACCGGTTCCAATTCTTCGGACTTTGATGTAGACCTGATTCAGAACCCCAACACTGCCCAAGGCTACGACAACAACGTGGGCATGCCCCAATTGGTCTTCGATACCGACCTACACGACTTTGGCCGCATATCTGAGGGCGAAAGCATCTCATATAGTTTCCATTTCACCAACAAGGGTAAGAGCGACTTGGTCATCACCAATTGCCATGCCAGTTGCGGGTGCACCGTGGCTGACTTTCCCAAGGGGCGCATTGCGCCTGGGGCCGACGGCTATGTCACCGTCTCTTTCAACTCTCGCGGCAAGGTGGGGCAACAGTATCAGGAGGTCACCGTCTCCTCCAATGCCCAGCCTTCGCGCCACGTACTTAAAATCACCGCTCAAATAGCTAATTAAAATTAGAAACAATAAATAAAAACACGTAACAATGAACACTCCATTAGTCATTCTTCTTCAGTCGGCCGCCGGTGGACAGGGCGGCAGCAGTATGCTTATCTGGCTCATCCTCATCTTCGTCATCATGTGGCTCCTCATGATTCGTCCGCAACAGAAACAGGCAAAAAAAGAACGTGAGTTTCGTGAAAACCTCAAGAAAGGCGATCGTGTCAGTTTCAGTGGCGGCATTTATGGCAAAGTGCACGAGATAGCCGAGCACACCATCGATGTCGAAATCGCCAACGGCGTAGTCGTCACCGTGGAGAAATCTATGGTTCAGCCCCTCCCCGAGCAACCCGCCCAGCAAAACCAGAAATAAGTGAAAGGTAAGAAGTAAAAACTAATTAGTGATGCTGCCGCCTTACTTTTTAGTTTTTACCTTTTAGTTTAAATTAGAGTGGCTTCCCCCCACTAAATACAGTACTCGATTTACTACTTGTAATGGTTCTGTCCCAACACATTCTGCCACGGCAAGAATCCTCCAATTATTAACTAATAACTATTAACTGTTTTGCGGCATCGCCATTTTTGGATAATACTCTTTCTAACAGCCGTGGTGTGGTTCGTCTTCGCCATGTCCGAACATGGTGACTACTCCCTTGATGTGCCCATTCGGTGGACGGGTGTTGATACAAATAGTCTCATCGTTACCCAGGCCGACACAGTCTTGCCCTTGGTGATTACTTCCAATTGCTTTAATGCCATCGACCGTTATCTGACCGTCCGCAAGAAAGCCTTTATCATCTCTATCTCGTCAGACACTGTGGTGAAGGTGGGCAAACCCCTTTTTGACGACCTCTGCCGTCAGTTGGGTTTTTCGGGTGTTCATGATATCGCCAGCCCTGTCGAGACCCTTAGTTTTGCTACCACAGAACGACGTCGCCGAGCCTATGTGCCACAGCTGCGTGACGTAGATTTCATTTTTGCCGGACAGGTGGGTCTCTCGGGAAGCCCCACCCTGCAGCCCGACACCGTATGGCTCTATGGTGACCCTCGTTCTTTGCAGCGCATTCCAGAACTCTATACGGCCCCTGCCGCTGTGGCTAATATTACCGACAGCGGTTACTATATGCTAGCTTTGGAACCCGTATGGGAGAAATATCATGATGTGCGCCCCTCTACCGACAGCGTTCGTATCTTTATCCCTGCCGAAAGACAGGTGGAAACCACGGTTTCGGTGCCTGTCAAGTTCATGAGTGAATATGCCCATCAGCAGGTGAGGCTCTATCCCGACCATGTCAATGTTACCCTGTGGGTGCCAGTGCATGACTACGAGCTTGTTTCCGAATCCCATTTCGAGGCCGTTGTGCGCTACGATGGGGTTTCTCCCACCACCGACTTGCCTGTCTTAATCACTCGATTCCCTGCCCAGTCGCGTATCAAGTCTGTGAACCCCTCAACTATCAGTTTTGTCATCATCAAGTAACATCCGCCAATCTTCAGCCCCTGCAGCCCACCGTCCATTGCTTGTGGCTCTGACGGGAGGCATAGGCTGCGGCAAGACCACCGTGCTGAACGAGTTTCGCCGTTTGGGCGTGCCCTGCTTTGTGGCCGACGAGGTGGCAGGGGGCTATTATACCGACCCCGCCTTTCTGTCGCAAATAGAGGCTCTCTTCGGCCCCTCTGTCCTTCAGCCCGACGGCTCGGCTGACAAGCGTGCTATTGCCTCAATTGTGTTTAATGATGCCGATGCACTTACACGGCTGAATGCCCTCGTCCATCCTCGGGTTTGGGAGGACTTCCGACGTTTCGTGCAAGAACATATCGAGGATCCGTATGTCATTTTTGAAAGTGCCATTGCCTACGAATACGGTTTCGACCGCCTCGTTGACAGGGTAATTTGTGTTTATCTTGAAAAGGAAGAAAGACTCCGACGGCTGGAACTGCGTGACCATGCCACCCGTCAGCAGCTTCTGGACCGAATGCGCAATCAACTGCCTGCCGAAGAGAAGATGCGGCGTGCCGACTATGTCATTCTCAACTATGAAGGCAACCCTCGCGCCCGCCAGGTGTTGCACATACACGAACAATTAATTCTGAATTCTGTGGTGTGAATTCTATATAGGGGCGGGCGGCCATCAAAATATTCTGTACTTTACTTCTCGTATCTTCTCAAGTAGTTGTAGATCCTGAACTTTTCACCCTCGTCATAGCCGAGGGCTTCAGTGATGTTGCGCAAGAAAACACTTCTGTCCATTTCGGCAGCAGTCAGGGCCCGCTCCAAATTGCCCATCTGCAGCATCAGCCGGAATACCCACAGGGCATTGCTTTGGCAGCTCAGCAACTCGTCTTCGTTGATGCTGTCCAACCGTGCCACTAGTTCCTCATGCAGCGGGTCGTCACTCTTTTGCGCAATCTCCGACTGGCCTTGGATGCCCATGATTGTGGCAGACGTTTCTTCTGCTCCGCTCGCCTGAGTCAGCCCTTCCAGTTCGCCAGAGACCCATGTGGCTGTCTCTGGCCTTTCGGTCACTAGCTTCCTCATCATTTCTTTCCACATGCCGGTGGTCATAGTGGCCTTCATAATCAATTGCAGCACTCTTTCCCTAATTGCGCCATCCCCTATAGACTCGTTTTCCTGATTCAAGTGATAATCTTCATTCATACTCTATATTACGTAAAAAACGCCTTTTTATTTCGCCATGAAATAAAAAAAAGCAAAATTTCGCATGACGGAACTAAAATTTCACTTATGGTGCAATAAAAGCATAAGAACTTGTACATAATTATGTCAATGAAAGTATTGGCTTTTTTTTATTGGTTTTTGATTGCAGCCTCGGAGTCTTGATTTGGCTCCGGGGTGTTTTTTCTGCCTATCTTAGCAAGGTCACCGTGCCAATCTTGATTTGGTAGTCTGCGCTTGAGCCTCGCCTACGGTAGCGGCATTTGTAGGCATATGCCGCCTGAGTGCATAGGCGACCACTGTGGGTACCGTCCCAGCCCTCGTTTATGTCGGTGGAATGGTAGACGAGGTCGCCCCGTTTGTCATAAATCCATATCTCAAAGTCGTAGATGTTGACATAGACGGGTCGGAAAACATGGTTGGTGCCCAACGTTGGGGTGAAGACATTGGGGAAGTAAATCTCGGACTTTAATATGCCCACCGACACTGTGTCGCTGTCGGCACAATGGCTGTTGCTCACCACTAGTACAAGACGCAGGTCAACGGTGCCTTCGGGCATCTCCAACAGGAGGTTCTGAGTAGTGTCTCGCAGTCGCACCTCGCGGTCGTACCACACGGTCCACTGCCAGTGGTCCACATAGCGATTGTTGCGGCTGTAGGCAGTCAGTGCCCGTTGTATGTCAGAGAGGCTGTCGGGCCAGAAGTCTATCCTTGCCTTTGGCAGATGGATTGGTATCAGCCGAATGCTGTCTATCACCGGGCAGAGCCCCTCCTCCCTATAGTCCACGGTAACATAGTAGATGCCATCAGTTTGTGGGTTGGCTCGTGCCGTGTCGTTTCCCTGCCATTCTTGCAACAGGGGGTCGTCGGGCGATGAACTCCAGCTGTAGTAGGGCACCGTGGCATGTGCCTGCAGCGTGTAGGGCGGGTGGTCGGCACACTCAAAGCTGCCGCTCAGTTCCACCTGTGGCAGTGGCAGTTCTTTCAGCGTCAGCACCCGCAGTGTGTCGGGGATGGGGAATGGTGAGAAAATCGTGTCGTAATAGGTGCCGGACGAAGTCAAGAGCCTTCCGTCGAAGGGATAGTTATAGCCGTGGCAGAAAGAGTCGGTGAGACTGTCGGGCACAATATAGCGCCACAGAAGGTGCAGAATCCTTGTCGTGTCGCACCCCACTTCGCTAGTGCTGTTCGAGACGTAGTCGCCTGGCAGGATGCACTCCATGCCCTGGAAATAAACGGTGTCACCTTGATAAATGGTGTCGTAATAGTTCGTGTCGAATGGTGGAATGAGGCTCAGCACGAGGGTGACGATGCTGTCGCACCCCGATGCGGCCACTGTCACATAGTCGTATGCCCCCTCTTCGTTGTATAGGTTCGAGTCCGCCTCCCATAGATAATCTCGGCATACGCTCACTCTCAGGGTGTCCACACTGTTGCTTAACTGGCTTAGGATAACACGGTGCTCCAGAAGGCTATCCTGCGAGATGAGGCTATCGAAAATGTATGTTCCCTCAGCAGTGAGTGCCGAATCGTACCACACAGCCGTGTCTCCAGGGCAGATAGTGTCGTACACTGTGTCCCTCACCGTGCAGGGGTAGGGAACATAGAACTGCCGCACGGCGGTGTCGACGCAGGATCCGTCAGCCAGCATGGCAAAGAGTGTCGCCGTGTGCCACCCTGGATGGAAAGCATGGCGCGGATGAATCTCGGTGCTTGACGTGCCGTCGTCGAAATTCCACAGATAGCTCTCACATCCGTCTGCCACTGAGTCGGTGTGGGCCGAGTCGCGTGTGATGATACTCTGGTTTTGCATTCTCATCCACACCGCTGAACACGACATCGTGTCTGTCACCCAAGCCGTGAAGCGGGCATAGGGATGGCGCTCTCCCGCCACGGCAGTCAGCGTGAAATGACAGTCGGAGTGGGCCGAGTCGTTGGGTGCCCCCAAATAGGAGAGGTCGCATTTGTAGATACCACTTCCGCTGGTATGCAGGCTGTCCGCATTCGATAGGGTGGTAGACGTGTCCTCCGCGGCATACCATCGATAAGCGAACCCTACGGGTGCATAGAAGGTGTTCTCCTCGCTGTTGCAGCTGACCGAGCGCATCAACTTGTTGTCTAAGTCAATCACATAATAGGCATATCCAAAATGCGCACCTATGCTGCAATCATAGCTGCTCAACTTAATGTTTATCACCTGCCCATGCAGGGGAACTAGGTCAACACCAATGGTTGTCCAGTCTTTCCATAACACATTCGTCCTATTAACAACATTCCAGCCAAGGTTTGTGCTGGACACGAAGTCGGCTTCATAGCAAGGGTTGATGGTATGTCCAGTGCTGTCGGTTATACTGAAATGAAAGCGAGGCTGGTCGTTTGCCCAGTGGTTGGGGTTTTCCAATACGGCAGCATATTTTAGTATCAAAAGGTTGTAGTCGTTTGTGTCAACACGGTAGGTGTAGTTGATATGCTCATTCTCTTTTCCGTTGTTCCAGTTGCCCAGACGCACCGAACTGCAATAGCCTTCGGGTACGGTGTATAGCTGCCCATCAGTTCTAGGATCCGTCTCTTGTAAGTCTCGGTGGATTGTGTGTCGCGAGTACATGTTGCTGCTACCATAGTTCACCACTTCTGCTCTAGGGTAGCTGCCATAGCTGCCCGTGTAGCAAGTGACCGAAGGACCATACAGGTTATCATATTCAAAGGCGCCTTGTCTACAGGCTGTTGCGGCCGTGGCCAGCCCTTCTGCCTGACCAGAGTCGCATAGTGCCGTCACCCTGAATTGGTAGGGAGTCCCTGGTGTCAATCCCCCTATTTGTAGCTCTGTCCTGTCATAGTTCCTGGCTGCAGAGGTCCAGATACTGTCGTCGATAGCCCTGTAGGCAATATTCCATTCATTGGCAGTACTGTCTGTAGTCCATTGTAGCGTGACCTCCCTGATTCCCACTTCGCTCACTGCTACTAGCGGTTTTCGGCACCCCTCATCCTCGTTGCATTGTGCAAACCTCACCGATGGCATCATAGTGTTCACCGAGCCTTGTACAGTGCCTAAATCGTTCAACCTTATAGCCACACTGTCCCTGCCATAGATGAATGTCGAGAAAAGACCGGAAATGTTACTGATACATTTCATAAAAAAGGGGCTTGCCTCTTGTGGCATGCTGTTGGGTTGGTTCACCAGCAGTGTCACCACCAGATTGCTCACGCCGTCCCAGTAGAAAGGAGTGGTGAAGACGTAGGTCTGGGGCCCAGACGTAAAGCATTGGTGGTTGCCACTGTACACCAGTGTCTGGCCGAAGGTTAGCGGACTGCCTCCCCATGAGTATCCCCTCTGTGTAGTCTGACCTATGAAAATGCTTATCGTTTTGGGGTAGTTCCGGTTCATACTCCATGTATATTCTATGGCACTGATATAACCCGCCTGCAGTCCCATGCTGCTCAATTGCGACTCCGTGTAGATGCTCTGACAGGCGTTATTGCCCAATTGGGTATTTATCAGCTCCCAGAGGTTCGATGACCCCTGACCACTATCGTTCGTGTACTCTATGCACAATGACGGAGTACTTACCACTATGGAGTCCCATTCGCCATAGCTGCTGTCGGTGCAACAGACACGAACCGCCACAGCGTAGTCGGTCCCTGGTTCTAGCCCCGAAACCATCGAATTGCACCGTGTAGTGAACATTTCTGTGGGGGTGCCACCTTGGAGAGGGCTAATCCTGAGTTGGTACCCCCTGATGCTAGACGAGGCTCTCTCCTCCGTCTTCCAGCTAACCTGCATTGCCCTTGGGGCCAGTGCGTTCACTGCTACCTCCCCGATAGCTGGGCACGCCTCTACCGTTCGCAGCCTTATGTCGTCTACATACATGGCCGTTTCTTTATTCAAAATCCTGATGGCCACAAAATGTCCCGACCCATTGTAACCCTCAAAAGATACGGTGTGGTGTACATACCCGCCCGGTTCGCCCAGTAAAGTCGCAATGGTCTCAAAACTTGTCAAGTCCATCGGATTTTCCATGATTCCCACCTCATACCTATCCAATATCCAACTGTCAGCATGCTTGACCCAGAAATCCAATGCCGTCTGACTCAGCGAGTCGGCATATTCCGGCAGCACCAAGTAGGCCGAACCTTCCCCGCTACAGCCTGCCATCAGCAGGGCATAGCGTCCATTGTGTGGGTATAGTGGCGAGGGGTACATAGGCGATGTATGTGAGCCCACTAGGGTCCAGCAGCTGTCTATAGTCGCGTGGGGCCCTTCGCCGGTGGCATCCTCAAAACCGTAGCAGAGTGGTAAGTCTGCCTGCCGAAGGGGTTCGCATAGTGTGCGGAAGCTCATCTGCTGGCGGCATTCCACACTCATGCTGTCCTCCAGGCTCCTCACTTCCACCATATGCTGGCTGCCAGGAGCAAGTCCGTCAATTGTGAAAGTGGTATCTGCCACCACCATCGTCGAGTCGTCTACCCTCAGTGCAAAACGGCTGCCAGTGTCTGCTGCATGCCATGCCAGGTGTGCTCCCGTCTGCGTTAAGTGCTCCAGTCTTAGGTTTTGAGGACATCGAGTGCAATGACTTGCCCTCCGGCAATTGTAAGACAAATTAATTCCATGATTTTGAGCAGCGTTATGCCTATTGGGATGATAATCATATAAATGGATAGTAATCACCCCTGTGGTCGATACAACATTTACCATACCATTTCTGACAACATTATCTATCAGTTTGTTGCCAGCCATCCCCTCACCGTCATATATCGTCAGACCACATGAATAATACCTTAAATTGTACAGGCCGCTTAGTGTAATTGTATCTCCTGCACCAGCCTTGATAATCACCATCCCATCGAAATACTTAGATATACCGCCTAAACTCCCACCATCATCATAAATCACTCCCGACGGATAGTTGCATCCGTCGACATAGAGCGTGCCGCAGGTCATGCGCACAGTTTGTTGTCCCACGGCCTGAGCCATGCCCATCACCATCAGCACCAAACCCACAACAACCACCCTTGCCATCATCACACCTCTTCGGCAACTTGTTTTCTTCTTTTCCATGATTTTTTATAATCTTACTTATATAAGTATCCTTTTCTTCAAAAAAGTTACCCTTTTGTGTCAATATTTAACTTTATTTATAAATATTTTCAAAATCGGTAATCTATCAGCCTGTCCAATGCTGGTGTGCTCCAGACATTACTATTATTTACGTTTGAAGCGGAAAACTATCACTATACAATATTTTTCTCTCTGATGCGTTATATATTTAAATTATTGTTGAACAAATATTATCATGTCATGAAAAGAATCTCATTATTTGCTTTGTTGGGCGTGGTACTGCTGTGCCTCACTGTTGCCTGCAATGTTCCAATGAACAAAGACGGCTACGTTAAAGGATTTGTCTCTTTTGTAGAAGAGGTGGAAACCAAGGGTGCCAACTATACCCTCAAAGACTGGGAGAAAGCCGATGACCGTTTCGAAAACTACACCGAGGACTATTACGAGCGCTTCGCAGACAGGTTGACTCCCACCGACCAGAAAACCCTCGGCCGTTGTGCTGCCCGCTATGCCAAGGCCCGTGCCGCCAGCTCTCTCAAAGGCCTCAGCGACGACATAGAGGACGGCGTTAATTTCATGGAAGGCTACATGGAGCAGATGGGTGAGAACGTGCAGAACGACGTTGACCAAATGATGCAGCAAATGGAAGATGACTGGGACGACGATACGGATTAAACTAATGATGGGTTCTGAATTATGAGTGTTGCGTTAGCCCCTCATAACTCAGAACCCCAACCATTTCTCCTCCTTTTGTGATGAAATAAACTAGAAGAACATGGCTCTAGTTTGATAAAAGACTGATTTTTAGCAGCCTCGAAGAGGCTGAATCTCAATAACCCCATACTAAGCGACCAACGGGAGCGCAGTGTGGGGATAGCGAAACCCCTACTACTCAGCGTGTCGAAGACACGCCACATTGAGAAATACGAGCTAGAATCAGTCATACTTTGTACTAGAGCGTTGGAGGTTATTTGAGAAGCGCATTGTGTATGCGAGAAATAATGAATTTGATTCTTCTTCCAGCAAAGTAATGTCACACTACCCTATTCCAATTTTGCACTCTATCTGCTATCACCTCAACAATAAAACTTGAGTGATTCTCATTATGTCTTTAGTGGCAGTTTTGAGTGATTGTCAAAACCTATTCTGGATTGGATGTTGGCTTTCTGACGGTTGTAGTTCTAGAGGTAGGGGAGCAATATATATGTCAAGCGAGGTTGTGCGGCGGGCAAAGTATATGTTTTTGCCGTCGGCGGTGACTTGGCAGCCCCAGTCGTCACCGGTGCTGTTGATGACGGGTCCAAGATTGACAGGTGCTGACCAGTGGGTGTATGTGTCGTCGAGGCGGGTGGTCATATAGATGTCCATCTGGCCAAGGGAGCCGTGGCCTTCGGAGGAGAAATAGAGTGTGTTCATGTCGCCCGCAAGAAAGGGAGACCGCTCGTCGAAGGGTGTATTGATGTTGGGACCCACTTCCACAGGTTGGCTCCAATGATCATTGCTGTCGAGAAAGGAAACGTAGATGTTCAGAGAACTGTCGACCTCGCGTTCTGTGGGGCCAAAGGCGGTGAGAATGAGCACACGGCCGTCAGCAGAGAGGGTGGCGTCGGTGACGGTGCCGCTCGCAACGGGGAGGTCGAGGGGCCTGACTTCCCATTCCTGCGCTTGTTGTTGGGCGCGTAAGAGGCGGCCCGTTTGATAGAGAAGCAGGGTGTTGCCGTCCGGCGAAACGGATAGAGGGACTTCGTTGCCATAGGTGTGGGAGAGGTCGATGAGGAGTTCTGCTTCGGCCCACCTACCTTTGTGGCGGCGGGTGTAGAAGATGTCTTCGCCACCAAGGTTGAAAGGACGGTTACGACCCGCAAAGTATAGCATCTGGCCGTCAGCACTGGGCACGGGGGCATACTCATCTCCTTGAGTAGTATTGACTTTGGTAGAAATGGACTTGGGGGATTGTGTGAGCCTTTGGGGCAGAGGTGTGTGGGCTGTTGAGAGTGTGCCCAAAAGCCCGAGATATTCAGGGTTATAGCCAAAGACTTCGGCATAGGCATGGGCGGTGGAGAGGGCGGCTCCGAGGCGACCATTGTCGATATCATCTTTGAGTATCTGTTGTAGCCATAGGAGAGCCTCGTGGGCAGGGGCAACGGCACGGATGCAGCTGTCGGCAAACCGGTAATCATAGTTTTGCACCAGCAGGTAGGCTAGTGAGTCCTGGCGGCGTGCCCGTGCGGTCATGAGGTTGGGATAGTGGCTGTAGAAGCGGTGGAAGTTGCGCAAGGAGGTGTGGAGGTAGGCATCGTGGAGGAGCAGGGCTGTCTGGGCATAGGTGGCTGTGCCGGGCATAAGGCGGCGGACGGCTTGGTCGGCAGCCTCTATATGCCGATGGCGGAGGGCAAAGCGGGCGAGGGAAAACAGGGCTGTGTCGCGCCATGAGTTGTGCAGGTGCATGTCGGCAAACTGCAGTAGGCTATGCCACTGGGCGGTATCGACATTACGATGGTACTCAATGCTGTCGGCCAGCCATATTGCCTGTGTGCTATAGGGGCTGGAAGGATAGCGGTCGGCGTAGGCACGGTAGTTTTGCTCCGAATCGAATTGCCGGCACAGGCGGAAATCGAGTAAAAAGAGGCTGTCGGCGGCTCGCCCTGCAAGATATGAGGTGGGATAGGCGGCGAGGAACTGGCTATAGGCCTCAGTGGAGTGGCGGCTGTCGGCGAGGGTAAAGGCCATGCTGTCGCGGCAGTGGACAGCCATGTTGGCGAAGTGAGACTGAGGACGTCGGGTGATGAAGTCGTCGAGCATCTGCTGTGTGCCAGCACGGAGGGCAATGTGATATTCGACACTGTCGCGCAGAAAGACTGCGCTATCGCGGAGGTCGTCCGGGGCAAGAAGGTAGTAATCAAGGAAATGGCGGAAGGCATCGGGAGTGCCGCGGGTGCGGGCACCGTTCAGTGCCATGGCACCGAGTTGCCGCAGGCGATAGTCGAAAAGGGCACCGCTGTAGCTGTCGCGCTCCAGTCGTTCGGTCTGCTTCGGGTCGGCCTTCTGATAGATGTTGTAGGCGGTGACCAGGTGAGAGTAGGCACTGTCAGTGTTGAAATGGGGGTAGGAAGGAGTGACGAAAAGAATGTGGGCGGCATAGTGCAACTCAACGCTGAGGGTGTCGCGGCGCAGGTGACGGAAGAGTTTTTGTTCCACTCGGTCGAATTTGTTTTTCTCTATGTCGCGACGATAGGGGTAGGCAGCCTCAGGCGGCTCCTGCGCACCTACGGTTATAGGCAGAAGGAACAGCAGGAGGGTGGGGAGGACGAAAAAGCGCAAATGGGTGAATGTGTCAATGTGTGAGTCGGTGACTAACGCATTGACACATTCACCCATTTGAGAATAGATTTGTTTTTTCTTCACTGTATGGTGATTTCGTGGGGCTGGCCGTCGTCGACAAGCTCAATCACGGTTTGATCAGCCGAAGCGGGTTGGCCTTGAGCGGGACGGCGATAGGTGATGTGGTAGGGAGTGTTGCCGTGGCGGTAGTGGATGGTGAAGGTGTCCCAGTCGGAGGGTATGCAGGGTTGGATGGTTAGGCGGTCGCCCTCTTTGTGGAGGCCGAGAATGTTCTCAATGCCGGTCTTGTAGGCCCAAGAAGCTGAGCCGGTATACCATGTCCAGCCGCCGCGGCCGGGGTGCTGCTGATTGCTGTAAATGTCGGCTGCAATGCAGTAGGGCTCGACTTTATATTTGAGCACGTCGGCCAGGGTGGTGGTGCGATGGATGGGGTTGATGAGGGAGTAGAGGAAGTAGGCCATGTCGGTACGGCCCTCTTTGATTTGGGCCATGATGTACCACATGGCGCCATGGGTGTACTGGCCGCCATTTTCGCGCACTCCTTCGGGATAGTTCATGATGTAGCCCGGATTGTTGGTGCTGCGTTGGAAGGGAGGTGTGAGGAGCTCAATGATTTCGTGCTCGCGGTTGACCAGACGGGCGTCGGTCTCGCGGAAGATGGACTCTTTCTGCTCAGGGGTGGCCACATCGGTGAGGATGCTCCAAGCCTGCGAGATGAGGTCTATCTGACATTCCGTGTTGTTGCGCGAACCCATGGGCTGACCGTTGTCGAAATAGGCACGGAGGAACCAGGCACCGTCCCAAGCGTTGTCCTGCAGGGCTTTGACCAGCCGCTGACGGAAGGAAGTGAGCTCGGTGACATAGGAGAGGTCGGCCCCTTGCACCTGCTGGGTGAGGAGTTCCATCTTGGGCAGTATGTCGCAGAGGAAGAAGGCCACCCAGACACTCTCACCCTTGCCCTGGACCCCAACACGCGACATGCCGTCGTTCCAGTCGCCACAGCCCATGAGGGGCAGGCCGTGGGCACCGATGCGCCCCATGGCACGGCTGGTGGCACGACGGAGATGCTCATAAAGTGAGGCATATTCGAAATTGAAGTCGTGCTTGTCGATGGAGGTGGCTACTTTATATTGCGGCACGCTGAAATTGATGCCCTTTTCAGCCTCGCCCGAGGCAAGGTGGTCGCCCTGGCAGAAGCAGACCTGCTCGTTGAGGATGGAGGTGTCGCCGGTGACTTGTACATATTGGTAGGTGACGAAGACCAGCCAGAGGTAGTCGTCGCTGAAGGTTGTGCGGGCACCAAAGTGCATAGTCTCGTGCCACCAGTGGAGGACGTCGCCTTCGGTGAACTGATGGGCGGCATGTTCTAATATTTGACGGCGGGCATAGGCGGGGTCGCTGTAGAGGACTGACATGCAGTCCTGCAACTGGTCGCGGAAACCAGTGGCTCCACCCACTTGGTAGAATCCAGCGCGGGCATAGAGGCGCGAGGCGTAGACTTGGTAGAGATACCAGCGGTTGAGCATATAGTTGAGCGACTTGTCGGGCGTTTCCACCTGGATGAAGGAGAGCTTTTCGTCCCAGAAGCGGACCACTTTGGCGTATTCCTCCTCGATGTCGGACAGCGAGACCTGCCGTGGCTGGTCGGTGGGCTGTTCCAGTACGGCGATGACGAAGGCAAACTCCTTGGACTCCCCGGCGGAGAGGGCAACGTTGAAGCCGATGCGCTTGCGGTTGGGGAAGTCGATGTCAACATCAGTGATGGTCTCGGTGGCGGAGAGCTGGATGCGGCAGTTGTGGTATATCTGACTGTAGCTGTTGCGGACGATGAGGCTGTTCTGCTGGGGCTGCCACTCGCTGTAGAGGTAGCGGGCGGTCTGCTCCTCGGTGGTGCCGAGGACTAGTTTGTAGAGCATGTCCAGCTGTAGGTCGAGCGGGTGGTCGGTCTTGTTGACCAGGGTGATTTGATAATATTTCTCCAAACGGTCGGCAGAGACAAATACCCGCACCATGACCTTGAAGTCGTCATACTTGGCATCGAAGGAGGAGAAGCCCTGACCGTGGCGTGCGGTGGCGGGGACAAACTGCTGCTTGCCCACTAGGAGCATCTCGGAGGCGTTGTCGCGCACGATGTCGTTGCTCCAGCCGGTGAGTTTGAACTGCTGGGCGTTGAAGGCATAGGTGAATCCCGACATGGTGGAACTAACGATGCAGCCGAAACGCGGATTGGCCAGCACATTGATCCACGGCATGGGGGTGTTGGTGTTGGTTACCACATAGTCGCGCCCCTCATTGTCGAAACCGCCATACTGGTTATAAAAATCCAGTGAGGACCAGACGTGGAATTTGGCACTGGGCTTGAGCACCGGATATTCGACCATGTCCTGATAGTGCTGGTTGAGTCGTTCTGCCTTGTCCAACTGTTCATATATCTTGACTCCCTCGTGGGTGTTGAAAGCGAGGCTGGCGACAGTGCGGAAAAGGGTTCGCTCATCGTCGGTGATTTCGTTGCCGTTGATGATATAGACACGGCCGCCGTTTTGGTGCGAGGCCCAGAGGTGTTCGGTGTTGGCAATGTTGCGGATGAAATGGGTGAGGCCGTCGCGGTTGTCGCCCTTCTCGTCGTTGATGAAAACGATGTCCAGGGCCAGGCCGTGTACCTTCCAGTATTCGTAGGCGCGCAGCATTTCTTTGGCAAAGCCGGAACGTTTGATGTCGTCAATCTCCATTAGGATGATGTCGAGGTCGCCAGAAATATCGAACCGCCACAGTGCGTTTTGTGCCAGTTTGTTGTGGGCAAGATACTGCTGACGGTCGTTGCCGAGGTTGGCGGTTTGCAGCAGATATTTGGAGATACTGTTGTAGAGGTTCATCTGTGACCCTTTGAGGGTGGACATGGCTGTGCGCATGTTGTTGAATACCGAGGCGGTCTCAAAGGCGTGGTCGATGTCGATAGGGTCGCGGTAGAGTTGCGAGAGGCTTACCAGCTGTTCGCGGGCCTTGGCAAAGGCGGTGAGCATCACCACTGATACCTGTTTCCCGGCAGGGATATGGATGCGGCGGCGCATGCTCATAATGGGGTCGAGCGTGGTGCCCACGGTACCCGAGAGTGTGCGGTGTCCGTCGATGATGTCGGAATGGATGAGGCTGCCCCCACGGCCTAAGAAGCGCAAGCGCGAGGTCTCATATTCAGGCAGGTCCGAAGGCTGGTCATCAGAGTCGTCCAGAACAAAGAGTTTGTGCATGGCGAAGTAGCGGCCGTCCGACTGATTCTGCGCGGGACGGCTGCAAATGAGGGCCTGCTGTTCGGCATCATACTCACTAAGAATGCCCATGCTGTTGAAAACACGGTGGTTCTCGTCGTTCTGATGGGGACTGAGGATAACCTCCATATAGCTGGTCAGTTCAAGGTCAACTGCATGTTCATTATTGTTGGAGAAGGTGATGCGGCGAATCTCGGCATAGCTGTCCTTGATGACGGTGATTTCGGTCTTGGTCTCAATTCCTTCGTCGATGCGGACAAACTGTATCTTGTCCGAGGCGAAAGTGACACGGTACATGGTAGGCATCACATCCAGAGGGGCGTAAGTGTTGCTCCACAGTTTGTCGGTGGAGAGGTCGCGCACGTAGAGGAATTGCCCATAGTGGTCGGCACTGATTTTGCGGTAGCGGTTGAGCAGTATGTTGCGGAAACGCGAGAAGCCCACGCCACGGTCGTTGAGCAGCACCGTATACTCGCCATTGCTCAGCACCCCAATCTCAGGCACTGGCGCAATGCCGTCGAAGTCGCGGGCGTCGCTCTCCGATTGCACCTTGGTGTATTGGTAACGTTTGAACTGAGTGATTTTTAAGTCTATGTAAGGCTTTATCTGTGCTTTCTCTTTAAGCAGTGTCTCCATCGACTTCATGGCGGGCTCGTTCATGAAGTAGTGCTGGATGCAGTGGTCGGCCAGATAGTTGGTCAGGCTGGCCAATATCATGCCTTGGTGGTGGGCATAGTGGGCACGCACGGGCACGTGGTCCTCCTCGTCGTAGGACTCGAAGAAACCCATGTTGTCGTACATGTTAAGGGCCTTGAAGCGCATCATGTTCTCATACACCGCCCGGTCGTTGATGCCGATGGTCATCAGCGAGCTGTAGGGTGAAATAACTATGCGGTCGGGCGTAGTGTTCTGGAACTTGAGGTATGGAACGCCAAAGGCATGATATTTATAGTTCTGAGCATCATCTAACTCATTGTATGCGGTCTCTGAAATGCCCCACGGCAAATTATGTGTGGCGTCGGAAGCGCGCGGTCCTTTCTCTATATTGGTGATGAATGCCCGCTGGGCACGCACGGCAAAACTGTAGGTCTCGTCCATCAGCGTGTGGCGGTAGGTGGGCAGGAAAATAAGGGGCATGAAATATTCAAAGAGAGTACCGTACCACGAAGCCACCCCCTTGAATCCCTTGTACTGTACCAACGTCTTGTCCAGGCAGAACCAATGTTTGTAGGGCGCGTCGCCCTCCGAAATGGTGAGGAAACTGGTCAGTCGGGCCTCGGAGGCGAAGTTATTATAGTGATAAGGCAGCAGCGATTGGGCCCCATAGTCGAAGCCGATGCTGAAGACATTCAGCTCGGGATTGTACAGTTTGGAGAAATCCGTGTCGGTAATCAGGCGTTCCACAGTTGCCAGCAGAGCCCTGCCCTCGTGAGGTTGTTTCTGGCTCAGATAGCCCTTGACCACATAGAGGCAGGCAACGAAGTTGCCGCTGTCGCAAGTGGAGACAAAGTAGTTGGGCAACTTCTCCAAGTCGGCTATGCGATACCAGTTGAAGAGGTGACCGTTCCACTTCTCCAACCGGCACACCGAATCGATGATGTGCGATAGGCGGCTGAGAGCCTCGTCGTGGGTGATGAAGCCCAGTTCGGCGGCCGCAATCACCGCGGTGAGGGAGTATCCGATATTGGTGGGCGAAGTCTTGTAGTCGGCCTTGTTCTGCCGGTTCAGCTGATAGTTGTCGGGCACCAGGTAGTTGTTCTCGGCCGTAATGAGCGTGTCGAAGTAGTTCCAGGTGTCCGCTGCCCACTGTCTCACCTGCTGGGTTTCCTCGGGTTTCAGCTCCTTCTTGTCCTGCGGGAATTTAAGACCCAGGAAGTAGAGCAGCAGCGGTGCACCCACCCATGCCAGGCAGGTGGCCGCCACCACCACGATGAGGACGGCGCTCCCCTGATGGACACAGATAGCCGCCGCCAGCAGTGCCAACACGGCGGCGCACACATAGTTGAACCAGAACTTGCCCAGATAGTCGGGCAGGGTCCCCTTGGTGCTCTTGGCGGCCTCGTCGCTAGGCACCCAGTTGAGCAGGTTCTTGTGGCTGAATGCCATGCGGTAGCACGAGCGGACGATGGCGTCGGTATACATCCATGCCTCTTTGGGCAACAGGGCAAACTGCACCACCGAGCGGTAGATCACCACCCCGATGCCATGCAGCAGAGTCATGTAGTAACGGTATCGTTGGTTGAAACGGGGCAGCCTTGTGATTTGACCAATAAGGAAGAAAAGGATGGGGAAGGCCACCACCACCAGCACCGTCAGCAAAAACCAGGCGGGATTGACAGAATGGGGATTGCCAATCACCTGCCCAAAGCCAAAGAAGATAACCACCATGCAGGCCAGGCTCAGCACGCTGCGGCGCAGATTGTCGAAAATCTTCCAGCGGCCGATAGTGTTCACCTGGTTCTTCACCTCCATGCCCCGCTCGTCGCGCACCCTGCCACGCAGCCAGCCAATAATCTGCCAGTCGCCGCGGGTCCAGCGGTGGTGCCGTTTGGCGTCGTCCAGATAGTTGGAGGGGTTGTCGTCGAACAGCTCCACGTCGTTGATCAGGCCGCAGCGGATGTGGCACCCCTCAATGAGGTCGTGGCTGAGGATGAGGTTCTGTGGGAACGTGCCCTTCAGCACCTGCTGGAACACCCTCAGGTCGTAGATGCCCTTGCCGCAGAAACTACCCTCGTTGAAAATATCCTGATACAGCTCGAACGAAGCCGTCGTGTAAACGTCCAGACCGCCCAGACCAGCAAACAGCTGCGCATACCGCGACTTGTTGGTCACCTCCACGTCCACGTTCACGCGCGGCTGCATGATGCCGTAGCCGCCCACCACGCGGCGGCCGTCATCTGACAGGCGGGCACGGTTCAGCGGGTGGGCCATGGAGCCGATGAGCTTTTGCGCCGAGTAGAGCACCAGCTCCGTGTCCGTGTCTAGGGTGATGACAAAAGTGATGGGGGGCACTGGCCGTCTCCGCCACTCCGTGATGGTCTCGCAGCGGAAATACTTAGCCTTCTCCTCCTCGCTGAGGTTGCCCAGCACCAGATCGTTGAAATGCAGTATGGCACCGCGTTTGCGTTCAAAACCCAGCCAGCATCCTTCTCCCTCGCTGTATGCGCGGCGGCGGTAGACGAAGTTGAAAATAGGAGCGCCATACCTCTCGTTCAGCTCGCGCACCTTGGCCAGACCAGCCTCCACCACCTCGTTGTCCCAGGGCATGTCGGCCTGGTCGCTCGCGGCGGCATCGCCTATGAGGGTGTAGAAGAGGTTCTGCTGCCGGCGTTCCAGCCGCTGACCCTCCGAGGCACGGTTGATATTGGAGAGGTAGTATACCTCCAGCTGCTCCAGCAGCTGCACCGTCTTCTCCTTGCTCTTCAAAATGGTGGGCATAATGACCATCGTGGCGTACTCCTCCGGAATCAGGCCGTCCTTGAACTTAATCTTAAAGGTGCTCACCGGCTTGTGCAGGTGGTAGAGGCACTGGTTGAACAAATCTATCACAACCTGGCTCATCGGCACCAAGGCCAACAAGCCCAGCACCAGCGTCAGCCACCCCATGCCGCCCGTGGCCCAGTAAGAAAGCAGGGCCGCGAGAGCCACCGTGGCCAGCACCACCACCCATATGTAGATATGTGCCCGCAGGTTCCACCGTTTGGGCGGGAAGAGCTGCCAGCCCACATGCTTTCCCTCCTTGTCGGCCCGCTCCACCAACTCCTTCACCAAATCGTACTCGGCCATATGGCGTTTCTTGGCCAGTCGCACAATCTGGGCACGGTAGTCGTCCTTCGTCTTGTCGTACATCTGGTCGTACATCCCCGCCTTTTCGTTTTTCAGCAACCGCTCCGAGTAGCTCACATGGTCTAAAATCTCGGACATCGACATCTTGGTCAGCTTCTTCAGTGACCCGAAGAGGTTCATCATCAGCAGATTCTGTTTTGCCGCCTCGTTCAGTTTCTCCATGTCGGCCGACTCCTTGTCGGTGGGGCTGTAGTGGTGGGCCCCCTGCTCGGCCAGTTGGTTGCAAAGGGTGGCCAACTCGTGGAGGACCAATGTTTTGGCCAGCGGCAGCAGGGCGCACACCTCGGGATAGGAGAGGTAGTCCTTCTGCTTGGCCTGAATATGCGAGAGATAGCGGAACAGCAGCGTCTTGTCTATCTGGAAATGACTCTTACGGAATGAAGCCAGCAGCAGCTCCTCGATGGCCTGCAGCCGTTTGGGGTCTATCTGGCGGAAACTCTTGCTGCGCAGGTCCACCTTCAACACCTTCTCCTGTTCGCTGATCATGTAAAAATTATCCAGCACCCATTCGTTGGTGCTCCCAACCAACCGGTGCGATTTGGTCACCTCGACCAGCAGCAAATAATATCCTGTGATATCTTTAATGCTCTCTTTGAAAATATCATACGTGTTTTTCATGCGTATAATTTTTTTAGTTTTAGTTTACAAAAATACGAAAAAAAAACATTCTAGAAATAAATTTAACAAAATAAATCTTTTCGGCAATATTCTTTCACCTTTCCAATTGCCACAAACCCAGATTTATTTCCCCTCCTTGCCATATCGCCCATCTTACAAAGAAAAATCATCGTGAGCACGCTTCCACCTCACGCCAGTCTGTTTCATTTTCCAATTATCCAACAACCATTAAGGTGTGTTCTATTTATTTGTTTCCATTGTCGCGTCCCGTCGGGACGCA
>R25__coassemble_121_pt1 | contig 49530 bp, 32 predicted proteins | sample R25__metabat2_high_PE_017 | metagenome-assembled genome bin R25 | reverse complement strand
GCGAGTTCTCCCCCCAAGCCCAACTATGCGGCGAAAGGCTCCTGCCTTTTGACATAATCACTACGCCAATCCAGAGAGCCATAGTGATTGCCAAACTCTCTTCATCGGGCGAACTGCTGTGGCACAAGGCCATTTACAATGGCAAGGAAAGTTGCTATGCCCATGCCCTTCGGATGGTAGGCGACAGCTGCATTATGGCAATGGTACGTTTTTATCTGCCTTACAGCAGCAGTGCCAGTTATTATAGAAACCTCTACTATCTTGACACGTTACTAACGGGGAACGATGACTACCTAATGCCCACCGATAGTGTATCGGGTACTAACTATACCGCTTTTATCACTTTTGACTTCGACGGGAATGCCACCGAACGGCACCTTGTCAGTGTGGGCTATCTGGATTCAAATGGTAATGCATTGACATCCAGATTTACTCAGGGAAATGCCTATTCTGACAAACTTAGTGTAAGACCTTTGTCTAGCGAAAGTTTCAACATAGACAGCGAAGGCAACATCTATATCATACGCTCTGCAGCTGAAAGGGTAATAGGTTCAAACGATCGGGAGTGGCGAATGGATGACGGCACTATCAGTGCCTTGAAGATAGTAGTTGACGGCGTCCGCAACCTGTATTATCCCATCCCCTATCGCACTGCTTTATGGAATCGGCAGATTATGAAGTTCTCGCCACATTTCGATAATCTGATTGATGCTGTGTATCTGTTTGACTCAGCACTAACATATCAGCGTGGCCCAACGACCAAAGTTTATTCTTTCAATGTAGACAAACGTAATGACTTGTATATAAACATAACCACAACAAATGTTCCAGCAGGGATTAGAATTGCCAACTCGAATTCATTAGACTTGGGGGATTCTACAAGTGGAATTAGTTGGACTATACGGTATAACTCCAATTTGTTTGCAACTGGTCTCATCAAGTTATCATACGATGGTGACTTATCACACGATGGTGACTATATATCCTATCCACAGATTGATATCACAGATAATTGCATTGATGACACCAGTTCTTTGTTTGTGTCAGGAATGGCCAACTGGTTTGATTTATCTAATATTCATAGTATAACGTACCAAAATGACACACTGGATATACCTAACCGAACTGGATTTTGGCTTCGTTTGAACAAGGATGATCTCAGTCTTCTCTCTTATGGGCGAGCGCTTCCGGGCAGCAATGGAGTCGTAAAGCGTCCATTTTTGGCTATCAGCAACAATAGAGTATTCTCTCAAATTAGTTTTCGAACGAGTATAATTTTTGGGGATACAACAATATATACAGACCAACCTTCTTATCATGATAAAGCGTTTGCCATTTGGGATACTGACGGAAATGCACTTATGTTTAAAAGATACGGTCTGAGTGATATAGGGAACCGAATACATTCCCCCCAAGTCAGGGACAGCATCGTTTACCTCACTGGAACTCTTTGGGAGGATGCTACGTTCGATACAATTAATATTCAGAATTATGGCAATAGCCAAGCATTTATAGCCAAGTACGTAGACCCTGAGTTTGCAAGGCCATACGTTCACCCTTCTGACAGGCAGGAGCAAACTATTACATGGGATCAGGAGCTCTTATTTACTCTATCCGATAGTCCTGTTGCTCTTACGGCCACCTCCACCAGCGGCTTGCCCATTGCCTATTCTTGTGGTGACAGCGCCATCGCCTATTCCGACGACAACATGCTCTACCTCCTGCGCAACGGCATCACCTCCGTCACCGCCTCACAGCAGGGCGACTACTATTTCCTCCCGGCCGAGCCGGTCACAAAAACCCTTCTGGTCAATGACGTGGGCATGGATGCCCTCGCCAACTCTTCTCCTCACATTTTTCCCAACCCCGTCTCGGATGTCCTTTTCGTCATCCCTAATGGGGAACCCATCACCTCTGTCCGCCTCCTTTCCTCCCTCGGCAGGCAGGAACGAGTAACCCTATCCAATAACAGAATCGACCTCTCCCACCTCCCTGCAGGTATCTATTTCCTTTCAATCATTACCACTTCTGATTATTATCAATTTAAATTTATTAAAAAATGAACAAATCATTCAAATTCAGTCGTCTGGCGGCACTCCTATTGATGTGTGCCGTCGGATTCCATGCCGGAGCGCAGGAAGGTAGGATTGCCCCTCCTGACCCCAACCCCGGCTCCCGTCAGTACAACGTCGTCATCAACAGCGACTTCGAGTCCAAATGCCTCCTCCCCAACGAGGGGCCGTATTACTACGACGAACTCCCGCAAGTCTTGGTGGCTTGCCAGGACCAGGCGGTGACCTACACTGCCTATGCCAGCACCGATGGCGACGACGTCGTCAGCTGGTCCTGGGAGGTCACCGGTGCCGCCTCGGCCAGTTACAACGACAATGTCGCCACCGTCCTCTGGGGCACCGAGGAATATGGCTTGCTGTCCGTCACCATTACCATGGCATCGGGCCACACCTTTACGCACCATCAGTCTGTGCGCATCGTTGAAAAGCCTGTCGCCGTGGCATCCTCCGTCCCCGAATACGATGCCTCTCACACCATCTATGTCTGCAATGGCATGGATGTGGAGTTCACCGACCAGTCCCACACACAGAGCAGCGACATCGCCGGCTATTACTGGAAAGGATGCGGCAACACATCCTCTACCCGTTCTTTCCTCCTGCCCAATGTCACCACGCCCTGTACGGTCACGCACCGCGTATACAACAACTGCGGCTGCTACGACGAGGAAGAGTTCTATATCGAAGTGCTGCCAGGCGAACCCCTGCAACTCGACTGCTACGGCACCGCCTGCGAGGGCAGCACGGTCACCTACCACGCCACCTCTCCCTCCTGCTCCCAATACTTCTGGAGCATCGAGGGCGGGCATCTCGTCAGCGGGCAGGGCACGCCCGACATCACCGTCACGTGGGACAGCCCGGTGGACGGCTACGGCATCGTCAGCCTCGACGGCCCCATCTGCGGAGGCGGTGCCTGCCAGGGCGGCCTCAGCGTCAGTGTCCCCATCATCCAAAACGGCGTGGCCATCAACGGCCAGACTACGGTTTGCGCGGGCGAGGCGGTGCTTTACAGCGTACCGCTCTACGGCTCCACCCACTACGAATGGAACATCACCCCCTCCACAGGGGCAATCCTTACCCCGCTTAATGGAGCCAACAAGGTCACTTGCCATTTCGACTCGGCCGGCACTTACCGTATCTCTGTCAGATACAAGTGTGACTTTCTGGCCTGTGGCGAGTTCCGATCCGACACCCTCACCGTCGTCGTCAAGCCCCGCCTCGAAATACTTGGCGACAAGGAGGTCTGCCTGACCAACACCATTTCGTTGGCCACCAACGACGAGAACAGCAACCTCTTCACTTGGAAGGTGTACGACCTGGCCACGGACCAGCTCATCCATACCTCGCCCGCTCCGACGGCCCAACTTTCCTCCAATGTCATCCAGAATGCAGGCAGATACCGCATCACGGCCGAAAACAGCAACTATTGCAACGAGGCGACGTTTGTCCTCACCGTCAAGGACCCGCCGCCCGCACCCACCCTGGCGGAGATGAGTCCCGACAACCCCACCTTGGCATGCCCCGATTTTGCCATACGCCTGAACGCCAGCTCCACCAACCCGCTCTACAACTTCATTTGGGAGCCGACCTGCAGTTCGGCCTCGCCAGCCTCCGTCTCAGGCAATGAGGTTACGATAAAATACGGCCCTGAGGTGTGCGACGTGGAGGTCTACCACTACGACCGCGAGCTGCAGTGCCGTTCCCTGGGTGCCTACACCCATCATGTGGCCCAGTTCGTCCTAGAGGAGACCCATCTGCCAGAAAGCATCACCGTGTGCCCCGGCACAAGATTCGAATGGGGCAACGACATCGTGCCGCAGCAGGATTCGGTATTGTATGAATGGCAGGTTGAGGATTTATTTCAGCGCTATATAACCGTAGAGATGGGCAACCACCGCGGCCCCAATAAATTTGTGGTAAATGATATAGAACCTGCAATAACCAATCCTATTTCTTTTCAATTGTATCTGTCTCGTCGCTATTGCGACGACAAAAAGATTGACACGGTTCAAATAGTCATATACCCCTTGCAGCAGCCATCTCTGAGTTTCGGCCCACGAGATGCAGTTTGCCAAAACTCGACTGTCTTACTTTCTGCCACGGGGTGTACCACTTGTGACGATGCCAACGCCATAGGCAGGTACACGTGGTATTTCTCCGACGGCGGCCAGCCTGCTACGGGGCAGACCGTCAGCCACACCTTCGACAAGCCGGGCAACATCCGCGTGAGGCTGACCTGCAACCCCTATGATGTCTGCAACAACAGCAACTACCTGCCGTCGGTAAGCGGCCATATAAGGGTGATACCCAACCCTCCGGCATACTCCATCGGCTACGACGGCACAGATGTCTTTATCGAACCCCCGTTAGACCCGAATGACTATGACTTCTATTGGTTCCCTTCAGCTCCCAACAGCAACAGGGTGACGGCCACCCTTGGGGCTGGAGAGATGTACTCCTGCTATGTCGTTACAAAGACCGACCCAAAATGCACCACGGAGGTAAGGAACGAGGCGGTACTGTGCGAACCGCTCCAATGGGGACCAACCTCCATAGACTATTGCGACAGGACGGTTTCGTTCAGTGTGCTCAACCCCCCGATGCCAATCGTCTGGGAGATCCTTTCGGGCTCTGTCGGCAATCCGGTGGTCAGTGGTTCCTACAATGAGTACCTGACGCTTCCGGTCAACTCTGTAGGCAACATTGTGGTAAAGGCGAGTACGGAGGCCGACGAGCCCTGCATCTCTTCCACGATGTTGTTCACTGTCGATTTCTTGCCAGACTTCTCTTTGCAGAAGGCCTGTTCCTCCATCGTTATCCGGAACAACTCCCAATGCATTGATGACAGCCGGGTGGTCAAGATAAAGGTGACAGAAGCAGGCGGCAATACCAACTCCCTGACTTTCCCCATCAGTCAATCCGAAGTCACGTATCCCACCGGCAGTGGGGGGCATTTCACCTTCGAATTGTACACTTATAACGGAACCCCGCTGGTGCCGCCCTGCCTGATTGGATCTGTCGACATCCAAAACACCAGCAACCTGCTGTTGGATGTTACTTCCGCCAATACGGGGCACATCCATCAAACCTGCGACAACACTGCCATTCAACTGACGGCTTCGTTACCTTCGCCTCACACTATCACACTCTCGCACTGGAATTTTGGAGATGGAAACACATGTTTGGATACCAGCGGAAACTCTGTTTGCCATATATTTAGATTCGACGGTAATGACCGATCATCCTCTCATTACAATCTTACAGTTATTGTTCTTGATGAAAACGGCTGTTCAAGTAATAAGAGTTGGTGGATTAATTCTTTTGAAAACGAATTGAAAGAAGAATCTATCTCTATTAACAATAATGGTGGCTTCCCAGTTTGCCCAGGGAATGAAGTAACGTTAGAATACCAAATAGATGGTAATACACCACATCCAGACCTCGTCGCAGACTACGATTGGAGTTCCTCTCCGAATACCAACGCTTATACACACACTGTTTACTATACCGACGATTACAGCGTGACAGTCACCAATGACAATTACTGCAAGACGGAGGCAGCCATCAACGTACCCTTCAAGAACAAGCCTTCGGCCATCATCATTCCCAAGAAGTATTACTACTGCGCTGGGGAGGAAGTCATCCTATATGGACAGCCGGATAATGACAATCACTATACCTATGACTGGGCGGTTTACGAAGATGAGTCACAGACGACCGATGCCTATACTACGGGGACTGTCCGTTTCACGGCTCCTAACCACAGCTGCACCTATACCATCAATATGACTATCACCAACAGCGAGGGCTGCTCCGCCCAGGCCGACCCGGTGACCATCACCGTTGTTGGTCCTCCTCCTGCCCCCTCCATTTCCATCGCCCCCACACCGCATTGCATCGACCAAGGTCCCGTCCAACTGATTAGCAACAACCCCTCTCAGATGCTCCACTGGAGTAACGGTGATTACGGCAACACTGCCTTCATCCATTACCCCGGTCCCGCCCTCGCCTATTACTACGACTTGGTGTCCGGCTGCCGTTCCGATTCTGCTGTCGTCAATATCCCTGCGGCTCCCGATTTCGACGCCCTGCTGTCTGGCTGTTATAAGGTTTGCGATTCTTTATCAAGGTCCCACCTGCCCGTGTATGGCTTGTTACCTTTGTCTCAACCTTATGGCTGGGATTGGTATTACAACAATCTTCCCCTACATGGTGGATCATTCGGCTCCCAACCCCACCCATTGATGCTGCCGTTGAGGGGCTTTGGCTCCTACTACCTCACGGTTAACTATTTTGATGATTGCAATTCCACCTCAAAGTCTCTAGTCCTTCAAGAGGATGACAAGTGCAAATGCGACAGCATCGACATCAGTTGTGTGATAAAAGGAAACTATGTCGAAGACTGCCACCTGTTCTATATGATTGACGTCACGGTGTGCAATAATTCACATACGACACGAACATTCAACACCCTGTCGCCCCTGTTCAACCTTGCCTCTGGAAATATTACAATTACTAATAACACCTTCACCGCCACCTCTATCAGCCCAGGCAACTGCTTCAATTTTATTCTTGAATTAGAGGTGTTGAGCCTCGACCCCATGGTGGCCTCATTTATGATTGAGGGCAGTAGATGCAATGTGGATTTCGGCATCGACCTCACTCCCGACATCAATTGTTCGCAACTGGCTTCTGGCTCGATATCGCCCAACGGCACCATCACAGGTGCCAATACCCGCTATTGCGATTTTGCCATCAATGTGCCTGGGGCGACGGATGTGCTGGCTGTATGGAGCAATCCGCAGTCGGTTGTCAATTATACCTTTTCGGGCTCATGGGTGAACGGCCTTTGCGCATTCGGCCAAGGAGACCTGTCCGGTAGCAAGACCGCCTGTGTCTATGTCCTTGCCTGTGTCGATAAGAAACTATGTATCTACTACTACTGTGTCTCTGCGGAAGACTTGCTTGCATCTCCCAAGTCCTCCCCGCTTGAAAGGGCTGGACGCGATGCCGACGGCTCTCCCGACCCCACGCTAAAGCCAAATCCCACCATGGGCGAAGTCTCCGTCGTTGGCACCACCGACAAGGTCCTTAAAATTCTCGTCATGGACATGAACGGCCGCACCGTGGCCACCTTCACAGGCACCGACCACTTCAACGTCGCCAACCTCCCCTCCGCTGCCTACATCGTCCGCATCAAAACCCAGCACGACAACACAGAAAAAATCACCTATCTCAAACTAATCAAAAAGTAAACAAGAAGTAACTAGGGGCTGCCCTTCCCCGCAGCCCCTAGCCAATTCTCAATTCCGAGTGGTTGCCCCCGTCTCCACTCTCAATTCTCAATTCTCAACTCTCAACTCTCAACTCTCAACTTTCCACTCTCAACTCTCAATTCTCAATTCTCAATTCTCCACTCTCAACTCCAAAACAGCAAGAGGGCGGAAATTTCCGCCCTCCTTTGTTTAATTAATATCTATATTTATGTGTGTCTTTTTTAGATGTTGCGGTGGAAAACCAGCTGGAGAGTGGTCATGTCATCCTCATCGAAACCGTAGGCAATCTGCAGGTTGACGATGATAGCATCGGTGGTGGTGTCGTAGCTGAAGGGGATCTGGAAAGTGTCGGGGTTGCCGTCCTCGTCAACAGTGTTGGCGGTAAAGGCACCGGTCTGGGTAGTGGGGTCGTAGGTGTAAGCGAAATCCATGCTTTCGATCTCGTCAGTGCTGTATTCGCCAACAACAATCACGGTCACGTCCTCGGGGAAGGAGATGTGGGCATAGGTGGAGTCGAAAGTCAGACCAAAGTCAAGTTGAAGGCTCAGTCCGGAAATGCTGTCCCAGCCACAGCCACCGTCGATAAAGAGGGAGTCGAGCAGGTTCATGGTGAAGGTCCAGTCGGTACCAATCAGGTCGTCGGTGCTCTTGACTAACACGTTATCTTCCGTGTAGTTGTTGTTGCTGTTGATGGGGGTGATGTTTTCTTTCTGGCAAGCGGTCATGCTGAGAAGCAGAGCGGCAGCGATTAAAAGGATGCTTTTTTTCATTTTAAATTACTTTTTAAATTTTTTATTGTTATTATTTTATCTTTTTCTTTGAAGAGTTCGTTTCATTTCCTCGTTCACCTATAAGAACGTAACGAAAAATCGAAAAACTACAACCACTATCTATTTTAACATTCTATTAACTATTTCCTTTTGCTTAATTATTTCTATAATTGTTTTATTATCAATTGTTTTATTATCAATTGTTTTATTAAGTTATTGCTCATTTTTATTTCGCTCTAGTACAAAGTATGACTGATTCTTGCTCGTATTTTTCAATGTGGCGTATCTTCGACACGCTGAGTAGTAGGGGTTTCGCTATCCCCACACTGCGCTCCCGTTGGTCGCTTAGTATGGGGTTATTGAGATTCAGCCTCTTCGAGGCTGCTAAAAATCAGTCTTTTATCAAACAAGAGCCTTTTATTTTACATACTAAAGTTTGACAAGTTTCTTTTCCGATTTAATAGTAGGCATCATGACGACCTGGTCAAGACAAAAAAATGGCTATATTTGAATCTTCTGGTGGCCTGAAAGGCCAAAACACAACTAGCCTAGGGCATCGCCCTAGGTGCTTCAATGAGCCGTGAGTCAAGCCCTGTAAGGGCAAAACAACCTGATAGGGAATGGTGCATCGCAGCATTGGTGAGCGGTTTTGCCCTTTCTGGGCGTTATTGTCCTCCCTCGGTTTTCTGTAGGCGTTGCCTACAGCTATATCTGCATTTGCCCTTTCAGGGCGATTTATAGCCTCAGAGGGTATGACTTTTTTACATGTCAAACTTTAGATACATATAGTTGCCATCTAATTGACCGTTAATTAGTGGGGCCATTTATAAACCCCAATCAGTCTAATGACCGATTGGGGTTTAATCTCTGTAGTGGACTGTTGTCTCTTGTTTGGCAACCTTATTCCGCTTCAGGCGATTTCTCGATTTTTTTCTTCAAGACAATTTGTTGAATAACGTCCTGATTGAGGCTGTCGGTGGTTGTGCGGTTGAGAATCATGCTGTTGCTGGTGAGCCAAACGATCTCCCATTCACCCTGGTCCAAGTCTTCAAGGTTGCAGTGGAAGGTGTTGCCCTCAACGCTCCATGAGCCGTATTGCGGCTGGATGCTGTTGTTGCCCACTATGCGGGCGGCCGTGCCGTCGGTGTTGAAGCGGAAGAAGATGGGCCTGCCGCTCTCTTCGGGGAGGTACTGGGCGATGTCGAGCAGATACTCTCCGGAGTTGCTGTATCTATACTCTGTGAGGCTGGAAAACAACCAGGTGCCGATGGGTGTGGTGGTGTTGGGGGTAATCAGATTCAGAATAAGAATGGAGTTATCCTCACTGTCGTTCAGGGTGGTCACGGTGCCGTAGAGCGTAACCGTGTCGCCCACGGTGTGGCCATCCAGTGTGCTGCCTGCTGCCAGCAGGTAGCTGTCGCGCACTATGACGAGAGTGGTATCGCCTTCGCAGCGCAGGGCCAAAAACTGGTCGGTGGACAGCTGTGACCCGATGAGGTCAGAAAAATTGGTGGCTATCAGTATTCCGGTGTAGCCCTGATAGACGGTGGAGTCCTGTACCGAGGGGGCCACGGCATAGGCCGTCCCACTCCACACCCCCGTTTGGCGGTCGTAGGTGACGTTGACGGTCTTGCCCGACTGCTCCATGCGGCGCATCCATCGTTTCATCTCGTTGCGGTCGCTGGTGGTGATGGTGGAAGCCTCTTTGACCACTGTCGGCCTTCCTTTGGCGGCATGTGCATTCTGGGGTTGTGAGTTTAGGTTGTAGAAGGTGACCGACTTACCCTCTACGGCAAAGTCGCAGAACTGGTCCATTAGGCTTTCCCATTCCGAGTCGTTCTTGACTACGGCTCGTTTCTCCTGACTGTCGACGGTATAGACTACCATGCAGGTTTGGTTAGTGTCTTCCTGTGGGGTCTTGGTGCAGGCTGTGGCGCACAAGAGGGCGGCGAGGAGTGGTAAGAGATATTTCGTTTTCATGTTGGCTATTTTGTATGTTTGTGTTTTTTATTTGTTGTGTTATCTTTGCCTTCGAGGGCATTCATCTGATAGTTGAGCAGTGCTTCGTACTGCTCGTTGTTGTCCAGATGGTAGAATGCCAAGGTGAGGCGGTCGTGTGAGGCCACCACCTTGACTACCGGGTGCCCCGTCCAGCGGGTGCGTTTGGCAGGGTTGGAGGGCTGGCCGAGCCAAGAGGAAGAGGCGGCACCTGGGCGTAGGCCGTACTCTTGCATCAGCCGCTGCCAAGCGGCGGCATTGTCGGCCACCACCAGCACCACGTCCACCCGCACGCTGTCGTTCAGCGCGAAGCCGGTCACCTGCGCCACCGCCAGATCTTTCTGGGAGGCGTAGCGCTCGTAGGTGGGGCTTTGGGCACACACGACCAGCGGCAGCAAGAGGGTTATTATGAGTAATATTTTTTTCACGTTAGTTATATGTCTGCTTCAAATTATGTCAATTGTCAACATTTCAGAGGCCAACGATACCCACTGAGTATCGTCGACGGAGTCACGGTTGGTGTACACCGCGTAGTATTCGTCGGGCGTGGAGGGGAGCAGGAAGGAGAGGGTGGTAGCCGACATCACGCCCACCACCAGCACTGCCAGCACGCTGTTGCGCACCCGCCTCACTCGGCGTTCCCACTGGGGGTATTGTAGGGCCATTCGGTGGGATTTCCCTTGCATCACCGCCTCTTGCCATAGATTTTCAAATTCTTGTTCGTTCATAATGTCATCTTTTTTCTTAGTTCTTCTTTTATTCTAACGAGCCTAACGCTTATGTTCTTCTCCGTCAGGCCCAGCTTCTGGCCTATTTCTTCATAGCTGTACCCTTCCAATTGCATCTGCACGATGGTGCGGTTGGGTTCGTCGAGCAAGGCTATCTGCTCGTGGAGTTCGCGGATGTGAGGGTTCTCCTCCTCGGCTACCTCGTCGTATTCCTCAGGCAGGGCATCGGTGTCCTCTATGCGCCGCAGGCTGTCGACCACCGCGTTGTGCGCTATCCGCCATACCAGAGCTGCCTGTTGCATCTTGGGCAGCGGGAGCACACGCTCATGGGCTTTCCATAGTGCAATAGTGGCCTCTTGGACTAGGTCTTCCACTTCCAGCCCCCGGTGGTTGAACCGTCGGCAGAGTGAGAATATCAGTCCACGGTAGCGTTCTAGCAGTTCGTCGAACGGGTCGTGGTGCATCATCTTGTCTATAATAACGCAATAAGTGCTCAAAAAACTACACCCATTGTAAAATTTTTTTTATGTTCACACTCAGCCTTGCTTCCAGAGTATATTCATCGATTAGATTGTTTTCTTCGGCGGGAATGGGTGGAAATGTTTGATGATCAATGTTTCTTCAATAATTTGTCGCTCTAGTACAAAGTATGACTGATTCTTGCTCGTATTTCTCAATGTGGCGTGTCTTCGACACGCTGAGTAGTAGGGGTTTCGCTATCCCCACACTGCGCTCCCGTTGGTCGCTTAGTATGGGGTTATTGAGATTCAGCCTCTTCGAGGCTGCTAAAAATCAGTCTTTTATCAAACTAGAGCCTAATTTGTTTGATGGCAAAGTGCGATTTGCCGGTTTGGTTGTCATTTTTATGTCATTGGCCGCACACGGTCTGGGCCAGCTCTTCGCGGGGTGCGAGGGTATAGATGAGTCCTTTTTGCCGCTCGGGCGGGAGGGTGTGGTAGTAGCGCAGTTGCTCGCTGAGGAGGTGGCGGAGGTGTTGGAGTGTCTGCTGCGATTTTTCTGCCTGGCCGGCTTGCAGGTAGGCTTGGGCGATGCCGTGGATGAGTTCGGGGGATTGCAGGGAGGCGAGGGGTATTTCGCTGAGGGTCTTGCTCAAGACGCTGTCGGCCTGGACGGTGCGTCCGTGCTGGTTGAGGTTTTCTGCTAGGAGCAGGATGTCGCGCCAGTACTGCTCCAGAAATTTGCAGCAGGTTTCGTCGATATATACCCCTTTCAACGGCTGCCACCTCATGCACTCCATTGCATGGCGGTAGAAGGGGTCGAGCCCCACGCTGTCGCAAGGGGTGGGGCTCAGGTGGTAGGCGTTGCCGACAAGCTGCAGTTGTCCGGGGAAGTAGTCGTGGTACTTGTTGTAGGCATAGTGGGTGAAGTAGATGGGGCGCCCTTGCTGAAGGCTGGAGCCGAGCAGGTTGACGAAGTTGTGCCACCCCATCAGGCCTATGTTTTCCACGCGTATCTCTTGCCGCTGGTGTTCCACGGTCTGCAGGTACCAGAGGGGGAAGGTGTCGTTGTCGCCGTAGGTGAACAGCACGGCTCCCAGGGCGTTGCTGTCGCAGGAGTTGAGAATGTTGGCTGCGGCGTCGTGGGCGATGAAACGGCCGCTGCGGTCGTGGTCGTCCCAGTTTTGGCAGGCCATCAGCAGGGGCACGCCCAAGAGCAGCAGGGTGGATAGCGAGGAGCCCACAGCGGCGTGCATCCGGGCCTTGGACAGCAGTAGGGTGACTTTCTCCATCAGCCAGCCTGCCCCATGCCCAATGAAGATACAAAAGGCGTAGAAACTGAGCACGTAGGCATAGTCGCGCTCGCGAGGTTCGTAGCAGGGGTGGTTGAGGTAGAGAGACAGCACTATGCCTCCCATGAGGAAAAGTGTCAGCACCGTCCAGAAGGCCTTTTTGTCGTTCGTCAGCACCACCAAGCCCAGTATGCCCAGCAGCAGCGGCAACATGTAATAGATGTTGCGCCCCCGGGTGGGGAGGGAGTCGGGAGGCCGCATGGCGGTGCCCACCAGCAGGCGGTCGACGACGGGGAGGCCGGTGAGGAACTGCCCATTCTGGGGCGAGCCGTAGCCCTGGCGGTCGTTGTAGCGGCCTGAGAAGTTCCACATGAGGTAGCGCAGATACATATATGTGAGCTGATAGGAACCATAGAACTTCAGATTGCCAATCAGGCTTGTGTCGCCTCCGCACCACGAGGAGTTGTAGAACTCGTCGTTGGGGTGGTGGCGCCACATGCGCGGATAGAGTGGTGCTTTCTCATATTTGTCGCGGTTCAGGTAGGCCTTGAATTCTTGGGCGGTGGCGGGATGCCCTTCGTTGATGGGGGTGCCTGCCGCGGCGCGGATGGGTACGATGAGGTATGGGGTGAGTCCTAGGAAGAAGAAGAGCAGCATGAGGGGGACGATGCGCGAGAGGTAAGTTTTGATGGGTAGCCGCAGTCCGGCCTTTTTTTGCTCGGCTGCCTTGAAGATGAAGAGTAGCAGTAGGGTGGGTGAGGTGAGGAGGGTGAGTTGGTGGACACAGTAGCCCATGCCCAGCAGCAGGGCTATGAGCAACAGCCACCGCTGAGCCTGGCGGCGGTTGGGGCAGCGGTACCAGCGGAGCATGGCCCAGACCAATATGGAGGCGATGAGCATGGCAAGGCTGTACACTTCGCTTTCGACGGCGGAGAACCAGGCGGTGTCGCAAAAAAGGTAGCACAGCGAGCCCACCAGTGCCCCTACGCGGCGGCGCGAGAGGAGGGGCTCGGGAAGCTGGGGTTTGGAAAGCAGCAGCAGGGTCCAGTAGAGGAACATCACCGTGAAGCCTGCCGAGAGGGCCGAGAGGGCATTGCACCACGGGGCCACGGCCAAAGGATTGTCCCCGGCAAAGAGGATGAAGATATGGGCCAGTAGGTGGTAGAGAGGGGCTCCGGGGGGATGGCCCACTTGCAGCAGGGACGACACAGAGATGAATTCGCCCGAGTCCCAGAAACTGGTGGAGGGTTCGAGGCAGAGCAGATAGACTGCCGAGGCCCCTACGGCCAGCAGCCACCCCAGGAGGGGGTCGAGACGCTCTACCAGTTGACGACCGACTTGTTGAAGATGTCCTCGCATAGCTCGGTTACAATCTCACTCACCAGTCCTGCCTCCACGGCCGAGAGGTCAAGAGAGGCATTGTAGTCCTTGAAACGGGTGAAGGACTGCTCGAAGTCGGCCTTGGGGTCGAAGCGGTTGGTGAATTTCACTTTTATGGTGACAGTCAGGCGGTTGGTGGCCACGTTGTCGGTGCTGCTGATGGAAGAGGCCTTGGTGCCGTAGTCGGTTATTTCGCCGCTAATCTGTAGGTCGCCTTCGTCGGTGGCGATGTTCAGGCTGGTTTGCGAAGAGAACATCTGCTGTAGCTCGTCGTATATCTTTTGGCTCAGCTGAGGGTTGACGGTGGAGGCGTAGTTTGGAAACTGGCTGATGGAGATAGTCTTGGCCTCTGGCGGGATGGAGGCACCGGTGAAGGAATAGCCGCCGGTGCAGCCACCAAGTGCGGCGGCCAAGAGCAGTAGGGCAAGTTGGAACCTAGTCTTCATCGGAAGGTCTCTTTGGGTCGTGCGGGAGGTCAGACGTTGTTGGCGTCGTGGTCGATATGTTCCTCGTCCTGCAGCATCCAAAGCATGTAGGATGATTGCTGCTCCATGTAGTCAAGGATGGCAATTTTTTGGGGCAGGTCATTGATTTTGGAAATCTCGGCCACTATTTCGTCAATCTTTATTTTTATGTTGTTATCCATGTATTTAGCAAAAACTTAGAAGTGATAATACAAGTTTATTTTGGCTGCAAATATACGACTTTTTTTTGGTGGAAAGGAAAAAATATGTATCTTTGCAGTCGCTTATGAATCGTTTGGAATATTGGATTAAGGCTCAGACGCAGTATCGTGTGCATTCGCCGTTCGTGTTTGACATGTATCGGAAGGTGCTTTTTGCGCGCCTGCCTCATAGCATTGCGCAGCGCTTGGCTACGGAACATGGTGACCAGTGCCGTCGGTATCGCGAGACGGTCTATAAGCTGCAGGACCACTATCATTTGCGCACGGTGTGCTATGACATGGATGAGGCAGTGCTGGAGGGCGACCCCGACACGTTTGGCACGCTGAAGGTGGTGAGCAGGCCGCATGGCAGCCGCCTGCGCGAACTGCGGTGGCAGGCTCAGTGCGGCAACACGAAATATAACGTCAGCATCGACCTCTTTGACGTGGGGCTGTTGCTGAGCCATCCGAAATTGACCAAACAGCATTTTTTGTTGAAATAAATATATATATGAATAAGAGATTTTTGTTTATAGCGGCATTGCTGGCGGCGGTTATATTGGCTGCTGCCTGCCACCGCCGCAGCGACGAGACCCCCAAGCCGCAGGCCTATCTGCGCATCGACCTGCCTCCTCACAAGTATGAGCTTTGCGACACGGCAGCCCTGCCCTTCACTTTTGAACGCAACAGCCGCGCCGAACTCCAGTGGAAAGAAAACCCCGACCGCTCGCAGGACAAGTGGTTTACGCTGCAGTACCCGCAGTATAAGGGCTATCTCTTCCTCTCCTACAAGCACATCCACGGCCCCAAAGAACTCAAGGCGCAGATAGATACTTCTTACCGCTTTGTGGAGGACAATTTCCACTTCTCCTCAGGGGTGGACGAGCATGCCTTCATGGACCAGAAGAACCGCCTCTTTGGCACCACCTACCACCTCAAGGGGCAGAACGTGGCCAGCACCTATCAGTTTTGGCTGACCGATAGCACCCGTCATTTCCTTCGTGGGGCGCTCTATATCGACGTCACCCCCAACAACGACTCGCTGGCCCCGGTGCTCACGTACCTCCAAGAAGATATTGACCACTTAATAGAATCGGTAAGATGGAGATAAAGTTTGTATTTTTGGCATTTGCCATGACCCTCCTAGCAGGCGGTCTGCAGGCTCAGTCTTTCTCTGAGCAGGAGGTGGTTATTCATATCGTGGGACATGAAGAAGGCGCCACAACGACCGACTCGATGCAGCTGGCCGGAACGCTCTCTGTGCCATCGGAGGTGCAGGGCCGGCTTCCGGCGGTCATCCTCATCACAGGTTCGGGCGCTCAGAACCGCGATGAGGAGCTGATGGGGCACAAGCCTTTCAAGGTGATAGCCGAATATCTGTCAGCCAAGGGCTATGCCGTGCTGCGGTGCGACGACCGCGGCGTGGGCGGCTCCACGGGCGAGGTGGCCCATGCCACCACTCTCGATTTTGCGCAGGATGTGCGCCATCAGGTGCACTACCTACAGCAGCAGAAGATGATTGACACCGACCGCATTTTCCTTTTCGGCCACAGCGAAGGGGCCACGGTGGCCGCCATTGTGGCGGCAGGGAGCCGTGGCACGGCCCACCCAGTGGCTGGAGTGGCCATGCTGGGCGGTGCGGGTTTGGACGGCCGGGAGATTCTTTTGCAACAGAACGAGGATATATTCCGCCTGCAAGGGGTGGCCGATAGTCTGGTGCAACGGCGGCTGGCCTGTATGCGCGACCTTTTTGATGCTTGCGACACCATCTTCTTGGCTGCTGGCGTCGACACGGTCAAGACGCTCAACCTTGCATTCCGCCCCATCATCAAACAACATGCAGCAGGACTCTCCAAGGAGCAGAAGCAGCAGGTGGGGCTGACCAGTGTTGACTGCTATGGCTGGGCCGTCACTATGGCCATGCCGTGGATGGCCACCTTCCTCCACCTCAATCCGGCCGACTATATCGCCCAGTTGCCCTGCCCGCTGTTGGCCATCAGTGGCGACAAGGACTGCCAGGTGGCTTCCGGATTGAATCTGTCGACTATCCGGCAGGTGTGCCAAACGCATGGGGTGCCCTGCATGGCGGTGGAACTGAAGAATATAAACCACCTCGGGCAGCTGTGCCAGACGGGTGGCGTGGACGAATATCAGCATCTTGGCCAAGCCCCCGACGACCAAGTGCTGCTATCGTTGGCGACATGGCTTGAAATGCAACGGTGAAAATAAATTTGGCTATGTCGATTATTTTCTTTATTTTTGCAAAATCTTGAAACTAATATATTAATAATTAAAATATTGGATATGTCGAAGTTACTCCTTTTAGGCGACGAAGCGATTGCGCAAGCCTTTATCGACGCAGGCGGCAGTGCCATCAATAGCTATCCTGGCACCCCCTCTACGCAGATTACCGAATATGTCATCAAATCCAAAGAGGCTGCCCAGCAAGGCATCCGTGCCAACTGGTGTGCCAACGAGAAGACTGCCCTTGAGGCCTCCATCGGTGTGGCATATGCTGGCAAACGTGCCATGACCTGCATGAAACATGTGGGTCTCAATGTGTGTGGCGACCCCTTCATGAATGCCGCTATCATAGGCACCAAGGGTGTCATCATCGTCGTGGCCGACGACCCCAGCATGTTCTCCAGCCAGGACGAGCAGGACAGCCGTTTTTATGGCCATTGGGCCATGATTCCCATGCTGGAACCCAGCAACCAGCAGGAAGCCTACGACATGGTTTTCTACGGCTATGAGCTGAGCGAGAAGCTGGGCACTCCCATCCTCATGCGCATCCCCACCCGTCTGGCCCACAGCCGTGCCGGTGTGGAGCGCCGTGCCCCCCTGCCCCAGAATCCCATCAACTACCCCACCGACCCCAAGACCTTTGTGCTCCTGCCCGCCAATGCCAAGGTGCTCTATCGCGACCTCATTGACAAGCAGCCCAAGTTTGTCGAATGCTCCGAGACCAGCGGCTACAACCAGTATATCCCCGGCACCGACAAGAGCCGTGGCATCGTCACCACGGGCATAGCCTACAACTACCTGCAGGAGAATTTCCCCGGTGGCAAGTGCCCCTATCCTGTGGTTAAAATCACTCAGTACCCCCTGCCCACCGCCATGCTGAGCAAGCTGTATGACGAGTGCGACGAGATTCTGGTGCTCGAAGACGGCCAGCCCTTTGTTGAAGAGCAAATCAAAGGCTGCCTGGGCAAAGGCAAGCCTGTCCATGGACGCCTCGATGAGGTTATCCGCCGCGACGGTGAGATGAATGCCGAGAAGGTGGCCAAGGCCCTCGGTATGGCTGTTGCCAGTGGCCCCGCCGTGCCCGAGGTGGTCACCAACCGTCCTCCCGCCCTCTGCCAGGGTTGTCCCCATATCGACAGCTATGAGGCTCTCGTCGATGTGATGAAGAAGTATGAGCATGGCCGTGTCTTTGGCGACATCGGATGCTATACCCTCGGTTTCAACATGGGTGCCATCAACACCACCGTTTGCATGGGTGCCTCCATCACCATGGCCAAGGGTGCTGCCGAGATGGGCATCTTCCCCTCGGTGGCAGTCATCGGCGACGGCACTTTCGGCCACAGCGGTATGACCGGCCTGCTGGACTGCATCAACGAGAAGGCCAACGTGGTGGTCATGATTCTCGACAACGACATCACCGCCATGACCGGCGGACAGCCCTCCAGTGCCAACATGAAGCTCTTCAACATCTGCAAGGGCCTCGGTGTTGACCCCGACCACATCCGTCACGTGGTGCCTTTGAAGAAGAACTACGACGAGTTTGTCAAGATTCTTGAAGAGGAGATTGCCTACGACGGCGTCAGCGTCATCATCCCCCAGCGCGTCTGCATTGTCGAGAACAAAAAGCGCGTGGCAGCTAAGAACAAATAAATTGTTAGAATCGTCTGAGTAATCGGAGTTTTCAGAATAATCGGAGTGCTCCGATTACTCAGACACAAAAAAAGAACACAAGATGAAAAAAGACATCATACTTTGTGGCGTAGGCGGTGACGGTATAGTCTCCGTGGCCAAAATCATCAGCGACGCAGCCCTCAACCTGGGCATGAATGTTAAACAGAGCGAAATCCACGGCATGTCGCAGCGCGGCGGTTCGGTGTTCAGCCACCTCCGTATCAGCAGCGAGCCCATCTTCGCCGATGTGATTCCCGAAGGCAAGGCCGACATCATCCTCAGCTCCGAGCCCATGGAGGCCCTGCGCTATCTGCCTTTCCTGGCCTCCGACGGCGTGGTCATCACTAACAGTGACCCCTTCATCAACATCAAGAACTATCCCGACATCGAGAAGGTCAATGCCGAGCTGGCCAAGCTGCCTAAATGCGTCAGCTTCAACGCCAACGCCATTGCCAAGGAGATCAACGCCCGCGGCAACATGGTGCTGCTCGGAGCCGCTGCCCCCTACCTTGAGATTGAGTTCGACGAACTGGAGAAAGCCATTAAGGCCATCTTTGGCCGCAAGGGCGACGCCGTGGTCGAGACCAACATCAAGGCCATCCGCGCCGGCCGCGATGCGAAGTAATTAAAGTATTAAAAAACAAAAAGGTGACTCTCATCACAAAGGGTCACCTTTTTTATGAAAGAGTAGAAGTGGATATTGGAATTGTAAATGTAAGACATTTAGAGGGGCTCAAGATGTCGGTCTCATTCAATAATGGAGAATCTCGTTTGTTTGACTTTGCCACTATTGTTGACAGGTTCCCTGTCTTCGCACCGCTGAAAGACAAGAATACATTGAGGCAATTCCATATCTCAGACACGCTTGAATGGTGCAACGGTACAATTGACATCGCTCCGGAGTATATTTTCGAACACGGAGAACTCGTAGACGATGAAAATGATTTACTTGTTGCAGCAGAAGTGCCTATTAGATACGAGAGTTAAGTAATCGTATATGAAAAGACCGCTTGACAATACGGTTGAAATAAAACAGAGTCATGAGTTGTGACGACAAGCAAATAGAGTTTGCCGTATTCTGTATAGAAAACACAGCAAAGCGTCTCGGGACATCGGGACAGGAGGTTTATCGCGCCTTATGCCAAACCGATGGCATCAACACATTCATCATTCCCAGTTATGATATACTGCACACCCAGTCAAAGGATTATATAGTTGACGAGACACTGGAATATCTTAGACGGCATACCTCGTATATCATCCCCAATAGCCAGCCTTAATTATGAAAGTATTTCACGGAGCAACAATTGCCATCCCAAGGCCGTTGGTTAATGTCGGCAGGAAACAATTGGACTTTGGAGAGGGCTTTTACGTGACAGATTTAGCCGAACAGGCAATCTCATGGTCGCAACATCCAATCAATGCTGGAAAGGAACACGTACTGAACATATACGATTTCGACATCGAAGGTGCTCTATCCGTAGGCTATCGCTATAAGCATTTTGTTGCTTATGATTCCGAGTGGCTGGAGTTTGTTGTGTCCAACCGGAGGGGTGAACGCCTATGGATGAATTTTGACATCGTAGAAGGAGGCATAGCCAACGACCGTGTGTTTAACACCATAGAGTTGTATGCAGCAGGCCTCACTCCCATGGAAGCCGCTCTGAAAAAACTGCAATATGAAAAGCCGAACAACCAGATATGCCTGCTCAGACAATCTCTGGTTGATGATTATCTGCATTTTGTTGAAGCCAAACAGATAGAGCCATGACCGAGAATCCATTGATAAACGAGACCCTTTTGCAAATGAAGTATGCCCGGGTCATCATGCTGCTGTCTGAGCGGTTGGGCATCAGTCCCCAACGGGCCTTAGACATATTCTACAACACCTCCACATACGGCTATCTGTCTCAGAAAATGTACCACCTGCACAATATGAGCGATGCCTATCTCGTCGACGAGATAATCCTAGAGCTGCAAAATGGGCAATAATTATTCTGTAAGCTGATTTCTAACGGATTGATGGATTCTCTACTTTGGATTTTCGCAGAAAATCCAAAGTGTTGGTTTGGATTTTCTGCAAAAAACACAAGTTCAAAACGGCATATTTGTTTTTTAATTATGCTATAAATACAATTAATCACACCAACCTCAGCATAAAAAGAAAGAGGATGGCCCATAATGTCATCCTCTTTTGTGTTAAAAAGACTTTCCGTTCCAAGAATAATGTCATTTTGTACTTCTGGATCGGTCTTTAATACTGCTTTTTACCCTAGAATCAATCTATGGACAATTCAACTATGTTAGAATGAAAGATTGAGAGATAGACCAGTGATAGGTAGTTGGCTATAGCTTCTGTTGGGTGCAAAGCCAAGGTAAGGAGTCATTGAAACATTGAGAGATGATGTTTGACGTGCTCGGAGTTCTTGGGAGTGCATATTCTTTATTTTGGCGACTTTGACAGCATCAGTAATATTCCAAATGTCGAAAACAAGCTTTCCTAAAGAGGCTGTAAGACCTACTACTAAAGGTATATCTTCGGCATAATCTATACCCACAAAAGTACAATACGAAGAAACAGTACTTAATCCGACATTCACGATGCATATCCATGCAGCACGTCCCCATTCATCAGCAATTCCTTGTCCTAATCCAGGAATGAAAAATGATGCCCATCCGCATCCACTAGGATTGTAGGGGTCACCGATTTGTCGTTTGTATTTACTTTTGTCGTAAAAGTCCTTGTATTCTGAATATTTCATATAATCATGAATGTTCGGATTGTTGTAAACAACATTGTTGTCAGAACTTTTAGGGGTATCATTAAATACTTCGTTTTCCCCATTCTCGTAACGCACAATTAAGACCTGCGTTTTTAGGATTGTTATTGTGGGACCCTCTTGGTTATTGTATTTTTTATACTTTAGTTCAGTTGGGGTCACCTCTAAAATCTTGGCCTTTATGTCAGTACCATCTTTTAGTGTGATTAGATCCTGGGCCATAATCTGACCTGTTGCCACTAGTAAAAGTGCAGTCATTGTTAGTAGAGCTTTTTTCATGATGTTATCCCTATTATTGTGTCGGGCGCAACTTTTTTGCTCTCTCCAGCACCGAGAGGGAGCCTTACTATAAAAAAGAAGCGTGGTGCTGTATACCACGTCTTTGACTGAGGGTCCTGAGAAATACCTTGCTACTTAGATGTTGTAAACAGTCCACGCTATATGCGCGAACCATCATACCCATCTTGTGTAGCTTTTGAAAATTTCTCAGGTTTTCAGTCACAAGAAGAAGTATAACGCTTCTATACTTAGGGTCTAGTTTTCTATTCTAAACCGAGTGCAAAGATACGACTTTTTTCTCACATACGTTTTTTTTTTCTTTGCTTTAGTGAACTTCAAATAATAAGGTATAATAATGGCAAATATTGAGAGCGCGTATCTCCGAAACGCTAATTGCCTAATATCCAACGACCCCACACTGCGTGCGGGGTTATTGAAAGTAAGGCTCTCCGAGCCTTTATCGAAGCCTTTACCAAGTATTAAGTGTGACTGTTTTTTCATCAAACTATCTCATTGTCGCGCTACCTCAGGGCACTGTGGAGAAGGGATTTAAGCCCCCACATCACACACTGCGAGAGGGTGTCGGCAAGACGTTGCCTAGCCTCGGCAAAGGAAGAGACGTTTTAAGTGGACTATCTCACCAGTGTCACGGTGCCGGTGGCGGTCATGGGCTCGCCGTCGGGGGTGGTGTAGTGGACGAGGTAGACATAGGCCGAGGCGGGGCTCTTGATGCCGTGATAGGTGCCGTCCCAGCCTTGATAGAAGTCGGTGGTGTGGAAGATGCAGTCGCCCCAGCGGGTGAAGACCTTCAGGTCGTAGTTGCGCACACGGTTGCCATAGGCGCGGAAGAGGTTGTTCTCGTCCAGCTCGGGGGTGAACAGGTTGGGGAACCAGATGCTCTGCAGTCGCACAGGTATGGTGGCTGTGGCCGTGTCGGTGCAGTGCTCGGTAGTGGCTATCAGCATCACCCTGACGGTGTCGTCCTGCATGGAGGCAAGGTAGTGGAAAATGTCGCCTGTTTGTGAGGAGGGAATGCCGTTGGCAGCCCATTGCCGCGAGTGGGGCTGCAGGGTGAGGTCGGTGGCATACAGGTCTAAGTTCTCGTTGTCTAATAGGTTGGGGTAGACTTCCAGCAGTGCACTGACTGCGGCCACAGGAGCCAGCTGCAGCGTGTCGTAGGCCGGGCAGGGGATGTCGTTGCAGCGGTCGGCAACGAGATAGTAGGCCGTTGTGTCGGAAGGTGAGAGATGCAGCGGCCAGTCTATGCTGCTCCCTGGGGTCCAACCCGACGGCAGGGTGCTGTCGGCGGGCAGAGAGGTCCATAGGTAGCACAGGCTGTCGGGCAGCGAAATCAGATGTTCGCCTGGCGGCTGGCAGAGGGTGTCGGTCTTGATGCTCAGCGTGGGTGGCTGCATCTCATGGAGGCAGTGAACCACCAGGCTGTCGGTGCCGCCTGTTGCAGTCAGGTGCAGGGTATCGCATCCCTCGCCACCGAAGGCCACACTGTCCCACTCTAGTGGCAAAGAGGTAGTGCAGACGGTTGTATCCTTTAGATTGATGCAGCTGAGGTGCAGCCGGATTGTGCTGTCGCAGTGATGGATGCTGCGGTGGCTGGCCTCGTATATGCCGGGGGCCTGGTAACTGAAGCCCTCAAATTGGTAGCTCTCGCCCAGCAGGAAAGTGTCGTAGACAAGGGTGTCATAAGTAGGATGCACCTGAAGGTAGAGCACCGTGTGACTGCAGTCTTCGTGATGTTGATATTCGCCCGCCTCGGTCAGGCTCTGCCCAAAGAATCGGTACCTTTTGCCTTGGCAGATGTCGGCGTGAATGGTGTCGTGTGCAATGTTCACCGTGAAGGTCTGCGTGGTGGAGTCAATGCACTGTCCTCCGGCCAGCATGGCGTAGAGCGTGACGGTGTGGCTGCCCTCGTCGAAACGGTGCGTGAGGTTGTTGCTAGTGTAGGTGAGGCTGTCGTCCACCACCCACCGGTATTCGTCGCACGGGAAGGAGGTGAGCTGGGTGAGGGCCTCGTCGCTTGCTATCACGCTATGGTTCACAAAGCGGGTTACCCTCCCGCAGGAGTCAACCAGTTCGCGGCTAAAGGCGGCATAGGGGAAACGGCCACCGGCATAGGTGGTGAGGTCGAAGCCGCACACTTGGTCGGAGAGCTGGTAGGTCACATGGCAGCCATAATCGCCGCCTTGGGTGACATGGAGCGTCCGTTGGGTGGAGAGCGTGGTGGCAGTGTCGGACATTGAATACCAACGATATGTAAATCCCTCTGGTGCAACAAAGGTGTTTTCGACACTGTCGCCACAGCTAAAAGCCATGATGCGTTTGGAGGCAGACTCTAGGGTGAAGTAGGCATAGCCGAAGTGCTGGCCTAAACTACAGTCGTGGGTGGTGACGGCCACTTTAATCGTCTGGCCGTGCAGAGGGGTGAGGTCCACACCAATGGCATCCCAGTCGTGCCACAATACATGCGTATTAAAGAGTGACGTGTTCCAACCGGATAGGTCACCCGACACAAAGTTGCCATAGTAGCAGCTGTTGATACTTTGTCCGGTTTCATCGAGTATGTCAAATTCGAAACGAGGCTGTTCCAATGGGTTGGGGTGGTTAGGGTTCTCCGCAACAATTGCATATCGAAGGATAAGTAGGTTGTATTCGCTAGTGTCCACCTGCAGGGTGTAGAAAATACCCTCATGTTCTGCCATGTTCCGCCAGTTGCCCAACCTCACCGACGAGCAAAAGCCATTGGGTACTGTGCGCAGAAGATAGCCTGTTTGTCTGTCTCGCTCGGAGGTGTCGTAGTGTATGGTGTGTCTTGAAAAGGATGAAAAGCTGCCTGAGTCAACAATGTGGTATGGTGAGTAGTAGTCGGCAAAGGTGCAGCACTTGACGGCTGAGTTGTTGTGGATGTTGGCATATCGAATCCAGTTGCTGCCCTGCAATTGGCAGTGGGTGTGGAAAAAGAGGTTTGCGTATTCGCTCTCGCCATAGGTGCAGTTTGCGTAGACCCGTGCCTCCATGTCCTCGCCTGGAGGCAGGCCGAACAGCATCAGCGAGGCCGTGTTCGTGGTCACCACTGTCCCGTTCCCTTCGGCGAAGCCGGCTGGCCCATATTCTACCCTGTAGCTGTGATAGCGTTGTAGGCTGTCCCAGCAGAGCAGTATGTTGTCGTTGTCGAGGTAGGTGTGATAGGTGAAGCCCGATGGCGGGGGGCAGGTGGAAAAGGTGGTGCTTGAGTAGATGCTCTCGCTCTCGCCGTCGTTGCATTGGGTGTATACCCGTGCCTCCATCTCGGCCACGGTCTGCACTCCCTGAATGGTTGCCATGCAGGTATCGACCGTCATGGAGGTGCCGTTCCCTTCGGCGAATCCTTTGGGACCATACTCTACGCGGAAAGAGTCGATGCCAACGATCGGAATAGGATGCCAACGCAGCTCCACGTCGTTGTCGCTCTCGGCCACTATCTCCGCGGTCAGGGCTCTGGGCGGGGGGCATAGATGCTCGCTTGGTGTAAAGCGGTAATAGCGGTACTGCTCGGGCCAGATGGCCGAGGATATGTCTGGAGGGTAGGCTGAGACCGTGTGGTTGGCCCGGTCAACGAGGACTATATGGCTGGTGTCAAAAGCAATGCCAACGCTGACGGCCGTGGCTTCGGTAAACGTCTTTGGACCGTAAACCAAGGTGATTGAGTTGTCCTCTTCGCGCAGTTGCAGCTGCCACATATTGGCAGTGCTCCACGCGTCTTTATAACTTCTTAGTTGAATCACTTCCACCCGATGGCCCGGCGAACTAGTGTCGGTGTTGAACACTGCCGTCCGGATGTGTTCTAAGTAGGGGAGTGGATAGTCGGGACTGGCGGAAATGAAGTTCTTGTAGCCGAATATGCCGCAAAATTGTTCGTCCAGTTGCGACAGCTGGCTGGGAAACGAGCCAAAGGGCCGGGCTGTATAATCCAACGGCACACACGAAACGGCCTCGTCCAGATATATGTATAGGGTGTCGTAACAGTCCCACAGAAAGATAGGAAACGACAGCGGATATGCCGTCTCGAAATTCATGGGCCATGGAGTGGCGTTGCTCATGTCGAACCAAAGTGTGCTGTCCACCCCAGTGGTGAATTCATAGCCCTGTACGATGGTGGGTTCCGGCTGTGCCCTCAGAGTGTACGCCGCCAGCAAAACGGCGACCAACATCCCTATTTTTCGGTGTCTGCACTTCATGGGTATACATTTTTTATGGTTGCTCAAGCCATATTCTTTATTGGGTTGGTGCCTTTCTTTTGCCCTCCCCGCCATCTACATTATTTTGTCTATTATTTCGAGTGCAAATATACGACTTTTTTTTGATAAGTGAGCAACCAATTGCAAATTGCTCGTTATTTAGATGGATTACTCATTGATTAGCGGTCAATTAGGCGACAATGATACATGAAAAACTGATGTTTGGCAATCAAGACCGTGGCGCTATAGTCGAGCGAGGGTTTTTGAAACTCCAGAGAGACTCCGTCGGGGGTTCGCCGATGGTTCGCTTGGTTAAACGAGGAAACGCTGATTCTCAGGCGTTTCTACTTTTAACCGACGGAGAAAAAGACCTAACGGGCGAAGAAATCAATGAGTTACAAATTATACTCTGAAATACAATTACTTATCTCACGTATACGGCATCCCACTGGCAGCATATATATGAAATATATATGCTGCTGCAATGTGACTGTTGCTGCATTATGAGTGACTGCCGTCCCACTCATAATGCAGAACTCAGAATTGCGTTGGCTGCTGCACAAAGGGGGCTCCATTGTCGCGTGTCTCCGACACGCTGAAGGGGTCGGCATTGCTGGCCCCACACTAAGCCGACAGGCGCAGTGTGGGGTTAATAGGAGTCAGCCTCTTCGAGGCTGTTGAGAAATCGGGAATAGCAACCGGCTGCCGCCCCACTGTACACTATACATTGTACACTGTACACTGTACACTATTTTCTGTCATGTCAGGAAAAATGTGTACTTTTGCATTTGTATTGACAATTTGAAAGATGAAGACTTCTGGACTGAAAAAGATGGCCGTTGTTGCCTTGCTGCTTGTCTGTGTTCCACTGGGGTGGGGGCAGAGTTGGCCCAATCGAAGTGGCGCGGGCTATTATGCCCAAGGGCACATCATGGTGCCGAAGGAGGCTGATAGTATTGAGCTGCGGGCGGCAAGGCTGCTGGCAGATTTTTTGGAAGGTTTTGTGGTGGTGCCAGAGCCGGAGCAGAGCGACTCGCTCTATTCCGTGGCCAATCCGCAGTATGGGCATATGCCGCCTGCCGTCTTTGTGGGGCATACCCGCTGGGCTGAGCGGATGCTGCAGCGCAAGGAGGAGGTGCTGGACGACGGTTTCCGCCTGCTGAGCGATGGGCGGGTGGCCGCCATCTATGGCCAAAAGGGCAAGTCTGTCCTCTATGGGGCGGCACGCCTGCTGGAGTTGAAGGGTTTCCGCATGACCCACCACCAGATACCCGACGTGGCCCCCACCATCCTGCCCGGTCTGCCGGTGGTGGACGAGGTGAACAACCCCAGTTTTGCCTACCGCGAGATGTGGTACTACACCCCCCACCACAGTCCCACCTATGCCGACTGGCACGGACTGCACCGCCGCATCCGTGTGGGCCCAGACGGCCAGTATATCGACGACAAACAGTCCGCCGGGCCTCTCCGTTGGGCCGACGGCATGTATGTACACACCTTCCAAAAACTCATCCCACCGGCCATCTACTTCGACCGCCACCCCGAGTGGTTCTCCCAGATTGGCGGCCAGCGGGTGCGCGACGGCCAGCTCTGCCTCTCCAACCCCCAGGTCCTGGATACCCTCTGCGCCAACCTCGCCACCATGATGCAGCAGCAGCCCGAGGCACAGGTATGGTCGGTGTCGAACAACGACAACTACAACGTCTGCCAATGTCCTCACTGCCGCCACGCCGACTCACTCTACGGTGGGCCGAGCGGCACGCTCATTCACTTCGTCAATCAGGTGGCGCGGCGATTCCCCGACAAGACCATTTCTACCTTGGGCTACCAGTTCACCCGCCGCGCGCCGCAGCCGGTGGGAGGCCATATTGAGAAACCCGACAGCAATGTGAGCATAATGTTCTGTTCCATCGAGTGTGGCCGACAGGAGCCTATTGCCACCGCCGCCGCAGAGGCCTCTTTCCGCAAGGACATGGAGGATTGGGCGGCACTTTGTAGAATTGAGAATGAAGAATTGAGAATTGAGAAAGAAGAATTGAGAGTTGAGAATGAACAATTGGGAATTGAGAATGAAGAATTGGGAATTGAGAAAGAAGAATTGAGAGTTGAGAATGGGCTGTCGCGCTCTGACGATTCTCAAATTTCAATTCATCAATCTCGATTATATGTCTGGGACTATGTGGTGCAGTTCCGCAATATGTGGGACCCGTTCCCCAACCTGCATGTGCTACAGCCCAACCTCAAGTATTTCCACGACCACGGGGTGCGGTGGATGTTTGAGCAGGGCACCGGGGCCAACAACGTAACGTCGTGGATGGAACTGCGGGAGTATTTGCTGGCCAAGCTGATGTGGAATGTGGAGGCCGACGCCGACTCGCTGATGCATGACTTTTGCCGGCACTATTACGGTTGGGCTGCCCAGCCGGTGGAGGAGTTGTACCGCGAGATGGTGCGTTCGCTGGTGGCTTCGGGAAAGCGGTTGGACATCTACGGCTACCCGATTGATGCTGCCGAGGGTTATCTGGCACCCGCGCAGATGGCCAAGTATCAAGCCCTTATTCGAGCCGCCTACGACAGTCTGGGCCGTTATGACTCTGAGGGCAGGGCGTATTATGCAGATTACGGCCTCTTTACCGATCAAGTGGTGCGCGACCGCATCCGTTTCTTGGAACTCTCCATAGATTACGCCGTACTTGAATTGACCATGGCGGGGGTGCTGCCGATGGACAGCACATTCGTTTCTCGCGCAAACAACTTTGTGCGTGACGGCAAACGCTTGGGAATAAACATTCTGCATGAGATGGGGTACACGCTTGACGAATATCGGTCAGATATTGAAAGCTATGTATCAAAATGCTACAAGGCAAATCTGGCAAGAAACTGTTCGGTAACTTTAAAGGCTCAGCCAAAGGAGCAGTATTTCTGTGGTGGAGGTGCCGGGCTAACCGATGGACAGTGTGGTACGCTCGACTACCGCCACGCGTGGCTGGGTTTCTATGGCGACACGCTGGATGCCGTGGTGGACCTCGGCAGACGACAGCGTGTAAATGAGGTGAGGCTGGATTTTTTCTTCTATCCACTTTCGTGGATATTTCTGCCCCAACGGGTGGAGTTCTATCTTTCGAACAATGGGTGCGACTGGCAGCTGGCCGACACCCGGTGGCTGGCCAACCCCGAGGTGCTAGCAGTACCACAAATAAAGACCTGCGCCACAAGGGGGCTGAAAAGGCGGGCACGATATGTGCGGGTGGTGGCAGTGCCATTGGAAACGATACCCACCTGGCATCGTGCCACGGGCAATGCGCCGTGGGTTTTCACCGATGAGATTATAGTCCGCTAGATTCGGTTGTGCGAGTCGATGAGGATGGTGACGGGGCCGTCGTTGACCAGCGACACCTGCATGTCGGCACCAAATTCGCCAGTTTGCACCTCTTTGCCAAATTCGGCGGAGAGGCGGGCGATGAATTTCTCGTATAGGGGGATGGCCACCTCGGGACGCGAGGCATGGATGTAGCTGGGGCGGTTGCCCTTCTTGGTGCTGGCCATGAGGGTGAACTGGCTGACCAGCAGTATGCCACTGTTGGGGACGGCGGTGATGGGAAGGTTCATGACTCCGTCGGCGTCGTCGAAGATGCGCAGGGCCACAATCTTGCGGCAGAGCCAGTCGATGTCTTCGTCGCCGTCGGCATCTTCAATGCCCAGCAAAATCATCATGCCGGGTCCGATGGAACTTTTGAGTTGGCCGCCAATGGTGACGGAAGCCTGAGTGCAACGCTGGATGACTATTCGCATATGATTTATTATTCTGAGTTCTAAATTCTGAATTCTGAGTGGGGCGGCAGCCGTTTCAATTGTGATTTCTGAATTCTGAGTGGCTCCCGCCCTCTCAACTCTCAATTCTCAATTATTGCAAGTTTGGCAAAGGCTAGGAGAAGTGTCTTTTGGCCGATGTTTTCGAAGAAGACGACGGCCTTGCGGTCTTTGCCTGCGCCTTCGACCGAGATGACCTTGCCGATGCCGAACTTGGCGTGTTGGACCTGCATGCCCACCTGAATGGCGTTGATTTCGGCGGGCGACCGCATGGCGGTGGGCCCTTGAGGCAGGGCAGAGGCTTTGGGCTGCAGCTTGCGAGGGCCGGTGCTGCTGCTCTCTTTGCGCTTGAAACTGCGCTCGGTTTCGGGGCTCCATTTCACCCCCTTGATGCCAGAAAAGGCTCGGGGCAGCTCGCCCACTGCCGGAAATTGTTTCTGGGCGCGGGGCATTTCGATATACTGTGGGTCAACTTCCTGCACAAAACGGCTCACCTCCTGTGCCGAGGAGTTGCCGTATTGGTAGCGTGTCATGGCGAAAGAGAGGGTCAGCTGCTGTTCGGCGCGGGTGACGGCGACATAGAAGAGGCGGCGTTCCTCTTCGAGGTCTTCGCGCGAGAAGATGGAGAGCGCGGAAGGGAAGAGATTTTCCTCCATGCCGACGACGAAAACATAGGGGAACTCCAGTCCTTTGGCGGCATGGATGGTCATCATGGACACCTTGTCGGCATCTTTGTCCTCGCCTTTGTCCTCTGAAGTGAGCAGAAGCACCTGCTGCAGGAACATGTCGAGGGTTTTGAACTGGTGGGTGGGAGTGTCGGAATTATCGGAGCTCTCTGATTCTTCGGAGAATTGTTCTTCTTTGTCGCAGAATTCCTGAACGCCGTTGAGCAGTTCCTCGATGTTCTCAATGCGGTTGGGGTTGTCGGGGTCGTCGTCGTTGCGCATGAGGGTAATTATGCCGGAACCAAAGACAATCTGTTTGGCCAGCTGGTAGGCATCAACGCTATGGAGCATGGCGGTGAACCGTTTGATCATCACCATGAACTCGCCTATGCGCTGCATGGTGCCGCTATTGATGCCAAGCCCAAAGGAGGGGAGGTTCTCCATCACTGTCCACAGGGCCACGTCGTTGTCGGCAGCGGCAATGCGTATCTTGTCAATGCTGGTTTGGCCAATGCCACGGGCGGGGTAATTGATAATGCGCAGGAGCGATTCTTCGTCGTAGTTGTTGATGACCAGGCGCATATAGGCCAGCACGTCTTTAATCTCTTTGCGCCCATAGAAGGAGAGGCCTTGGTAGATGCGATAGGGGACGGCATCGCGCCGGAGGGCTTCCTCGATGGCGCGCGACTGAACGTTGGTGCGGTAGAGGATGGCAAAGGATTTGTAGGGGAGGTCCTTTTCGATGTGGGCCTGCTGTATGGCTTGGGACACCTGTCGGCCTTCGTCGCGCTCATCGATGGCACGCAGTAGTTTGATGCGGTTGCCTTGGGCGTTGTCGGTCCATATCTCTTTCTCAATTTGGTCGCGGTTGTTGGCAATAACGGAGTTGGCGGCATTGACGATGACCTTGGTGGAACGGTAGTTCTGTTCGAGTTTGAAGAGGTGAAGGTTGGGGTAGTCGCGCCGGAAGTTGAATATGTTCTGTATGTTGGCACCACGGAAGGCGTAGATGCTCTGCGCGTCGTCGCCCACCACACAGATGTTCTGGAAGCGGGCGGCCAGTTTCTTGACAATGAGATACTGCGAGTAGTTGGTGTCCTGATACTCGTCCACCATGATGTAGCGGAAGCGGTTCTGATATTTCAGCAGCACGTCGGGGAAGTCGCGCAGGAGTATGTTCATATTGAACAGCAAGTCGTCGAAGTCCATGGACATAGAGTTGCGCAACCGTTTGTTGTAGAGCTTGTATATCTCGGCAATGAGGGGCTTGTGGGCATCTTTGTCGGTCTGCTGTATCTCGGGGTTGGAGGCGTAGTCCTCGGGCGAGAGCAAGTTGCTTTTGGCCATAGAGATGCGGCTCAAAACATAGCCGGGGCTGTAGGTCTTGGGGTCGAGGTTGAGGTTTTTGACAATTTGCTTTATGGCAGATTTGCTGTCGTCGTTGTCATAGATGGTGAAGGTGTTGAGGTAGCCCAGTTTGGAGGCCTCGGACCGCAGGATGCGGGCGAAAACGGAATGGAATGTACCCATCCATATGTTGCGGGCTTCGCTGCCTACCAGTTTGATGATACGCTCCTTCATTTCGCCAGCAGCCTTGTTGGTGAAGGTGAGGGCAAGGATGCTCCAAGGGTCGGCTCCCTGCTGAATGAGGTAGGCGATGCGGTGGGTGAGGGTCTTGGTCTTGCCAGAGCCGGCTCCGGCAATAATCATGACGGGTCCTTCGGTGCATTCGACGGCTTGGCGCTGTGAGTCGTTGAGTTGGCTGAGTATGTCTTCTTCTTTGTTCATTGTCGAAAAGATGGTGGTCTATAAGGTTTCAATACTGAGGCCGTAAAGTTTGTCCAGGGCATCGTAGGCGCGGACACTCTGCGATTGGCGGACACTGATGTCCAACTGGCAGTCGAGTTCGAACACCTGATTGCGCGGGGTGAGGTTTTGCTCTTTGAGGATGCGCATCACGTCGTTCATCAGGGGGTACTGAAAGTGGAGCCGGTAGGTGACATCTATGGTGCATTCCTTGATGGTGGCATTGGCAATGGCGTCGCGGGCAGCGGCCTTATAGGCATTGGCCAGACCGGAGGCCCCCAGCAGTATGCCGCCAAAGTAGCGCACCACCACGATGAGGGTGTTGGTGAGGTCGGCAGAGAGGAGCTGCCCATGGATGGGGCGGCCACCGGTGCCGGAGGGTTCGCCGTCGTCGTTCACACGGTAGGCCTCTTTGGTGGGACCGAGGATATAGGCGTAGCAGTGGTGGCGGGCATCGAAGTAGCGCTTCCGCAGGGCATCCAAATGCTCTTTCACCTCCTCGACCGTTGTGACGGGGAAGGCGAAGGCAAGGAACTTGCTGCCTTTCTCTTTATAGAGACCCTCTGCGGGGGCGGAAATGGTGCGGTAGGTGTCGTCAAACATAGTGCGTGTCAAAAAATTCCCCTTCTAGGCAGCCCCATTGGGTCGCCTAAAAAGCCGTGCAAAGATAAGCAAAAAAAATGACATGGAGAAACTAAAAATCCAACACTCTTGAAAATGCACAGTTGGGCATTCAGAATGACTCGTGGAAAAGATGGTGGAAGCTTCGTTCATGACCTAAAACGACAAGGCCCACACTGTGATAGTCCAGACCTGCGTTCCCATGAATGAGGTTCCTGCACTTCTTCCTATCTTTCTGGGCGATTTCGTCATAGGCCATTTCTTGTTGTAAAGGTAAAAACTAAAAAGTGGGCGGCAGCCGTCATTGTACACTATACATTGAAACGCTCCTCTGCGATTGCGGGGGAGCGTTTCTTTCTGTGGTGAATATTGCGGTTTAGAACTCGGCAGTCTTGGGGGTGCGGGGGAAGGGGATGACGTCGCGGATGTTGGCCATGCCGGTGACGAAGAGCATCAGACGCTCGAAGCCCAAGCCGAAACCTGCGTGGGGGCAGGTGCCGTAGCGGCGGGTGTCGAGATACCACCACATGTCTTTCATGGGTATGTTGCGCTCGGTGATGGAGGCCATAAGTTTGTCGTAGTTCTCCTCGCGGACGGAACCACCAATGATTTCGCCAATCTGGGGGAAGAGGACATCGGTGCCTTGGACGGTCTTGCCGTCGTCGTTCTGTTTCATGTAGAAGGCCTTGATTTCCTTGGGATAGTCAATCATGATGACGGGTTTCTTGAAGTGCTCTTCAACCAGGTAGCGTTCGTGCTCGCTGGCCAGGTCAACACCCCAGTAGACAGGGAACTCGAATTTGCGACCGTTTTTCACAGCCTCTTCCAGAATGCGGATGCCTTCGGTGTAGGGGAGACGGACGAAATCGGTGTCCACGACACTCTTGAGGCGTTCGATGAGGCCTTTGTCAATCATCTTGTTGAGGAACTCAAGGTCGTCGGCGCAGTGGTCAAGAGCCCAGCGGACACAGTATTTGATGAATTCCTCTTCGAGGGCGGTGAGGTCGTCGAGCTGATAAAAGGCCATTTCGGGCTCCACCATCCAGAACTCGGCCAAGTGGCGCGGGGTGTTGCTGTTCTCGGCACGGAAGGTGGGGCCGAAGGTGTATATCTTGCCAAGGGCGGTGGCTCCTAACTCGCCTTCCAGCTGGCCACTGACGGTGAGGGCGGTCATCTTGCCAAAGAAGTCTTGGTCGTAATCAACGCTGCCGTCCTCTTTGCGGGGGGGATTGTTGAGGTCGAATGTGGTCACCTGGAACATCTCGCCGGCGCCTTCGCAGTCGGAGGCGGTGATGAGGGGTGTGTGGAAATAGAAGAAGCCGCGCTCGTGGAAGAAGGTGTGGATGGCATAGGCCATGTTGTGGCGGATGCGGCAGATGGCTCCAAAGGTGTTGGTGCGCAGGCGCAGGTGGCCTATCTCGCGGAGGAATTCCATGGAGTGGCCTTTCTTCTGCAGGGGATAGGTGTTAGGGTCGGCTTCGCCATAGAGGAGGATTTTCTGGGCCTGGATTTCGACACTCTGGCCGGCTCCCTGTGAGTTGACCAGTTTGCCGTCGACACTGATGCAGGCACCGGTGGTGATGCGACGCAGCAGGTCCTCGTCGAAGTTGGCCAGGTCGACCACTATCTGGATATTGTTGATGGTAGAACCGTCGTTAAGGGCTATGAAGGCAACGTTTTTGTTGCCACGCTTGGTACGCACCCAACCTTTGACGTTGATGGTGGTATCAATCAAAGGTTCTACACTTTGGGTGAGGAGTTGTTTGATTTCGATACGTTTCATGATAGTATTTTTTATTTCTTTTTTTTCATGTGAATGCTGCCCATCATCTGGTTCAGTTCGACGTCGGAGACAAATTTGAGAATGCGGTCTTCCTGGTCGCGTCGGCAGATGAGCGTGGTGTTGTCATTGGCGGCCACGATGTAGCCGTCCAACCCCTGCAGCACAAAGGTTTTGTTGGCAGGGATGTGTACGACGGAGTTCCGCACGTCGTAGGTGAAAACGGTGCCGGAGATGATGCTGTTGTTGCTGTCGTCGTGGGGATAGGTGTTGTAGAGGAGGTCCCAGGTCTCAACATCGGACCAAGGGAAAGAGGCCTCAAGGACATATACGTTCTCGGCATGTTCCATGATGCCGAAATCGACCGAGATGGTGTCGCAAAGGGAGTAAATGCGCTCGACGGTGTCGGGCGTGGAGTCGGCCTGAAGGGACAAGATGCTTTTGGCAATATTGGGCAGGAATGTTTGATAGGCTTTGCGCAGGGTTGGAAGGCTCCAGACGAAGATACCTGCATTCCAGAAGAACTCGCCCGTAGAGATGAACTGACGGGCCATTTCAAGAGGGGGCTTCTCGGTGAATGTGATTACCTTGTGGAGGCTTTGTGCGTTGGGCAGTGCGGGCGATTCGTTGAACTGTATGTAGCCGTACTTGGTTTTGGGGTCAGTGGGACGAATGCCTATGGTGACGATGTAATCGTGGCAGGCGGTGATGGCCAGGGCCTGCCGAATGTCGTGGTCGAATCTTGCCTCGTCGAAAATGGCGTGGTCGGAAGGGGTGACGATGATGTTTGCCTCGGGGTCGCGCTGAGAGATGATGGCCGCGGCATAGGCAATGCAGGGGGCGGTGCTGCGGCGATAAGGCTCGCTGAGCACTTGGTAGGTGTGGAGGTTGGGTATCTGTTCGCGCACACGGTCGGCATAGAGACTGTTGGTGACGATGATGATGTTCTCGCGAGGACAGATGCGTTCAAAACGACGGAACGTAGTCTGTAGCATCGACTCTCCGTTGCCCAGAATATCAATAAACTGTTTGGGATTGTTGGCTTGGCTGATGGGCCAAAATCGGCTGCCGAAGCCTCCGGCCATGATGATACAGTAGTTGTTCAAGATTGTTGTGTATTTAGGTGATAATACTTGTTTTTATTTGATGTTAAACGCTTACCTCGCCCTTGATGTGGGGATGGGGATTGTAGCCTTCGAGTTGGAAGTCCTCGTAGTCGAAGTCGAAAATGCACTTCTTGTCGGGATTGATATGCATGATGGGCAGGGGGCGTGGGTCACGGGTGAGCTGCAGACGGCACTGCTCTATGTGGTTGTTGTAAATATGGGCATCGCCGAGGGTGTGGATGAAGTCGCCGTATTGCAGGCCGCAGGCCTGCGCAATCATCATGGTGAAGAGCGCGTAGGAGGCGATGTTGAAAGGCACGCCAAGGAAGATGTCGGCCGAGCGCTGGTAGAGCTGGCAACTGAGACGCCCGTCGGCCACGTAGAACTGGAAGAGGATGTGGCAGGGGGGCAGATGCATCTGCTCCAGTTCGCCCACATTCCATGCCGAAACCAAGAGGCGGCGCGAGTCTGGGTTGTGCTTGATTTCTTCTATGAGGTTGCTTATTTGGTCTATGTGCCTCCCATCGGCACAGCCCCACGAGCGCCACTGATGGCCATAGATGGGGCCTAGCTCGCCATCGGATCCGGCCCACTCGTCCCAGATGCTCACCTTGTGGTCGTGGAGATACTGCACGTTGGTGTCGCCACGCAGGAACCACAGTAGTTCGTATATGATGGAGCGCAGATGCAGTTTCTTAGTGGTCAGCAGTGGAAAGCCGTCGTCGAGGTGAAACCGCATCTGATAGCCGAAGGTGCTGATGGTCCCCGTGCCGGTGCGGTCGTGCTTGGGTATTCCATTGTCGAGCACATGCTGCAGTAGGTCAAGGTATTGTTTCATGTTTGTCCTTTATTACTATAAAGGTTAACGTAAGAAATCTTTTATTATTATGTGGGAGGGATAATTTGTCTTTCCGTTGGTTGATTTCATTCTGCGAGGAGCACACCGCTCACACACCAATGTGAGAAACTGCCTGCCTGGGGTTCGCCTTGCGGGATGGCCACGGTGATGGTGTGTTTGCCGCGTGGCAGTTTGGGCAGGGTGAAATAGACGGGCTGAGTGGCGGTGCCGGGGCACCAGCCGCTGCGCGAGAAGTCGCTGCTGGACATACCGTTCCAGAAATTGCCGCTGACGGGGTTCCACTCGCGGTAGCGGCCGCAGTCGCTGCGCCAAGGGGTGTAGGTGAAGAGGGGTTTGCCGTCGATGAGGATGGTGTGAGTCTTGGGGTTGAACTCGTCGCCCCCATCCCAGCCCCCGTGGCCGGTGGCAATGTAGCGCAGCCGGTAGTGGGCGTTGGTGTCGTAGATGCTAAATTGAACATTGAGGCTGTCGGTACCAAAGAGTCTGCCGTAGTTCTGTCCGGCCATCTCCAGCACGTTGCAGGTGTTGAAGAGGGGACAGGGCTGGTTGAAGTCTGATTCGGGCAAGGCGGGGTCGGTGCCGCCGGGGTAGGATTTGAGGTCGAGGGTGACGGTGTGGCCCCCCTTGTCGTAGTTGCCAATCCAGATGCCAATCCACACTTCGCCCTGCAGCAGTTGTGCCAGGTCGGTCACCTCTTGTTTGTAGTAGGCCTCGTCCTCCCAGTCGAGACCGTCTATCTGCACGCGGTCGTTGAACTGCCCCACGCCAAAGGGGGTGAAGAAGCGCATGAGCTCTACGGGGGGCTCATAGATGAAGGAGGAGATGCGGTATTGGTGCAGGTGGCTGATGCCGGGACGGATGCCTTGATAGCGTTCGCCGTCGCGCCCGAAGAAAGTGGGGAGGCTGTCGGGGTGGTTGTTGATGCCGTCGAAGAAGTTGGGCTTCAGGTCTATGTCTGCTTCGGGTATGACAAACACCGACCCCGTGCGGTCGTAGGCGTCGCCGTTGCTGCGCTGGTGCAGTTCGAGGAAGGTCTGGTAGTGGGCGGGCAGCTGTGGCAGCCGTATGCGCTTGAGGGCCAGGGTGCCACCCGCATAGTGGAGCACGCTGTCGAAGGGGGTATTCTCGCGATAGTTGCCGGGGATGTGGTCGTTCTTGCCGCACCAGCAGAGCTGCACGCTGTCGAAGATGCGGGTGGAGATGACCATCTTCTGGCGTTTGAGGTTGGAGAGTTCGCGGCCAGAAACCAGCGGGACTCTGCTGTCCAGATAGAATTTGCTGCTGTGAACTTTCTCGGTGCGCACCAGTTGCATCTGGCACTGCCCGTTGCGCCAAAAGCTGACTAGCAGGCCGGGGAAGCGGCCGTAGTAGGGCACGGGCGAAAGGCTGCGAGGCTCTTGGCTTCGTGTGTTGGAGCCACCGTGCCAGATGGTCTTGAAAGGCTGCACGTAGAACTCCAGCTTGTTGCTGTTGATGGAGCAGGTGTAGCGGGTCAGGCCGCCCACTTGGTCGGTGTCGAACTGGATGTCCTTGCGGCTGTAGGGGGCTAGGGTGCGGTAGCGTTCCCAATTGCCGCCGTCGAAGAGGTGGGTAAGATAGGTGATAGAATCAGTGTTCTCGTCGACAAAAATGTCCTCAACCGAGTAGCCCTTAATGTAAGAGCCTTTGTCTCTCTCCACATGGCGGTGGTATTCGTCGGGCAGCCGCTCGCCTGTCATCACAAGGTATTGCCACGACCCGTGGATTTCTATCTGGGTGTACTGGGTGTCGATGTGCTCGCCGTATTCGTAGGTAGCGTACACAAAGTGGTTGGCATTTTTTGTCACCTTGACGGGTTGGGTCTGTGCCCAAAGGCTTGTAGTGACTGCAAGGAGGAGCAGCAATGGGGTGAGTCTTTTGTTCATTGTGTGTGTTGATTAGGTTGATTTTCAGATTATTTGCGTTTCCTGCCCGCTTTCTTGACGGGTCGGGTGCGAATGGGTATTGGGTTGGAAGTGGTGGGGTAGTGTTCTTGAGAGAGAGTTGGGGTGGGGCTTTGTGTTTTTTGTCTCATCAGAAAGATATGCACAGGGTTGTGTATCACGTTTATTTATAATGTCTATATACTTAGGTGGGCGGCTATGGGCTGGGGCGGCCTTGCGCGCTTGGCTTCCAATGGCCGTGCCTCATCATTGCCTTGCGCTCAGTCGGTTTTGGCGTTGTTGCCCTCTTGCTCCTCGGGCAGGTCAATGACTTTGAAACGTGACTGCCGTTGATGCCAGCGGTCCAGTGCCAGCTGCCGCAAGTCTGCCACATCGTCGCGCTCGTCCATGATTTCCAATCCCACGATGGTTTCGATTATGTCCTCAAGGGTGATGATGCCTTGGAAGCTGCCATATTCGTCTATCACACAGGCGATATGTTGTTTGTTTCTGAGCATCAAGTCCCATATTTGCGAGACGGGCAGTTTCTCGCCATACATGGCAATCTCGCGTTTGATGTCGCCCAGGGTGGTGTTGAATTTGTCCTCGGTGAGCAATTCTAGGGCCTCGCTGCGCAACACATAGCCGGTGATGTACTCGTCGGAGTCACTGTAAACAGGGATACGCGAAAAGTGCGAGTAGGTCTTGTCGAGATAGAACTCCTTGAGGGTCATCTGCTCGGGGGCGATGGCGGCCACGGTGGTAGGGGTCATCACGTCTTCGGCCTTCACGTCGTCCAGCTTGATGACATTTTGGATGATTTTGTTCTCGTCCTCGTCAATGACCTCCTCGTCTTCGGCCATATCGGCCATGGCGGCTACCTCTTCACGGCTGACGGCCGTCTCCTCCTCGTCGGTGGCAGCGATGCTTTTGCTGAGCTTCTCTACTACCCACACAATAGGGAAAAGGAGGGTAATGATGATATGCAATGCCCGTGCGGTGAAGCCCATAAGTTTCCTCCAATAGTTGGTTCCAATGGTCTTAGGAATGATTTCGGAGAACACCAGTATGAGGATGGTGGTAATGATGGACACCAATCCGAACCAACGGCTGCCAAAAACCGCTGTGGCTTGGGCACCCACCCCGGCAGCTCCAATGGTGTTGGCAATGGTGTTGAGCGAGAGGATGGCCGCTATAGGGCGGGCGTTGTCGGTTTTGTATTTCTTGAACCGTTTGGCAGGCTTGTAGCCTTCGTCCTCACGCATGTTGACGAAGGACAGGGGGGTTGACATCAGCGTGGCTTCCAATATCGAGCATAGGAACGATACGGACATGGCTGAAAAAAGGAATATGAACAGGAGTGCCATTGTTTCTATTTTACATTTATTTCGTCAATCATCAGCCAGGCGGGGTTCGCTGCGGCCACATGCCATGGGGGCAGCGTCGGCTGGCAATGAATTCTGATTAATATATATCTTACATTGGGGGCTTCGGCAGGGTGGAAGAGTCCTTGATTGGGACGGAAGGTGCATCGCATGGCCACACGGCGGCTTTCTTGCTGTGGATTGGCGATGGGATGGTCGGCGACGAGAGGTTTCCATCCGGAATAGGACCGGCCGTTTTTGGACCATTGGGCTTCTACCCGTGTGGGTTGCAGCACCCAGTCTTTGGCGTTGTGGCAGAATCCGATGGTTATTACGTTGAGGTTGGTGGGCTCGTTCAGAGCAATGATGAGGTCGATGCTGTCGCGGCCGTTGAACCCAGTCCACCCCTCACTATAGTTTCCGGCAATGGCCAGATGGCCGTCGTGCAACACTGCGGGATAGCCTTTGCTGTACTCAAAGCTGGGATAGTCGGTGGGTTGTGATTTGTCGCCATAGGTCTTGACTTTGATGGAGTCCACTCTGTTGGACGCTGGGGCTGGGAAAGGCAGAGAGAGGGCCTTGGGTTCGTCAAAATAGTAGCCGCTGTAGTGCCATAGGTTGACACTGTCGCTCTCCTGTGTGGGAACCATCACTAGGCGGAACCGCTGTATGCTGTCGCCGCTGATGCGGTAGGGCTTTCTTACTCCCGGGCCGCAGGTGGCGGTACCCAGCCCTGCCTGTCGGGCGTCGATGTTCACTATATAGTGGTCGGCCTTGGTTAGGTCTTTGATTCGGCGGGCAGCGGTCATGACGCTGTCTTCGTACTGCCGTATGCTGAAATTGATGGGCTTTTGGTTGGCACTGCAAAAGTTCAACCGCTTGTCGGCCAGTGCAAAGGAGGTCCAGTAGGCGGTGCGGTTGCCACTCTCTTGTGGCACTACGTGCAACTCTCCGCACACCTCGTCGGGCGTGGTGGCATTGTGGCCTTGCCATTGGGCTGCCTGGCGGTCGGGATAGCTCTCGTAGAAATTGCCCCACCACTCAACTTCATGGCAGGCACTGTCAATGCCTAGTTGTATGCCCAGTTTGGGCAGGGTGCGGTAGTTGCCACCGGGTTGAAGGGCATAGCTCAGTTGCAGGCGACCTTCGGCATCCACGTCGAGTATCTCCCGCAGCATAAGGCTGCGTCCTTCGGGGTTGCTGAGTTCCAGCAACAGGGTGATGCGGACCATCAGGTCGGCATTGCCCGGTTGGTCAATCGTGCAGCTTAAAGGGGTGGATTCAAGCTGTCCAAGACCCTCCCAGGCGCGGGCACCAAAGGGGTCGACCAGGTCGTTGAGGGTTGGTGGCCGCCAGAAGTTCCACCGCAGGGGCTGTTCCAACATTTCCTGTCCATAGTAGGCATAATGGGTGATGTAGCCGTTGCGTGTGTCGACGGAGAGGTCAAATATGTCATCGCGACCGATTTTTATTAGGTGGTTTTGTACATCCTGATGGCAGGTGAAACCTTTTGATGGAGCGTCAGGGACGTCGACGGAGTCTACTGGAACCTCGATGTTGGTTATCTCAAACTCGTCATGGCTGTTCTCGCTGAAAATCCAAGAAGTGCCGTCGTCGTAGGGGTCGTTGACCTCGTAGCTGTCGCCTGTGAAGTTGAAACGTATGAAAAGCCGCTCGCCCGGCAGGGGCTCTATTGCGGGCATGCGGAAATGCAGCCTGCAACTCTCACCGGCGGGCAGGTGTGGGTGGAGGGTGTCGCTGTAAATGCTGTCTCGAAGCGAGGAGTAGATGCGGTATTTGCAGATAAAGTCGTCGGCATCGCGGAAGTTGAAACCATTGTGCAGGGTGTAGTATTGTTCGCCAGAAGGCAGGGTGACCTGCCTCACGTTAAGGTTTTGGTAAACTTGCTGCACCTCGCTGGCATGGGCGTGGGGCTTGCGGTCGCTGCCGATGATGCCGTTGGCACAGAAGGCGTCGTCGTCGCGTATGCCGGGCAAGGCCCCTAAATCGCCCCCAACGGCAAACCACGTCTGGTTCGAGGCTAAGGAGCGGTTGATGGAGTCGCTTGAGGGGGTGATGCAGCGGGCACCGGTGAGGCGGCTGTCGGTGCTGGGAATGATGAAGCTCTGATCCACCCAGTCCCAGATGAAACCGCCCTGCAACTGGGGATATTTGTCAATGGTGTCCCAATACTCGCGCAGACCCCCAAGGCTGTTGCCCATGGCGTGGCAGTATTCCACCATGATGAAGGGGCGGCGACGATTGTCCTGGAGGTCTTCGTTGGGGTCGCATTCTGTGGGTCGGCGGTCGGTGCGGGTGAAGACATCGTCGCGGCTGCGCCACTCGCGGCAGTAGTCCGAGAGGTGCTCCACGCTGGAATACATCTCGCCTACGATGTCGGTGTTCCAATCCATAACGGCTCGCTCGTAGGTGACGGGCCGTGAGGCATCCATCCCTTTGAGGTACTTATAGGTGCGCTGGGTGGCAATGCCGTTGCCGCACTCGTTGCCCAAAGACCAGACAATCACCGAAGGGTAGTTGCGGTCGCGGTGATACATGTTGCTCACACGGTATATCATGGGCTCTATCCACTCCTCTTTTTTGGCAAGGCTGCTCTCGCCATACCCTTGGGCGTGTGATTCGATGTTCGCTTCGTCCCATATGTACATTCCATAGCGGTCGCAAAGTTCGTACCAATACTCGTCGTCGGGATAGTGGCTGGTGCGAACGGCATTGATGTTCAGGTGCTTCATCAGCATGATGTCGAACTCCATCTCTTCGCGGCTGACGTAGTGGCCCGTGTAGGGGCTGTGCTCGTGGCGGTTGGCTCCCTTGATGGTGATGGGCACCCCGTTGATGCATAGTTGTCGGGTGGTCATGATGGTGTCGCCCACGCGGTATTCCACTTCCCGGATGGCCACATTGCGGAAACCCACCTTGCAGCCCAGCACCTCTACGATGGTGCCGCTGCTGTTTTTCAGCCGTAGAATGAGGGTGTATAGGTAGGGTGTTTCAGCCGTCCAGGGATGCACGTCATGCACCTTGCACACAGGGTCGCCAAAGGTGACAAAAGATTCGTGGGCATCCATCCCTCGTTCCTGCCGCAGCACTTGATGGCCACCATTGTCGAGCAATTCCATCTCAACGCTCATCTTGCCAGTGAGGGCAGCAGAAAGGTCAACCCGCAGGTCCAAAAGGCCCTGGCCGCTCCGCTCGTCTATTTTAGCCCCCACCTTATAGTCGCTGACAAACACCCGCGGCGTGCTGTAAAGGCACACATCGCGCTCAATGCCGCTCATCCGCCACATGTCCTGGCACTCCAGATAGCTGCCGTCGCTGAAGCGGATGACCTTCACGGCCAGCCGGTTCTGCCCTGGGTGGACATACTTGGTGATGTCCCACTCGGCTGGTGTTTTGGAGTCTTCGGAATAGCCTACACGGGTGCCGTTGATGTAAAGATACATGGCCGACTTGACGGCTCCAAACTTGATGAATATATGGCGACCACGCCAGCTTTCGGGCACCTGAAAGTCGTGCACGTAGCATCCGGTGGGGTTCATTTCGCGCGGGGCATAGGGAGGTTGGGAGGGAAATTCGTTGCTGATATTAGTGTATACCGGTATGCCGAACCCCTGGGTTTCGATATTGCCAGGAACGGCTATGTCTGCCCAGTCCGACACGTCGTAGCCGACCGAGTAAAAGTTGGGCGGACATACCGCAGGGTCTTCTGCCAGAAAGAACTTCCAAGTGCCGTTGAGGTTGCGGTAGTATGGCGACTCGCGGTATCGAAGCTCGGCAATGGCACTCTCGTCGGCATAGGGAATCACATTCACATGGGGCGGCACCTTGTTCAAACTGAACGTGTTCACGTCGTCCCATGCGTCCTGTGCCATAAGCGTGAGAGGCAGGTTGGCTAAAGTGAAGATTAATAATAATATAATAAAACAAAACCTCTGTTTCATACAAATAAATAAAATGCAAAGATACTAAAAATAATTGAGATACAAGAATTATGAATGTTGAATTCTGAATTATAAGCCGGGTGGCCTCCCAGCCCCTAATCCCGAACCCGGATTGACAAATCAGGCACCTCTCCTCCATAGCAGAATCTTTTTTGTACCGATTCCAATTTTTCTTTGTATTTTTGCAAATCGAATCGGCTCCGTGACAATTGCTCATAGGAACCTGATGCTTAATACTTACGCGATGGTTGGACTGGTCATACGAACCACTGGCAGCTGGTACAAGGTGCTGCCCAAAGGTGCTGCCCAATGTGCTCTCGACCCCGATTGGGAGCACGCGCTGGTGGACTGCCGCCTGCGGGGCAACTATCGCCTGCGGGGCAATAAGCAGACTAATCCCGTGGCTGTAGGCGACGAGGTGGAGTATGAACTGCAGGAAGACGGTACAGGCGTTATCAGTGAGGTGTGCGACCGTTGTAACTATATTGTGCGCAAAGCCACCAAACTCAGCAAGCAGACTCATGTCATTGCGGCCAATCTTGACCGACTCTGCATTGTGGCCACCTTAGGTTTTCCCCGCACCTCCACCGGTTTCATCGACCGCCTGCTGGTCACCGCCGAGGCCTACCATATCCCCGCCTGCATCATTTTCAACAAGTGCGACCTCTATGATGACTCCCTCTGGGAGACACACAATGAAATAAAAGGCATTTACGAGGCTGCCGGCTATCCGGTCTTGGCCGTCAGTGCCCTCAATGGCGATGGCATTGAGGAGGTGCGCCAGGCAATTGCCGGGCAAACGGTGCTCTTCAGCGGCCACTCGGGCGTGGGCAAGTCGGCCTTGCTGGGCGCCATCGCCCCGGGGCTCAACCTCCGCGTGGGCGAGGTCAGCGAGTGGAGCCTCAAAGGCAAGCACACCACCACCTTTGCCGAGATGTTCCCGCTGGTGCTGCCCGGCACGGCCACCAGCCACCCCACCTTCCTCATCGACACCCCCGGCATCAAAGAGTTCGGCATGGTCGACTTCTCGCTCGGCGAGCTCTCCCACTTTTTCCCCGAGATGCGGCGGGTGCTGCACGACTGCCACTTTGCCAATTGCACCCACCGACACGAACCCCACTGCGCCGTCAAGCAGGCCGTCGACGAAGGCCTCATCAGCGCCGAGCGCTACAACAACTACCTCGGCATCTACGACCAAATCGAGAGCGGCAACCAGAGTTGGTAGGGAATAACCGATTCGGGAGTCATGATTTACTCATCATTAAGGCCTCAACCAGGTGAAAGTCACCTCGTCGGCTGGAATTCCTGTATAGTAGTAGGAGAAGTCTTCCTCATCCTCATTCTGAGCGTAATAATGATATAATTCTAATAGACTGTTTTGTACCGGCTCTGTGCAAATGATGGTGCATGCCCCTGAAGAAGTAGAAAGACCACTACACATATCTTCTTTCAGATCACACAACTCCATATCGAATTGGGAGAGGTCGAGAAAAGTCAGATGGGTGCAATTGTAAAACAACTTGCACATATTAGTCACATTTGAGGTGTTGAAATTGGATAAGTTGAGGCTAGTTAAACTACGGCAATCCATGAACATGCCACCATTCCAATCGAATCCACTACCCGGACGTTGCCCCCAACTACCGCCGTTTCTGAATACCTTAACTTTGTAGCCCATGGAAACTACATTGGAGGTGTTGAAATTGGAGAGGTCGATACTCGTCAAACTACTGCACCCCTTAAACATGGCATCCATGTGTTCGACATTGGCGGTGTTGAAACTGGTGACATTCAGGCTTGTCAGGTTCTTACACCCCTCAAAGAGTCCACGCATGTCGGTCACTTTGGAGGTGTTGAAGCTGGAAAGGTCGAGACGGGTGAGACTGCTACAACCGGTAAACATACCGAATAGTATATATTCATTATGATGGGGAAATGGATGTCCGTCCGGGTTATTAGTGTAAATAACTGAATCTACAGCTCGGGTCATAGTGGTGACATTGGAGGTGTTGAAGTTGGAAACATCCAGACTCGTCAAGCTGCTGCAGCCATAGAACATGGCATCCATGCGTTCTACATTGGCGGTGTTGAAGTTGGAAACATTGAGACTTGTCAGTTTGTTGCACCCTCGAAACATTTCATGCATATCGGTCACATTGGTAGTGTTGAAACAGCTGTCGAATACAATGGAGGACAGCTTCGACCGATTGCAGAACATCTTGCCACAACGGGGGTTGGCATTGATGGTGCTGGCCGAGGTGGTCACATGCCACACCGTGCCGTCTAAATGGCCATAGATAGGAGCTGTATTTCCCGTTGAGGAGAGGATGCATTCTCCTTTCTGGCTGCTGTTGCATTCAAACACCACTGCCGTGGCAGCCGCAGGAATGAGTCGATTAAAGGTTTCGCCATCCACCAATATGGCATAGTCGTATTCCTTCTGGCATCCTGTTGCAAGCATTATTATTAGGCTAAAAATGAGCGGGTTGAAATAATTTAATCTTTTCATAGTGGCAATCGTTTATGGCCACAAAAATAGGAAAAAAAATCATTTTGTGCAAAAGGGTAGTGATTTTTAACTTTTCCCCCCTCAGGCATAACTGGTGCATGGCACGAAAGGACTGAGGCGAGACCATCCGTTGGGAGGTGGCTGTCAAGGCTTTGGAACTATATGGAAAAGGGTGGCCTGATGGCCACCCTTGTGTACCCCCTGGGGGAATCGAACCCTCATTTAAAGTTTAGGAAACTTCCGTTCTATCCGTTGAACTAAGGAGGCAACCTTTGCCTGATTAACGGCAAATGCTTTGTTTTATTGTCTGTGTTTTACAATTTACGTTTGATTTCAATAATCTCGTAGGCTTCGACAATGTCGCCGACCTTGATGTCGTTGAAGTTCTCGATGCTCAGGCCGCAGTCTTGACCGCTGTAGACTTCCTTGACGTCGTCTTTGAAACGCTTGAGCGATGCCAGCTTGCCAGTGTAGACCACGATGCCGTCTCGGATGATGCGCACGTTGTGCTGACGGGTGATTTTGCCGTCGAGGCACATGCAGCCCGCAATGGTACCCACCTTGCTGATCTTGAAGGTCTCGCGGATTTCGAGGTTGGCCACAATCTTCTCTTGGGTCTCGGGAGCCAACATGCCCTCGATAGCGTCTTTCAGCTCGTTGATGGCGTCGTAGATAATGCTGTAGAGACGGATGTCGATGTGCTCGGCCTCGGCCATCTTGCGGGCGCCCACGGAGGGACGCACCTGAAAGCCGATGATGATGGCATCGGACGACATGGCCAGCATGATGTCGCTCTCGGTTATCTGGCCCACAGCCTTGTGGATGACGTTGACCTGCACCTCGTCGGTGGAGAGTTTCAGCAGCGAGTCGGACAGGGCCTCCACCGAGCCGTCCACATCGCCCTTGACGATGATGTTCAGCTCCTTGAAGTTGCCCAAGGCTATGCGGCGGCCAATCTCGTCGAGGGTGAGGTGGGTCTGGGTGCGCAGGCCTTGCTCGCGTTGCAGCTGGGTGCGCTTGGCGGCAATGTCCTTGGCCTCCTTCTCGTCCTCGGTGACGTTGAAGGTGTCGCCTGCCTGACAGGCCCCAGTGAGGCCCAGCAGCAGCACAGGCTGCGAGGGACCGGCGGCCATGACTTCTTGGTTACGCTCGTTGTACATGGCGCGTACACGGCCGCTGATAGCTCCGGCCACAATGGGGTCGCCCTTGTGTAGTGTGCCGTTCTCCACCAGCAGTTTGGCCACATAGCCGCGACCCTTGTCGAGCGAGCTCTCCAACACAGTGCCCTTGGCGCGTTTGTTGGGATTGCCCTTCAGCTCCATGATGTCGGCCTGCAGGATGACTTTCTCCAGCAGTTCCTCCACGTTGATGCCTTTCTTGGCACTGATGTCTTGGCTCTGATATTTGCCGCCCCATTCTTCAACGAGCAGGTTCATGTTGGCCAGCTCGGTCTTGATGCGGTCGGGGTCAGCACCGGGTTTGTCAATCTTGTTGATGGCAAAGATGATGGGTACGCCGGCCGCCTGGGCGTGGTTGATGGCCTCGACAGTCTGGGGCATGATTTTATCGTCGGCGGCGATGACGATGATGGCAATGTCGGTTACCTTGGCACCACGGGCACGCATGGCGGTGAAGGCCTCGTGGCCGGGGGTGTCAAGGAAGGTGATTTTGCGGCCCTCGGCGGTAGTCACTTCGTAAGCACCGATGTGCTGGGTGATGCCACCGGTTTCGCCTGCAATAACGTTGGTTTTGCGTATATAGTCGAGGAGTGAGGTCTTACCGTGGTCCACATGTCCCATAACGGTGACAATGGGGTTGCGGGTGATGAGGTCTTCGGGTTTGTCTTCCTCTTCTATCTTGTTCAGTTCGTCAATGACATCGGCACTGGCAAAGCTTATTTCAAATCCAAACTCGTCGGCGATGAGCTTGATGGTCTCGGCATCGAGACGCTGGTTAATGCTGACGAAGATACCCACCTGCATGCAGGTGCTGATGATTTGGGTGACGGGCACATTCATCATGGTGGCCAGTTCGTTGGCAGTGACAAACTCGGTCACCCGCAGCGTCTTCTGGCTCTCCATCTCGTTCAGGTGCTCCTCTTCGATGCGCTGCTGCACTTTCTGACGTTTCTCGCGGTTGTGCTTGGAGGTCTTCGACTTGCCAATGGGGCTCAGGCGGGCCAATGTGTCGCGAATCTGCTTCTCAATCTCGCCCTCGTTAATCTCCACCTTCTGGGGTTTCTTGTCGGCCTTCTTCTTGCTGCCCTTGCTGCTGCTCTTGTCGGCGCTCTTCTCACTCTTGGCATCGTTGCCGCGGTTGGCTTTCTGGCCGTTGCCTCCCTTGTTGTTGCCTCCGTTGCCCGAGGGGGTTACGTTTTCGGTCTGGCCGCCCGTGTCGCCTACCTTGACGGCTTTGTTCTTGATGCGCTTGCGTTTCTTCTTTTCTGACGAAGAGGGCTTGGGCTTCTCAAATTGGCTCAGGTCAATCATGCCCACCAGCTTGGTGCCTTCCAGTTTCTGATACTGAGTTTCTATAAATTCAGGTTCGGGTTTGGCTGGAGCTGTTGGCTTTTCGACAACTTTCTCCGCTACGGCCGGGGCTGGTTTGGCCTTCTCCGGTACGGCCTTGGCCTTGGGTTCGCTGGGGCGGGATTTATCAGCCTTGGGCTCGCCCGTTTTCTTCTGGTCCTTGGGCTCGCCCGACTTCTTCTCCTTGTTTTTCTTCTTCTTGTCGGGTCGCACCTTGGTGTTAAGGGCATCGAGGTCAATCTTGCCCTTGATGCGCAGATCGCCTACCTGGGTGGGCTCCAGAACCGGCTTCTCCTCCACGGGAGCAGTTTCAGCTTCTTGGGGTGCGGGTTCGGCCACGGCTTCCTCGGCCGGTTGGGGCAGAGGCTCTTCGGCTACGGCTGGTGCGGGCTCGGGCTCGGGGGCAGGTGCAGGCTCCGGAGCGGGTGCAGGGGCGGGTGCAGGTGCGGGCTCGGGAGCACGGGTATAGACAGGCGAGTAGTATCCGTTGTCGCCGTCGCTGTCACTTCCGCGGTCGTCGCCGGTGTTATAGCGGTCAGTATCACGGCCGTTGTCGCGTCTGCCGTTGTACTCGGGCTCCTCATACACATCTGCGGGAGCAGGCTTGACAGTCCGGCGGGGCGCGGGCGTGTAGTATCCCTCATCCTCGTCCTCATCCTTGGCGGGGCGGGCACTCCGGCGGGGTCTGTAGAACTCGTCGTCATCGTCACGGCTGTCACGGTCTGCCGTGCGGCTGTTCTTCTTGCTGCCGGATTTCACCTCATCTTCGCCGTAGTAG
>R25__coassemble_120_pt1 | contig 49772 bp, 50 predicted proteins | sample R25__metabat2_high_PE_017 | metagenome-assembled genome bin R25 | reverse complement strand
GGGTGGGGATGAGGGCGGGCAGCATAACGTTGGAGCCAGGATTGCCGGCACGATAATGCAATCTATTGACTCTCATAAAGCAGCAAGCAGGGCGGCGACCACCGTCTGGATGTCCTCAGTGAAAGAGATGAAGCGGGGCAGGTTGGGAATATCGGGGTCGGGGTCGTGGGCGTTGAAGCGGACGAGGGTGGCAGAGGGGAAGTCGTGGGCCATGAGCTCAAAGGGGAATCGGATGATGGAGGGGGTGTTGAAGCCGATGCCGAATTCGAGCAGAAGCAGCCGCCCTTGGGCGGCGCGGCGCACAAATTGGGCATAGCGGTGCGACTGGCGGTGCCAGTGGGCATCCTCCACAAAGGTGTCGTCAACTCGCAGATTCATGGCCACGGGCTGGCCGTCGGGCATGTGGGGGATGAGGTCGGAGGGGATGCGGCAGTCACTTATCAGCGGCAGGACACGCATGACCCAGTCGTGGTTGTCCATAAGGGTTGCGGGGCTGCCCGAAAGGGGCTGGAAGAAACGGTAGTCGCCCTGGGTGGCGAAGAGGCAGTCGGGGTCAAAACCGGCCAACTCAAACTGGCCGTCGACATTGGTGGTGATGACGAAATGGCTTTTGTCCGCAACCAGGTGCCGAAGGTCGCGATAGAGCTGGGTAGCGCCCGTGCGGAAACGGGAGAACCAGATGTGCTTGGCCCAGTAGGCCCAACGCTCCTCGTCGGTGGCGAAGGGATAGAAGGAGGAGGTGTAGAGGTCGGTGAAACCGTAACGCCGCACCCAAGGCTGGAACTCGCTTTGGAAGTCTGGCCCCGCATAGTCGATGCCTGCGGCGGTGGAGAGCCCACTGCCCGCACCGATGACAACATGGTCGGCCTGCCGGAAAGCCTCGGACAGTTGGCTAAGCCTCTGGGAGTAGCTCTCGGTAGATGGCATAATCACTGTCTTTAAATACGTTGAACACGACCGTCTGCAACGAGGGGCCACGGTGGGCGGCCACAGTGCCGAGGGCTATCTGGGCGGCCAGTCGCTGCGGAAAGCGGAACTCGCCTGTGGAGATGCAGCAGAAAGCCAGGGAGCGACAGCCATGCTCCTCGGCCGCCTGAAGGCAGGCGCGATAGCAAGAGGCCAGCTGTCCCTCCTGCTCGGGAGAGGGCTGGGGGGCTGTGATGATGGGACCGACGGTGTGGATGACATAGCGCGACGGGAGGTTGTAGGCGGGGGTGACCCGCGCGTGACCGGTAGGTTCGAGTTGTCCCTGCATGAGCCGGTGGCACTCGGCCCTCAGCTGCAACCCGGCAGCGGAGTGGATGGCATTGTCAATACAGTGGTGCATAGGCGCCCAGCAACCCAGTAGGCGGCTATTGGCGGCATTGACGATGGCGTCGACCCGCAAGCGGGTGATGTCGCCCTGCCAGAGAACGACAGGCTGGGCGGGTGGGTCGATCACGCCCTTCGCCTGCAGCTGGAGTTGGAGCTCGCGGTCTTGGGCTTGCAGGAACTCGTCGCTGAGGGGTTGGGGCTCCCAGATGTTCATGAGGGCACGGAAAAGGCGTTGCTTTTCATCGAGGTCGGCGGGGATGGGAACCCGCTGCTCGGTTTGGGCCAGCAGGTAGCGGATGCAGTAGTCGAGATTTTCAAGTCGGTTCATGGGGCAAAAGGAGAGTGCAGAGGGGTTATTTGTGATCGGCCACAAAGTGTTCGCGGTCGGAGATGATGTCGTTGAGGTTAGTGTAGGCCCAGTCGAGCAATTGGCGCATGACAGGCATGAAACTGTGCCCACGCCCAGTTAGGGCGTATTCAACCCTTGGGGGCATTTCGGGGAAGACGGTGCGGCTGATGAGTCCGTCGGCCTCCAAGCCGCGGAGGGTGGAAGTGAGCATCTTCTGCGAGATGTCGGGGTTGGCCCTCTCTATGTCCTTGAAACGCATGGGGCCGTTGTTCTTGTCCAGCGTATAGAGCACGGCTAGAGACCACTTGGTGCTGATGCGGGCCAAGACATTGCGGATGGGACACTCGGGGAAGACGGGGTCGCGCAGGAAGTCCTTATCTATTGTATTCATAATCTAATGGGTTGATGAGTGGGTTAACACAATCCTTTGCCCTCCAGCCGACGGTGGGGAAGAGGGCAAAGGATAGCGAGGGCGGCTGCGACTACCAGGTGAGCGGGTCGGACAGGATGTTGCCGTCGGTCATGGGGCTGTCGGCCTCGGTGAAGGCGTTGGCCTTGTACTGGATGCAGAGCATGGTGAGGTTTTCGCTGCCGGTATTCTTCAACGCACGGCGGCCGTCGGGGCTGACACGCACGATGGTGCCCTCGCTGACGGGGAACTGCTCGCCGTCGACCTGATAGGTCCCTTGTCCACGAAGAATGAAGTAAAGCTCCTCATGGGTCTTGTGGGTGTGGAGGAAACCGCTGTCCTGACCCGGCACAAGGGTTTGGAAGGAAAACTCGCTGCCGGTGGCACCGATAGCCTGGCCAACAAAGACCTTGCCCTGGATGACATTGGGGCCCATGGGGAGTTCGTGCTCGATAATTTGGTCGATAGTTCCGACACTGACGGCGGCGTAGTTCTTGCCGCTCTTGATTTTTTCAATTGTTCTCATTGTTGTGATGTTTAAAATTCTGGTGCAAAGATACGCCATTTTTTCTAAATTGAAACCTGCTTTCAGAAGGGTGAGGTACGCACCAAAGGGTAAGTAACGGTGATTTTGGACGGTTTAGGGGAGGAAGATTTGTATATTTTTAACCATCACAGGACTGAGCTGTGGCTGCAAAAAAGGGCAGTTGAGGGCGTGGCTGGAGAAGATTTTTCATGCTATGTCATTTTTTCTTTGTACTTTTGCAGCCGATTTGGTCACCACAAAGGTGTCAAAAGGGAACGCCGTGGAAGTCGGCGACAGTCCCGCTGCTGTAACTCTCAAGAGCGAGGTCCGCAAAGGAAGAAGCCACTTTGGCACGCCATAGTGCCATGGGAAGGCCTGGGCCCCGTGAGACAAGTCAGAAGACCTGCCAAACCACTAATTTGCAATCCTTCGAGGAAAGGGCGTAAGATTAAATGGAACAGAAAAGAATAATAGTTCTTATAACTTTAATATTAATATTTGCGGCGACGCCTCCCTTGTCGGCCCAAGACACCACCCGCAGGCCAGTCATCCTGCCTGAGGTGAGCATTGCCACCCCTAACGTGAAGCCGGAGAAGCTGCACGTGCAGACCCCCACACAGGTGATTTCCACCACCGAGCTAGAACGGCAGGGCAGCACCCTGCTGAGCGATGCCGCCCGCCGACTGGTGGGCGTGACGCTGAAAGACTATGGCGGGGTGGGAGGCATCAAGACGGTGTCGGCACGAGGGCTGGGGAGCCAGTTCAGCACCCTCACCATCGACGGGGTGTCGGTCAACGACTGCCAAAACGGGCAGGTGGACCTGGGTCGCTACATGCTGGGCAACAGCAGCTACATATCTTTTGCCAACGGGCAGAACGACAACCTCCTGCAGTCGGCCCGCGCTTTGGCTTCCGGCAACATCCTGAACATGGAGACCCATGAGCCAGAATTCGGCCAGCACCCCTACAACCTGAATGTGGGCATGGAGGCGGGCTCGTTTGGCTATCTGATGCCTTCGCTCTCTTTGGAGCGGCAACTGGGACGCAAGATGTCGCTCTCGTTCTTTGGCAACTACCTGAAGTCCAACGGAGACTATCCTTTCACACTCTACTATACCAACACGCACACCGACAGCAGCTCACGCGAATACCGCAAGAACTCGCACATGCGCATGGGCACTGCCGACCTCAATTTCTTTTACCGCCTCGACGGTCGGCGACGTCTGCAGGTGAAGGCACACTACATGCAGGGCTACCACGCCCTACCGGGGCCAGTCATCTTCTATTCGCAGCGGGTCTCGGAACACAGCGAGGAGAGCCTCTTCTTCACCCAGGTGCGCTACAGGCAGACGGGACAACACTGGGACTGGCAGCTGCTGGGCAAATACCAGCGTACCACCGACATCTATGAGGACACGGCCGCCAACAATGCGGCCCACCTGGTGCGCAACGAGTACCACCAGCAGGAGGGCTACCTGTCGCAGGCCGTGCGATTCCACCTAGGCGAGAAGGTGGGCGGGCACGAGCCTTTCTCGGTAAGCCTCTCGGCAGACGAGTCGCTGAACCAACTGCTAAGCAACCTGAACCACGACAACAACGTGTGGCGCATGTCGGCGCAGGGGGTGTTGGCGGTAGAATATCTGCCTAGGCAGACCGAATGGCTCAAAGGGGCCCGTCTGAATGCCAACCTCTTGGGCACCTGGATTCGCGACCAGCACCCCGACAAGGTCTCTGAGCCCTACGCCAAACTCTCGCCCTATGCCGGTCTCTCCTACCGGATAGGTCGGTTCACCCTACGCTATTTCTTTAAAGAGACCTACCGTGTGCCCAACTTCAACGAGCTTTACTACTACACCGTGGGGCGCCCCCTGCGCCCCGAAAGGGCACAGCAGCACAACCTTGGAGGCAGCTTTAAAAGCCGTCAGATAGAGATTGACGAGAACCATCTGGCCAGTACCAATGCCACGGTGGACATATATCTGAACCACGTGGACGACAAGATAGTGGCCATCCCCATACAGAATATGTTCCTATGGTCTATGACCAACCTGGGCAAGGTGGAAATCATAGGGGTGGACGTGAGCAGCAGCAGTTCGCTGAAGGGCCAGTTCGACCTGAACGACACGCGCCGTTACGACATCATACTGGACCTGGGCTACTCCTACCAGTATGCCGTGGACCGCACCGACCCCAACGGCAAGAGCTACGGCCACCAAATACCCTACACCCCCCGCCACAGCGGCAACATAGCCCTGACGGCCACCACGCCGTGGGTGGACGTGGGCTACAGCGTGATGCTGGTGGGCAAACGCTACTGTATGCACCAAAACACCACGGCCAACCTAGTGCAAGGCTATGTGGACCAAGGCATCACCCTCACCCATGAGTTCGACTTGGGCAAAAGCTCACTCAAAGCCAAGGTGCAGGTGCTCAATATTTTCAACGTCCAATACGAGGTGGTGAGGAGCTATCCCATGATGGGGCGCAACTACCGCGTAGGACTCACATGGACATTATAAAACTAACAATAATTTTAACAAAAAAGATTTATGAAGAAAAGTCTCATCATTCTAGCCGCAGCCACCATGGTTTTCATGGCCGCCTGCAAACACGAAGAAGTCAAACCTAACGAGAACCCCACCGAGACCACTCGCGCCTATGTGCTGAACGAAGGTTCATGGGGTGGCAACGACGCCAGCCTCTCCCTCATCACTCCCGAAGGGATCACCAACGACTGGTTTGCCGCCAACAACAACCGCGGGCTGGGCGACCTGGCACAGGACATGATTCACTATGGTTCGAAGCTCTATGTGGTGCTCAACGGCTCCAACACCATGGAGTGCATCGACCCCGCCACCGGCACCAGCAGCAAACAGATTGACTTCGGCAACCGCAATCCGCGCTACATGGCTGCCCACGAAGGCAAAATCTATGTCTCGTGCTACGACAAGAGCGTGGTGCGCATCGACACCGCCTCCCTCGAAATTGAGGCCACCTGCAACCTCAGCGGCATGCAGCCCGAGCAGCTCTGCGTGGTAGGCAACAAGCTGTATGTCTGCAACAGCTGGCAGTACGACAGCAACAACCAGCCCGAGTACGACAACACCCTCAGCGTGGTGGATCTGGGCACCTTTGCAGAAACAGGCAAAATCACCGTTGTGGCCAACCCCACACGCATGAAAGCCTTGGACAGCCACCGCCTGCTGGTTGCCTGTACCGGCAACTATGCCGACGTGCCTGCCACCACCTTGGTAATCGACCTCGACAACAACAGCCAAACCCCGCTCAGTGTGGCCGCCACGAACTTTGACATTTGCGACGGCACCATCTACCTCTACAGCACCTCCTACGATGCCAACTGGAACCCCACAGCCGCCTTCTACAAAGTGAATGCCACCACCCTGGAGGCCACTCCTATCCTAGAAGAGCACGTCAACAGCCTGAGCAACGCCTATGGCATCAATATCGACCCCGTCACCAAGAATCTCTATGTCTGCAACAGCTCATGGGGAGTCAATGGCGACGTCCTCATCTTCTCGCCCGAGGGCAAGCTGCTGAACAAATATGAGGCTGGCATCTACACCTCCAAAGTGGTCTTCTAACCAGAGGCCCAAAAAGGCCCTTTTAAAAATACTTTTTTTGTAATTAAAAAAAAAGTTGTATTTTTGCATACTCAAACTAATGCCGAAAGCACAGTTTGAGTATGTTGTTTTTTTATTCATTGTAAATAATAACACTTTATAAATGAAAAAGATAGTCCTCACTTTATTTCTGGCCGCCTTCGCCTATGCAGCCAACGCGCAGCTTATTATCAGTGCCAATATCGGCGGCAGCATGACCTCTGGAAACACCCACACCAACGCCCATGTCACCGTGGTCACCGACAGCACAGCCTCTTTTGACACCCCCATGGAGGATGTCACAGCCTATACCGCCGGCCTGAAAGTGGGCTATAAGTTTGGCAAATTCCAAGTTGGTGTCTCCGGTAGTTACAGCACCTCCACTATCGAGAATCAGGCTTTGGACCCCTCCTTCGTGCCCATGATTGGCAACAGCGTGCCCACCTTCATAACCACAGGCCAGATGAGTACTAAGAACACCGCCTTTACCGTGGCCCCTTACTTTCGCTATGATGTATTGCAGGCCGGCGATGTCTCGCTCTTTATTGAGCTGAACGGCTTTTTCACCAAAGTCATGCCCCCAATTATCAATGCCGAGATACACAACATCGGCCCTCTGGGATTCACCGTTGACACCGTCTTCAAAGACTTCCCCCGCCCGCTCACTTCCACCAGCTTTGGCGTAAGTGTTGTGCCCGGCCTCAGCTGGCAACTGAGCAAGCACTGCGGCATCGACCTGTATTTGGACTTCATGGCCCTGGCCTATTCCGCCACCACCACCAACCGCACCGACTTGAAATATACGTTCTCCTTCACCAACATGGTGCTCGCCTACGAGACCGACCTCACCACCTACACCACCAAGGAGACTCACATGGGTGCAGCCCTCACCGGCACCCCCCTGCTCACCCAACTAGGTGCCAACAACTGGGTGCGCGTTGGTTTTAACTTCACATTCTAAGTTTTTTTGTAGGCCATGAAAAAGATATTACTCACCTTTGCTTTAATAGCACTGATAACAACGGCCAACGCGCAGTATGTCGTCAGTGCCCATCTGGGAGGATCCTATGCCAACGGTTCCATGACCCCCACCCAGTCCACCCACACCGGCATCAGCCGTCTCACTGGCAACGACACCGTTTACTATATCCCCAACGATACCATCACTATGCCCACCCCTATTGGTGTTAGTGGCGGCATCAAATTTGGCTATCAGGTAGGCCGTATACAATTCGGTATCTCCTGCAGTTTCTCCTGGAACTATACCAAGTCTGAAATAACGCCCTCCGACTACTACTCCTATATCAGCGGCTACAGCGACAGTCCCTACTTCGTTGTCACCCCTGGCCGAATCCCCAACATCAAGGAGTGGACCGGCTGGTACAAATGGCAGCAATGCAGCTTCACCCTTGCCCCCTATGTCCGCTATGAGCTCATCCAGATGGGCGATTTGGCTTTTTTCTTGGAAATGAACGGCTACTACACTCGTTCCTTCCAAGCCAAACGGCATGACTATGTAGACTTTGTTTGGTTGGAGATGCGCAACACCATTGACTCCACCTACCGCATTCCCGACTCTGCCACCTCCCTCGGCATCAAGATAACCCCGGGCCTCAGCTGGCAGCTGAATCCCCACTGCTATGTGGACCTCTACCTGGATGTGATGGCATTCTCCTACGACCGCACCACCCGCAGCCACATGCACTCATACGAGTCGTGGGACGTGATTGCCGAGCCCAATGTCATTGCCCGCCGCGAAGAAATAACCACCACGACCACTACGTCGGTCCTGGGTTTCGACTTCGTAGGCTCCACCCTGCTCAGCCCTACCAACAGAAGCTGGGTGAGGGTAGGTTTTAACTACACCTTCTAAGCATTTTTGCTCCTTTGCAACCCTTTCCTCTGAAACGGCTGCTCTTGCTTTGCCTGCTTGTGGGGCCCCTTGCGACGCAGGCACAACGACCTGTGGTGAAAAGGTTGGGTGACTGGGTGCCTCAACAGACAGAGCTGCACAGCACTATGCAGGGGTTGGCTCTCTATAGCCGCTATGCCGTCACCCTGCGCGACGGCGGACAGTGTGTGATTTTGGACCTGAAGCGCCACCAACATGCAGCCTCCTACGCTTTGGACCAGAACACCACCCATTGCAACAATGCCTTCTTCGCCACCGCCACTCCCTATGGGGACTCACCCTTCCCCCTGCTCTATGTCTCCAGCTGCTATGGCGACAAAGCCTGCTTGGTGACCCAAATAGGATTTGACACCTCGGTGCTGATACAACGCATCTTCTTTGACAGCGACCGCTTCCCCATTGCCCAAGACTGGTGTGCCGATGCCGACAGTGGGCACCTTTACGCCTTTGGGGGCAAACGAGGCAGCACCATGTACCTGCTGAAATTCCACCTGCCCCCTACCGATAGCCCTGAAGTCCACCTCACCGAAGCCGACATCTTGGAGACCACCCCCATCAACTGCGTAAACGTGGCACAGGGCAGCAAAATCAAGGATGGCTATGCCTACCTGCTCGACGGCAACCGCCCAGGAGGCTACTTCCTTCACATCGTTGAGCTAGGCACTGGGCGCGAAGTCCGCACCATCGACCTCAACCCCCTTGGCATGGAGCCGGAAGGCATCGACATCCGTGGCCGCTGGATATATGTCAGTTTCCACACCCCCAACCCCAAGGACAACTGCATCTACCGTTTCCGTCGATAGGATGATAATTACACTATATTATTATGAAAAAGCACATTCTTCTCTCCCTCTTCATTCTGATGGCCTTGGCCTTGACCTCCTGCCGCCACCATGAGGAAGTGACATGCCCCGAGCTTGCATGGGACACGCTCATGCACCTCTACCAACAAGAAGACTATACTGTCCCTGGCATCTCCTACCAGATAAATGTCGTGCTGCCCAAAGACAGCCTCTGCCCTGCCCATACCGCCATTCGGCAACAACTGCTGGACCGCCTCTTCGGCACCTCTATTGCATGGGAGCCCGACAGCCTTAAACTCGACCTCGCCGACGCCCACAAATGCCTTGACATCTATCTGAATGCCAACCAGAAAGCCTTGGACAAGGTTGCGGCTGAGTATGCGCCCGGCGGAGTTGGAGAGGCGCAAATGGCGACCGCGAGCCTATTTTGGGGAAATGAATTGAAACTCAGTCCCGTCATGGTGGACGACACATTCATCACCTTCGCGCTATTCTACTACAACTATATTGGTGGTGTGCATGGCATATATTGCACCTATTACCTCACATTCAACGCCCAGACAGGGGAGCAAGTGCACGACAAAGACTTTTTCCTTCCGAACACAGAGGAGGCCTTGGACGACCTGCTGCAGACAGCGCTCATGCACTACTGCGAGCACAACGACGAAGTGGCTCTGAGCACCAACGACTTCGAAACCCAATACCTGCATACCAACGACAACTTCCGCCTCACCCCCGACTCCATCTATTACACCTTCAACGTCTACGAGATTGCCTCCTATCCCGTGGGATGCCATACCTTCGGCTTCTCGGCCCAAGAGGCTAAGCCCTACCTCAACCCGCAAAGCATCGTCTATCAATATTGGAAACTATAAAAAACACATCTAGCCATGTCAAACCAAGTTATTGAAACCATCCAGCAGCGTCGCAGCTGCCGCACCTTCGACCCCGCCCGTATGCCCTCCGACGAAATCCTTCAGCAGATAGCCGAGGCCGGCACCTGGGCTCCCACCAGTATGGGCATGCAGAACCCCGTCATACTCGTCGTCACCAATCGCACGTTGCGCGACCGCATAGCCCAAGCCAACGCCTCCGTTATGGGCAAACCCGCCGACTTCGACCCCTTCTATGGAGCCCCCTGCATGATGGTGGTGCTGGTGAAAGAAAGTGCCAACGCGGCCTACGACGGCCCCATCGTGATGCAGACCCTCATGCTGGCAGCAGAATCATTGGGAGTCAACAGCTGCTGGATTCACCGTGCCAAAGAAGAATTCGAGACCGACGAATTCAAGCAAATCCTCCGCGACCTCGGCATCGAAGGCAACTATGTAGGCATCGGCCACGTGGCCCTCGGCTACAGCACTCAGCCCCTCCCCCAGCCCAAACCCCGCAAGAGCGACTACATCGTCTGGGCCAAATGACACATTCTGCCACACCACAAATGTGAAAAACCAACCTTTGCAGACCATCTATATGGACCCACGCCGCCACTCAGAAGTGTATACAGCAACCGAATCCTCCACCTTGAGGGTAACAAACAAGCCAACACCCACAAAATGGATAAACGTGGTATGGGCCCGAACGTGTTGATTTATGGACTAAAATACTTTAAACAATGGAACAAGAACCAGTTTTAAATGCTCACAACAAGCAAGAATACCCGCCCATGCATACGGCGGAGCATATCCTCAACGGCACCATGGTACAGATGTTTGGATGTCCGCGCTCGCGCAACGCTCATATCGAACGCAAGAAAAGCAAGTGCGATTACCAGCTTCCTCAAGCCCCCTCCGAGGCTCAGGTACAGGCTATCGAAGACAGAGTCAACGAGGTCATTAACCGTCACCTCGATGTCAGCATCGAATTTGTCGACCGCGACCAGATACCGCCCGAGGTAGACCTAAGCAAACTGCCTACCGATGCCAGCGAAACCCTTCGTTTGGTGCGCATTGGCGACTACGATGTCTGCGCCTGTGTGGGAACCCATGTGGCCAACACCTCCGAGATAGCCCCATTCAAAATCATCAGCCACGATTACAACCCCGACACACATACCTGGCGGCTCCGTTTCAAGTTACTCGAAAAATAAGATTGCCCAGTTCATAAAAAAAGTGTATCTTTGTAAAAAATAACTATTCGCAACAAAAGTAAGCAGTAGTATGAAGTACAAACAATTACACATTATCCAACAAGCAATTCTCATCTTAATGGCAGTGGGTTTCTTTGCCTTGACTGCCTGCCGGAATACCCCATCCGACGAAGAACCAGCCACGGTGGCCGCCTACAGCAACCTAGAAGACCTTGACGGACATACCGTGGGCGTGGTTACTGGCAGTACCATGGACATAATGCTGGGTGACACTGTCAACTTCCCATACATCAAGCTTGTGCAATTCGACGGGCCCTCTGAGCTAATCAAAGCCGTGGAAGAGGGTCAGATTGACTGTGGCATCACCGACACCATACAGCTTCTGGCCCATAAACTAAGCAAACATGGACTGGCGGTTGACTTCACCCTCTCGGGCGGTTTCGACGTGGCTGCCGCCTTCAATCTGAGCGACAAGAAACTCTGCGAGCAGTTCAACGACTTCATCATACAGGTGAAATCCGACGGCACTCTCGACAGTATGCTTGCCCACTGGACCAGTGAACGTATTGACACCGTGAACCTGCCCACCATGCCTGAGTTGGCCGAACTCAAAGGTCATCCCCTGGAGGTGGCCACCCTTTCGGACAACATGCCGTTCAGCTTCTATCGTGAAAATGGATGGATTGGGTTTGAGATAGAGTTGATTACTCGTTTCGGCGTATATATCAACCGACCCGTACATTTCAGCGGTTACCTGTTTGACGAAGTGTTGCCCACGCTCTTATCCGGCAAGGCCGACATGGTGGCAGCCAACCTCTTCATCACCCCCGACCGCTCCAAGCGAGTGCTCTACTCCAATCCCTATTATTTCTGCAAGACCAACTGTTTCTCCAAAGCCCGTTAGGCCTTGTCGGTCAGCACCCCTGACGCCATCACCGCCTCGGCAATTATCGCGTGCCCCTTCTCGTTGGGGTGCATGCCGTCTATGCAGTAACAGTCGCCCAAACTGCGGCGGTCAAGAAAGACCGTGCTGATGTCTATCACCGGCACGTTCAATTCGGTACCCAGTTTGAAGACCTCCTGATTATACTGCTCATGCCAGTTGCTGATGGTGTTCACATCGCCCCCAAGCCACTTGAGAATATTTTCGCGGTTCAGCCCCCGACTGACAAAGTCAAAGAAACGCTGTGGCAGCAATACCGGGAGGGAAAGCAGCACGGGTCTGGCCCCTATGGAACGGATATGCTCAATAAGACGCTTATATAGGTCGCGAAAATCTTTCAGGCTCACACTCGGCAAGTGTTGCTCTTCTGGAGCAGCCGAAACGGCCTTCCAGTCGAAGTTGCAGTCGTTGCCGCCAAACTCCAGCACCACGGTATCACCTTCATTTATCTCCTTTAGATAACGGTCAAGGTTGGCTACGCCGCGCTGAACAGTATTGCCCATGCGGGCGAGATTGCGAACAGGCTTGTCGTCGGTGCCTTTAATCAGGTTGGCAAAGCCTTCGTCGCTGATAATATACTTGGTTGTGCCTTCGCAGATATTAGTCGGCTTGGCCACAACACCCTTCATGACAGAATCTCCTAGTGCGAAAAACATAATCTTTATTATTTGAAATTTGATGCAAAAGTACACCATTTGCCCCATGTGACCAACTAAACGTGACACCAACAGCAAAAAGTGACAAAAGACTGATTTTTGGTATCAAGAGGGGCAAGCAAGGGCACTAAAATGTTAAAAAAGAGATTTCATCCCACAAATATGGTGCCAAAAGGGGCGAAAAAGGAACGCAGCCATAAGGAATATCCGTAAAAAAAACAGCCACCGAAAGCAATATCTACGACCTATGCTCGTTAACGAAATAAACTACTAACATATGGCCGACAACTATCTAGAAAAACGCTACGAGGAGGTCTTCGGTAGCGGGCACACCAAAGTGAAACGCGTAGGACACACGCTCGATGAACTCCTATTGAAAAACCGCAGCCAGCGGGGCTACTTAAAGGACTATGTGGTTCGACGTGAAGAATTGGAAAGAATTGTAGGCGTGTGCAGCAAGATACCTTCTGCCCGGAACCAGCAAGTGCTGCGCTTTAGACTAGTCACACGGGACACGGGAGCCGACAAGGTGCTGCAAAACATCAAACTGGGTGCCGCCCTACCTGAGCTGCACCTTCCCCTGCCTGGCACGGAACCCGAAGCCTTCATTGTGGTGATGAGCACTGCTCCAGAAAGCAAGATGGTTGACATCGACCTGGGCATTGCCTTGCAAAGCATGATGCTGAAAGCCGTAGAAATGGGGCTGAACGCACTGGTAATTGGAGCCTTCAACAAAGCAAATGTAACAAAAGAACTGGTCCTACCCTATGAACCTTTGATGATCTTAGCCATTGGCAAAGGCATCGAAAAGATAGAGCTCACCCCTATCGCTCCCGAAGACAGCCATGCCTACTACCGGAAGGAAGGCATACACTATGTGCCCAAAATAGCAGCCAAAGACCTGATTGTCTGACAGCCTATTCGGTCTGTTCTGGAACAACCTCCAATACGTCTGACTCAATGGTCATGACCAGGCTGACGTTGAGTTGGGAAATCTGCACAGCGAAATTGCCATCTTTGCAATCCTTGATGATGGAGCCCTGAAGCCCCTCGAAGTGGCCAGCCACTATACGCACTGATGCCCCCTTGCGCAGCTGGCTGGTATTATGCACGTATACCTCCTTGTCAGCCTCCGCCAGCCGACGCATGGCATCAATCTCGAACTGCGGAATTGTGGCAATGCCGGTAGAAGGAAACCTGACAAAACCCGTCACCCCCTGCACATCATAGACATAGTAGAGGTCGCGCTCTGTCATCTTGACAAAGGTGTACGACGGAAGGAGTGGCACCTCGACCGACTTCATGCGGTCGGACCACTTGCGTAATACTCGGTGCAAGGGCAGGTACGTCTCCAGATGAAGATCCTGCGAAATGCGTTCAGTGACTGCTTTCTCGGCTCGCGATGCCGTATAGACTGCTACCCATTGGGGTGTGTTGGACAAGGACATACTAACAATAACAATTACATAATAACAATACAATTTCAGCCGTTGGAATACCCAACAAAAACTGAGCAAACTACAGGTTTATAACGAATTACACGCAACCAATAGTTAGTTTTCTATTTTGCAAAAATACACAAACAATCGGAAAAGATGGTTATTTAAGGAAATAAAATATGAACAAAACCGTTATTAGATGTTTAAAACATATATTTTTCATCACACGCCGACACCTTTTCGGCCACGACACCGACACATAAAATGGAAAGAGCCAACCCCATATCTGCGCTACAAAGACAGTCCGAACTTCTCACCATGGAGATGAACTACGAGCGGGAGACCTATGCCAAGGCCATGACAGCCGAGCGCATAGGCAGCCGCATGCAGGAGCCCGGCTGCCGCTATCCCATCACCCTGGGCCGCAGCGAATACAACGCACTGGACCAACTGGTGCTTACCCTCACCTACGAAGTGGCCGAAGACGAAACCGACAATGACTTCGAGCCCGGCAAACCCGTCAGTTTCTTCTATCTTAGCGACAGTGGGGAGAAACTGAAAGAGATACCCTTCCAGTGCTATGTCGAGCAGGTAGACGTGGGCATCATGAGCGTTACCCTGCCTAACAAGAGTGCGCTCACTTCCATCAAAGCCCTAGAGGAGAACCACCTCCTCGGCATCCAGCTAGGCATTGACATGACCAGCTACCGCGTGATGCAGGAAGCCCTCTCCGCCGCCATGCGCAGCGACAAAGAGAAATTCATCCACCTGCGCGACACCCTCATCGGCCCCCTCACCCCCAACTACCGCCGACTGCCCCGTCTTTCCTTTCCCTGGCTCAACCGCAGCCAAGAAGAGGCTGTGCAGAAGGTAATAGAGGCGCAGGAAGTGGCCATCGTGCACGGTCCCCCGGGAACCGGCAAAACCACCACCCTGATAGAAGCCGTCATCGAAACCCTCCAACGCGAAACACAAGTGATGGTCTGCGCGCCCAGCAATGCCGCCGTTGACTGGATTAGCGAGCAACTGGCACGCCGCGGTGTGAATGTGCTGCGCGTGGGCAATCCCTTGCGCATGAGCGACGAAATGCTGGAATGCAGTTATGAGCGGCGCTACGCTGCCCACCCCGACTATTCCGAGCTGTGGAGCATCCGTCGCGCCCTACGCGAAAGCAATGTCGCCGGCGGCAAGTCGCGCGAGAAACAGGCCCGCCTGGCCAAGATGCGCGACCGCGCCACCGAACTGGAAATACGCATCCGCTACGACCTCTTCGACCAAGCCCGCGTGGTGGCCTGCACCCTCATTGGCAGTGCCTACCACATCCTAGAGGGCAAACACTTCTCCACCCTTTTTATCGACGAGGCGGCCCAGGCACTGGAGCCAGCCTGCTGGGCGGCCATATTGAAGGCCGACCGCGTCATCTTCAGCGGCGACCACAAGCAGCTGCCCCCCACCATCAAATGCCCCGAGGCAGCACGCGGCGGACTGGACAGAACGCTGATGCAGAAGGTGGCAAAGGCCAAACCCGAGAGCGTCTCGCTGCTAACCGTCCAATACCGCATGAACAAAGACATCATGGGTTTCTCGTCCCATTGGTTCTACCACGACCGCCTCACGGCTGCCCCCGAGGTGGCGGACCGACTTGTGTCGCCCATCGACACCCCGCTGATGTGGATTGACACCTCCCAATGCCATTTTGGCGAAAAGGAAAGCCGCACCCTCAGCCGTACCAATGCCGAGGAGGCACGACTGCTAATTCACACCCTGCGCGACTATGTGGAGATGGTCGGCATGAAGAAAATACAAGACGAGCGGGTCGACTTCGGCATCATCTCGCCCTATCGCGCCCAGGTGCGGCTGATCAGGAAACTGTTGCGGTGGCAGAAGTTCTTCCGCACACTGCGAGGTCAGATAACCGTCAACAGTGTGGACGGATTCCAAGGGCAGGAACGCGACGTCATCATCCTAAGCATGGTACGTGACAACGAGAAAGGCACAATCGGATTCCTGCGCGACCTCCGCCGTATGAACGTGGCCATCACGCGGGCCCGCATGAAACTCATCATTCTGGGCAATGCCGAGACCCTTTCGCAGCACAAGTTCTACCACCACTTTATCGAATACGTCAAAGACCACGGCGACTTTGTCACCCTGCCCGACCCCGCCCAAAACCAGTCCGACTGAATAGGAATTGCCGTGCTGCCTGCTCGATTGGTCAAACAACATACAGTCCGATATTACAGTGTGTTCAGGGTGGCATTGTCACGAAAAGAGAGGGGTGAAAGGTGGGCAAGAAAGGACAAAAAACGGATTGAACTGGGGAAAATGAAGGTAACACGGCAGAATTGTTTTGTAAAAAGATAGTAACATAAACGAGTGATAACGAACGTAATGAAGTAAAAAAATAGTGTTGGAATGAAAAAAAGGATGTAGCTTTGCATCAACATACTTACCTCGCTTCCCGTAAGATCAGCGCGCTCAAGGTGAGTCTTTTTTTTATATCATTATGAAAGAGTACACGAAGAAACCACTACCATTTGAGAATCAAATCAATCATCTGAAAATGACAAGACCCAGACCACCGGCTACAGCATTCAAGTGAGCTATGGCATAAGGTTCGGACATACGACAAACAGCCATTTACACGGCCAGACTCTATCGTGCTGCAGTTTATTTATTATCAATTGTCAACACTCAAAAAAACAAAAGATTTCAGCGCGGGTTGTCCCGTGGCGGCAGACTGCGACGAGGGGGCGTCGTACACGGCAGAGTACTCCTGTGACGAAGACGGACGCCCCGTCAGTGGCACCCTGCGGCATGGCGACATCCACACAGAAATCGCTGTTGCCTACTTCTGACGAGAAGGGGATGGAAGAGGTTGACAAGCCCCTTTGTCAAATAGAACGGCTAACTTGTATGCAACTATTTGTTTAGAATAAGTTTCAACCCGTCAACAACTTTTGTCTTTCGCCACACAATAAATAAAATAGCTTTACGTTAATGAGGTGTTATGGATAAGGAAGAAAAGGTTAAATATTGGTTGGATTTGGTTGATTATGACCTTGACACTGCCGAGGCACTTTACAATGGCGAGCGATGGCTTTATGTTGCTTTCATGTGTCACCAGGTCATTGAAAAAGTCCTTAAGGCCTATTGGACGGCCACACAGGATGCCGAGCCTCCGTACACGCACAACCTTGAACGTTTGGCAATGGGTTGTGGGTTATCCGATGAGATGAATGAAGACCAGTTGCATTTCATCGATTTGATGATACCGATGAATATTGAAGCCCGCTATCCATCCTACAAGGAGGCACTTTCCAGAGGGTTGACCCCGGATTATTGCCGCAGTATTATTGACAGAACAAAAGAAATGCAGTCATGGATAAAGAGCAAGCTTTAAGCCTTGTACGAAAGTATAAGCAGACGATATCCGGCATGTTCGAAACGTCGAAAGTGTACATGTTTGGCTCTTATAGTAAAGGTTATGCCAATCCAGAGAGCGATATTGATGTGGCCGTTGTGATTCCTGAGTTAAAGGATGATTGGTTCTCCGTTGTACCGAAACTATGGCGTGCTACCCGTAGCGTTAGCACTTTGATAGAGCCTGTTTTACTGGAAGAGTGCCATCCGTCGCCCTTGTATGATGATGTGATGCGGACGGGTATCGCTGTATAATCATAAGTAGTCACTGATAAAATAAAGCGAGGGCGAGTCTGGGAAGTCTCGCCCTCGTTGTTCTTAATGTTTAGGGTTCCTCGCTGTCGTTTGTTTGATTCAGCGGTGCTTGGTTCCCTTTCAGGGTTCGCCGAGGAAGGAGTAGATGATTTGGAGTTGTTTTGGGGAGAGGATTTTGCGGGGGCGGGTGTAGCCGGTGGCTTGGAGGGCGGACATGAGTGGTTTGTTGGAATGGATTTCGTGGGCGAGGCGTTTGCTCGCACTCTCCTTGCTGTGGTCGGGGAAATAGGCCATAGCGAGGTCTTGCTTGTACATAAACATAATAATGAAATTAAAATGAAACAATAGGCCCGAGGGCCGGAATTATCGTTGTCAGGAAAATTTCATATTATGCATTGTGTTGCCACAAGGTCATAAAAAATGAGCCACGGCAAGCGTGGTGTGCTTGCCGTGGTGATAAATCAATAGAGTTGATGGGTCAGACTTGCAAACGAATACGGAGCAACTATCAGTTGGAAGGTTTCTTCTTCCTGATTTCCTCTGATTTGGTTTTCCTGTATTCAATGGGGGTGGCACCCGTCAGTTTTTTAAACACCCTTATCATCTGTGATGAGGAAGAGAAATTCAAGCGTTCGGCGATTTGGTCTACCGTTAGATTGTCTGGGTCAAAAAGTAGTAGTTTTATCTGTGTCACGGTTCTTATGTCCACCCACTCCATGACTGTGTGATCGGACCTTTCTTTAACCACGACACTAAGATAGTTGGCCGAAACGCCAAGTTTATCGGCATAGTAGGCTATGGAACGCGGAGCAGGACCGTTTGCGTTGAGGAGTTGCATGAATTTTGAAACAATCGCCTGTTTTCGGTCACCCATAGCTGGAGCCTGAAATCCGTTCTGTGTAGAGTTGAGGCCCTGAATGCGGTAAAGCATGGAGATAACGAGATGCTCAAAATCGCGTTTGCCCGCCGTGGGCGATTTGAGTACCTGGTTCATCATTTGGAAGAAATTCTCGAATACCAGTTCCTCGTTGTAGCCGAGTCGTAGCTTCACGGCATCGTATCCCACCAGACCGGCATCGGCCATGTTTGCAAAACGGAAAGAGAGAACACGTGCGTTAAAGTCGCGCGAATGACCGTTAATATTGATAATATAGTTGGCAGGTATCATCAGCACTTCGCCCTCCGAAGTATGGAAGTCCACATAATTCAACGTATGGTCGACAGAGCCTTTCTTAACCAGCATTATACGGTGTTCGGGAGTACGCAGAGGCGCATCAATGACAGCATATTTCACTATTGCCGAATTGTCCATAACAAGGCTGAAATCCTTCTCGATAATATTTGCTCCGGTATTGTCGATAGCGCGGAGTTCGGCCTTCGTCGAATCGTCAATTACTTTTATCTTCTGAGACATTTTCTTAACTGTTGTAATTTAAGTATTATCAATTTGCAAATATACAAATACTTTTGCACATATCGGCAAAAGCGTGTGTCATCGTAGAGAAATTGAGCAAAACCCGCAAGGAATCAGCAATTTTATTTGACAGAATGACAGTACTTTTGCATCAGAAAACAAAGACAAGAAAGTTTTCAACAAGTGACTAAGAAATCAAGCAATTAAGGCAAAAAAACGATGACAAGAAAGGAGAAAAAATGAAAATGATGCAGAATTGTGATGTCAGTGGCAGAAGAAACGTGCTGCCGAGCAGAAAGGACAGGATAGCGGCCAAGCTGTTTTATGGCGGTATCGTGGCGGTGATAATCGCAATCGACATACTGGCAATAATACTGACAAAGTAAGTTTAATCAAATATTGTACAACCTTAAAAATTTAAATCAATGAAAACATTAAGAAAAATCACAAGCATTCTATTTGTGGCAGCCGCAATGACGATGGCAGCCTGCGACCCCTACGACGACCAATTCCCCACCCCGAGCGACGAGTACATCAACGACGTGTATCAAACCTCGTGGGTGTATGAAGAGAGAGGCACCTACGAGGATGAAAACGGAGTGATGCAGGAATCGGTAGAGACGGGCATCATAGCATTTAAGAGTACGGCAAGTGGCGAGTTCACATCGAGATATGTGAGTGCCGACCGTAACGACGAGGAGACCATTCCGTTCACCTACACCTACAAGCGCCCCAACGGCACTATCACCATCACAGCCGACGGAATGACCGAAACCCTCAACTTCACCTACAATGCCGAGAAAGAAACGCTCACACTCTACGGCAGTGAGGGCTACAGTCTGAACTTCACACCGTTGCGTACAGCAAAATAACATTAATTGAAGAGTTCTAACGAAAATAATTACATTGTGTAACATTTCAGCCCCTGCATACGACTATTCAAGCAAAACAAACAAAGAACACTCGATTCAATATTAACATTTAAAAACAACAAACAATGAAAACATTAAGAAAAATCACAAGCATTCTATTTGTGGCAGCCACAATGTTGATGACAGCCTGCGACCCCTACGACGACCAATTCCCCATCCCGAGCGACGAGTACATCAACGACGTGTATCAAACCTCATGGGTGTATGAAGAGAGAGGCACCTACGAGGACGAAAACGGAGTGATGCAGGAATCGGTAGAGACGGGCATCATAGCATTTAAGAGTACGGCAAGTGGCGAGTTCACATCGAGATATGTGAGTGCCGACCGTAACGACGAGGAGACCATTCCGTTCACCTACACCTACAAGCGCCCCAACGGCACTATCACCATCACAGCCGACGGAATGACCGAAACCCTCAACTTCACCTACAATGCCGAGAAAGAAACGCTCACACTCTACGGCAGTGAGGGCTACAGTCTGAACTTCACACCGTTGCGTACAGCAAAATAACATTAATTGAAGAGTTCTAACGAAAATAAAATGAAGGCAATCCGTCTGGACTGCGCAAAAAAGACATCCATCATGAGAACAGAAATCCGAACCACAGTTATTGTCCTTACCACGATATTGACCCTTATGTCGTGCGGGAAGGAGAAGGACAACAGTCATGTACCGTCGGGGCGAGTGGCGCGCATGACCGTCACGCAGCACACGCCCGACACGGCGTATAGGCTGGAATACACTTTCGAGTGGCAGGACACGCTGTTAGAGGGTGTCAGCTGCCTACTGCCCGACGGACGCACGGAACGGATGGAGTGCCGCTATTCTGGCACACGCCTGACGGAGACCGCCGTATATACCGCCGACGGGGCAATGCGCGAACGCTGGTCTTACACTTATTCGGGCGACAGGCTGGCACGGCAGACCCTCACGATGCAGGGCGGCACCACGGACTGCACTTTCGCCTACGACGGCGCGCATCCCGTCAGCGTCAGCTACCGCCGCCATGCCGCCGACGGCAGGGAGCACGACTACGAACACCGCTTTGCATGGCAGGGCGGCAACGTGTCGGAAGAGAGCATCCAGGAGGACGGCACGGAGGTGCAGCGCACGGCATTCCGATACGGCGATACGCCCAACCCCCTGCGCCTTCCCCTCGGCATGGAGCTGTCCACCTGCTGGAGCCTGACCCGCACGGGCGTAATGGGAGATTATTACCACATGCTTCCGCTGCATTTCAGCGCGGGCTGCCCCGTGGCGGCAGACTGCGACGAGGGGACATCGTACACGGCAGAGTACTCCTGTGACGAAGACGGACGCCCCGTCAGTGGCACCCTGCGGCATGGCAACATCCGCACAGAAATCGCTGTTGCCTACTTCTGACGAGAAGGGGATGGAAGAGGTTGGCAAGCCCCCTCGCGCGGTTATAGCGCAAGGGGGCTTGTTATTTTTGAAAGAATGGACAGCGGGAATAATTTGCGCTTCAATCAACCCCACAACACACCCACTCCTTCCCCAATACCGATTCGTTATACAGCCGCTAAGAAAGCGGTGGGATAAAGACTCTCAAGCAATTCCAGTGTGGGCGTCTAGGGGATGGAATCTGATTTTTGGAGACGGGCCGAATGTTAAAAATTTGTTACTTTGGATAATTGTTCGTAAATTTGCAATCTGAAAACATTCGCCCTTCTATTGCAAACATAAGGAATAATATATTAAGTATCAATTAAAAGTTACTCACCATGAAAAAAATCGTATTAGTTGCAGCCATGCTGCTGGCATTTGTTGGCGCCAAGGCCCAGACCAACATTCAGGAGATGTACGACTTCAACCGCGGACACCTCACCACCACCCTTGAGATGTTCAAAGGCGACGACTGGGGAAGCACCTTCTTCTTTGTGGACATCTACCACACCCAGAACATCGCCCCCACCGACTTCTACACCGAAATCAGTCGCTCACTCAATTTCTGGCACGGCACTCCCCTCGATGCTTTGAGCCTCCATGTGGAATGGAACGGCGGCTGCGGCATTTATGATTTAGGGCTCCCCGGCGGGGGCGGCTATCCGGTCAACAATGCCTGGCTGTACGGTGTCGAATACTTCATTGCCAACAGCGACTTCAGCCAGCGCCTGACCCTCCAGGTGATGTACAAAGACATCCGTGGCACCAAAGCCGGCTTCGAAAAGACCTCCAACGTCCCCCTGCAGCTCACAGCCGTATGGGGCCTCGACAACCTCTTTGGCGTTCCCGGGCTGACTTTCAGCGGCTTTGCCGATTTCTGGTGGGAGAACAACCTGTGGGCCGACGGCACAAAGACCACCACCACCTTCCTCACCGAGCCCCAATTGTGGTACAAGGTGGGCCGCCACTTCAAATGCGAGAACTTGAATGTCGGAGGCGAGATAGAGATTTCCCACAACTTCTCCGGCGCCCAGCAAGGCTGGAGCGTGCGCCCCTGCCTCGGCATCAAGTGGGGTTTCTAACATATTCGGACCTAAAACCATATAATCATGCTTAAAAAAGTATTTGGGTTTGACCCCAACGTCACCAGCATCCGGACTGAGATAATCGCCGGCATCACCACATTCCTAACCATGGCCTACATCTTGGCCGTGAACCCAGTAATCTTCAGTGCCCTGGCGGACCAGGGCATGCCCACCAACGCCGTCTTCACGGCCACCGCGCTGGCCGCCATCGTAGGCACGCTGATGATGGCCGTGTGGGCCAAGAAGCCCTTCGGACTAGCCCCCGGCATGGGGCTGAACGCCTTCTTTGTGTACACCGTATGCCTGGGCATGGGCTTCAGCTGGCAGTTTGCCCTGACGGCCATCCTGATTGAAGGTATCATATTTATCCTGCTGTCTATCTTCAAGGTGCGCGAGTTGATTGTGGACTCCATACCCACCAGCATGAAGGCCGCCATCAGCGTGGGTATTGGTCTTTACATTGCCTTCATCGGTCTGAAGAGTGCAGGCGTAATCGTTCACAGCGACGCCACCTTTGTCACCCTCTTCGACCTCACCGACCGCAGCGGCCTGCTGGCCCTCATCGGCATCTTCATCACCGGCCTGCTGGTGGTGCTGAACGTCAAGGGCGGCATACTGTGGGGCATACTGGCCACCACCCTCATTGGCATCCCCATGGGCGTAACCCAGTTCAACGGGGTGGCTTCCGTGCCGCCTTCGATTGAACCCATCTTCTTCAAGTTTGAGTTCCACAACATCTTCACATGGGATATGCTCATCGTGGTCTTCACCTTCCTGTTCATCGACATGTTCGACACCATCGGCACGGTGGTGGGCGTATCGATGAAGGCGGGCATGGTGGACGAGAACGGCAAGATTGACAAGATTGGCCGCATACTGATGGCCGATGCCGTGGCCACCACGGTGGGTTCCTGCATGGGAGCCTCCACCACCACCACCTACATCGAGAGTGCCGCCGGCGTGGGCGAAGGGGGCCGATCGGGTCTCACCGCCTTGGTGATAGCCTGCTGCTTTGCCCTGGCCTTATTCCTCAGCCCGCTCTTCCTGGCCATCCCTGCCGCCGCCACCGGCCCTGCCTTGGTCATTGTGGGCGTGATGATGTGTTCCAGCATTACCAAGATTGACTGGAACGACTACAGCGAGTCCATCCCCGCCTTCCTCACCATGCTGCTCATGCCGCTGTGCTACAGCATTTCGGAGGGCATCATGATTGGCGTTATCGTATACGTAATCCTCAACGGCTGTAGCGGCCATGGCCGTGCCAAGAAAATCAGCGTTACCATGTGGGTGCTGGCCATCCTCTTTGTGATACGCTACCTGGTGAACGCGCTACGCGCTGCGGGAATCTTCTAGGCAGTCCTCTGCCGAATGTATAAACCGTGAGAGCCCATGCGCCCCATGGGCTCTCACTTTATAACCACCTCACGAAAAGAATAATCATGAATCGACCACCCTACATAGCCCCCGGAGACAAAATAGCCCTTGCCGCCCCTGCCCGCAAGGTGACGAGAGAGGAATTGGCTCCTGCCATTAGACTTTTCCAATCCTGGGGACTGGACGTGGAGCTGCCGCCCCACCTGTTTGATGCCGACAACCAATTTGCCGGAGACGACGAGACCCGTGCCCGACTGATGCAGCAGTTGCTTGACGACAGCGACGTGAAGGCCATCGTGTGCGCCCGAGGGGGCTACGGCACGGTGAGAATTATCGACAGGCTGGACTTCACCCAGTTTCAGGCTAAGCCCAAATGGATTGTGGGCTATAGCGACGTGACAGTGTTGCACAGCCACATACACCAAAACTGCCGCATTGAGACCCTGCATGGGGTGATGCCCATCAACGTGCCGGAAGATGCATGGCGAAAGGCCTATCCGGCGACAGAAACGCTCCGCAAGGCACTGTTTGGCGAGCCCTTGGCCCATTCCTGCCCTGCCCACTCACTGAACCGGGGGGGAGAGGCAAAAGGGGTGCTGGTGGGAGGCAATTTGTCTATGCTATATAGCCTCTGTGGCTCAAAGAGCGGCATTGACACGCGGGGCAAAATCCTCTTCATAGAGGACCTGGACGAATATCTTTACCACATCGACCGCATGATGATGAACTTGAAACGCAATGGAATGCTCAGCGGCTTGGCGGGGCTGGTGGTGGGGCAGCTGAGCGACATGCACGACAACACCATTCCTTTTGGCCGTGAGGCAGAAGAAATCGTGTTCGACAGTATCAAAGAATATGACTATCCCGTATGCTTCAACTTTCCTTCCGGACACAACGGGAGCAACAACCACGCGCTGATACTGGGCCGACAAGTCTGCCTTACGGTTGGCACCTCCACCAGCCTGAACTGGGAGACTTAAAAAAGCAAAAAACGAAACATTTTCTTGTTTATCAAAAAAATAATTGTATTTTTGCATTTTTAAAAGCAACAGAATATGCTGCTAATATATGTTCCAAAACTGACCAACAGACTAGGCTACACTATCAATGTGGTCATGCGGAATATTCTCCAAACCGACTTTGCCATCACTTCAGACACGGCCACATTCGAGGCACATAAAGAGGCGCGGCTGTGCTATGCTCCCAAACCGGTGGAGACCGCCGATGCCATTTTTCTGAAGTCTTCGCACCTGCTGTTTGAAACAGTCATCGGCGACCAGGAATGTCACTATTTTGACCACAACGGCCTGCCCGCTATTTTCCCCGTCTTCCACAAGGATTCCGCACTGCCGTTCGACCCTTTTGCCGCCATCTTCTATATGCTCTCGCGCTATGAGGAGTATCTGCCGCACCGCGAGGACGAACACGGAAGGATGCTCACCACCGAAACCCTGGCATACAAGAACGGATTCATGCGGACGGCTGTGGTGGAGCGGTGGGCGCTGCTTATCCGCGACCTCATCCTGAAGCGCTATCCCGAGACGGTGTTTGTCAAGCGGGGGTTCACCTTCGAACAAACTATTGACATCGACTCGGCCTACAGTTATCTTCACAAAGGTTTTTTCCGCACCTTTATGGGGCTGCTGCGCGACGGAATCCACCGCCGCGACCTAGCCGAGGTCCAACACCGCCTACGCACCCTATGTGGCAAAGAGGCCGACCCTTTCGACACCTTCGACTACATCATCAGGCTGAATCAGCAATACCGCTACCAGCTCATCTTCTTTGCCCTCTTGGGCGACTACGGCGTGTACGACAAGCCTATTTCCTATCTCAACAACGACTTTCGCGAACTGCTACAGCACATCGGAGACCACTCCAAGATAGGCATCCACGGGTCATACGATTCTGCATTAGAACCCAAGCGGCTAGAGCAAGAAATACAGCGGCTTGCCGACATACTGCATCGTCCCATCTACCGAAACCGGTACCACTTTCTGCGATTCACCCTGCCTCGTGGATACAGCAATTTGGAGAAGTTGGGCATCACGCAAGACTATTCCATGGGCTTTGCCGACCTGCCAGGCTTCCGCAACGGCTCCTGCACAACACTGCCTTTCTTTCACCTGAGCCGCAATCAGGAAATCAACCTCAACATACACCCGTTCATGACCATGGACACCACCTTCCACACCCATATGCACCTCTCGCCCGAAGAGGCCACCGAACAATACCATGCCCTCATCGACGAGGTGAAAGCCGTCGGCGGCACCTTCAGCTGCATTTTCCACAACCAAAATCTCTGCGAAGACTTTGGTTGGCAAGGATGGCGCGATGTATATGAGGACGTATTGCAATACGCATATCAAGACACACCGAATACTGACACAACTTCCAAATTCAACAACATAGAAAATGATTAACTACAAAGAAAAACTACACGATATAAAGGCCTTTGTCTTCGATTTTGACGGGGTGATGACCGACGGAAGCGTATGGACATATAACAACGGCGATGTCATAAGATGCGCCGACGTAAAGGACGGGTATGCAATCCAGTATGCTGTCAAGAGAGGCTATATCGTTGCCATTATTTCGGGTGCCACATCTCTGAGCATCGACAACCGGATGAAAGCCCTCGGCGTAAGCCAGTGCATGACCGGCTGCAGCAACAAACTGCAAACCCTGCGCGACTTCTTATCCCGAAACCAGCTCCAAGAGTCGCAGGTGGTCTGCATGGGCGACGACATACCCGACTATCAGATGATGCGCCACTGCGGCGTGGCCGCCTGCCCTGCCGATGCCGCCACCGAAATTAAAGAAATCAGCGACTACATATCCATCCGCCCAGGCGGCAAGGGGTGTGTGCGCGACATTATAGAACAGACATTGAGGCTCCAAGGTCAGTGGTTCGACCCTGCCAATGAGGAGCACGATGCGTTGAAATGGTAGTACAACTAAAACAAATATTATCAAAAGGTTAACAAACATATTATTATTGCTTATTCTGTCGGTGCCACTTTTAGCCCAGACGGAGACGGACAGCATTCCTATTGAGGCTAACAACGCCCAACGAACCACGATGTTGGGCACCTATTATGCCGACAAATTTGTAGGCAGACACACCTCCAATGGCGAAATCTTCCGTCAAAACCAATACACTGCCGCCCACAAGACCTATGCTTTCGGCACCTATCTTTTGGTCACTTATCCGGTGACCAATCAATCAGTAGTGGTACGGGTCAACGACCGCTGTCCAAAAAACAACATCCTGGACATGACCAAGATCGCCGTCCACGCCCTAGGCATAAAGGGCTCAGGAAAAGTGAACGTGACCACACTAGACCCAGCGGTAGGGTATATGCTTTGGATACATCAAGACACCTTGGCCATGACTACAGCCGAATACATGGCCTACCGTGACAAGAGCAAACGCAAGAGGATTTCGCCCTATCCCCACGCCACCCGAGATTCTGCCGAAGAGCCCGCACCCACCTCGCAACTGGCTCAGACTACGCCTCCACCCAAAGACAATCCCAAGCCTCCGAAAGCCCATAAGCCTGTCGAGGAGCCGCCCGCTCCCCCGGTGGACAACACCGATACATCGTCCACGCCCAAGACAGATACAGTGGCACACGCAGAGACTGTCCCCAAGGGACCTCTCTACGATATAGAGTTATGCACCGTAGGGTCGCAATATGCAGCCTGGTTGGAGCGCAGACGACTGCCAGACAACTTGCAGTCCAAGATACTACTAGAGAGCAACAAACACAACAAAGAGTTACGCATGATTCTGGTGCTAGCCGAGACCCGGAGCCATGCCGTGAGAACGCAGGCCGAACTCATAGACCTCTTTCCCGAAAGTTGCCTAATTATACATGAAAAATAGCCCCCGAAAAAGAAAAAAGAAAAAAATTTGAGAAAAAAACACCAAATATTAATATTTATTGCTATCTTTGCAAGTCAAAATCTGGTTTGTCTTTTCGGTTGAAGAGCAGCCCAGATGTAAATGTATATAAAAGATAATTAAATAATTACATGATATTAAAATGAGCGTTCGCATGGGAATCAAACTGAGCAAGAAACTATCACTTTTGGTGATAGCGTTGGGATTTTCATGTGCAACCATGGCCCAGCAGGAGCCCCAGTTTTCGCAATATATGTTCAACAGGATGTCATATAATCCTGGTTACGCCGGCAGTTCTGGCTCCATCTGCGCTACGGTAATGTACAGAAACCAATGGATGGGATTAAAGCTCGACGCCCCCACCACGGGAGGCAAAGCAGGCTCTACTCCTACTGACTTCCTTTTCAATTTCGACATGCCCGTCAAATTCCTCCACGGCGGCATTGGCTTAACCTTTGTGAATGACAACATTGGCTACCACACGAACAATTTAATCGCTCTCGACTACGCTTTCAGAATGTTCTGGGGCGAAGGAAACCTCTCTGCAGGTGTCGAAGTAGACCTGCTCAACAGTTCCCTCGACGTGGAAAGCCTCGAAGGCCCCGACGGCCCCGACCCAGCCTTGGGCAACCAAAATCCTTCTGCCATGCTCATCGACGGTGCCGTAGGTCTCTATTACCAAGTCCCTGGCAAATATTACCTCGGCCTCTCTGTCAAAAACCTCTTGGGTGCACACAGCGACGAGATAGTTTTTACCAATGCTCGCACTGCCTACCTCATGGGTGGTTACGACATCACACCTGCTAGTGCTCCATTACTCCGCATCCGGCCTTCTGCCTTGCTCAAGACTGCCGGATTCAGCTATTTCCAAGCCGACCTGACCTGTCTTGTCGACTATCGCAACGCCTTCTGGGGCGGCTTGGGCTATCGTGTAGAAGATGCCTTCTACCTGTTGGCTGGTGTACACTGGAAGAAGTTCAACATCGGCCTTTCCTACGATATAACCACCAGCAACCTGGGTGCCTACAAACCTGGCCGCAGCTTCGGTTCACTGGAGCTCTATTTGAAGTTCGCCTTCAAGGTGGTCATCCCCAGAAAGCCCGATACAAGATACGGCAACACTATGCTGCTTGACTAAACTAAAACGTAAAAATATTTAAAAGAGAAACTTTTCAAACGAAACGACGTATAAGAAAAAGAGCAAAGCATAACATCAACAAGGAAACACTATTTATAAAAGAATATCTTTATTATTAACGAATAAACAAAAATAATACTCAATATGAAAAAGTTATTTTTCCTACTCGCAGCCTCGGTGGTCATTCTCTCCGGTTGCTCCACACAATCCTCCAATGGTGAACTCACCGGTGTTTTAGACCGCAACCAGTTTGAGGACATTGACCTCAAAGGCATGGTTTTTGTCAACCAAGGAAATTTCAGCATGGGCGCTGGCGTTCAGAACAACACCTATGGCGTTACTTCTCAGCCCCGTACCATGCAGGTGGCTTCCTTCTTCATGGACGAAACCGAAATCACCAACAACGAATACCGTCAGTTTGTTGCCTGGGTCACCGACTCCATGGTGCGTAAAATGCTTGCCGAAGGCGGCATGGATGGCTATCAGATTGAAGAGAACGAATATGGTGAGCCCCTCGACCCACCAAACATTAACTATAAGACCAAAATCAAATGGGACGATCCCGAAGTGCGCGAAGCCCTCACCGACCTCTATGTCGCCGAGAAAGACAGATATTTTGGCCGTCGCGAGATTGATGCTTCCAAGCTGAACTATGAGTACTACTGGATTGACTACGCCGACGCCTCCCGTAAGGAAGCCGGTGTCCAGAACAAAGAAGAGCACCGCGGCACCCTCTATACTGCCCGTCCCCGTGGTCTGAACAACCGCACTGCTTTCGTTCACAAGGAGCGCATCAACGTCTATCCCGACACTCTCTGCTGGGTTCATGACTACACCTACTCCATGAACGATGACTTCACCCGCAATTACTTCTGCTCCGCCGCTTATGACAACTATCCCGTGGTAGGTATCAGCTGGCTTCAGGCCAAGGCTTTCTGCATCTGGCGCAGCAAATTCCTCAATGACTATCTGGCCAGCATCAACTACGAGCACATGAACGACTTCCGTCTGCCCTCTGAGGCTGAATGGGAATTCGCAGCCCGTGGCGGCATCGCTGCTGAGAGCTATCCTTGGGGCGGTCCTTATGTCCGCAACCCCAACGGCTGCTTCTTGGCTAACTATGAGCCCCTCCGTGGTGCCTATGACGACGACGGCGGTGTCCGCACCCTTGTTGTTGGTCACTATGCTCCTAACGACTACGGTCTGTACGACATGGCTGGTAACGTCTCCGAATGGTGTGCCGATGCTTACAATGAGTCCACCTACATCGTTGCCAACGCCCTTTCGCCCTACTATAACTACAATGCTCAGGAGAGCGATCCTATCGCCATGAAGCGCAAAGTCATCCGTGGCGGCAGCTGGAAGGACCAGAAATACTACATTCAGGTTCAGACCCGCTCTTTCGAATTCCAAGACACCAGCAAGTGCTACATCGGTTTCCGCTGCATCCAGCCCTACATGGGCCGTGTTAAGGGCGACAACCTGAAGACCGCTTCCAATGTCTATTGATAAAGAGCAACTATAGAACTCGATAAACTAAAATACATATCATTAAGTAACACAAAAAAAACAATAGAATGAGTTGGTTAGACAATCTAGTACGCAGTAAAGGTTATAAAAACTTCATGTCCAAACTTTACGGATGGGGCGCTGCCGTCGTTATCATCGGTGCTCTGTTCAAAATCAACCACTGGCCTGGTGGTACCATCATGCTGATTATCGGTATGGGTACCGAGACCGTCATCTTCTTCCTTTCTGCATTTGAACCCCCTCACGTAGAATTCGACTGGACCCTTGTTTACCCCCAATTGGCTGGAATACCTGATACAATTGAAGGCATCAATAAAGAAGAGCTCCTTGCTCCTGAAAATGAGAGCAACAAAAACTCTGTTATCAGCAGCGACCCCATCACCGCACGGCTTGACCAAATGCTGGAAGAGGCCAACATCACACCCGAGCTCATTGAGCGTCTCGGCCACGGTATGGAAAACCTCGCCGAGAGTGCCAACTCAATCAGTGGCATCGCTTCGGCTGCGGCTTCAACCGACAAGTTCGTCAACAGCCTGGATGAGGCTTCAGAGGCTGTCAACAAGATGAAAGCTGCCAGTGAGGCTGTTAACAACCTCACCACCATCTATGAGGAAACCGCTCAGGCCCTCACCAGTGGCGATGCTTCTTATGCCGACGAGATGAAGAAATTGGCAGGCAGTTTGGCTTCTGTCAACGCCATGTACGAAATGCAGCTGCAAACCTCTACCAGCCAACTTGAGGCCACCAAGGAAGTGGAGGAGCGCATCCAAGCCATGATGGCCAACTTCGCAGGCAGTGCCGAAGGCGTGCTCAAATACAAAGAGCAGGTCGATGCCCTATCGCGCAAGGTTGCTGAACTCAACAACGTCTACGGCAATATGCTTGCCGCCATGCAGACTCGTCTGTAAACCAACAGTACAACTGTATTACTAACTGTACGCTTAATAAAATTAATAGTAACTAATTAAAAAGTATGGGTGCTTCAAACTGTCCGGAAACCCCGCGACAAAAAATGATTCAGATGATGTACCTTGTGTACACCGCCATGTTGGCACTGAACGTGTCGGCTGAGGTTGTGGAAGGCTTCAAGACCGTAGGTAATGCTATGACCAAGTCCAACGAGAACATGGTCCTCAAACTGGACGACACCTACGAGAACTTTGAGAATGCCCTAAAAAACAACCCTGCCAAAGTTCAGGACAAATATGACAGGGCACAAGAGATTAAGAAACTCTCCCGCGACCTTGTATATAATATTGATACCGTCACCTATAGCTTTGTCGGCCGCATTGCCTCCAAAGCTGAGATAAAGATGGTAGACCCTAATGACAATGAGAAAATCATTCAACGCACAATAGCGCTTAAGAACGAAGACGGAAGTGCCAACTTCGATAGCATCGCCGAAGCCCTCCGCGTAGGTGGATTCCGCTGGATTAATAAGTTGGACGACAACCATGCCGGTACTCCTTATTTCATCGGCAATGCTGAAGGCGACGAAGCTTCCTCTGGTGCCGCTGCATTCATCAAAAGCAGCATCATCGACTACAAAAAGAAAGTGAGAGAGATCTTGGGTGCCGACTCCGTCCATGTCAATTTGGGACTCAATGTTGAAGAATACTCACTCAATTCCGAAGGCAAACCCACTTCATGGGAGCAGCTCAACTTCAACAACACCGTTGCCGGTGCAGCCCTCGTCACTCTCACCCGTATGAAGGCCGAAGTGATGAACGCTGAGTTCGATGCGGTCAACACGCTCTACAAGCAGGTCAAATCCAACGACTTCTCCTTCGATAAGGTCTCCGTCATCGCCTACTCCAACAACTCCTACATCATGAAAGGCGGCAAATATGAATTGACCGTCAACGTAGGTGCTTACGACTCCAAGGCCAAATTCGAAGCCACGGTGGGCGGACAACACTTCACCTCTAATGACACTGGTGCCGTAGTCTACTCTACCGTCTGCAACACCACTGGTCCCAAAACCATCACGGGTACCGTCTATGTCAAGAAAGAAACCGGCACCGAGAAATACGATTTCAAACAGAGCTACTATGTGGCCGAGCCCATGGCCGTGTTCGAGCTTACTGAAATGAACGTGGTCTACTCAGGTATCGACAATCCCATCAAGATTTCCGTTCCTGGTGCTGCCACACACAATCTGGTGGTGACGCTGGCCGACCCCAGCCAGGCCACTCTTACCCCCGACCCCAAGTCTGGTGCTGGATTCTTCATCATCAAACCCAAAGTCAGCAAAGGCAAGATTGTCGTCAACGCCTCCATCAAGGATGGCAAACAGACTCGTTTCATGGGTTCCACCGAGCTTCGTGCACGCTCACTCCCCGACCCAAAGATTTTCATGGGCAAGGTGGAGGCTGGCAAGGGCATACCCATTGGCGACCTGAAGAACATGAAAGGGCCCTCTGTTCGTTACGGACCCGAATTTGCTTTCCACATGAAGACCCCCACCATCATCAAGCAGACCATCGATATCACCCGTGTGAATGGTGCAACCGATCTTGAATGCCGTGGTGCCCAGTGGTCAGCCGACATCATGAGCTACATCAACAAGGCAAAGCCTGGCTGCAAAATCACCCTCAGCCTCGACGTGCAGATGCCTGATGGCTCCAAACGAAACGTCAGCAGCACATTCCGTATCACCAAGTAATAAATGAATTAAAATTGAATATTATGAAAAAAGTATTGTTTGGCCTCAGCCTAATGCTCCTCACCGTCGCAGGCATGTCTGTCAATGCGCAGAACATCCTCACTCCCGATGATGAAAATAATTTGAGCAACTTCTACACCCGCACCATGAGCACCACCAGTCAGGCCATCCCCTACCCTGCCCTGCGCGAGAGCGATGTCATTTGGGAAACCTGCATCTGGCGCGATATTGATTTCCGTGAAAAATTCAACCAGTTCTTCTATTTCCCCAAGGGCGAAGACAGCCTCAACAACAACCAAGGCCGTATCAACCTCGCATACCTCATCTATCGCAATGCCGCCCTGGGCGAATTTGAGATTTTCGATGATGACGAGTTGAAGATTCCCGTCGACTGGGATTTTATGTACACCAAGTTGAACAAGGCCGACACCACTATGACCGACCCCATCTATGACGAATACGGCGATCTTATTGACGAAGGCCACGACACCATCAAATACAAATCCTTCAGCTCCGACGACTACTACAAGATTCACATCAAAGAATTCTGGTACATCGACAAGCAGGACACCCGAATGAAAGCCCGTATCGTGGCTCTGGCACTAGTGGACGAGAACTGCAAGGAAATTGACGGTGAAATGGAGTGCAACCCCACAACCCGTTTCTGGATTCCGATGAACGACATGCGTGTCCGCAACATCTTTGCCCGTACCAATGTCTACGACATCTACAACAACAATGTCGAGCGCAGCTACGATGAAGTCTTCATCTCCCGCTATTTCGACAGCTATGTCACCCGCGAAACCAACGTCTATAACCGCGAGATTCATGACTATCTGACTGGCGAAGATGCCCAGCTCGAATCTCAAACCATCGAAGAGCGTATCTTCGACATCGAATCTGATATGTGGGAATACTAACGTTCAGTTAATAGTTATATAGTTAATAGTTAATAGTTATCGTCATCGAAACTATTAACTATTAACTTTTTAACCACTATCTATAATGCTCCTACCCAAGAAAATAATCGCACTCTGCTGCCTAGGGATGGTTACCGTTGTGACCGTTAAGGCCCAGTATGTCGAGACCCAACCGGCCGACTACTACCAGCGTACCATGACCTGGGAACAAAAGCCGCAGGAATACGGCTTTGTGCGCGAGTCCGATGTCTATTGGGGCAAACTACTCTGGCGCATCATCGACGTGCGCGAAAAAGACAACCAATATATATACTACCCCAACACCCCCGAAGGCATACGAGGGCGTAAAAATCTGGCCTACGTTCTTTGGGATGCCATTAATGCGGGTGAGATAGAACTCTTTGAGGACGACGAAATGAAAATCCCACTTGATGCCCAACGGGTCATCGACCACGCCACCCGCAGCGACACCGTGCAAATGGAAGTCTACGACGACTATGGCGAAGCCGACTACATGACCGTCTTTGTCCCCCACGAGTTCACCTCCGACAATATCTACCAATATGCCATCAAAGAAGCCGTCTACATGGACCGTGCCCGCAGTGGCATACAAGTGCGCAAACTGGGCCTTGCCCCTATGGAAGAGCGCTACAAAGTCATCGACGGCGAAACCGAATATATGGGCACCACCACCCTCTTCTGGGTGCCGATGCTTTCATGGCAAGTGCGAATACTCTTTGCCAAAAAAGAGGCCTACTGCCAAGAGAACCTCACCCACCTCCCCACATGGGAATACGCCTTCAACTCCTTCATGTACAGCTCCTTCATCACCCGTGAAGACAACGTCTACAACCGAGCCATTCACGACTACCTCACCGGTGAAGACGCCCTCCTCGAATCCCAGCGAATAGAAGAAGAAATTATGAACATTTCCATCGACATGTGGGAGTATTAACGCACCAATCCTTCTTCCCCTATTTGAGGACTTCCAAAAAATTTTCATTCCCAATCAAAAATTTTTCGTATATTTGCAGTCGCAAATTGGATCATCAATTTGCCAAGAAAGATGCATTACGCCCGACTGTCTGCCACTTGGTATCCCCACACAGCAGCCACCACGGTCAACAATGGAAGGCTCCACTTTCTTGCACAGTAAATCAAACGTTTCGGGCCAAACGGCAACAGTTGTGCCCGACACGAATCAGGGCAGTAAAATATGAAAACATTACAACATCGCCAACTGCTGGTGGCGTTGGCAACCCTTACGCTGCTGACCGCCTGCACAGAAAAAAACGACCTTGAAACCTTTCCCACACAAGGATTCCAACACAAAAACCCGAATGAAATTACCCTAGGTGAGCCAAAAATAGAGAAGTGGACCCAATACACCTATGAGTACAACTCTGACCGATACAAAGACCGCATATATCTAATTGCCTACGGCATGACCGGTTCAATCGGAGAGGTGGAGAACTGGGAATTTGATTGGGATGGGAACCGCCTGAAAGGAATAGAATATAACGGCGTAAGTAAAAAAAAGTATTATACATTCAATTATCATGAAGACTCCACCTACTCCTTCTACGAATATTCCGACGATGGTCAGAAAGAAGAGGTGAAACAATTCTGCTGGAACGGTACAAATAGCGGGCAACTGATAATTAGGGACTATGATACTGGTGAAAACTATGTGCTGTACACCATAAACTTCGACGACAACAAACAAATTGCATCCATCTCGACCGAATGGGAAACCTACACCTTCACTTGGAGGGATGGCAACGTAACCGATATAACCCAAGACAATGGTGAAACATGGCAATATACCTATGACAACCACCAGTCCACCTTCGCCCCTGTCGATGGATTGCTTTTGGTCGACATTATGGAAATCCCGCAGCTGCCGCGTTTCCTCTCGAAGAACAATGTCACATCCATTCAGTCCAACCAAAGCCATACTAACTATGGCTACACATACGATGGCGGCTATACTAAGAAATGCTCTATCGGCAATACGACAGAGTATTTCAAATATACCAACACCCCCGACCCAGCACCCAGACTGTACCGTGTCTCAACCAACGCCTCCGGAGCTGGCTACTATCCACTAGGAGCTTTGGTCAAACTCGATGCCTCATTCTACAGCTTTGACCCCATTGACATTTACTTTGATAGTTGGGACAACGGAAGCACCAACCCTATCTTGATATTTACCGTAACCGGCGACACAAGCTTCACAGCCTACTATGGATCTTCGATGTAATCCTCACTACTCATCCGGCTGGCCACCCATTGGGTAGTCAGCCGGGCTAGTTAGACTGCAGAAAATGCCGATAGAGAGTATATATCCTATCGGTTGCCTTTAGCACGATTATGGGTTAGGCATAGCAGTTGGCAATTGTCTTCGGATGTGGTGCCTCCACGGCTCCAAGCCTCCACATGGTCGGCATCCATTTCTTTCTCGCCCCATAGCTTTGTGCGCCTGGCTTCGTGGCCCATGGCACAAAGTGGGCAGTTGCTCACTCCACGGCGGCGGGCCTCTTCGGTCTGACGTTTGTACACGCGCCGTTTGGTTGCCTCGTCAAATACGCGCACATCCAACAGCCTCATGTCTTGTTCGCCACCCAGCAAGTATTCAAACACCCCCTTGCGATTCTTCACACAGGGGTCGTCGCAAGGGAGCAATACAGTTTTACCCCTGAACACATCAGGGTTGTAGTCGAGGTAAGCCTCTACCTCGCGTTCGATGTCGTAGTACTGAGTATAGAACTCATCCTGTTTAGCCTCACGGGCATTGGTCAATGTGGTGTTTGCCATTGTGACTGACAGCGTTGTGCATTGCCATCAATCACTATTGGACACAAGAAAGGTGTAGACCCTTCTATCACATTCACGAGGAGCGTCGGATGAACCCCGTTGTACCGTTAGAAGCCTACACCTAATGGGTGCAAGCATACAAAAATACGGTTCAACAAGACATGTCCACTCTCTCAGTGAACTATTATCCAAAATGAAATCTCCAGTTTCCGACGCTTTTGATTTGAATGCGTAAAGGAAGGCAACAAAATGAAAAAACAGTGGGTGCGAGAGGTCCTAGAGGGTGCTCTTCTTAAGACTAAAGTTAGTCAAGTTAAACCCTTGATGCGTGACCTACTTCAGACAATAGAAGCAGCGGCATTAGGTGGGGATATATTAGGGGCAAACGTCACCCTATAGAGTGGGGTGCTTAACCCAGGGAGGTGCTGTTTTGGGCATAGGTGCGCCACTTGGTCAGGACGGCCGACATGTCGGCGGGCATGGGGCTCTCGAAATGCATGTGCTGACCAGTGGAGGGGTGCTCGAAACCTAGGATGAAGGCATGGAGAGCCTGACGTGGCAGGAGGGAGAAACAGTTGTCCACGAACTGCTTGTACTTGGAGAAGGTGGTGCCTTTCAAGATCCTGTTGCCGCCATAGGGTGCATCGTTGAAGAGGGGGTGGCCGATGTGCTGCATGTGGGCGCGGATTTGGTGAGTGCGACCCGTTTCCAGCACACATTCCAGCAGGGTGACATAGCCGAAACGCTCAACCACACGCCAGTGGGTGACAGCATATTTGCCCCGCTCGGGGTCGTCGGTCACATGCATGATGCGGCGGTCCTGTGGGGAACGCTCCAGGTTGCCTATGACGGTGCCCTCGTCCTCGTCAAATCCACCCCACACCAAGGCATTGTACTTCCGCTCTATGGTATGGTCGAAGAACTGTTTGGCCAGAGCCACCTGTGCCTCCTCGCTCTTGGCAATGAGGAGCAGGCCGGAGGTGTCCTTGTCGATACGGTGGACCAGATAGGGCACAACGTGGTTGCCGTCACGGCCTTTCTTGTCCTGAAAATAGTAGAGGAGGCCGTTGAGGAGGGTGCCCGTGAAGTTGCCGTAACCGGGGTGTACCACAAGACCGGGGCGTTTGTCCACCACCAGCACATCCTCGTCCTCATAGGCGATGTCAAAGGGGACAGGTTCAGGGAGCACCTCGAAATCGTGCGGCGGCTCGGGTAGGAGCACGCTGATGACGTCGCAGGGCTTGACCTTATAGTTAGACTTGGCGGGTTTGTCGTTGACGACAATGCAGCCTGCTTTGGCCGCGGCCTGAATCTTGGTGCGGGAAACGCCTTCCAGACGCATCTGGAGGTACTTATCCACTCGCAACATGGCCTGACCTTTGTCGACGGTGATGCGGTGATGTTCGTACAGTTCGGAGTCGCCTTGGAGCTGGAGTTCTTCTATTTCTTGGTTCATAGGACTACTACTTTTTTGGCTGGGCAGGAACCTACCCTGACCAGATAGACACCTCCCGGGAGCGATGGGGTGATAATTTGAGATTGGGGGCCAGCACTGGAGGCCCGATAGACAACACGCCCCATGAGGTCGAAGACAGCCACTGTCCCCGGCTGTTCTGGAGTGATGGTGATGCGGCCATTTTGGGCATAGACTTCGAACTGAGGAGTCATGTGAGAGTCAATCGACAGGGGTTGCAATTGGCCGAAATAGGGCCTCAGCATGAGGGCCCCGCGGAGGATGCTGGTCTGCCAGTTGGCACTGGTAAGAAAGAAGATGCGGTTGGAGGCATCGTTATTGCGGTCGAAACCCAGATTGATATAATCGGCAGTGGTCTGTTCGAGCCCAATATAAACCGTGCCACTGCAAACCAGAGGCTCCTCTAACTCGTAGCGCACAAACTGGTTGAGGCCGCGGAAGAGAGGCCTTCGCCGCTCCTGATCTTGATAGATGATGTTGCCGGGACGGCCTCCGGCATCGTCCCACACGGTGAGGTAAAAGGAAATCTCCTCATTCTCGTTGTTGAGGGTGCGGTTGAAATAGAGGTTGAGGGCGGTAAGTGTGTCTTCGACATTGAGGTTGAACTGGCAGCAAAGCCTCACCCGCGAACTGGTGGAAGTGATGCCATAGCCGTTCTCGGCGGTGCCGTCGTCATAGGCATAGTAGTTGTCGAAGGTCTGAACAAAGCGCACGGTGTCGTTCTGGGTGTGGGCATCGCCGCTGACGCCTTCGCGCAAGCCATGAACGACCGTATAGACCGCCGGGGCCTGCAAATCCATGGGGAAAGCGTAACGCAATTCAGGGCGGGCATGGACGGGGGCCGTCTGATACTGATGGCCGCGCCAATAGACCGGGGCATTCTCAAATCCACCGACATAGGTGTGGACCGCCTCGTCCTGTTGGTTGCGAATGGTGTAGCCGTAATTGATGGCCAACTCGTCGGAATAGAGGTTGGCGATGGTGAGGGCCAGGGAGTCCTTCATTTCAGACGGGACATACTGTTTGGCCGGCATGGCCTGATAGTGCTTGAGGAGCGAAGGGGCAGGATTGACAAAAGCCACATCGCGTGAGATGGAATCAAGATAGCTGCGGTCGGCTGCAATATGGACATAGTCAATATTCCACTGGTCGGCATTGCTGAGGAGGCCTCTCTTGGAGACGTTGTCGAGGCTGCAATGGTTTCTGAAACGGAAACGTAAGCCTTTTTGCAGATAGCGGGGGTCGGCGATGTGGAGGTTGACAAACTGCCAGTAGTTGCCGCTATGGGCGAAGAGCGAATCGGCCTGTTGTCCGCAACTTTCCCAAACATGGTGCCAGACGGTGTCGCCCGGGACGTTGAATTCCAGCACCAGTGAGTCGCCCTCTTCGGGGACATCGCCCACCCGCTCCCACATATTGCCGTAGCCACCGCCGGGCATATAGAAAAAGCTGATATACACAGAGTCGTCGGCTGTGAGCTTGCGCGGATAAGGAGTGAAAATCGAATCCAGCCGGATGGGATAGGACGTCAGCGTGTCACCACCAAAAGTCTGGCCCAGAGCGGTAGGGTAAAGTTCGCCCTCGGCATCAAAGGCATCAAGGGTGACCATGCCCACGGTGGGGGGCAATGGGGCATAGCCCTGATTGACATAGGCTCCACCCAAATCCCACTGGCCGAAAGAAATGGCCGGAGCGGAGAAGTCGTCGAAGAAGGGCAGCGTGAGGAGTGTGGCCTCCTTGGCATGCAAAGGCTGCTGGTGGCGCAAGGGCATGAGCACCTCCTGTGCCGAGGTGGTAAGCACTGCCAAGAGAAATCCTATGAAAAATAAACTACGCCGCATAACTGCAAATCTATCCTACCAGTCCCATCCATCGTCAAAGCCGGGGTCAGGCTCGTCAAAATAGGGGTCGTATTCATCTTCGGGACTGTCAAACTCGGTTTGGAAAATCTGAGAGGAGTCAACCTGGAAGTTGGAGATGATGCGCTCCACGTCGGCCTCAGTAGCATCGCAATACCACACGTCGACATAGGTCCCCAAGGGGAAGCGGGTGACACCGGTATAGTCGGGGCTGAGTTTGTAGCACACACACTGGTTCCGGTCGGTGACACCCTCGAAATGTTCCTGTCCCACATTCAGTGAGGCCGAAAGGATGCCTCGGCGCGCCTTGGCGGGGGCCTGTCCGATGACAAAGGGTACGCGGGTACCTTTGGGGGTCTCGCCCATGCCCACGGTGAGGTCCACCACCTCGCCGGAACTCATTTTCTCACCGGCATAGACCATCTTGCCTTTGCAGGTAGACTCCAGAATAACATTGCGGTAGGGGCTGTCAACGAAGCGCAGCTTGCCACAGCGCAAACCAGCGGCTTCCAGGGCCGAGACGGCACTGCGGACGGTCATGTTGGACAGTTCGGGCAGCACCACATCGGACGGGGCAAAGGTGGTCACGGTGATATACACCTTGCGGTGGGTCTTAATCATGGTGCCGGGCAAAGGGTCCTGCATCAGCACTATGCCCCCTTCTTTCTCGGCATCATAGACCGAGTCTATCACCACAAATTCCAGATGGTAGGGGTTGTCCTTCTTCATCTGCTCAAGGGCCACGTCGCGATAGTCGGGCAGCTCATACTCCTTGCCCTGCCGGGCCACCATCTTGATGAACAAGAAGGCCAATATCACAATTACAATCGACACGCCCAGCATGTAGAGAAGATGCTTGACGAGAGGGTGGTTTTCAAAGAATTCCTTATTCATATCAACTAATAACGACAGGTTCTGTTTTTTATTGTGCAGATTGTTCGCCAACCAGTTCGCCAATGAGGGTGGCAGCAGTGCAGCGAACCACTTTCACATTTACATACTGCCCGGGCTGCACGTCATGCCGGTCAAAGACAATCACTTTGTTCTGGCTGTTGCGGCCAAAGAGCTGGGCTTTGCTTCGATGCGATTCGCCCTCCACCAGCACCTCATAGGTCTTGCCAATCTCGCGCTGGTTATTCTCCAAGGCTATCTGGCCCTGCAGGGCGATGATTTCTTCCAGTCGGCGGGTCTTCTCCTCATCTGGAATGTCGTCGACAAGGTGTTTTTCGGCATAGGTGTTGGGGCGCATGGAGAACTTGAACATATAGGCATAGTCGTACCTCACCTTGCGGAACATCTCCAGCGTCATCTGGTGTTCCTCCTCGGTTTCGGAGCAGAAACCGGCAATCACGTCGGTGGTGATGGAGCAGTCGGGCATATACCTCCTAATAGCCGCAATGCGGTCTAAGTACCAAGCCGAATCATAGTGGCGGTTCATCAGTTTCAGCATACGGTCGCTGCCACTCTGCACGGGCAGATGGATGCACTTGCAAATGTTGTCATACTTGGCCATCACCTCTAGCAGCTGGTCGCTGAGGTCTTTGGGATGGGAGGTAGCAAAACGTACCCGCAAACGGGGGCTCACCTCCGCCACGCGGCGCATCAGTTCGGGGAAACCCACCACCGTCTCGCCCTCTTTCCAACGATAGGAGTTCACGTTTTGACCCAAAAGAGTGACCTCTTTGTAGCCCTGTTGCCAAAGGCTGCGGGCCTCGGCCACGATGGTCTCGGGGTCGCGACTGCGTTCGCGTCCGCGGGTATAAGGAACCACACAGTAGGCGCAATAGTTCTGGCAGCCGCGCATGATGGAGATATAGGCCGAAATGCCGTTGCTGTTGAGCCTCACGGGCTCTATGTCGGCATAGGTCTCGGTGGTGCTCAGCTCGGTCTCGGCTGCCTTCACTCCCTGCCGACGCACCTGGGCCAGCAGTTCGGGCAGCCGCCTGTAGGCATCGGGACCCACCACAAAACTGACATTCTCTTCCTCCACCATCAGCTGGCTTTGCAGCCGCTCGGCCATGCAGCCCAGAATACCGATTCTTAGCCTGGGATTATGCTGCTGTTGGGCACGCAGTTCGCGCAACCGTTTGCGAATGCGCTGCTCGGCATTGTCGCGAATAGCGCAGGTATTGATTAGGACATAGTCGGCCTCGGCCAGTTCGGTGGTAATAGTGTAGTCCTCCTTCTGCAGCAGCGAGGCCACAATCTCGCTGTCGGCAAAATTCATCTGGCAGCCATATGTCTCTATGTATACTTTTGACATTATTTGTGTTTTTGGATAGTTGGATAATCATTATTGTTCACTGCCCAGCACTACCACCCTTTGAGCAGCACGGGAGCCCACTTTCACCAGATAGAGGCCCTGTCGCAAGGAGGCGACACGGGCCACACCGCCGACAGCCGCAGTCTGGTAGATCTGCTGGCCCAAGACATTATATACGGTCACCCGCTCGCCTGCAGGGGCCTCCACGACAATGGCGTTGCCTTGGGCATAGATTTTCACTCCGCTCTGGTCGACGGGGGCGATACCTTCGGCCCCTTCATTGATAAAGTAGGCCTTTAGGGTCATGTTGTCAGTCACGGTCACCTTACGGGGATTGTCGTGGCTGAGGTCTTCCCAATGCCAGAGGCGGAAGCCTGGCCGAGCCAATGCCCCCAGTTCCACCGTCGCCCCTTTGGGGAAACGGCCACTGCCTGCGGCTATGCCCTTGGCTGTGTCGTCCGAGAGGACGGTCAGCGTATAATATGTAGTAGTGTCTACATAGAACGGCTGGTGCACATAGTTCACCACCGTGTCGTGGATAGAGGTGGGCAGCCAGAGGGTATCGCGGATATAGATAGTGTCGTGGACATAGGTGGTCTTGGCCCTTTCGGGCTGGGCGATACCTTCGGGTACGAAAATGGCCCCGACCAGCAGTTCGCTGTCGACCAAAAGCCTGCGCGGATTGTCGCGATTGCCGTCGGTCCACCCCTCAAAGGAATAGCCCGCCTTGGCCATGGCGGCAATCTCCAACTGTGTGCCTCGGGGGAAAATGCCGTTGCCGGACACCAAGCCCCTCTCGGGGAAGTTGGGGTAGACCAGCACCTGGTAGTAGTCCGGACTGGTGAAAAGCGTGTCATAGACCGTTACCGACACCGTGTCCTGAATGTTGTAATAGACCGTGTCGGTCAGGTGGATATAGGTAGTGTCCCGGATGACTGCGTTTTGCAAGGTGTCGCTGAGCGTGATGTCGTCGATAAAGAGGTAAAATTTAAATCTGGAGCAATAGTTGATGGCCACATATTTGGCCGTTTCGGGTATCAGCAGATCACAGCAGTGCCAGTCGCTGGTGTTCACAGTGACATCGGCCAGCGTTTCGGTGAAGTCGGCCGTGTCGTTGCCTGTGGTGGAATATTTCACTTTAAAATGCTCAGAGGCAAAGGATGTCTTGCTGTAATAGAAGACCATGTGCAGCGGATTGGCGGGCTGCAACTGAGGCGAGATGAGATACTGGTTATAATCGGGGGCATAGTTGAGGCTGCAAAAACGGAACTGGTATTCACCCATGTGCGGGAAGAAGGATATGCCGCCTATTCTTTCGGCTGAGCAGACATGGGCTCCGGCGGCATTGGCGGCTGAGGCCGAAACAAAGGTCCAGCAGCGGGTGTTGCCAAACTCGAAGTCCATGGTTTCGGGGAAATGGGTGACAGCCTCGCACTCAAGGGGGTAAGGCGTGAAGGTGAAACTAACCGTCTGTTGGTCGTCGCTCACCTCTATGTCGGTGAGGCTGAAGGAGGTGTCTGCCTGACCATTGCAGAGATAGGGATAGGGATTGGATGCCGTGGCCACATTGCCGCACACCGCGCTAAAGGTGTTGCGCCCCTCCAGACCAAAAGCGGCCGCACTGACCTGCCCAACCATCGTGTCGTTGTGGCTGTCGGGACGGAAAAGCCACAGCTCGTGCACCGTGTCGGCATTGTTGAAGTTGGAGTTGCGGGCTATTGGCGAGTCGTTGTAGCGCCAAATCAACATGCCGCGGTTGGGGAGGGAGGAATCAAAGGTGTCGGCTATGTTGCGGTATTCCAATATGTACCACTGGTGCGGGGCCTGCGCAGCAATCTTACAGGCGTGGTTGGGTCCCGTGCCCAGCGACTGCAAGGTGTAGCGTCCCGAGTCTTTTATCTCCGGGATGCTGTCGAACCAGTTCAGATATATCAATTTGAAGAGGGCATTGGTCTGTTGTGGAGGCGTCTGGTTGGTGCACATCAGGTCCCAACTGCCCGCAGGGGTCACATCGGTATAGTTGTTATAGTGATACAGGTCCGGACAACCCAGGGTGTGGGACATCTCATGGCAGAAAGTGCTCACGCTGAAATAATGGCTGCCCGACCCCGCGAGTTGGAAATTATAGTTGTACACCCGCTTGCCGTTGATATAGACCCAATCCTGATACAGACTCCATTTGTGAGGCCACAGCAGGTCGTTCCAAGCCGTGTAGGTGCCGCTGACCACAAAGCAAATGTTGTCGACATTGCCGTCCCCGTCCATGTCCAGATTGAGGCTGCTGTCCACCGGGCAGTTGGCATTCACCCAGTTGACGGCATTCGTCAGCAACGTCATCTCGCGGCTGCGGCGTTGGTCGTGGTCCTGATACCCGTTAGGGTTGGTGGCGCTGTAGGGCATATAGTAGCTGCGGTCGGCCCAATCCTGATAGGACAAAACCACCGTGTCCGTCGGTTGCGGACAGAAGACAGTGGGGATGCGGATATTGTTGTAGCTGGCCGTCTTGAAGTAGTTGTACATGGAGACTGCCCCGGGCGTGCTGTCGTTAAACATGGCATTGACGGTGGCAAACGAGTTGTCCATGCAGACCGAATCGTCGTGGAAGCGGATGAAGACGACCACGTTGTTCAGGGTGCCGTGGTTGATGCCCGTGGTCTTAGGCTCAGGCAGGCGGTACTCCTCCGGAATGTCCCACAGGTGATGCAGTCGGCTCAGTTCCTCTTTACTCGGCATCAGATGGGGGCGCAGCCCCATCTGGGCGGGGTTGACCCTGCCGGGCACATAGGCTGTGGGCACCAGCACGCCCTTCTCCAGAGTGGCATAGACATATTGCCCCGTCTGCACGTCCTGCACTATGGTGTAGCCCTCGGCGTCGTGCAACCGGTGGAAAAACTCGTCGCCCGACACCCAGCAGCGCAGGGTGTCGCCGTTAGGCTGTATGCGTATGGCTGGCATGTTGTAGACTGGGGCGGCCGAAGCGGCAGCAGTCAGCACAATCAGCAGTAGGATAAGAATCTGTCTTTTCATTGTATCGATTAAATTGTATTGGTTCAGTGTTGTTATTTCCTCACATATCCCACCAGCCGGTCATAGCGGTCGTTGTGGGCGCGGTAGTAGACATACACGCTGTAGGTATTGGTCATCTCGTAGTGGTCGCCCTCCAGCACGGCGGTCTGCCCCTCCCGCTCGCCCACCGGCACAAACAGCAACTGATAGGCATAATAACCTTGCTTCAGGTGCAGGCGTAGGCGGTAGGCCTTCTTCTCCACGTCATACTCCATGCGGCTGCGCTCGTCCATGTGCCACTGCGTAAGGTCGCCCACCACATAAATGTTCCCGTTGAGGAAAGGATACTGCCTCGGCAGCAGAAAATTCACGTATACGTAATCGGCCTCGGTCTGCTTGTTGGTGCGGTCCCACACATTCACCTTCATGCCGCCGTTGAGGGTCGTCTCTTTCTGAAACACCTTGTCGGAGCGGTCCTCCAACGGTTTCAGCAGGGCGTACCACTCGCCGCCATACTCCTCAATGTGCACCACGTTGTACATGGCCGTGCGAATATTGCTGATGTCGAAATAGCGGAACGTATTGCCGCAGTTGAAAATATTCTCGGGATGATTTTTAAATCCCAGAGCACCGCGGTCAAAGCCGCCGAAACGCAACTCGCGCATATTGTCCAGACGGCCATTCTGCTGCACCACAACATGGAAGAAGTCCTGATTCATCATCGGCGGCAGCGGGTCGCCACGATAGTCGTTGTTCGGTTCCACGGCCACGTCCACCTCCCGCCGTTCAAAGATGGCGCCGTTGTCGTAGGGAGCGGCCACCACGGCACCCGTCTTCACCGACTCCTCCGTCACACAAAAACGGCGGGTGAAGAGAATGCTGTCCGGATAGTCCTGCGGGAAGACATACAGCACGTAATTGCCCGAGAGGAGCAACTGGCTGTGCTGCGAGGGGATATACTGATAATAGTTGACATAGGGCTGCAGGGTGGTGAAGGAGCTGGCCCAGTTTTCCACCGGCCCCTCCTCAAAGCCGTTCACATACTCATACGGCTCCATGTCGTCCATCTGCCAGTGACGGTCGCAGTGGCGAATGCGATAGCGGTAGTTGTCCGTCTCCGCTCCCAGCACGTCGAACCGCAGCAACAGCCGGTCGGCACTCCCCAAGACCATCACGGGCGGTTCCAAATCCACCCCGTTCTTGTAGAGCGACACCGTCTTCACCGCCTCCACCCAGTTCGAGTCGGTCACCGCCTGGGCTCTCAGCGGCATCCACCCTCCCCAACAGGGGAGCAGCAACCATAAGGACAACAATAAGATACCTCTGCGCATAAATATATATATACTACAATAATACAAGTGCAAAGATACAAAAAAAAATCCGCTCAAAAGCTTTTTTCCTCACAAAGCCTCACTGCCCGAAACCGCAGCGGCCATCTTTTTCTCCACATCCGCCGTCACCAGCGAGGCCAACGCCACCCCGAAAGTCATGGTCACCGCTGCCATCGTGCCATTGATGCGGGCCTTGGCAGCCGACCCCCCGACGCTTTCCGGTGCAATGGCCTCGCCCCTATTTTCCCTAGGCAGCTCGGTGCTGTAGACGCAAAGGAATTTGTGCGCCGGATACTCGTGCATCGACTTGAACCGCTTGCGCAACATGCGTGCCAGCGGGTCGCCCTGCACCTCCCAGAACTCCGCCTTGCTCACGGCCAATGGGTCAATGCGCAGGGCCGCCCCCATCGAGCTGAAGAAAGTCACATGTCGGCACTCACGCATCAGCCGCGTCGCCTGCAAGATGAGGCATATCTTGTCCTTCAGCGAGTCTATGGCATCCACTATATAGTCGTACTGCTCCAGATGAAACTGCTCGGCGGTTTCTTTCTGATATACCATCGGCAGGGCTTCCACCTCGGCAGCGGGGTTAATTTCCAGCAGACGTTGTTTCAAGACATCCACCTTCAGCCTGCCCAACGTCTTGCTGGTGGCCATCAGTTGGCGGTTGACATTGCTGGCGCACACCTGGTCGCTGTCCACCAGAGTGATTCGCCGCACGCCCGAGCGCACCAAGGCCTCGACGCACCACGACCCCACGCCACCCACGCCAAACACAATGACTCGCACCCGAGAGAGGTTTCGCATATAGTCGCCGCCCATCAGCAGCTCAGTCCTACCAAAAAAGTCTGTCTCTTTGCCTTCCATTTCAACCTTTTAGTTCAATCACTTCGCCTCCGCTGCCACAGCTCCACGCCAAGAGCGACGGGCCGCAGTCGGGGACAATTCAAAATGCAAAAATACAACTTTTTTTCTTTTCACACGCCATTGCCGTCACTTTTCTTCGCCCCATCTGCCCTCCCCACACCTTCTGGTGGTCTTTCCGCCATCCCAAATCCTCGCCTCTTTCCCTCCGTACCCATTGCCACGACCGAAAGCCTTCTTGCCATTAAGAACAAGAAGTCCAATAGCCTCTATCTCAACGAAAAGAGCACCTCTGCAAATGACACCCAAGCAGTGCACCCGCCTTCCAACCGCATCAAACCCACAACCGCCCCACATCCCAAACGCTACACCCCCGCTCAGAGAGCCTTCGAATAACGACAATGTAGTAAGCCCTGATCTTCGCAGCCGCGTGCCGGAGGCACACGCTCTACTAGAAGAGTGCGGAATTGTCATAAAGACTCAAAGTCTGATGGATAACGTTGCAAGGCTGAGTGCAATAGAATCTCGCTTTCTTTGCTGGGAAAAAACTTTTACCAGCCTTCTTTCCCTCTCAAAAAGTTGCGTTACTCATTGGAACTTATCTAAATCTATCGTGCAACTTTCACGAGATTAGTTCCAAGTGCAGATGAAATCAGTGCTATGGTTCGGCATGTAAAGTTGTGGTTTCCACCAAGCCATTTTGTAACCTCGCTCGGCCGGTGTCCCGTCATCTTTGCCAACTGGCTTTTGGTTATTCCCTGTTGCTTCATCACGGCATCAATCTTGGCGGCTATTCCGTCCGTCAGTTCCGTTGTGGCTCTGTCAAGGGGAGTAATCTTTGCCTGTTCCTCTTTCAACATGTCATCGTGTGTCTCTATCATAAGCCATAGATTGCACTACAAGTAGCCTTGTTGGCTCCCGCTACCATAATGCCACTTTGCCCATGTCTCCGAGGTCAAGGCTTGCCGCCTTTGCCCCTAATGCCTTGAACGCTTTCACCAATGACGAATAGGATATGCCCCTGCCGTTCTCTATCTTCGACACTTGGGCTTTCTGTACGCCCATACGTTCACCGAGTTGTTCTTGTGTCAGCCCCTGCCGCTTCCTCTCCGCCTTAATGGCTTCGCCTATGCGGTAATCGTCCAACGCCTTACGCACCTCTTCTTCGTATGCGTCACGCCTTGGAGTTCCGACTTTTCCCAATGTACGATTTTTTGCTTCCTCGAATGTTATAAATTCCATAATTATTATTTTTGTCTGTTGTAATATTCGTTCATAATTTTCTCTGCTCTCGCAATCTCTTTGGCTGGTGTCTTTGCCGACTTCTTGATGAAACCATGCGTGGCTATCACCAATGAATGTTTGTACTTATCCCAAAATGCCAATATCCGATATGCCATTCCTCCGTATTGTGTTCGCAGTTCCCATATTTCAGTTCCTTTGAGTTTCTTGAACAAGTCCCTACTGATAATACCCTCCTCAATGTACTGGATGTTTAAGAATATTTTATCCTGTACACGTTCTTCTTGCTCGTTTATAAACTCGTGTGCATCACTTGATAATATAATTTTTACTGCCATATCTCGCTTGATTTCATAATGCAAAGATACAAATAATTTCCGATTATGGAAACTTTTTTTTGTTAGGTTGCGCCTAATGCGACAATGTAAGAACATTGCCACACTAAAAAAAGCCCCGTAAACGTCCCCAACGCATCGGTGGTGCATCTGCCCCTAAAATACCCGCCAAATCTATATCCACTGGAAATTAATGCATTAGCAATGAAAATCAATACTTTATGGCATAAAAAAAGCCCCTGCATTAGGGGCTTGGGGGTGGTCTGTGGCAGATTCGAACTGTCGACCTCTTCCGTGTGAAGGAAGCGCTCTGAACCAACTGAGCTAACAGACCGTGACACTTGGTCATCTTCTCTCTCTTAAAAAAGGCGAAGCGCCGCTTCGCCTCGGGTGGTGATCTGTACAAGATTTGAACTTGTGACCTCTTGCCTGTCAAGCAAGCGCTCTAAACCAACTGAGCTAACAGATCGTC
>R25__coassemble_111_pt1 | contig 52072 bp, 44 predicted proteins | sample R25__metabat2_high_PE_017 | metagenome-assembled genome bin R25 | reverse complement strand
AATGGTAATTCGTGTTTAAACAATATGCACATTAATTTTGCTTACCGACTTAATATGATTGTCCGCTATCGTCCGAAATATGAAATCGCGTCTTTCCGAGACGCAGTCGGATGATTGGTTTTCTAGCACCACACTGTGCTGTGCTTGTGTGTCGTTGTTGAGATTAAGTATCTTCGTGGCTTCTTCGGAACATTAATAAGGTGGGTTCTATTTATTTGTTTTCGTGTCGCGTCCCTATCGGGACGCATCTGTTTGCCTCAGATAATCACCGCACTACGTACGGTGTTATTCATATCTCACCCCGATGGGGTGATTAATAGAAGTTTCCATAATAAAACTTGTTTTTATTTCAAAAAAAATTCGTATATTTGCAATAAAAAGGATAGCCATGAAGTTATTTTCTATTCTTTCGGTTAGTAGCTGTTTGTCAGAGAGATGTTCTGTTGCTAAAAAGTTTTTCCCCTTGTGGGTGGGTTTGTTGTTTTTGACTCCAGACCTGTCGGCTCAGTCTACATGGGTCAGCCAGGTAGAACGTTACGTCGGTCAAACAGGTCAAAATCTGATAGTGCGCTCAACGACCCCCACTAGTGCCATTATGTGTAGCAAGACTATGCAATGGACAGGAGAACATACCTTTAGGCATAGGAGTCTGTTTGGTGGGACTAAGGGATTCAAATGCGATCTTTCCGCCCTTCTCACCGACAGCACCAGCACCTTTATTGTCAAGGACATGTATATTCTTGGTAAGGTTTGCTATTTCTGCGGGTACATTTCAGTCAAAGCGGGTGAGCCCTTGTATAATGCTCAAGGTGAGGTTATTTATACGGGCTGGTATCAGCAGGGGGTGGTTGGCTTCTTCAACGTAACAGAAGATAATGTTCCATATGTGAAACTGCAGATGCTGCGGGTAGGGGAGGTGGACAGCCTTACGCATTTGGTTGTCCATCAGGACAATCCATCGTTGGGGCCGTTGATTATGGCAGTGGGCAGTACCTCGCTTGGTACGCCTACGTCATGCGTGGTTGAGCTACAGCCTTTTTCGGGCGTTAGCACCCCAAATTCATGGACAAAACGTATAGTATATCCAGATTGTGTTGATGATGAGTACCTGACAGACATCATACTGACCGACAGTTATGTTGAGGTGGTGTCCAAACTGCCGTATTATGGAGAGGAGGAAGACCCCAACCACTACATCTTTCGTCTGCACCAGACCAAGCGGGATGGCTTTTATACCATGTCTGCCAATTCTGGCTCTCCAGCCACCGTTGCCCAATATTCGGTTCAAGAGACAGCAGGATTGTTCGGGATACATCAGGAAGACGAACCCATAAGCCTTTGTTCAATGAAGAATGACCGATTCTGTGTGACGTATGGGTCAGAGATAGGGTATAACGGTGATGGCTCCTTGGTAGTCTTTCGAATGAATGGTTCCCAAACGATGGAGAGGGCTCTTTGGTCGCATCGCAATCATGAGCACTGCCATGTGAGGGATGTGGCCTATTTGAAAGACCTGGATGTGGTTGCCATATTGTCAACTGAGGATAATGATTATCCTGGCGGCATAGTTTGGATTCCCGACTGGGATGCTACGAACAATTATGACCCGATGTACTGGCAGGGGAAGCATCTGTGGTCGATAGACTGCATGTTGGGTCAGAAGGTGATGGCAGGTGGCACTTATGTGAGCAATTCGATGTTCCAGACCTTATATGACCCTGTTTACAGTTCTTCATCTTACTACGAATCTTTTTGTGTCAACACTCATGCTGGCTTTTTTGAACAGTTTCCGGTAAGTGAGCCTGTTATCTTTGAATGTCAATGGGGTGTTTTAAAAGAAAGCCCTATCCATAGCCAGATATTTGAAATACCGGTACTGGACTTTTCCTCTAGTTCGGATTGCCTGATAGTAGAGGAAAACCAATTACGGGGAAGAATAGATTAGTATAAACATCCTAAATAGTCTATAATATGAAAAAAATATTGTTATTATCAGTATTGTCAATCATGGCTGTGTTGGGTTGGGGTCAGACGTCCGACACAGTCTATAACCGTTCCGAAGAACTGTACTACTCAGAATGGTATGACACGTGTGCATATTTCTTTGATACTCCGCCTTTTCCAAGAGCTGCCTATTGCCTTTTTACAAGGACAAGGGATGAGGAATCTGATACATTCAGCTTTCACAATTTTCAATTAGTGCCAGACTATGTTTCGCGTCCTTTGAAGGTGAGAGGTCTGGCTGCGATGCTCACAATGAACTGGGATATGTGTGGGTGGAGAAGATTCTACTGGCGCGACCCCACCCGTCTGCCTGAGTACCTATATCTGTATCAGAAGGTGGGAGACTCGTTGGTAAAACTAAAGGAGGTGCGTTGGGACACTGCCAGTCCACAAATATTGAAACTGCCTTGCAACCACGACACGGCCACATATGGTCTCGACTCCTGCTACCTGTATCGAGTCTATTTCGACACCTTTGTCACGGTCGACTCGGTGTTCTATATTGGTGGGTCGTTCTTCAACAATTTGATGCCTGATGGCTTTGCTTATAAGCATGTTCCCACTTTCTATGTGGGAATGAAATCAAGTTATAGTTCGCGGCCTCGTTATCACAATCAAAATTTGTTCGGATTAAAAAGAAAAGGTACGGATTATTGGACTACTAGCTCTTTTAATGACTTGTGGGGTCCCTTTTTTGCCATCGCGCCGGACACGAGCGTGATGCTGGATGTGCGGACGAGCGACAGCACGCAGGGACAGGTGGAAGGAGGCGGCTGGTATCTGGACTCGTCGCAGATGACAATCCGGGCCATACCTACTGAGCACCACCATTTTACTCATTGGAATGACGGGGACACCAGTAATCCGCGAATGGTGCTGCTGACGAGGGACACGATGTTCACCGCCTATTTTCAGGAGGACGAGAAATACAGAATCAATGCCTTTGCAGCTCCCCTAGAGGCAGGACTGGTAGATGGGGCAGGGTTTTATTATGAAGGGGACACGGTGGAATTGAGTGCCGTAGCGAACGAGAGTTATGTGTTCGACAGGTGGAACGACACCATCACCCAAAATCCGCTCACCTTGATTGCCTCACAGGACGTCACTTACATAGCGTACTTCAAACGAGTGCAGTCGATAGAAGCGGGCGACAGTGAGGGAGTCACCTTTACTATAATGCCCAATCCGGCACGCGGACAGGTGACGCTGCTGCTGCCGGAAGGCAAGTTGGGTAAGGGCATGTTGCTGTTGCGAGACGAGTCGGGCAAGGAACTGCGCCGCCTTCAAACAGATGGGGGACAGCTGACCCTCTCGATTCGCGACCTCGCTGCTGGTGCTTATTTTGTGACCTTTGAGACAGCCCAAGGCACCGCCACGCGAAAGCTTGTGGTGGAGTGAGGGGAAAACGTTGGGAATTTGTGATAAGGTAAAAGGTAAAAACTAAAAAGGATTGGACAAAATGCTATGCCAATAAACTTTTTAGTTTTTACTTTGGCTCTAGTTTGATAAAAGACTGATTTTTAGCAGCCTTGAAGAGGCTGAATCTCAATAACCCCATACTAAGCGACCAACGGGAGCGCAGTGTGGGGATAGCGAAACCCCTACTACTCAGCGTGTCGAAGACACGCCACATTGAGAAATACGAGCAAGAATCAGTCATACTTTGTACTAGAGTGTTTACTTTTTAGTTTACAAAGGAGGTGTATCTAGGACCATTCGTGTTTTAATATTCTTTTTCATGTGTTTATGAATAAATCGGATTTTTTGTGTATCTTTGCATTTTAATCACGTTCACAAGAATGCGGATAAATGTTTTAAAATGTGTGCTGTGGCTTTTGGCTGTGCTGGCTTTTGTTCCGGTGCAGGGGCAGAAACTCATCACTTATGATGCAGGAAAGGGCACCCGAGACCCCTCTGACCCCGATGTTTGGTTATTGTATGAAAAGGTCAAGGCGGTGCACGAAGGCATGACCCTTTATGCCGACTCGGCATTGCTGAACACGGTGCGCAACGACTTTGTGGCCTTCGGCAATATTAAGGTGGTGGTGACCGATACCACCACTATCTACGGCGACCAACTCTATTACGATGGCGAGTCTCGCATTGTTGACATTTGGGACGACACAGTCCGCATGGTGGATGGCAAGACCACGCTCAAGTCCGACCATCTCACCTATGACCGATTTTCTTCCATTGCCTCCTATGAAACATGGGGAATCACCACCAATGAGAAACGTTCACTGGTCAGCAAGGTGGGCTATTATAACTCTGACCTCAAGGTGTTTGATATTTATGACTCAGTAGTCTTGACCGATACCAACATGCGGTTAGAAACAGATACGCTCAACTATGACATGAATGCCCATACGGCCTATTTTTGGAGTCCTACCCATGTCTATACCGACTCTGCAACACTATTCACCAAGAGAGGTTCTTACAATACCGACCAGCGGTTTGCCCATTCGGTCAAATCTTCCGAAATCCATCGCGAGGGGCAGCATCTCTTTTGTGACACCCTCGACTACTACGAGGAGACTGAGTTTGGCAGGGCAATAGGTCATGTATACATCTTTGACTCGGTCAATAATGTCATCAGCACCAGTCGCTATGCCGAGACCAACCAGCAAACCCGCACCTCGTTGGTCACCGACAGCGCATTGGTCCGCTTCGTCAGCCGCAACGAGGAAGACAGCCTTGCCACCCCGGACACCCTTTATCTTCATGCCGACAGCATTTTTGTCACCAACGACTCCACCAAAGAACTTGAGTCGGTGCTTGCCTACCACCATGTGAAGGTCTTCCGTGGCGATGCGCAGGCGATGAGTGATTCCATCTTCTATTCCGCTACCGACTCCACGCTTCATCTTTTTTATAATCCAATTGTTTGGTACACAGATTATCAGGCTACGGCCGACACCATTGTGGTGGTTCATGACACAGCGGGGGCTAAACTGGCATTTTTTAAGAACAATAGTTTCTTCATCGAGCGTCTCGACCGGGAGAAATATAATCAGGTCAAAGGTCGCAACACGGTGGTTTATTTTAACGAAGGCGAGCCCCATTACGCTGATGTCAAGGGCAATGCCGAAATGACCTACCACATCACTGACGAAGACGAACAGGGCAATAAATATCTCATTGGGGTCAATGCAGGCATTGGCTCAGACATGCGGGTGTATTTCTTAGACCGTGCCCCCGACCGAGTGGTCACCTTCGGCAATCCCGATATGCATACCTATCCCCTAGAGCAATTGCCGCAAGACAAGAAGTTCCTCAACAATTTCCATTGGTACGACACCGAGCGGCCCAAACAGCCGATGGATGTGTTCAAGTGGTGACAAATTGGCATACTGCTGTCCTTTGGCATAGAAAGTGCGGCAACCGCCCCAATGTAAAATGAAAAAACACGATTATGGCAGAAGAAAATAAAGAACAACAGCAAGAAGAAATCAAAGATACCCAATCCGCTGAGCCTATCAACGAGCAGTCAGAACCTGCCCAGAAATCTCAACCCGCCCAGGAACCTCAGGCAGAACATCACGCCAGCCGTCGCGAGCGCCGCAAACGCCACGAGCACAATGACGAGAATGAGCAGAAGGTGCAAGAGTTAGGCCAGAAACTGATAGAGGCCAATGATAAGTATATCCGCCTCTATTCGGAATATGAGAACTATCGTAAGCGCACCACAATGGAGAAAGCCGACCTTGTCATCAACGGTGCCAAAGATACCATCAAGGCCATCCTCCCTGTGGTTGACGACCTCGAACGTGCCCTTGCCCACATGGGTGACGACGACTCTGCCAAAGAAGGCGTTCAGCTCATATTCAACAAGTTGATGAAGACCATTGAACAAAAAGGGCTCAAGCCCATGGAGGCCAAGGACCAGAAGTTCGACGAGAACCTGCACGAGGCTGTCACCCAGTTTCCTGCTGCCGATGAGAGCCAGAAAGGCAAGGTGGTGGATGTGATTGAAAAGGGCTATTACCTCAACGACAAGGTGCTGCGCTACGCTAAGGTGGTAGTGGCAATTTAATTAGATTTTATTTGAAAGAGAGAGTGTTTTATGGCAAAGAGAGACTATTATGAAGTATTAGGTGTCGGACGCAATGCAACCCCCGACGAGTTGAAGAAAGCCTACCGCAAGTTGGCCCTAAAGTACCATCCCGACCGCAACCCTGGCGACAAGGAGGCCGAAGAGAAGTTCAAAGAGGCTGCCGAGGCATACGATGTGTTGAGCAACCCCGATAAGAAGGCCAAGTACGACCAGTTTGGGCATGCTGCCTTTGAAGGTGGTGCCGGTGGATACAGCGGTGGCATGGACATGAATGACATCTTCTCCCACTTCGGTGATATATTTGGCGATTTCTTTGGCAACGGTGGAGGCGGATTCAGCGGCTTTGGCGGTTTTGGCGGCAGCGCCTCTGGGCGTCGTGCCCGCACCGCTTCCCGTGGCAGCAATCTCCGCATCAAGGTCAAACTCACTTTGGAGGAGATTGACAAGGGCTGCGAGAAGAAAATCAAGGTGGCTAAGTATGTGCCCTGCAAGACTTGCGGAGGCTCGGGTGCCCGCAACAACAGTTTCGAGACCTGTCCCCATTGCCATGGTGCAGGGGTCGTCACCGAGGTGCGCCGCACGATCTTGGGCCAGATGCAGACCCAGAGTGTCTGCCCTCACTGCGGTGGTCAGGGCCAGATAATCAAGGATAAGTGCCGCGACTGTAACGGCGACGGCATCGTTCGCTCCGAAGAGATTATCAACATCAACATACCAGCCGGTGTGGCCGACGGCATGCAGCTCTCCATGTCCGGCAAAGGCAATGCGGCCCCCCATGGTGGTGTTCCGGGTGACCTCATCGTGCTTATCGAAGAAATCCCTCACGACACTTTTGAACGTCAAGAGTCCAACCTCTATTACAACGCCTTCATCACCTTCTCTCAGGCAGCCATGGGTGGCAATATTGAAATTCCCACGCTCTCTGGCAAAGTGAAGGTGAAAATCGATGCCGGCACCCCTTCGGGCAAAGTGCTGCGCTTGCGAGGGAAAGGGCTCCCCGAGGTTAACGGCTATGGCCGTGGCGACCTGCTGGTGAGCATCAACGTATGGATTCCCAAGAGTCTTTCTCGCGAAGAGAAAGAAATGCTTGCCAAGTTAGACAAGTCTCCCAACTTCCAGCCCAGTCCTTCCAAGCAGGAGCGCGGTTTCTTCGACAAGATGAAGGACCTGTTTAATTAAAGCAGCGAACGAGTTCCCCTACGGTATAATGGTAAAACAATAACTCTCTGGTATAAAGAATGACTGATTGTTGCCAAACCACCACATTGTCGCATCCCTTTAGGGCATTGAGTAGCAGGGGCCACGCTGAACCCATATTGCGTTTCTGGTGTGGGGCTATTAAGATTCAGGCTTTTCGAGGTTGCAGAAAAATCAGTCATTAGTTGAACTAGAGTCCAAAATATCAGTGTATGGTTCGCCCACCCGAGTCTTTTCTACAGTATATCTGGCAGCATCAGCTGTTAGAGGGCGAACTCCATACCGTGGAAGGGCTTCCGGTTGTGGTGGAGCGTGCCGGAATCCTCAACCGCGATGCCGGTCCCGATTTTTTTGACGCGCGAGTGCGTGTGGGCGACACTCTCTGGGTCGGCAATGTCGAGGTTCATGTCAAAGCCTCCGACTGGAATCTCCATCATCACAGCACCAATCACGCCTACGACAACGTGGTCCTGCATGTGGTTTTTGACAACGATGTCCCCATTACCCTCCAAGACTGCCATACGTTGCCTACCCTTTCCATTGCAGAACATATACCCCAGGCAGTGTGGGACAACTACGAGGCCCTGGCCAGCCCTCCTCAGCCCCTTGCTATTCCGTGTCAGGATCACCTTTCCCAGCTCTCCTCCTTTTTTGTTTCATCGGCACTCGAACGGCTCACTTTCGAACGGTTGGAGTCTAAGTGCGACAACGTCCGCCGCCTCCTCAACGACAGCCATGGCAACTGGGAGCAATGCTGCTACTGGCTTCTTGCCCATTATTTCGGAGGCAAGACCAACTGTCTCCCCTTTGAACTTTTGGCCCGCAACACTGACCAGAACCTCCTTGCCCGTTGGCGCGACAAGCCCCAGCGTGTCGAGGCTCTCCTTATGGGGCAGGCCGGTCTGCTCGAAGGCTATTTTTCCGACGAGTATCCCCGACAGCTACAGGCTGACTATGAAGCCCTCCGGCAGGCAGCCCATCTCACACCCATAGCGGGCTATTTATGGAAATTTTTCCGTCTCCGTCCTTACGGCTTTCCCACCCTCCGCATCAGCCAGTTCGCCCAGCTCATTTGCCGTTCGCGCAACCTTTTCAGCCATCTGCTCGAAACCCCTTCGGCAAGCGAAATACATAACCTTTTCGATGTCACCGCGGCCGACTATTGGACTCACCACTACCAGTTTGACCAGCCTTCGCCCGGCAAGCCTAAGAGGTTGGCACCCACCTTCATCGACCTTCTCATCATCAATGCCTGGGTGCCGCTCCTTTTCGAGTATGGCAACCAGCACGGTATGCAGCAATACAAGGACCAGGCCGTGTCTATTCTCGAACAGCTGCGCCCTGAGTCCAACAATATCATCCGCCAGTGGGCTGCTGCCGGCATCCGTCCTGAGAATGCCGCCCAAAGCCAGGCCCTCCTTCAGCTCTTTAACGATTATTGCCAGCAGCACAACTGTCTCAACTGCCAAATTGGCTATAAAATCATTGTCCCATGACTCCCAGCGAGATAACCACCATCCTTAAAGGCTCCTTGGCTCAGGTGTACGACCCAGCCAGCCCAATAGAGCATCTACTCACCGACAGCCGCCACACCGGCGACCTCAGCCGCAGCCTTTTCTTCGCCATTCCCACCAAGCGCAACACTGGCTGCCGCTATGTCTATGACCTCTACCAGCGCGGGGTGCGCAATTTTGTGGTTCCTGCCGCCGCTACCGATGAGTATCGCCAGCAGTTTCAACGCTGTGTTACTGCCAATTTCTGGCAGGTGAAGGACGTTGTTCGCGCCCTGCAACAGGTGGCTGCCTACCATCGCAGCCTGTTCGACATCCCCGTGGTGGGCATCACTGGTTCCAATGGCAAGACCATAGTCAAGGACTGGATTGTTCAGATGCTTGGCGAGACGTGTCGCATCGTCTTCTCACCCCGTAGCTACAACTCCCAAATTGGTGTTCCCCTCTCTGTCTGGCAATTGGCTCCCGACCACCAGCTGGCCATCTTCGAAGCCGGAATCTCTCAGACGGGCGAGATGGACCACCTCCGCCAGGTCATCCAGCCCACCATCGGCATCTTCACCAATATAGGCCAGGCCCACGATGAGAATTTCCTCACTCGCTCGCAAAAGATAGCCGAAAAACTGCAACTTTTCATTCATTGTCAGGTGCTTATCTACTGCGCCGACCACAAGGACATACACGCTGCCATCGTGGCCCAAGAGGCCTTCCGCACCATCCGTCGTTTCACGTGGGGTAGGGGCGAGGACAACGACGTCCGCCTCCTCAATATCGAGGTTCGCGACCGCGACTCTCTCCTCTCGGTTCAGTATCAGCAGCGGCAGCACACTTTTGTTATTCCTTTCGTTGACCAGGCTTCTGCTGAAAATGCCATGCACGGCATCACGCTCCTGCTGTACTTAGGCTACGATGCCGAATTCATAGCTCAGCGTTGTGCCCATTTGGCCCCGGTGGCCATGCGCTTAGAGATGAAAGAAGCCCTGGGCGACAGCCTTTTGGTCAACGACAGCTACAGCCTCGATCTCAACTCCCTTACCATTGCTCTCGACTATGTGCTTCATGAGCGGCAGCATCATAACAAAACGCTCATCCTTAGCGATATACTTCAATCGGGTATTCCCGATGACGAGCTCTACACCCAGGTGGCCTCTCTCGTCCTCCAGCATGGCATCACCCGTTTCATTGGCATCGGCAGTGCCTTGCAGCACCATGCATCTCGCTTTGTCGACATCAACGCCACCTTCTATCCCACCACCGAGGACTTCATCCGCCAGTTTGATTTCGACACCTTTCATAACGAGACCATCCTCCTCAAGGGTTCCCGCGTGTTCCACTTTGAGGACATTGCCCGCCTGCTTCAGCGCCGTAGCCATCAAACCATCATGGAGGTCAACCTCAACAACCTTATCTCCAACCTCAACTATTATCGCTCCCTCATCCGTCCCACCACCAAACTCATGGCCATGGTCAAGGCCGCCAGCTATGGTGCGGGCAAGGTGGAAGTGGCCAACGCCCTCCAGTTCAACCATGTCGACTACCTCACCGTGGCTTATAGCGACGAAGGTGTAGACCTCCGACGCAACGGCATTACCCTCCCCATCATGGTCATGAACCCCGAGGAAGAGAGTTTCGGCGACATCATCCGCTATCATCTTGAGCCCGACATCTATTCCTTCCGCATATACGAGTCCTTCTCCGAAGCTGTGCGCCTCATGGGACAGGCTGGCCAGAAAGTGCCCGTCCATGTCGAGTTTGACACCGGCATGCACCGCTTGGGTTTTTCTGGCGACGACATCTCCCAGCTGGTCAAACGTTTCAGCAGTCCCGACAGCGTGTTGCGGGTTCGCTCCATTTTCTCTCATTTTGCCTGTGCCGACGACCCTTCACAAGACGACTTTACCCGTCTTCAAATCCAACGTTTCGACACATGGAGTGCGATGTTAAAAGAATCTCTTGCCGACCCCGCCATCCTCCGCCATATACTCAACTCCTCTGGCATCGCACGTTTCCCTGAAGCCCAGTTCGACATGGTGCGTCTGGGCATCGGCCTTTACGGCATTGCTCCCGAGCCCGAGGTGCAGCGGCAGCTCAAGCAGGTCAGCCAGCTCAAGACCAAGATTTCGCAGCTCAAGGACATCCCTGCTGGCGACTCCGTAGGCTACAATCGTCGTTGGGTGGCCCAGCGACCCTCGCGCATCGCCATCATCTCTATTGGCTATGCCGACGGCCTCAATCGCCATTTGGGCTACGAGAATGGTCGCGTGGTGGTCAACGGCTGTCAGGTGCCCATCATCGGCAGTATCTGCATGGACATGTGTTTCCTCGACGTCACCGATGTCCCCTGTGCCGAGGGCGACGACGTCATTATCTTTGGCGATGCCGACCTGCTCCAGCAAATCTCCCAAGCCGCCGGCACCATCCCCTACGAAATCCTCACCTCCGTCTCCCCCCGTGTCAAACGGGTCTACTACGAGGAGTAGCACAGCCGTAGGCTCATTTACAGCCACGTTAGCCATTCGGCCTTGTGTGTATTTATATTCTTTTGCACTAAACAATCATAATAATCATGCCTATGGAATACATCACAGAATCGAACCGAATCAGCCTGATTGTAGAGGGCGAGGAGATGGCCGAGGTCACCTTCCCCGAGACGGCCCCGGGGGTCTTTACCATCAACCACACCTACGTTGACGACCGTCTGCGAGGACGGGGCATTGCCTCCGAGCTGGTGCGCCGTGCAGTGGAAGAAATAGAGCGGCAGGGTGGGAGAGTGGAGGCCACCTGCAGCTATGCCCTGCTGTGGCTGGCCCGCAACCGTGGCTGCGAAATTACTAGTCCGCTGAGTTGTCCAATACCTTAGAGACCTGCTTTTTCGCCTGGTAGATAGTGCCGGGCAAACGCCTTTTCTGCAGTCTGATACTTTCCGCTTGGCAAATTATTTTTGCCAAAGGACGTGCCAATCCGTTTTTTTTGTGTAAATTTGCAGCATGAAAAATGCCTTTTTTACCAAACGGATGAAGATGGCCGATGTTATTGCAGCCAACCACAACCTCATCCTTGTCATGCCCCGTTTGGGCATCCCATTGGGCTTCGGCGAGCGCAGTGTGCAGGAGGTCTGCGACCAGTATGCCATGCCGGTCGACTTTGTCCTACTGGTCTTCAACGTCTACACCTTCGACGACTTCAACCCCGACGACGAGGCCCTCAATCCCGCCTCCTTGGAGCATCTGGTGCCCTATCTGATGGCCTCGCACAAGTACTATATCAATGAGCGCCTGCCCCATATCGAGCGTCACCTTACCCGGGTGGCCCAGCATGCCGGCGAGCGTTACGGACAGATTCTCAAGAATTTCTTTGCCGACTATGAGAAAGAGGTGCTCGAACATTTTGCCAGCGAGGAGAACGATGTCTTCCCCTATCTCCACCGCCTGTTGGAAGGCCACCGGCTGGACAGCCAAGTCTCCGAACATTTTGCCGACCACCACACCGACCTAGTGGACAAGCTCACCGACCTCACCCAGATTGTTTATAAGTACTTGCCGGGCGAGACCATGACAGAGGAGCTCAACGAGTTGGTTTTCGGCATCATGCAGCTCTCCTCCGACCTTCAGAAACATGCCAAGCTGGAAGAGAAAGTCCTCATACCCTACATTGAGCAGCTGGAAAGGAGTCTGCAATGAAACCCAAGATTAACGTTCTCATTGCCGAACCGTCCGACATCATCCGCGAGGGACTTATGTCGCTCCTGGGCGACGATGAGTTTGCCTTCCTGGCCCCCCTGCGCGACCTGCCCACCGACCTTCCCCAGCGCCTGTCGCACATCCAGCCCGACATCCTCATCATGAATCCCACCCTTCTTCAGTCTCCGGCCAAGATGCAGCTGGCCGCCATCATGCAGGCGCGCCCGCAGATGGCTGTCGTAGCCTTGGTTTATCAGTATGTCGAGCCCCTGCTCATCCAGTCTTTCAAGACCCTCATCGACATACGGGAGCAGGGCAGCCATGTGCCACAACTACTGCGCGAATGCTGTCAGAACGGTGAGGAGTCATCAGACGAGAATTACGACCTCAGTGAGCGCGAATCCGAAGTGTTGGTCCTCGTAGCCCAAGGGCTGAGCAGTAAGGAGATAGCCGACCGCCTGAATATCTCCATCCACACCGTCAACACCCACCGCAAAAATATCACCCACAAGACAGGCATCAAATCCGTGGCCGGCCTGGCGGTCTACGCCATGCTGCACAACCTTGTGTGAAGCTAATTCTAATCGACATAATGCATATCTTCCATCACTCCCCCCACCCCCCTCAAGAACGTCTTTGGAATGCCAACTATACCAAAGTGTGGCTGGCCAACTTCATGATATTCTTCTCCTTCATGCTGCTCACCCCGTTGTTGCCCATCTATCTCAACGAGCAGTTTGGTGCCAACAAAGACACCATCGGACTGGTCCTCTTTGGCTACTCCGTCATGGCCCTCGTGGCCCGACTTTTCAGCGGCTACGTCGTCGACAGTTTCCCCCGCAAAATGGTGCTCCTCATTAGTTTCACGCTCTTCACCCTCTTCTTTGTGGGCTATGTGGCGGCGGGCACTCTGATGCTTTTTGCCCTCGTGCGCACCCTCCACGGTGTTCCCTTTGGATTCACCACCGTGGCCAACAGCACCGTGGCCATCGACGTGCTTCCCTCCTCCCGACGCACCGAAGGCATTGGCCTCTATGGGCTTAGTAACAATCTGGCCTCGGCTGTGAGCCCCTCTATAGCCATATGGATATATGTCACCACCCACAACTTCGACATCATCTTCTGGTTGGCTATGGGTGTGGCCACCGTCGGCCTGCTCATCGACTGCACTGTCAAAACCCGCCCCCGTGAGCGGGTGGAGGGCAAACAGCCTGTCTCGCTCGACCGTTTCTTCCTCACCAAAGGCACCGGCGAGGCCCTCACCATGGTCTGCTTTGCCTTCTCCTATGGCGTTATGTCTACCTATGTGGCCATTTATGGCAAAGAGCGGCTGGGCATCGAAAGCGGCTCCGGCCTCTTCTTCGCCCTGGTCTCCATCGGACTGATACTCTCGCGTTTGCAAGGCAATAAAGCCCTTCGTGAGGGACGCATAGCCTACAATGCCGCCCTGGGCGTGTGTGTGTCGCTGGTGGGCTATCTGGTCTTTGCCGCGGTGCCCAACCAGGTGGGCTACTATGCTGCTGCGCTCATTATAGGGCTGGGCAACGGCCACATGTACCCGGCCTACCAAAACATGTTCATCAATCTGGCCCCCCACAGCCAGCGCGGCACCGCCAATAGTTCTATTTTGGTGGCCTGGGACGTGGGCATGGGCATCGGCATACTCTTGGGTGGAGTGGTGGCCGAAAACTATGGCTACACGGCTGCCTTCTGGTCAGCTTGGGCGGTCAACCTGGCGGGCTTTCTGGGCTTCTGGCTCTACGTCAAAGGCCATTTCACCCGCAACAAACTGCGATAGCATTTTATCCTCTTGCTGAAAATCAAGAAGGCATATACTTTTTTGCAGTTAGTTTGTTTAAAAAGCATTGAATAATGACTGCTTGCACGCTTCCTCCCCGCTCTGGAAACGGGTTTGATGTGGAGGGGGTGCGTTCAGGAAGTGGTTTCGATACGGATGGACGAGACACAGTCGGCGGATGCCAAAAGACCGCTTGTCGTCCCAGAGTGGTCCAAGTTAGAGAGGCACGGTTGCGGTTGTCTGATAGAAAACCGGGGCGGCGGAAAGATAAAAAAAACGTGGTTTCGTTTTTTTTTTGTATTTTTGCATGATATTAAAAATATTCATAATTTATAAATAAGGTTTTATTTTTATGAGTGCTAATGCTTTAGGAGTGATTGCGGCTATTGTTTTGCTGGTTTCATTTATCCTACGGGGCGAAAAGAAAATCCGACTGGTGAATCTCATAGGCTGCGTTTTCCTTATCCTTTGGGCTGTTAAGTCCACGCCTACCAATTACATTTTGGTCTTCATGGGTGCGGCCATCATTTTGGTCCACTGTGCCCAGTTTTGGCAGATGATGAAGGAGGCGAAGTCAAAACGCGACCTGGCCAAGGCCGAGGCCAAAGCAGCTGATGCCGAAGCCAAGGCGGCCACAGCCGAGGCCCGCATGGCTGAACTGCAGTCGCAAAAAAGAACTCAAGTTGAATAGACTAAATACTAACCAATTGTTATGATTAGAAAAATACGCATCGTTTTGGCCTGTCTCTTTTTTGCGGCCATCACATTATTGTTCCTCGATTTCACGGGCACGCTTCATGCCTATCTCGGCTGGCTGGCCAAGGTTCAGTTTCTGCCGTCCGTCCTGGCCCTCAATGTGGGGGTGGTGTTGGCCTTGGTGGTGCTCACGCTGCTGCTGGGGCGCGTCTATTGCTCGGTCATTTGCCCCATGGGTGTGATGCAGGACTGCTTCAGCTGGTTGGGCGGCAAGACTCGGAAGAATCGTTTCCACTATGCTAAGAACCATTGGGTGCTGCGCGTGGTGGTGCTGGTGCTGTTTGTGTTGCTCATGGTGCTGGGTCTGAATGGCATCGCCATACTCATTGCCCCCTACAGTGCCTATGGCCGCATTGCCACCAATCTGTTCCAGCCGGTATATATCTGGCTCAACAACCTGTGTGCCTATTTTGCCGAACGCGCCGACAGCTATGCTTTCTACAGCGTGGACGTTTGGGTAAAGAGCGGGTTGCTGCTGGCCATTGCCGCAGTGACTTTTGTGGTGATAGGATTCCTCTCCTTCCGTTGGGGCCGTCTGTGGTGCAACACCATTTGCCCCGTCGGCACGGTGCTGGGATTCCTGTCCAAGTTTTCGATCCTCAAACCCCGCATCGACCAGAGCAAGTGCATTGGCTGCAAGAAATGCGAGAAGAACTGCAAGTCGATGTGCATCGATATTGACAGCCATCGTGTTGACTATTCGCGCTGTGTGTCCTGCATGGACTGCATTGACAACTGTCCGGTGAAGGCTATCCGTCTGACGGCCGGCAAGTCTCAGCCCGCCCAGGCTCCGGCCGAACAGAAGGTCGACTCCAGCCGCCGCAAGTTTGTGGTGACCACTGCTGCCGTAGGCGGCGGCATGTTGCTGCAGGCTCAGGAAACCAAGGTCGACGGTGGCCTAGCAGTGCTGGAGGACAAGCAGTTGCCCGAGCGCAAGATTGCCCTGAAGCCTTTCGGCGCGGTCAGCCTGAAGCATTTTGCCAACCACTGCACGGCCTGTCAGCTGTGTGTGTCGGCTTGTCCGCAGCATGTGTTGCGCCCGTCGCAGAACCTGACCACTCTGATGCAGCCCGAGATGCAGTTCGACCGTGGCTTCTGTAGCCCCGACTGCACCCGTTGCAGCGAGGTGTGCCCCGCGGGAGCCATCAAGAAGATTGACACCGCGCAGAAGAGCGCCATCAGTATCGGTCATGCCGTGACGGTGCCGCAGAACTGCCTGCTGGCCCAAGGCGAGACCTGCAACGCCTGCTCGCGCCATTGCCCCACGGCCGCCATTAGCCTGGTGACCGACAGCGCCACCGGACACAGCCGCGTGGCCGTCAACGAGAGCCGCTGCATCGGCTGCGGCGCTTGCGAACATTATTGTCCTGTGCGCCCCTTCTCGGCCATTTATGTCGAAGGCCGCGAGGTGCATACCGAAGTATGATTAATAAAAGTAATTGAACAATAAGTATATCTATTTTAAAGAAAATGAGTAAATTGATTGACACACTGAGTGTGGTGAAAACGGGCAAGTTCTGGAAAGAACTGGTTATTATGACGCTGGGCATGGCTGTGGCAGCGGCTGCGGTCTACTACTTCCTGGTGCCGAGCAAATTGATTATCGGCACTATCTCAGGTCTCTCTATCGTGCTGAACAGCCTTTTCGAACTGGCAGGTATCCACATCGGCCTTTCGGTCATCATCATGGTCATCAACGCCATCCTGCTGATTTTGGCCTGGGTGCTCATCGGTCACGAATTTGGAGCCAAGACGGTCTACACCGCCATGATATTGGGTCCCTTGACCGACGTTTGGGATGCCATCCTCCCTTGGCAGACTTTCGCTCACGACAACCCTATCACCGGTTCGCCTTCGGTCATGGGCGACCCCTGGCTTGACCTTTGCTGCTTTGTGCTGGTGCTGAGTGCCTCGCAAGCCCTGATGTTCAGCATCAACGCCTCCACTGGTGGGCTGGACATACTGGCCAAGATTGTCAACAAATATCTGCACTTCGATATTGGTACCTCGGTGAGCATCGCTGGTGCTGTTATCTGCTGCACCGCTTTTTTCATCAACGACTTCCGCATGGTGGTCATTGGCCTTATCGGCACCTGGATTAACGGCTTGGTGGTGGACTATTTCACCGCGTCGCTCAACAACCGAAAACGTGTGTGCGTCGTATCGAAGGAGTATGACCGACTGCGCAAGTACATCATTGAGGACCTGCGACGTGGCTGCACCCTCTACGAGGTGATTGGTGGCTATAGCAATGAGAAATCCATTGAGTTGGAGGCCCTTCTCACCAAGGACGAGTTCAGCAAACTGATGGCCTATATTAAGGATAATGACATCCAGGCCTTTATGACCGCTGGCAACGTGAGTGAGGTGTATGGCCTTTGGACCAAACACAGCAAACGGCAAAAACTGCAGAAGCAAATCGACCAGCTATAAGCGGTCAAAGGTGTGGAAACCAGACAATAAATAAAATTAGGAATTTAATTGATAAAGAATATGGCTAAAAAGAAAAGATTTGATAAGCGATACCTGCCAATGCTTTGGATAGGATTGGCCTTGTGGCTGTTGTCCATGCTGGTTTCTTTCATCTTGGAATTAACCGGCAATGCGCCCGACGGGCAGGAGAACTTGATGGACATGGGCAAGGTAATCTTCCAGAAGAGTCCCGTGTTCATACTGCTGCTGTTTTGCTTCTTCCAGCCCATCCTGGAGGAGATGAGTTTCCGCCTGTGGGGAGTGGGTAAGACATGGATGACGGTGGTCTGTCTGGTGCTGATGGCTGCTTTCTCCGTAAGCGAGATGGGCTTGTTGGGGCTGCTGTTTGTGGCCCTGTTCGTGGTGGTGTGGATTATGGTGAAGGACAAGGTGCGACAGAACTGGATAAACGCCATCATCACTTCGGCCTGTTTCGCACTCTGCCACACGTCGGGGTTTGGCTATTTCTCCATCGGCATGGTGCTGGGGCTGACAGATATCTTCGGCATGGCACTGGTGCTGTGCTGGCTGACCATCAACATCAGCTTTTGGCTCTCTTGCCTGCTGCATGTGCTCAATAACAGTGTCGCACTTCTGCTTCCGCTGATTTTCCTGTCGGACCCCGTGGCTGTGAATGGCGAGGGCATGGCCACCAATCTGGAACCCCTAAAACCTTTCGCCGACAACAGTGAGCTGATTGACAATGTCGTTGATGTCTTCGATTCCAACATGACGGAATTCTACATGGTTGGCGAGCCTGCGCAGATTGCCAGCCGTCTGGCCGAGTTGGCCGACACGGCTGGGGATGTCTACTATGACTGGGAGTCTAAAGGCGAAAGCATGGAGGAACGCGTGATCTTCACGGTGAAATATGACCACCCCCAACAACCCGACTTTGCAGCCCTGCTGAAGTCCTATCTGGAGAGCGCAAAGAAATATGCCGACGACCAAGGACTTACTTTCGACACCACCACAACCCACCTGAAGGAGGTTTGGCTGGTATACGACGACGGCCACGAGGAGGAACTATCACCCATGAACGACGATGCCGCAGGGGCCATAGACCGCGTGATAACCAATCGCTACAGTCTCCACTCCAACCGCATCATAGAGCAGTACTATCTACAGGCCGACTCGTCCTTAGGTGTCAAGTACTATTGCTTGGAACACAAGAGCCCGTTGGATGAGAAGATGGGCAGCCTGAATTCGGTGATGGACGGCATTTATGGCTACCGCATCGACCTTCGCGATGCCAAGGAGGTGAAGTTGATAACAATTAAATAACATCGAATACATTATTATCCAGATATGAATAGACGAGATTTTTTGAAGAGTTTGGGCGCAGGGGCTCTGGCCACCACGGCCATGGCCGCTGGGTGTGATTCTCCCAATCAAACACAGGCCGAGGGTTTCGCCTTGGGCGAAGTGCCTACCGACAAGATGACCTACCGCACCGGAACCCATGGCGAGAAGGTGTCGCTGCTGGGCTTTGGATTTATGCGACTGCCCACCGTAGACCCCGACGACCGCCAGAGCGACCTGGACCAGGAAGCTATCAATCAGCTTACCGACTATGCCATTGCGCACGGCCTCAATCTTTTCGACACGTCTCCGCGCTACTGTCAGGCCCGCTCGGAGACCTCACTGGGCATTGCCCTCAGCCGCCATAAACGTGAGGACTTCCTCATCAGCACCAAACTCTCCAACCAAAGCTACGATATCTGGACCCGCGAGGGGAGCATCAAGATGTTTGAGGAGTCGTTTGAGAAACTGCAGGTGGACTATATTGACTTCTATATGCTCCACTGCATCGGTCTGCCCGGTCGCGACAACGAGGGCAACGAGATTGACCCCATGAAGGCTTTCTACGGAAGATTTATCGACAACGGCATTCTGGACTTCCTCATTGAGCAACGTGCCAAAGGCCGCATCCACAATCTGGGCTTCTCCTATCATGGCGACGTGAAGGTGTTTGACGAGGCCCTCGCCATGCACGACAAGGTGCATTGGGACCATGTGCTTATCCAGCACAATTATATCAACTGGCAACATGCCGGAGCCTTGGCCGAAAAGAGGGGCACGGGCGATGCCAACTCCGAATACCTCTATGGCGAACTTGCCAAACGCGACATCCCTGTCTTTGTGATGGAGCCGCTGCTGGGCGGCCAGCTGGCCACCCTGCCCAAGTTTGCCGCCGACGAGCTGAAACAGCGCGAACCGGAGCAGAGCCTGGCCTCGTGGGCCTTCCGCTTTGCCGGACAGCAGCCCCGCATACTGACCGTGCTCAGCGGCATGACCTATATGGAGCACCTGCAGGACAACCTGCGCACCATGTCGCCACACAAACCGTTGACCGACGAAGAACTGGCCATGCTGAAGGATATAGCCGTCCGCTATGCCGGCATCTCGCTCATTCCCTGCACCAACTGCCAGTACTGCATGCCTTGCCCCTACGGACTGGACATACCTACCATCTTTGCCCACTATAACAAGATGGTCAACGAGGGCAACGTGATTACCGACGACCTGGCCGAGGATGCCCCCACAGAGGAACGCCGTGCCTATCGCAAGGCGCGCCGAGCCTTCCTCGTGGGCTACAACCGTGTGGTTGTGCCCGAGCGGCAGGCCGACCGTTGCATTGGATGTGGCAAGTGCCTGCCCGAGTGTCCGCAGCAGATTGACATCCCCGGCAAGATGCTGATGATTGAAGAAAAAAGCAAGTAATTAATAACTGATAGCCATGAAACTACTTTTTCTAGGTACGTGGGAGATAATCCTGATTGTTCTGGTGGTTCTGCTGCTGTTTGGTGGCAAGAAGATTCCAGAACTGATGAAAGGAGTGGGCAAAGGCGTGAAGAGCTTCAAGGATGGAATGAACGGCATTGAGGATGCCGCCAATACCTCCAACAACAATACCTCCAAGCCCACCGAATCCAAGCAGGACGGCTCGCAGCCAGAGGTTTGACCACTAACACTTGCCCAAGGTGGATTTCTGGGAACATCTTGACGAGTTGCGCTCCTGTCTGCTCAAAGCGTTGGCGGCGGTGGTGATATGCGCTGTGGCTGCCTTCTGCTGCAAGGAGTGGCTTTTCGCCATTGTGATGGCTCCCAGCAAAAGCACTTTCGTCACCTACCGCCTGTTCACCAGTTTGACAGGGGTGAGCAGCGACTTCCATATCGACCTCTTCAATCCCGAACTGGCACAACAGTTTCTGGTGCATATGCGGGTGGCCCTTTGGATGGGATTGCTGATAGTGTCGCCCTATGTGTTGTACCTCCTTTTTCATTTTGTCGCACCGGGTCTTTATGCCCATGAGCGCAAGTATGCCGTCCGCGCCGTGGGCAGTGGCTACGTGATGTTTCTGATGGGTGTGGCTCTCAACTATTTCATCATCTTTCCGCTCACATTCCGTTTCCTAGGCACCTATCAGGTCAGTTCCGACGTGCCCAACCAGATTGCCCTCACCTCCTATATCAGCATGTTGCTGATGCTCTGTCTGGTGATGGGCATTGTGTTTGAATTGCCCGTGCTGTGCTGGCTGTTGGCCAAGGTGGGGGTCCTCAAGGCCGAATTTATGACCCGTTATCGCAAGCACGCCATCGTTGTCATTGTCATCCTTGCAGCCGTGATTACGCCCACGGGCGATGCCATCACCATGAGTGTGGTGGCTCTGCCAATCTATCTGCTCTACGAGGTCAGCGTGCGGGTGGTAAAACGGACTTCTGCCAACCAGAAAACCGCATAGTGAAACTTTTTATAGTTGTTTTCCCTTGCTCATTGTAAATTATAAGAAATGAAAAAAATACTCCTTCTCATAACAATCTCACTTCTCTGTGGCACTGCCGCCTTTGCGCAGCAGGCAGCCCAGGGGTTGGCCAGGCGCTTGCTAGGCGACAAGGCTTCATATTTTGTTTTCGTGCAGAAAGCTGCTGCCGCCGACTACTTCATTTTGGAGCAGGTGAATGACAAGGTCTGCATCACGGCTAATAATGACAACTCTATGGCCATGGGCCTCAACTACTACCTCAAGAAGTATGCCCACACCCACGTCTCTTGGTATGCCAGCCAGCCGGTGGAACTCCCTGACTCCCTCCCCCGGGTGGCGAACAAAGTCTCGCACCAGTGCCAGATGTCAACCCGTTTCTTCCTCAACTACTGCACTTACGGCTACACCATGGTCTGGTGGCAGTGGGAGCAATGGGAACGCTTTATCGACTGGATGGCCCTCAACGGGGTGAACATGCCGCTGGCCCTCACCGGGCAAGAGGCCGTGTGGCAGGAGGTGTGGCGCGAGATGGGCATGACCGATAGCGAAATACGCTCCTATTTCAGTGGCCCGGCCCATTTGCCTTGGCACCGCATGGCCAATCTCGACAGCTTTGGTGGCCCCTTGCCCCAAAGCTGGATAGATGGGCAGAAAGAATTGCAAAAGAAAATTTTGGCTCGCGAGCGAGAGTTGAATATGGTGCCAGTCTTGCCTGCTTTCGCGGGTCATGTGCCGCGTCAGATTGCCGAGCGTAATCCACAGGCCGACATTCAACAGCTGAACGGGTGGTGCGGCTTTGCGCCCACCTATTTCATGAACTCTACCGACAGCCTTTTCGCCGTCATCCAGCGCAAATATCTGGAGAAACAGACTGCCCTCTACGGCACCAACCATATCTATGGCATCGACCCCTTCAACGAGATGGACCCGCCTAGCTGGGAGCCTGACTATCTGGCCGCTGTCTCTAGCAATATCTATGCCTCACTCCTGCAAGTAGACTCTGCCGCCCGCTGGCTGCAGATGTCCTGGGTCTTCTACTATAAGCAAAAACAGTGGACCCCTGAGCGGCTGAAGGCTTATCTCACCGCCGTGCCCCAGGGTCGGATGGTGCTGCTGGACTATTTCTGTGAGAAGACAGAGGTGTGGCGCCAGACCGAAGGCTTCTATGGTCAGCCTTTCATCTGGTGCTACTTGGGCAATTTCGGCGGCAACACCATGTTGGTGGGCGACCTTCACGCTCTTGACGACAAACTCAGCCACGCCTTCATCGACCAAGGCGGCAACATGGTGGGCGTGGGCTCTACGCTGGAAGGCTTCGACTGTAGCCCACAAATCTTCGAACTCCTTTTGGAACACCCTTGGCACCTTTCTATTGACATTGAAAGGGTAAGGGATTTCGTCCAGCGATGGGCAGACTTGCGCTACGGCAAGCCCAACCCTTATCAGCGTGAGGCATGGCAGCTGCTAGCCGACTCGGTCTATAAGGATTGGTCCTACTATGGCCTTGGCACGCAGATGGTTGCCCGCCCTTCCCTCTCGGGTCACGGCACTTACTACACTAAGCCCTACTATTCCTACGACAACGGCACCCTCCTCCGAGCCATCCGCCTGATGCTCAAGGCCCCCTCGGCACGCCAAAGCTACCGCTATGACGTGGCCATCCTGCTCTCTCAGTGGCTGGGCAACCAATTTATGGAGGTGCGCGATGCCTATACTGATGCCTATCTGGCTGGAAACTTGCAAGATATGAACCGCTATCGCACTATAGCCGAAAACCTTATCCTCGCGGCCAACGATATGTTGCTCGACCTAGAGCCCAGTTCGCTCTATTCGTGGATTGCCGCAGCCCGCCAGTGGGGTACCAATCTGGAAGAGCAGGACTATTTTGAAACTCAGGCCCGAGTCCTTCCCACCATCTGGGGCGGCCCTGTGCTCAACGACTATGGCAACCGCATGTGGGGCGGGTTGCTCCAACTTTATTACCTACGTCGTTGGAGGCTCTTTTTTGACCGGCTGGACCTTGCAGTGCAGAACCACACCCCCTTTGATGAAAAAGCATTCTACAGCGACTTGGCCGATTTCGAGAAGGCATGGGCTATGTACACTCATCTCAATGTCCAGTCACAGACCACCGCTTACGGCACCCTCCTGCAGCGGGCACAGAATGTCCTCCGCCAGATAGACCAAGGCTCATTCGAAGTCCCCGACCGTGCCACCCGTGTCCTCACCGAGTACATGCGGTCCTATCCTCAGGCCCACTTGCAAGACATCTATAAGTCTTGTTTCCAAGATGTTTACGGCCCCGGGCACCTCATTCAGGATTCGGCTTCCTATGCCCAATATATCCTAGACGAAATCAGCCTGATGGACCCAGCCAACAGGGCTTTCCCCGACTATGAATACACCGGCATTGAGGGCAACTTTGTGCGGGTCAATCTGCGTGTCGTTCAAGACGGTCGGGTCGACCTAGGCCAATTCGTCAGCCTTTCGATGCAGAGTGCCCAACTCCAGCACCCAATGCCGGCCTACGAATGGAAAGGCACCTGGGAGCGCATTGCCGTAAAGGCTTCCCACGTCACACCCCGCCCCAAGAATTACACGGCCGAGGCTGCCGCTCTCCACACCCATGTTAACAACGGCGGCAAGGCCGTCCACCACAGCATGCGCTTCAATCAGTGCTACGCCCCCCACTACCGCCTCATCCGTCGCGACCTTTTTGAGAAGGATCTGCTGCCTTTGCTCAGTACCCGCTAGTCGGATTGCATCAGGTCGGCAAGCGTACTCTGCAATAGAGCGTGTTTTTGCTGCCCATTATGAACATCGTGTTGAAAAATATTTTGTTAAATATTTTGCAAAAAGACAGATTGTTAGTATCTTTGCAAAGCATAAAATAGATGGTTACATTGCATAGTAATTAAAGATAACAATATAAAAAACAATAATATGGCTTTACACATTATCAATCATCCAATGGTCCAGCACAAACTGACCATTATGCGTAAGAAAGAAACTGGCACTCGCGAGTTCCGCGAATTGTTGAAAGAGATAGGTATGCTCATGGGTTATGAGGTCACTCGCGATTTTCCCTTGATGACAGTACAGATAGAGACTCCCATGCAGACCATGGTGGCTCACGAGATCGCAGGCAAGAAAGTGGTCGTGGTTCCCATCCTCCGTGCCGGTTTGGGCATGGTGGACGGCCTCCTCACCCTCATCCCCGCCGCCAAGGTCGGCCACATCGGCATGTACCGCGACGAGAAGACCCACGAGCCTGTTTTCTACTACTATAAAATGCCCGAGGGCAAAGACCGAATGGTCATCCTCACCGACCCCATGCTGGCCACCGGCGGCAGTGCCTGCGACGCCATCCGCCGACTGAAAGCCGACGGCTACTCCAACATCCGCATGATGTGCCTCGTGGCTGCCCCCGAGGGGGTTAAGCGCGTCCAGTCCGAGTTCCCCGAGGTGGACATCTACACCGCCTCCCTGGACGAAAAACTCAACCCCGACTGCTATATCCTTCCGGGACTGGGCGATGCTGGCGACCGCATCTTCGGCACTAAATAACGCACCTAATCAGGCCCATGGGCCTAATTAGTCTAAATGATAGCCCATAAACACCAATAATAACAATAATCATGGATACAATCACCACCAACCAAGCGGTTTACGATGCCCGTCAACTGGGCCGTGGCCGAATGCTAGTGCTGGGCTTTCAGCACATGTTTGCCATGTTTGGCGCCACCATACTGGTGCCTACCATCACTGGCCTTTCCATCTCCGCCACCCTCCTCTTTGCCGGGCTGGGCACACTGCTTTTCCACTGGTTCACCAAGATGAAGGTCCCCGCCTTCCTTGGCTCCAGTTTTGCCTTTCTGGGCGGCTATGCCACTGTGGTGGCCATGGGCGAGGGCATGGGCATGACCCAGGCCCAGGCGCTCCCCTATGCCTGTGTGGGCGTGGCCTGTGCCGGTCTGCTCTACTTTATCTTGGCTGCCTGCATAAAGGCCTTTGGCGTCCACCGTGTCATGAAACTTTTCCCCCCTGTGGTCACGGGTCCTATCATCATTGCCATCGGCCTAATCTTGGCTGGCAGTGCCATCAACAATATCCTCTCCAATTGGTGGGTGGCCCTCATTGCCATATTTGTCGTGGTCATCTGCAACATCTGGGGCAAGGGCATGATAAAGATTATCCCTATTCTGCTTGGCGTGCTGGTCTCCTATGTTGTGGCTGCCATCTTCGGCCAGTTGGAACCCGCTAAAGTGCAGGCCCTGCACGATGCCGCCTGGGTGGGTTTGCCCTTCCAGTGGAACGATACCGGCCTTTATGCTTTGGGCCAAGGCAACTGGAGCTTCCTCGTCACCGCCATCATTGCCATCATGCCCATCGCCATTGCCACCATGATTGAGCACATCGGCGACATCTTGGCCATCGGCTCCACCACCAGCCGCAACTATATTGAAGACCCCGGTCTCCATCGCACCCTCATGGGCGACGGCGCAGCCACCATTCTGGCTTCACTCTTTGGCGCCCCGGCCAACACCACCTACGGCGAAAACACCGGCGTGCTCAACCTCACCCGTGTCTTCGACCCCCGTGTCATCCGCATAGCAGCCGTCATAGCCGTCATCTTCAGCTTCTCACCCAAGTTTGCCGCCTTGGTCTATGCCATGCCCACCGCTACCATTGGAGGCGTGTCGCTCATTCTCTATGGCATGATATCTTCCGTCGGTATTCGCAGTCTGGTGGAGAACCATGTGGACCTTACCAACTCCCGCAACCTCATCATCACCGCCCTTACCATCACCTTAGCCGTCGGCATCAGCTATGGCTGCCCTAACGGGGCCATCCAGTTTGGCAAGGTGGGACTCTCGGGTTTGGCTGTGGCCGCCGTCATTGGCATTCTGGCCGCCGTCATCCTCCCGGTCGAAAAAGAAAAAACAGACAATCCTCATCAATAACACATGAAAAAAATCATCCTTCTTCTTTTCCTCCTTCCCCTGCTCACTTTTGCTCAGCGGGGCAAGGTCCGGGACTCTCAGCCCCAATCTGTCCAGCCCCAGGTCCGCAACATCATCTTTGTCGTGGGCGACGGCATGGGTGTCTCCCAGGTCTACACCTCCCTCGTGGCTCAAAAGGCCGACAACAGTGTCTTTCTCCGTTTCCCCTATACGGGTTTCTCCCGCACCTATTCCCATAATCGCTATACTACCGATTCTGGTGCCGGTGGCTCCGCCCTCATGACGGGCAACAAGATTGAAAACTACCATATTGCTCTCGGTCCCGACGGCACCCCCTATCCTTCCTTCCTCACTACTGCCAAGCGTTTCTTTGGCAAGGCTGCCGGATTTGTGGTCACTAGCAGTGTCCTCGATGCCACCCCTGCCTCCACCTACGCCCATGTCACCAACCGCAAACTCTTCGACTCCATCAGCCTTCAGATGGCTCAGTGCGACTTCGATGTTATGATAGGTGGCGACCTCAACCATTTCAAGCCCGAGTACCGCAAGGACGGCCTTGCACCCCTCGACACTCTCCGGGCCCGAGGCTATGCCATGGCCTACAATACCATGGACCTCATGGCACTCAGCAACTCTCGCATTTGCGGACTTCTCTATCCCGACAATCCTCCCAAGGCCATGGACCGCGGTCGTATGCTCACCCTTGGCACCCTCAAGGCCATCGAAATTCTCAACCGCTCCCGCAATGGCTTTACGCTCATGGTCGAAGGCTCGCAAATCGACTGGGCTTGTCACAACAACGACAGCACCTACCTGCTGGCTGAGTTGGCCGACTTTGAGGACATGCTTTCTGCCGTGCTCGACTTTGCCAAGCAGGACGGACACACCCTCGTGGTTGTCACCGCTGACCACGAGACCGGCGGCCTCTCCCTTCTGGGCGGCAGTATAGCCGGCGGTCAAAGCCAACTCTCGTGGGCCACTGGCGGTCATTCAGGCCTCATGGTTCCCGTCTTTGCCTTCGGCCCCGGAGCCGAGAACTTCACCGGCATCATGCAGAACAGCGATTTCTACTCCAAGTTCATCAACTTACTCTCCACCACCAAGTAACTCAGGCTCATGATTAAATTCTGTGTAAAACTGGTGCAACGTTGGCTGCCCGAACCTTTCATCTTTGCCATCATACTAACCCTGGTGGCTGCCTGTCTGGCCATGCCCATCTGCCAACAAACCCCTATAGAGGTTATCGAACACTGGGGTGGGGGCGTGTGGAACCTTCTGGCCTTTGCCATGCAGATGGCTCTCGTCCTTGTTTGTGGCTCCACTTTGGCAGCCGCTCCCGCGGTCAAGCGCGGCATCAGTGCCCTGGCCTCCATTCCCAAGACCCCGCCCGCAGCCATCGCCTTGGTGACGGCGGTCTCAGCCATTGCCTGCTGGCTCAACTGGGGTTTCGGCCTCATTGTGGGTGTCATCTTTGCCAAAGAGATTGCCCGCCGACTGCGTGGCATAGATTATCGTCTGCTTATTGCATCGGCATATAGTGGCTTCGTGGTCTGGCATGCGGGACTCTCGGGTTCCATCCCACTCACTATGGCCACTCCCGGCGAGGCCCTCACCATGGCCACCAATGGGGTGCTTACGAGTCCTGTACCCATCTCACACACCATCCTTGAACCTCACAACCTTGTCATCGTGGCCCTCGTCATTGTTGCCATCGTGGTCACCAACACCCTCATGCACCCCAAGAAAGACGTAGTCACGGTTGACCCCGCCCTGCTGGCCGAAGAAAACGTCGCCACCCCTAAGCCCGACAAGGCCAGCATCACTCCAGCCCAGCGCATGGAACATTCGCGCCTGCTCTCTTGGATTGTGGCGCTTATTGGCTTCTCCTATCTGGTCATCCATCTGGGTTTCCGAGGGGGCAGTTTCGACCTCGGCAGTGTCATCATGCTTTTCCTCTTCCTTGGCGTGCTGTTGCATGGCACCCCTTTGGCCTATGTGCGCGCCTTCACCCATGCGGCCACCGGAGCCTCCGGCATCATACTCCAGTTCCCCTTCTATGCGGGCATTATGGGCATTATCACCGGTGTGGGAGCCAGCGGCATCTGTTTTGGCACCGTTATCAGTAATGCCTGCATCTCCATTTCCACTCCTACCACCTACCCGCTGCTCACCTTCATTTGTGCTGCGGTGCTGAATATGTTTGTACCCTCTGGAGGCGGCCACTGGGCCATCCAGGCTCCCATTATGTTTGCCGCCGGAGCCGACCTCGGCGTAGACCCCGGCCTCACCGGCACAGCCATCGCTTGGGGCGATGCCTGGACCAACCTCATCCAGCCCTTCTGGGCCATCCCCGCCTTGGCCATCGCCAAACTGGATGCCAAAGACATCATGGGTTTCTGCCTTATAGACCTGCTTATCACAGGCATCATCATCTGCTCTGGCCTGGTGATATGGGCGCTGTAGGTTTGATAGAATAGATAGAAGCGATAGAAGCGATAGAGGGGATAGAATAGATAGAAACGATAGAGGGGATAGATATTATAGAATTTGTTTTCTATCAAATCTATCCCCTCTATCAAATCTATCCCCTCTATCCTCTCTATCAAATCTTCTTCTCTCAGTCCTTCATAGAGAGCGAGATTCTTCTTCTTCTTAAATCCACCTCTATCACTTTCACTTTCACGTGTTGGTGGAGGTGCACCACTTCGTTGGGGTCGGCCACACGGCGGTTGGCCAGCTGGCTGACATGGACTAGGCCGTCCTGATGTACGCCCACGTCCACAAAGGCACCAAAGGCGGTGATGTTGGTGACGATGCCGGGCAGCACCATGCCCACCTGAAGGTCCTCAATGCGGGTGACGTTCTTATCGAATTCGAAGACTTCAAAACGGGCGCGGGGGTCCAACCCGGGCTTGTCCAACTCCTTCATGATGTCTTGCAGGGTGGGCAGGCCACAGTCGGGGGTGACATATTTCTGAATGTCTATCTTTTTGCGGAGCTCTTTGTCGGCCATCAGTTGCTCCACAGTGGTACCGGCATCCTTGGCCATCTGCTCCACTAGGGCATAACGCTCTGGGTGCACGGCACTGCGGTCCAGGGGGTTGTCGCTCTCGCGCACGCGGAGGAATCCGGCGCACTGCTCGAAGGCTTTCTCGCCTAGGCGTTCCACCTTCTTCAACTCGCTGCGCGACTCAAATGGACCCTCCTGATTGCGGTAGGCCACAATCTTGTCAGCCAGGGCAGGGCCGATGCCGCTGACGTAGCTCAGCAACTCGCGGCTGGCGGTGTTGAGTTCCACGCCCACACTGTTCACGCAGCTCACCACCACATCCTGCAGGCTCTCCTGCAGCATCTTTTGGTTCACGTCGTGCTGATACTGTCCCACACCGATGCTTTTGGGGTCAATCTTCACCAGTTCGCTCAGCGGGTCCATCAAGCGGCGGCCGATGCTGACGGCTCCGCGCACGGTGACATCGTAGTCGGGAAATTCGCGCCGCGCCACATCGGAGGCACTGTAGACCGAGGCTCCGTTCTCGCTCACCATCACGGCAATCAGTTTGCCCTTGAAGTGGCAGCGTTTGACCACCTCTTCGGTCTCGCGGCCGGCGGTGCCGTTGCCGATGGCAATGGCTTCGATGTGGAAGGCCTCCACGAGGGCCTCCAGTTTGGCGATGGCGGCACGCTCTTCGCGCACGGAGGTGAAGGGATAGATGGTCTCGTTGTGCAGCAACTGTCCCTGGGCGTCGAGGCAGACGGTCTTGCAGCCGGTACGGAAGCCAGGGTCGATAGCCAGGATGCGTTTCTGTCCCAGCGGTGGGGCCAGCAACAGCTGGCGCAGGTTCTCGGCAAAGACACGTATGGCCTCCTTGTCGGCTTTCTCCTTCAGCAGATTGTAGTACTCCGTCTCGATGGATGGGGCGAGGAGACGTTTGTAGCCGTCGTGCACTGCCAAGCGCACCTGTTCGGACGACTCGTAGCGGCCGCTGACAAATTGCCGCTCCAAGGCCTCATAGGCGGGTTCGTCGTCGTCGGGCATGACATGCACGCGCAACACCCCCTCCTCCTCGCCACGGAATAGGGCAAGGATGCGGTGCGACGGGGCGCGCATGGCGTTCTCCTTCCAGTCGAACCACGACTCGAATTTGCCGCCCTCTTCCTCTTTGTTCTTCACCACCTTGGAACTGAGCATGGCACTGCGGCGGAAGAGATTGCGCACCTTGTTGCGCGCTTGGGCGTTCTCGCTCACCCGTTCGGCAATGATGTCGCGGGCACCGGCCAGCGCCTCGTCAATACTGTTGACCCCTTTGTCGGGGTTGACATATCGGGCAGCCATCTCTTCCAGATGGCAGGAATACTGTTTTTGAATCTCGTTGGCCAGGGGCTCCAGTCCGCGTTCCACTGCCATGGTGGCGCGGGTGCGTCGCTTGGGCTTGAAGGGCAGGTATAGGTCCTCCAATTCGGTAAGGGTGTTGGCAGCCAGGATTTGCTTCTCCAGTTCGGGGGTGAGCTTGCCCTGGTCACTAATGGAGGTCAGGATGGCCTCGCGCCGTTTGTCCAGTTCCTTCAGCCGCAGAAGGAGGTCGCGGATGGCAGTTATCTGCACCTCGTTGAGGCTGCCGGTGGCCTCTTTGCGGTAGCGGGCGATGAAGGGCACTGTGGCCCCCTGTTCGAGGAGTTCTATGGTCTTTTCAACCTGTCGGTTGCCGAGGTTGAGCTGCTGTGCTATGGTGGCTGCGTAGTTCATAGGGGTGTGTTAGTGTTCTTGAATAATGGAATAACGCCTTTGTGGGCGAATTATTGTATGGACAAAAAGAAAGAGCCCGCTCACGAGGAGCAGACTCTTCCCAAAAAAAAATTATATGAAAAAACAAATTTACTTTTTCACAATTTTCTGAGTGGCAACACCGTTGTTGGTGATGACGCGGACATAGTAAACACCGTTGGCAAGATTGCTCATGTTGATGGTGTTGACGTTCTTTTCGGTCATGATGGTGCGGCCGTTAACGTCGATGACGCTGACTTCCTGCACGCCCTCGGCCTGAATGTTCAGGACATTGGTGACGGGGTTAGGATAGAGCTCCACATTGGCGTCGGCAACATTGCTGATGCCAGCGTGCTGACCGGCAATAACCTGAAGGTCGTCAATCAGCATCCAGAAGACATCGGTGCAGTTGTAATGACGGAAAGCGATGTAGATGTTCTGACCGGCAAAAGCGGAGAGGTCAAAGCTCTTGAGGTAATAGCTGGCCTGGGCAGCGGTGCCAGAATAGATGGTGTGGGTGAAGTCAGCAGTGTTGGTGCCGGTGGTGGAAACGAGAACAGCGTAGAAGTCATCAGGATATTCTTGCTGATAGGTTCTCACATAATAGTTGAGGGTAGCACCTTCGGCAGGAATCTGCAGTTGGGGAGTGATCATCCAGTTGTCAGGAGATAAGGCTCCGACATAGTTAATATAGGATGCGGAAGCAGCAGCTGCAGAACCAGTGCGGACAGCATTAGTGCCAGCCCAGGTTTCGAAATCCCAGCCATAGCCGTCGCCGTCGGCATCGATAAAGGTCCAGCAGTCAAGGTTTTCACTAGCCTCAAAGCCGCAGGTGAAGGGCAGACTCTGCACAGAGCATTCGAGGATGCTGACAGTGGCGCTAGCGGTAGCGGTCTCGCCGTTGAGGGTAGCGGTGAGGGTAATGGTGTGGTTGCCGCCGTCGGCGAAGGAGACATTGGCAGAGTTGCCAGTGGCGGTGGCAGGGGTGCCGCCGTCAAAGGTCCAAGCAAAGCTGGCTGCGGCAGGACCGGCAGCGGTGAAAGTGAGGTTTTGGCCAGAACGACCATTAGCGGGACCGTCGATGGCAACTTGCATGGCGGGGGCAGTCTCGCTGGTGGTGGCCTTAATCATCCAAGTGTAGCTAAGGTCAGGTTGAAAGTTGAAGATTAAGTCCCAAACGCCGTTGAGGCAAACATAGCTGCCGTTGGGGTCGCCGCAGAATTCAACACCAGTGGCAGGGTATACGATGTCGTTGGATTCCATAACAATCCAGAGGTCTTGGGCGGTGTTGAGTTGGACTTGGTCGAAGATGGGCAGGGTGATGTAATCGTTGGCAGCGGTGACGGCATAGACATGCTGATAGAGGAGGCCGCTGGTGGCGGGAGTGCCGTTAGGAGCGGTCTGATAGACCTTGACGGTGACATGTCCGTCGTAGGTGCTGTAGTATTTCACGTTCTCCAGATAGTTGCGGTTGGCCATGAGGGAGGCGGGGAATCTCACGCCCCAGGTTATGCCGGAGCCGGTGCCGATGGCACTGACGTATGCGCTATTCTCGCTGTAGCTCATCTCGTTGCCCCAGTTCCATTCCCTTACGTTCACGTTGAGGGTGTCAGAGGTGGTGCCGGTGGTGTTGGTGACGGAAACAATGATGGTCTCGTTGCCAGTGGCACTCCAGGTGGTGGTGAAAGAGTTGTCGCTGCCGGTGGCGGGGGTGCCGTTGGAGGCGGTCCAGGTGATACTGCTGAGGGGATCGACGCTCACGATGTTGGCGGTGAAGGTGGCAGGGTTGTTGACAATTGCGGTGGTGAAGCCACTGATTTCAACAATAGGAGCCTGGTTGGGAGCAGGGCTGTTGGCCAACAGGTTGGAGATGGCACTGACGGCCTCGTTGGCATCATAAGGGCCAAAGCCCCAGTCGGTGCCGTACACGTCGCACCAGTAGCCAGAGGGGGAGATGTACACCACGGTGGGGAATCCGGTGATGGTGGTGTTGATGATGTCGTTGGCGGTAGCATCGTCCACGATGGGATAGTTGACGCCAGCGGTCCAGTCGCCCTGGGTGTTGTTGCCGTTACCGTAGATGCCGTCGGCACTGGTGGAGGCGTCAGCCTCAACCCAGAGGACGCTCACTTGGCTGCCCAGCTGATTCTTGATGGCTTCAAGGATGCCGTTGGTATGCATCACCCAGCACCAGGAGCACCAAGTGGCAGAGTAGTCGATGACCAGGGCTTTGCCAGCAGCCAGAGTGTCGGTAAGGTTGATGGTGTTGCCGTTGATGTCGGTGAGGGTGTGGGTGGTGCTGATGGGTGTCCAGTTGGGCAGGGTGTTCATGCCCTTGGAGGGAATAGCCTCACGGCACACGGGTTGGGTTGAGAACTGAGCGTAGGAAGCTGAGAACATCAGCAAACTCAGAGCAACTAATAAGATTTTTTTCATCCAGTTTTTTTGTCTAGTTATTAGCCATTAGACCCTTCGGCTTTGATTATTAATTAAATAGAATAAATTTTATTATTGTTTCTTTTTTTTCAAAATGCAAAGATACAATTTTTTTTTAAACAAAAAAACATTTAGCATTTTTTTTTGAGAAATATTTTTCAACAATGTCCACCATTCCAAAAATAAAGTGTATTTTTGCACAGAGAGAAATAGTCCCCTCTCACTGAGTTTTGCTATAATAAATAGTTTAATAACAATATAATGCTAATATGAAAAAACAATTATTGACTTTTGCACTTCTGCTTTTGGCACTCGTGTCCACTGCCCAAGAGGCCAAACAGACTTTCACCCGTAAGGTGCTCATCGAACAGTTTACCACAGGGCAATGCCAGTACTGCCCGGCGGGCAACGACCGCCTGGCCAGCGCTGTGAGCGGCTTGAACAACATCATCTGGATTAAGCATCATGCGGGCTTCGGCACCGATGCTCTCACCAACGACGCAGCGCAGGCCTACACCGTGTTCTTCGGCGGCAGCACCTATGCCCCCGCCCTGATGATAGACCGCACCCGTTTCGACACCTCCAATCCTGGGCCGGTAGGCAACGTAGGATTGTCTTCGGATATACGTGCACTCCTTAGCAAGGCTAGGGCAGTTGAAACTTACTGTAAGGTTTATCCGGTGGAGGTGACCTACAATGCCGACACCCGACACCTCTCTGGCGCGGTCCGTGGTCGTTTTGGCGACGAAGTCTACGACGAGAACACCCGTCTCAGCCTCTACGTGGTGGAGGACAGCTTCTACATGTACCAGTCCGATGCCTATAACGGCAGCGGCAACATCTATCACATGAGCGCGGTGCGCACTGCCATCACCGACATCTGGGGCGACCCCATCACCGTCGAGGGCAGCAGCCGCGAGTTTGCCTACACCATCGACTACACCCTGCCCGAGGAGTATGTCTACAAGAACTGCCGTCTGGTGGCCTTGGTTTCTAACTATGATGCCAACGACATCAACAACTGCGCCGTGTTCAACGCCTCTGAGAGCGATTACCTCAATAAGACGCTGGCCATTGGCGAAGTGGAGAGTGGCAGTAGTCTGCGCCTCTACCCCAATCCCGCCGAGACGCGCGTGTATGTGCAGGCCGATGAGGCTATCAGCCATGTGTGGGTGGTCAACGCACTGGGGCAGATGGTGATGCACCAAGAGGGCGGTAGCGCCACCCTTAGTCTCGACCTCGACGGCCTTGCCGCCGGGCTCTACATGGTCCGCATCCAGACCCCTGCTGGACTGGCCGTGCGCCAACTGGTGGTCCGTTAGTAGCCACGCAGCCGTCCACGCCACCCCGGCCGTGTGCCAACTTCTCTTCAAGCGGCTGTTTCTATGGTTTTTATGCCGTATTCTAAGACCGTAGGAATGCCATTGTGATTCCTTTTACAGCCATCCCTCTGCGGGGGGATGGTTTGCTTTCGCAACGTTGTTGCCCCAAATCTTCTTCGCTTCTTCATCGCTTCAACTCCGCTCTGGGAGCGAGCAGGAAGCGACGCAACCCAGTTCCGTCAGGGTGGGAGAGGAGCGGGTGGGGCAGGGTTGCCTTCTGGGATGCTTTACCAGTTTCCGAGTGCCTTTGGGCAGCTGGGTGCGGGTATGTGTGTGCTGCTTATAGTTGTTTGGTAACTAGGTCGGTATGGTTATCGACTGAGCGTTGGAAGATAAAAATTAAGTGTTAGAAACAATAATTATTTATACGTTGCGTTACTATAAGTTGCATGAAAAAGTATTTGCTCATAATGCTGTTCTTTCTGCTGGCAATTGGGCCGGTCCGCGCCAGCTATCTGCTGGTGCCTATGGACGAAGTGCAGAAAAATCACCTCAAGTCATACGGCGTGGCCTACTGGGCCCTGGAGCGCGATGTGGAGGTGACCTGGCTGCTCAACTACCGTGGCGGCAGCTTTATGATGAAGTATGCCGATGCCTTGGAGCGTGAGTGCCGCCTGCGTGGGGTGACCGCCGAGGTGATTGCCGACGGGCAGTCGTCCGCCATCCTCTCCGAAATAGCCGACCCAGGAGTGAACATGGATGCCGTCAAACTGCAAAAGGCCCCTAAGATTGCAGTCTACTCGCCCAAGAATAAACTGCCATGGGACGATGCCGTCACCCTGGTGCTCACCTATGCCGAGATTCCCTACGACGTGGTGTACGACGAGGAGGTGATGGCCGGGGTACTGCCCACCTATGACTGGCTGCACCTTCACCACGAGGACTTTACGGGTCAGTATGGCAAGTTTTGGGGCAACTATCGCAACCAGCAATGGTACATAGAGGATGTGCGTGCCCAGGAGGCTATGGCTAACAAACTTGGTTTCAGTAAGGTAAGTCTGCTCAAACTGGCCGTCTGCCACAAGATACGCGACTTTGTCATGGGAGGGGGCTTTCTCTTTGCCATGTGTTCGGCACCAGACAGTTACGACGTGGCATTGTCGGCAGAGGACGTGGACATCTGCGACGTGATGTTCGACGGCGACCCCATGCAGCCCGATGCCCAGGCCCATCTGGACTACAACAAGACTTTTGCTTTCAAGGACTTCCGCATCAGCACCAACCCCAATGAGTATGAGATTTCCACCATTGACGTGGATGACCGTACCCGCATGAAGCAGGTGAACGAGAAGAACGACTTTTTCACCCTCTTTGAGTTCTCGGCCAAGTGGGACTGGGTGCCCACCATGCTCACGCAGAACCACACCCGCATCATCCACGGCTTTATGGGCCAGACCACTGCCTTCCGTCGCGAGTGCGTGAAGAGTTCTGCGGTGATACTGGCAGAGAACAAGTCCTTGGGTGAGGTGCGCTATCTGCACGGAGAGTATGGAAAAGGCACCTGGACTTTTCTGGGCGGCCACGACCCCGAGGACTACCGCCATTTTGTGGGCGACCCGCCAACTGACCTTTCGCTCTACCCCAATTCGCCCGGCTACCGCTTGATATTGAACAATATCCTCTTTCCGGCTGCCAAAAAAGAGAAACACAAGACATGATGACTTTTATGAAAAGAATTGCCCTGCATATGCTCCTTTTGCTCCTGTCCGTCAGCGCGATGGCACAGAAGTGGACTTATTATAATCCCAAGAATTCCGACATCAACGGTGAGAATATCCTGGCTGTCACTGCCGACAACCGTGGCAACCTGTGGGTGGGCACCACCCAGGGACTCAACCGTTTCCGTGACGGGGTATGGACAGATTTTGCCGATTTCAACGAGAAGCTGAAGGACCAGTTTGTCAACTGTCTGGTGGCCGAGGGCAACACCCTCTGGATTGGCACTGACGACTACGGCGTGATTGAGTTCAACGGCAACAACTGGTACGAACATGCCGAGGAGACCCGCCGCTTGAATATGAAGTATATACGCGACATTGCAGTGGACTACAGCGGGTCGAAGTGGATTGGCGTTACGTTGAGCGGCCTAGTGCAGTACGACGGGGTGAACTGGAATAAGTATACCGCCTCCGATTCGGAGCTGCTGTCGGACTTCATCCTCTGTGTGGTGATTGACAACCGCGACCGTAAGTGGATTGGCACCAACGACGGCCTTTGTGTCTACGATGGCCGCCGCTGGCTCTCCTATACCACCAAGAACAGCCAAATTCCGCATAATATTTGCCTCTCCCTCGCCATCGACAAGGAAAACGTGAAGTGGATTGGCACCCTCAACGGGCTGGCCCGCTTCGACGGCGAGAACTGGACTATATATGATATTGACAACAGCCCTATTCCCGGCAACCAGGTCAATGACTTGGTGTTAGACCGTGAGGGACACCTGTGGATGGCCACCGACGGGGGCGTGGCGGTGTTCGACTGCAAGGATCGTTGGGATACTTTCCGCGCTGGCGACAAACTGCCCAAGTGCATGTTCCAGAACATCACCATTGACCGCAAGGGCGACATTTGGATTGGTACCGACGAGAAGGGTCTTTACTGCCTCTCGGGCTACCAAATGCCCGACCCCAAGGCCGAGGCTGACTCCGCCCTACTGGCTGAGAATCAGGCTGCCGGAGAAGATAATGTTGCTGCTGATGCCGCCAGCCAGGGCAAGAAAGGTAAGAAAGGAAATGCCCCGAGTGGTGATGCCGCCGAAGAACGCATCAAACTAACTCCCAATTTGGAGGAGGGCACATTGGTTATCTCCATGACCAGCCCCGAGGCCGAGGTCGTTTTTATCAATGCCAAGGGCGACAAGGTGCGCACAGTGCCCAAGTATCGTAACAATACCAAAATCAATATCAGCAAGATGAGGAAGGGCACCTATACCGTCCGTGTGAAAACTGGGTTAGGCACCCGTAATGTGAAATTTACTTTGAAATAATTATCAAAAAGAATATACCAAGATGAAGAAACTTTCTATTCTATTCCTCCTTCTGAGCATGGCTTTTGCAAGCTTTGCACAGATTGTGGACCCCGTCAAATGGACCTACTCGGTCAAAGACCTTAACGAGACCGAGTCGGAACTGGTTTTCACCGCCCAATTGGACAACGGCTGGCATCTCTATTCGCAGCACACCGACCCCAACGGTCCCTTGGCTATCTATTTTGAATTCAAGGATTCGCCCGACTATAAGCGCATCGGCGGCGTGAACGAGCCCAAGCCTCACGAGGAGATGGACGATGTGTTCAACTGCATCGTGCGCTCCTTTAGTGGCAAGGTGACTTTCCGCCAGAAGATTGTGCGCCTGTCGAAAAAGGACTTTAAGGTGACCGGCATTTTCGGCTACCAGTTGTGCAACGACGGGAGCTGCATCGCCCCTGAGGACCGCGACTTTTCCTTCTCGGTGAAGGGCGCTGCCGCTGTGGCTGACGAGACCGCCCTGGCCGCTGCCGAGCAGGAGGCTCAGGCAGCTGAGGATTCACTGGCTGCCCTGCAGGCTGCTGCCGAGCAGTCGGTTGACACGACTGCCGTGGCCGCTGCCGAAGAGCCGAAGGATGCCGAGAAGAAGGACCGTTCGCTGCTGGGCATTTTCCTCTGGGCATTGTTGGGCGGCATTGTGACGATGTTCACCCCCTGTGTCTTCCCCATGATTCCCATGACGGTGAATTTCTTTATGAACTCCACCGACGACAAGCGCAAATCGCGTCGTCAGGCTTGGTTCTTTGGTTTCTCCATCGTGTTCCTGTTTGCCGTGTTGGGTGCCATTTTGGCCCTCATTTTCGGCCCAGAGGCGCTCTATTTCATCGGTACGCACTGGCTGCCCAACATGCTCTTCTTCATTATTTTCTTGATCTTCTCGCTCAGTTTCTTCGGCCTCTTCGAAATCAAGATGCCTGAGAAGTGGATTAACAAGTCCGACGAGCAGGCCGACAAGGGCGGTTTCTTTGCCCCCTTCTTTATCGCGCTCACCACGGTGCTGGTCTCTTTCAGCTGCACCGGTCCCATCTTGGGAGCTGCACTGGTGGAACTGACCACCAGCAGCACCAACCGCATGGTGTCGCTGCTGACCATGCTGGGCTTCGGCATCGGCTTTGCCTTGCCGTTCACCCTGTTGGCCATGTTCCCCTCGGTGCTGAAGAATATGAAGTCCGGCGGCTGGCTTAATACTGTCAAAGTGGTCTTTGCCTTCTTGGAGTTGGCCTTCGGTCTGAAATTCCTCTCCATGGCTGACCTCTATTGCCATTGGGGCCTGCTGGACCGTGAGACCTATCTGGCTCTGTGGATTGTCATCTTTGGCCTGTTGGGTCTTTATCTGTTGGGCAAACTCAAGTTCAAAGGCGACGAGGAGCTGCAGCACATCGGCGTGGTGCGCCTCTTCTTGGCCATCATCGACTTGGCCTTTGTGGTCTATATGATTCCTGGTCTGTGGGGTGCCCCCCTCAAAGCCATCAGCGGTTTCCTGCCCCCGATGACTACTCAGGATTTCAACATTGAGCGCAGCATTGAGGAAAACGCCCCCACGGTGGTCTACGACGGCAGTGCCATGGGTGTGGAATCCCTCCCGGCCGACCGCAAGTATGCCGACAAGCTGCATTCCCCCGCCGGTTATCACGGCTTCTACGACTTGGAGGAGGCCAAGGCCTACGCCAAGAAGGTGGGCAAGCCAGTCTTTATCGATTTCACCGGTCACACCTGCGCCAACTGTCGCGAGATGGAACACTACGTTTGGTCCGACCAGGAGGTGAAGAATATCCTCACACAGAAATATGTCATGTGTGAACTCTATGTCGACGAGCGCACCATAGAATTGCCCGAGGAGGAATGGGTGACTGACGACCGCGGCAAGGTGCTGAAAACTTTGGGCCAACGCAATCTTTACTACGAGAAAAGCATGTACAACATGAACGCCCAGCCCTATTATGTCATCATCGATGCCGACGGCAACACTCTCACCAAGGAGAACTATAAGTATGACCGCGACGTTCAGAAGTTTATCAACTACCTGAACGAGGGCCTTAGTAACATGAAGTAAGTGTAATTGTTTTCATGATAATGGTGCAGGGGGGTCCATTTTGGGCCCCCTCTGCTTTTTAGGACCGAGCTTCTTGTTTTTTCGATAAAAAAACTTCCAATCGGATTTTTTTTGCTATCTTTGCAAAATCAATAATACGTTACACTGATGAATTATATTGACGTAATAAACCATTTTCCTGATTTCCCCAAGCCGGGAATTGACTTTATTGATGTGCTTCCTTTCTTGACTAATAAAGAAGCTTTCAGCCAGCTAGTTGCCGACATTGATGCTCATGTCCATTGCCCCAATATCATCACTGTGGAGGCGCGTGGATTTCTCTTTGCAGCGCCACTGCTGACTCAGTCGAAACAGGTGCAGACCCTCATCCCAATACGCAAAAAAGGCAAGCTCCCCTATACCGAAGGCGACCTTCGCGGGGTGGAAATCATGAAAGAATATGGTCCCGACCATGTCTATTATCGCCTCTCCGACCTGGCCCAAGGTGTGCCAGAAGGAGACACCATCTATCTGACTTTCTTCGATGACATTCTGGCCACTGGCGGCACCGCCTGCGGCATCGCCGAGCAACTCAACCGCGAGGTGGTCACGGTCAAAGGCAAAGAGTATAAAATCAAGGTGAAAGAGTTTCTTTTCTTAGTAGAGTTTCCCAATCTCTACGACCACGAGAAGATTAATGCTATAGCCCCTGTACACTCTTTCATGCAGATAGAGGGCGAATAAAGAATTGATAATTATTAATCTAATAAGTTGATAAAAATGAAAAAGTTACTTGTTGCCTTTGTGACATTGTGCACCTTGGCACTGTCTTCGTGCACAAAAGAGACAACCTATACCATTACCTATCACGACGACCTGACTTCGTATGCCAATCTGACTGTCTTCGAGTATACGATTGGTGATGAACTTATCGGCCGACAAGAGATAAAGAATGTGCAGAATGCAATCTACGAGTTCACCTCCACTCCGGGAACGGATTTTGTGGTGATTGGATGTGAGGGCATTGTCAATGGCGCAGTATTGGAATGGTACAGTGCCGACTACTTTATGCTTAACAGCGACGGCACCACTAATATCGATGTGGACTATCTGGACATGGCTACGCTTTCCTACAATCCTGTCAATAGCGACGACATTATTTCGCGCTACCTGAATAAATAGGCTGCTACACAATAATATCGCGGATCACGAAGAAGGCGCAGACCAATGCGTAGGCCAGTTTGAGACCCGTGCCGCAGAGGAATCCCACAAAGGCTCCCCAGGCAGCGCGCAGCGCGTCGTGGGTCTGTTTGCCGCTGAGCAGCTCGCCCACCAGTGCCCCCACAAAGGGCCAAAAAATCACCCCAATGATGCCTTGGGGGCCAAAGGGTAGTCCCACAATGGAGATGACCAGCCCGATGTTGCAGCCCCATACGCCGGCTTTGCTGCCGCCGTGTTTTTTGGTGCTGAGGGAGGGTACCACATAGTCCATGATGGTGATAATGACGGCCACGGCAGCCGTGACAATCAGAAAGGTGAGGGAATAATCGGCGGCGGTGGTGAACCCCAGCAGCAACAGCCCTGCCCAACTGAAAGGAGGACCGGCCAAGCCCGGCACTACCGAGCCCACTAAGCCTATCAAAATAAGTATTACAGCGGCGATAATCAGAATGGTATTCATATGTGTTACTTTTCTTGTCGTAACGTCGGATTTCTTGTTTTATTGTTTGCCGTGCAGTTTCTCTTCGAGATATATATGCTCAAAAGTCTCCCGCAGTTCTTTGGGCTGCTCCATCAGTTGCCAAAGCCGCTCCATCTGGGCCCGGTTGCGTGACTGGGGGATATAGAGCTTCAAGTAGCCGTCGCGCCCATACTTCTCGCCCAAGTGCTGAAGGGTGCGCTGCCAATGGCCCTCTTTGTCCAATTCGGGATAGTGGTCTAGGCCGTATTGCACCGTGCGGCGAATGATTTTGAGCGGCTCGATGTCGCGGTCGGCTTCGGCCACAATCTTGCCGTAGAGGCTGCGGGGCTCGCGACTGGACGAGGCTCGGTGGTCTTCCACGGCCTGTGCCATGGTTTCTATCTGCGCGGGCGAGAACCACTGTGGCAGCTGTGGGTCTTGGCGCACAATGCGGCCCGACACTATATGGTGCCGTTCGCGCCCCTCCACAATGCCGGTGTCGTGATAGGCTGCAATGGTGTAGACCATGTCGGGGTTGAGGTCAGGATAATGGTGCGCAAGTTCCATACTTTGAGCCATAACGGTGAGGATATGGTCCAGTTGGTGGGCAGCGTCGAAATGATTGTATCGGGGCAGGATTTCGCGTTCCACATAGGTTTTTAACTCTGTGTTGACCATGGGGTACATCATCTTCTGGAACGCCTCGCGTGGCGAACCATCGCGCATATATACCACCCCGCAGTGGCAGTAGCCAAAGCGTTGGATCAGGTGCAACATGATGGTGTTGTTGCGATGGGTGTCCACCCGAACTGATTCGCACTGCGCCTCACTGAAGGCAAATGCCTGTCGGGCAATGCCGTGCATCCCCGGAGCGCAGCACAGGCGGTGGATGGTGCCGTAAGGTGTGGTGTCGTCCAGCCAGTGCCCCCCTTCGATATAGGCGTATGTGGGCTCTGGGGTGCGCAGCAGCGCAAAGTAGCCTACCACTTGACCACAGGAAACAACGACATGACCTATTCCCTGACGAATATCGTCGGCAATCATCTCGTCGGTTGGATAGCCCACCCATTGGCTGTGGTTGCCGTTCTGCCGCATGATGGAACGGGAGTGCGCAACGAGCTCCATGATGTGCGGCACCTCGTCCAAAACAGCAGGGCGCACAGCCATTGGCTCTGCGCCCTGTTGAAGATTGAATTCTTTTTCAGGAGTCATGGAATCAAAACCTTAGAGCAGTTTTTCCAAAGCCTCGGTAATGGCGGCAAACTGAGCCGTAGGTTCAAATCGGCAGACTACGTTGCCCTCGCGGTCAATAAGGAATTTAGTGAAATTCCACTTGATGTCGGGGTTCTGGGCATAGAGGCTGTCCTGTGCCAGGAAGGCGGCATGAAGATAGGCACCGCGCGGGTCGGTGGTGTCAAATCCGCCAAAGGGGGCCTTGCTCTTCAGCCAGGTGTAGAGGGGGATGGCATTCTCGCCGTTGACGTCCACCTTGTTCATCTGGGGGAACGTGGTGCCATAGTTGCCGGTGCAGAAAGCATGAATCTCCTCGATGCTGCCGGGAGCCTGTTCGCCAAATTGGTTGCAGGGGAAATCAAGAATTTCCAGACCACGGTCGTGGTAGGTGGTGTAGAGTTGCTGCAACTCGGTGTACTGGGGGGTGAAGCCGCACTGGGTGGCGGTGTTCACAACCAAAAGCACTTTGCCTTGATAGTCGGAAAGGTTGACGGTGTCGCCCAAGTCGTTGACTACGCAGAACTGATAGATGTTGTCGGTGCAGGTCGTCTCGGAGGTTTCGGCGGGTTTCTGATTGCAGGCGGCCAAGGTAAGCACTGCGGCCACGCTTAAAACAAGAAGTCTTAAATGTTTCATTTCTTTTTTAAATTATTGATTCTAAAATTAATGCGTATTATCTGCGACTTGTTGTCGCAACTGCAAATATACAAAATAATCTTATCATTGTCAGTTTTGTAAACCAGATGTCTGTTTTTTCTACGCGTTAGTATAAATTATGACCGACGTTAGGCATATAGGCTCAATGTCGTGTCTCCACGAGTCACTGAGAGATGAGGACACTGTTGACCCCACTCTACGGTCATTGTGTGGGGTTATTGAGACATCAATCAGCATCAGTGGTTGCTCCCGGCTGTTGGAGGGTGAGTAAAAAGTGAGCGATTAGGACTGCCACCCGCCGTCCTTTTATGATGAACATGTGGTTTTCGCCTTTCACCACGTGCAGTTGGCTGTTGGTGTATCGCTCGTGATATTTCTCACTACACCATAGCGGCACAATGCCGTCATTGGCACCATGAATAAGGCAAACGGGCCCTTGATAATGCTCCGACGTGCCGTATATGTCCAACTGTTGAGTCTGCACCAGATAGTCTCTGCCCAACTTGTAGGTGTGGAAGCACTTGATGTATTCGGGTGGGTCGGCGGGGTCAAACTCTTGTCCAAAAAAACGTCCCCCTTGGGTGGCTTCTTTGATAATGGAGCCCGGTGCCAGCAGCACCAATCCGTCGGGAGCCTTACCCTCCTGTGCCAGCTTCCCGGCCAACATGCTGGCCACGGCTCCCCCTTGCGAGTGCCCCAGCAGCACTACGGAAGTTACGTAGGGCAATCTGGCCACTGAGTCCCATACAGCCCGAGCATCGGCCAATTCGCGGGCAATGGTCATCTCCACCATTTTGCCGTCGCTCTTTCCGTGGCCGTTAAAGTCGAAGCGTACCGACCCAATTCCGGCCTTGGCCAACCTTCGGGCTATGGTGGGCATTGGGGCAAAATCCTTGGAGGAGAATATGCCGTGCATCAGTATCACCATCATGCAGGTGTCGTGCTCCGGGTCAAAATCGTCGGGCAGTGTCAACTTGGCCGACAGGTGCCCCTGTGGCCCGACAAGAGTCATGGGGGTGGAGCAGGAGGTTAGCCCTGCGATGCCTGCAAACATCAGGACAAGTCCTAGAAGAGATATCCCTTTGGTCGGAGTGAGAGTATGGAGTGCCTTCATAAATCAGTTTTTCAAAGATAACAATAAAATTGCTAAATTATTGTGTTCAATATGATTTATGAAAAAAACAGCACCTCGGCAATGGGCTGGATTTGTTCACCAGCCTGCTGCCGAGGTGAGAGAATGGGGATGAGTGAGTTTAGAAATTCAGGGTAATGCCCATTTGGTGGAAACCGTCCATGCCGATGCCGCGCTTGTAGGTGGGCAGAAGGTCGACATAGAGGTCAACGCTGTAGCGGCCTAACAGAGGAATGTAGGGGCTGAATTTGAACAAGGCACGGACCTGAAAGGGGTTGAGCACGTCGACCTTCTCGCGGCCGATTTTCCAATGGTTGTTGTCGTCGAGGGTGCGGGTGATGAGCTTGTTTTCAGTGACGTACATGGGCATGAGACCGAAGCCAACCTTCAGGTTCTTAATCCATTTGCCGCTTTGGGGATTGGCATCGGGTAGGGGAGAGGCAGGCCGGCGACCGATGAGGGAGTAGTTGAGCATGAATTTGAGGCCGATGGAGGTGGACCGCATGTGCTGCACCACGGACTGTCCAGGGTAGAAAGCCTGTTGCAGGGTGCCGTTTTCGGCCTTGACAGAGCTCAGCAGGTCGGCCCACTGCACGTTTACATTCAGTGCGCGATGGAGGCTCCAGTGGTTGGCTAAAGGAATGTCTTTTAATTGTGCATTCATCTGAATGCCGTATGTTTGACCAATATTGTAGGGCGAGCCGTGGCGGGCACTATTGAATAAAGGAATATTGCCGAAGGAGACGCCGAAATTGATTGACAACTGGTTGTGGTTCTCGAAATAGTTGACGTATCCGTTCATCTTTTTCACTTCAATGTGACGGCTTTCGTCGCTCGTGAGGGGGCCGCCTTCTGCCGTGGCGTGGCGGCGGAAGAGGGCGTCCTGACTCTCAAGGTGGTTGTAGCTGATGTGGCTGTGGTCGAACATTCGTACCTCTAATTTCTTGGTCAGCAATGAGTCTAGCTCTAGCCGAGCGTAGGGAGAAAGGTTGACGAAAAGACCGTCGCCAGTTTTACTATTGTTGTTTTGCCGCCAGGTGCCACCCTTCACCAGGGCGTCCTGTTCGATGAATATCTCGCAGTCGGCAGCAAATTCGATGTGCTCGATGGTCAGCTGAGCCGAGTCGTTCACATAGATGGAGTGGAGTTTATCGGGATGGGCAAGACGGACCTCCACCACTATTGACTTTACGAGATTTGTGTTACGTTTGATTTTCAGCCAGTTGTTTTTGCGCTCGAAAACATGCAGGGTGTTTTGCTCTTGAATCAATTCGGTGCAGTAATAGATAAGGTTGACGTAGTTGCTGTCGTTGCCCGAAGGCAGGATGCGCACGTCGTAGCCGGGTTCGACGGTCAGGTAGGTGATGGGCTGCGTGAATTCCATCACATGTTCCAACTTTATCTGGGCTTGAGCTGTGCTGCCCAAGGTGGCCAAAAAGGTCAAGCCAGTGAGTAGGGTTCTTATTTTTTTCATGGTCTATAAGTTATTTACTATTAAAGGTTTGAATTTTGAATTCTGAGACATTTCTTCCTCCTCTTTTGGGCCCAATGCGAGATTGAAGGCGAAGGTCTCATCTTTGATGCGTAGTGATTCAGTGTTTTGACTTTCAGTGCCCAAGGTGGCTCTGATGGTCACCATTTGAGGCTGTTCGGCAGCAGATGGCGTGTTGTCTTGCTGGCTGTCAGCACTGTTGTCGGCCAGCAAATCCTCGACATGCGGCAGTTCAACAGTCATGTTATCAATAGTTTCCGTTTCAGTTGCCAACTTCTCCTGATGCTCTTCAAGCCTTTCGGGCTCGTGGCCGAGGTGCAACTTGGCCAGATGGACATTTTTAGTTGTCGAAACCGCTTGGGCAGGGGCGGGGAGAAGTGCTTTTGTGTTCTCTGTAACTATCATGGAATCAGTTGTTAGAATCGTTTCTTGCACACGCTCGACTTCTCGGCTATTGGCCACAAGTGGCTGCTCTTTGGGCCGAATGGTCAGTATGAGCAGCAGGCTGGCGGCAATGCCCGTCGTGACGGCCCACCAGAGGGGGCGGCGATTCCTCTTGGGTGACTTTTCGGCAGCGGCCAGCTCGTCAATTTTGGCCAGGAGCTTTTGCTGTCGGCGTTGGTTGCGGCCGTGTTCGGTCACAGCATTCAACAATTCTTGCAATTCGTTGTCTATCATATTGTCTTTCATTGTCTTTTCGGTTTTAGTCGTTATCTGTCGTTTCTCAGCATTTCCCGCAGCGTGGCATAGGCGCGCGAAAGGGTTGTGTATAGGTTTGCATGGCTGATGTTCAGTTCTTTGATAATTTCTTCGGTGCTTTTTTCCTCCTCATATTTCAGCAGTAGGACCCTTTGCTGCAGGGCGGGCAGATGCTTTATCTTGCTTAGTGCCAGTTGGTACCGTTCTTCTGTATTGTCGGGTTCAGCCTCAGCCACTGCCAGGGCCTCTTCGTTGATGGGTTCCATGGGCTGTTGTTTGCGCAGCAGGTCTATACTCCTTCTTTTGGCCAAGGTGATGCACAGGGCCTCCGGATTCTTCTCAGAGTCCAAACGGTCCCGCTGCTGCCAAAGCTGAATCATGGCCTCCTGCACCGCATCTTCGGCAAGGTCTGAGTCGTGCAAGACGGCCTCGGCCATTCTTTGCATGGCGGGCTGCAGTCGGACAATCATATTTTTGAATTCTTCTGGACTCATCTTTTTTCTGGTGCCTTTACATAGAGTATTCGTTTCTCAAACGAAAATCTTACACAAAAATTGTATTTTTTTATTGACCCTCACGCCTTGCCCGTTGCTTTCCTTTGCCCCACATCCCCAACAAAACGCTCCCCAAACCTCGCCACTTTTCGGCTGCTTATATAACGGCTGGATGCTGTCCCAATGGTTGGGGTGTGACGGTGGAATTGTTGGTTTTCACTAGGTTGTCGCTATTTTTGATGTGCAGGTTCTATTAGAGAGAAAGCGTTTTATTAAAGTTGTTTAAAAAAGGTTGTGCAAACAATATTCCATTTAAAGATTCGTTATAAAAAACGTTTTTTTGAAAGCCCCAACTAGTTTATAATAGATGAAAAATAAGACAATACAACTTCTCCGCAAGCCCTCTTTCGGGCTGCCCTTTTTGCTCCTCCTTTTGCCTCTCTCGCTTGTAGCACAGGAGGATACTGCCGGCTTGGGAAAGGTTCGCATTCTGCCCCAAGTGCGCGTCCGCAGCCACCACGAGCGCAGTTTCCAAAAAATTACCTCAGTGGAGCAGAATGAGGTGATCACGGCCGACGGGCTGAAAGGATTGGCCTGCTGCAACTTGGGCGAAAGTTTCGAGAACTCTGCCAGCGTGGATGTGGGTTACAGCGATGCTGTCTCGGGCAGCAAGCAGATTCAGCTGCTCGGCCTCACGGGCATCTATTCGCAGATGATGCTGGAGAACATTCCTTTCCTGCGGGGCACAGCTGCCCCTTATGGGCTGGGCTATGTGCCGGGCCAGTGGCTGGAGAGCATCTCGGTGAGCAAGGGGGCTGGCACCGTCAAGAACGGCTACGAGAGCATCACCGGCACCATCAATCTGGAGTATGAGAAACCCCATCGTGGCAACCGCCTGACCTTGAATCTCTATGGCAACAGCGACGGCAAAGGCGAACTGACCGCCAAAACCAATTTCCAACTCACGGACAAACTGTCCACGGGTCTCTATTTGTTTGGTACCCATAATTTCCTGCGTGCCGACCACCTGCCCCACGACAGCCATGGTGGCCGTGACGGCTATATGGATTTCCCTTTGCAGACCCAGCTCAATCTGGTCAACCGCTGGTATTATGAGGGCGACAACGGCTTCCGCTCCATTTCGCTCATCAACTACATCCATGAGGACCGTCTGGGCGGCAACATGGATTTCACCAAACAGATGCGCGGCAACGACACCGTATATGGCTTTGGGGGCAACACTGACCGCCTGCATTTCTTCACCAAGAACGGCCTGCCGCTCAGCGATAAGGTGAGCCTGGGCACTCAACTATCAGCCTCCCACACTAATCAGGAGTCTTTTTACGGCCTCAACGAGTATGCATCGCGCGAGACTGACCTCTACGCCAATGTCTTGATAGATGCCGAGCTGGGGGCTTTCTCCAATGTTACAGGCGGCGCCTCCATGCGTTATTCCGACATTGAGGAAGATTTATATTCTCTGCCCTATCTGGGAGCGCAAGCTTTCTGCAACGACACCCTAGCCTGGGGAACTCTCACCGAGGTGGTTCCTGGGGTCTTTGGTGAGTACACTCTCAAGTTGGGTACTCTCTTCACCACCACTGTGGGAATGCGCTACGACTACAACAGCGCCTTCCACCGTCACCTCCTCACCCCTCGTCTCCATCTGCGCTGGGAGCCTATCGAAACTTTCATCATCCGTGCCTCTGCCGGACGGGGTTTTCGTGCGGCCAATATCGTGGCCGACAACATCGGCATCCTGGCCTCCAGCCGCACCATTCAGGTAGTGGGCGACATAGATATAGAGGAGTCGTGGAATGGCGGCATCAATTTCAACAAGACCTTCGCCCTTGGCGACGACCGCAAACTGCGCATCACCGCCGACTACTACCACACCGAGTTTGTCAGCCAGCTGGTGGCCGACTACGACCAGGACCCCAATCAGGTTTGGTTCTATAACTTGGAGGGGCGTAGCTTCTCCGATGTGGTCCAACTGGATGTTAATTTGGAACCTGTGCGCAACTTCGAAATCACCTTGGCCGGCAAGATCAACAACGTCAAGACCACCTATCACGGTCAGCTGATGGACAAGCCTTTTACTTCCAAGTGGCGCGCACTGTTGGTGCTTACCTACCATACTGCCTTTGAGCGGTGGCGTTTCGACCTCACCACCCAGCTCAACGGCCCCCAGCGGCTGCCGCTCAACGTTAGCCAGCACAACGGCTATTCTGCCCCCTATGTATATATGCTCGGTCAGGTCACCCGCAAGTTCAAACACACCGAAGTGTACATCGGCGTTGAGAACATCACCAACTACACCCAGCACCACCCCATTGCCGGCTACGACCAGCCCTTCACCCCCCATTTCGACGCCTCCGTGGTCTACGCCCCCCTCATGGGACGCCTCTTCTACCTCGGTCTCCGCTACAACATGAGGTAAAATAGCTTTCACGACAATATTTTGCCATGCATTCCGTTACAATGAGAAATAATCTTTATTTGAAATGAAAAAAATAGCGTTTCTAATCCTACTGTTGACTGCTGTCTGTGGCAGCATGAGTGCCCAGAACAAGCAGAAAGAACTCCCGCCCGATGCCAAGACGACCCAGATTGCCATCCCGGGCTACTGCTGCAAAGGCTTGAATGCCACCATTGAGAACACCCTCGCTTACGAGCGCGGTGTCATCAGCTGGACCCTCGACCCCGAACACAAGATTGTCTCCGTCCTCTATCGAAGCAAGAAAACTACTCCCGACAAGATAGAGAAGGCCCTCTCCGAAAATGGTGTGCGCACCGAGCACTATGCTGCCAACCCCCGCGCCATAAAGGACCTGCCTAAATGTTGCCAGCCAGCCGCTCGCGGTGAGGGTGCCTCTTGTTCCCATTAATAAGCAGAGAAACTTATGAAGGGCAATGAATTGAAACCCCATATCGGCATTTTCGGCCGCCGCAACTACGGCAAGAGCTCATTGGTCAACTATCTCACAGGCCAGCAGATAGCCATCGTCTCCGACCATGCCGGCACCACCACCGACCCAGTCAAGAAGACCATGGAAATTGGCGGCGTGGGTCCTGTGGTGTGGATTGACACTGCCGGCATCGATGACGAAGGAGCCGTTGGCCGCATGCGCATTGAGAAAAGCCTGGAAATGCTCCAGCAGGCCGACTTGGCGTTGATTCTCTTCACCGACAACCGCTTTGAGGCCGAGGAGGTCATGCTGGTCGAAACCTGCCGCAAACGGGGAATCCCCTTCCTACTAATTTACTCTCAAGCCGATAGGTTTTCGCCAGATGCTCAGCTCATTTCACAGCTGGAGGCTGACTATGAGACCGAGGTTTTCGTTCTCTCGGTGAAAGACCCCTCTTTGCGCGACCCGCTCACCAGCCGCATTCGCGAGGCCCTGCCCGAGACTGCCTATGTCCACCGTTCCCTTTTGGGCGACGTGATAGGCGAGGGGGACACCGTCGTGCTGGTCACCCCCATCGACTCTTCGGCCCCCGAGGGGCGCTTGATATTGCCCCAAGTGCAAGTGTTGCGCGATATTCTGGACCAACATGCCCGCGCCGTTGTCTGTCGTGAAACCGAGCTGGAGCAAACTTTAGGCCAGCTACGCCAGCCCCCGCGGCTGGTGGTGACCGACAGCCAGGTCTACGCCATGGTTTCCCAGCTGGTGCCCGACGAGGTGTACCTCACTAGTTTCAGCGTCGTGCTCGCCCGCGCCAAAGGCCTCTTTGCCGATTATGTCAAGGGCACGCCTACCATCGACCGCCTGCAAGATGGCGACCGCGTGCTGATGCTTGAAAGCTGCACCCACAACGTCACCTGCGAGGATATCGGCCGCGTCAAGTTGCCCAAATTACTGGCCAAACACACCGGCAAGTCGCTTCAATGCGAGGCCGTGGCTGGCCTCTCTGCTTTGCCCCGCCCCATCCGTGACTATGCCTTGGTCATCCAGTGCGGTGGCTGTGTGCTGACAGCCAAACAACTCGCCTCCCGTTTGGCTCCCGCCATCGAGGCAGGCATTCCTGTCAGCAACTACGGCCTTGCCATTGCCTACATGAACGGCATCTTCGACCGCTCCATGCGGATATTTACAGAAAGATAACCACCTCCCAATAAGAAAAAACATGATAGACCCTAATCCAACCCCCAACCTCTCCATCATCGTGGCTTGTGCCCAAAACATGGCCATCGGTAAGGACAACGACCTCCTGTGGCACCTCAGCGACGACCTCAAGCGGTTCAAAAGCCTCACCAGCGGCCACACCGTCGTCATGGGCCGCCGCACCTTTGACTCGCTCCCCAAGAAACCGCTGCCCAAACGCCGCAATATCGTCCTCACCCACGACCCAGACTTCCATTTCGAAGTCCCCGCCACAGCCACCGGCACCCTCGAGGTAGCCCACAGCATTCCGCAGGTGCTCAAGATGATAGAGGACGAGGAGGAGACCTTCATCATAGGCGGTGCCGCCATCTATCGTGCCTTCCTTCCCATGGTCAGCAACCTCTATCTCACCTGGGTCTATCAGGATTTCGATGCCGATGTCTATTTTCCCCCCATCGACCTCTCCCTTTTCCATCAAGTGCATATCTCCGACCGTCAAACCGACCCCGAGACCGGCCTCCAATACGCCTACGCCGAATACACCCGCAGCCCTGCTTCTCCCCGCAATTCAGTGCTATAGAGTGTCTTGCAGTTGTAGGTGTAATCAGTTGCAAAAGAGAGAACTATGTGAATGTATCAATATAACCTTTGTAGAAACATACAACACTGGCGATTCGGCTAATACAGGCTCTCCGTCATAGCCAGCAACAAAAATAATCAATAAGCAGAGCCTATATA
>R25__coassemble_106_pt1 | contig 52907 bp, 44 predicted proteins | sample R25__metabat2_high_PE_017 | metagenome-assembled genome bin R25 | reverse complement strand
AAACTGCGTCCCGACGGGACGCGACAATGGAAACAAATAAATAGAACACACCTAGGGCGAAAAAGAATCATCGTTTCACCCTATTTTTTCATCATCACTTAAATAATATTCCACTATTTAAAAAAAAGTTGTATCTTTGCTTGTTTATTGACGAAATATACAAAATAATTAATATAATGGAAGACAATAAATTATTCACCGAATTTCCTCCTGTTTCCACCGAAAAATGGGAAGAAGTCATCAACAAGGACCTCAAAGGAGCCGACTACGAAAAGAAACTGGTGTGGAAGACCATCGAAGGTTTCAAAGTAAAACCCTACTATCGTGCCGAAGACCTTGAGAGCCTGGAATACCTCAACAGTAATCCTAATCAGGCACCCTATACCCGCGGCAAACACGCCGACAACAACGTGTGGGACATTCGCGAAGACATTCTGCCGGACACCCTGGAGAACATGAACGCCACCGCACTTGATGCCCTCAACCGCGGCGCCAACGCTCTCGGCCTGCGTGCCTGCAAGGTGGACTCGCAGGAGAAGATGAACACCCTCCTGAAGAACATCGTGCCCGAGGCCTGCAAGATCAACTTCGTCTGCAGCAAAGACATGCTCCAGACCCTCAAATACTTTGTGGAATTCATCAAAGCCAACGGCGGCAACCCCGCCAACGTCGAAGGCAGCTGCAACTACGACCCCTACGAGCACGCCCTGCTGCACGGTGAGTTCAAAGGCGGCGAAGAGAACAGCTTCAAGGAGGCCAAAGAGCTTGTTGAGTTTGCCAAGGCCAACCTGCCCAAGTTCCGCGTGCTGACCATCAACGGCAAGCACATCCACAACGCCGGCTCCAACATTGTGCAGGAGCTGGGATTCACCCTGGCCGCCGCCAACGACCTGCTGGCCCACCTGACCGACATGGGCATGGCCGTCGAAGACATCACCCCCCGCATGGTGTTCAACTTCGGCATCGGCAGCACCTATTTCATGGAGATTGCCAAGATTCGTGCCGCCCGCCTGCTTTGGAGCAAGATTGTGGAGCAATACAAACCCGGCTGCGACTGCTACTGCCATATTTATATCAATGCCACCACCTCCACCTGGAACACCACCGTTTACGACCCATACGTGAACATGTTGCGTTCCACCACCGAGACCATGTCGGCCTGCATTGCCGGTGCCGACAGCATCACCACCAACCCCTTCGACATCGCCTTCGAGAACCCCGACAGTTTTGGCTACCGCATCGGCCGCAACCAGCAGATTCTGCTGAAGGAAGAGAGCTACATGGACAAGATTGTCGACCCCGCCGCCGGCAGCTACTACATTGAAAACCTTACCGACAGCATAGCCCAGTATGCCTGGCAGCTGTTCCTCACCGTGGAGGAGAAGGGCGGTTTTGCCAAGGCCATCCGCGAAGGCTACGTGCAGGACGAAGTGACCCGCATCGCACAGCAGCGCGACATGGAGATAGCCACCCGCAAGACCACCATCCTCGGCACCAACCAGTACCCCAACCTCAACGACAAGGGGCTGGAGCGCGTGAAGAAAGAGAGTGCCTACTGCTGTGGCGGCGACTGCGCCAAAGGCACCGAAATCAAGACCCTCCGCCTCTATCGTGGCGCCGAGGCCTTCGAGAACCTCCGTCTGGCCACCGAGAAGAGCGGATGCCGTCCCAAGGTGTTCCTGCTGACCTACGGCAACCTGGCCATGCGCAAGGCCCGCAGCGGTTTTGCCACCAACTTCTTTGGTGTGGCCGGTTATGAAATCATCGACAACGTGGGATTTGAGACTGCCGAAGACGGCGTAAAGGCCGCCTTGGAGGCCAAGGCCGACATCGTGGTGCTCTGCTCCTCGGACGACGAGTATGCCGAAATCACCGAAGCCGCCTGCAAGGGCCTCAAAGGCAAGGTCAAGAGCATCGTGGTGGCTGGCAACCCCAAAGAGATGATCGAGACCTACAAGGGCTACGGCGTGGACGAATTCATCCATGTGAAGACCAACGTCCTCGAATGTCTTACGAAATATCAGCAACTATTTGGCATCGAAAAGTAAGTGAGATCTTTCCCAAAGCTTGATCAGTATATACTTCTCAAGTACCTGAAGACCTTCTTACTGGCGATGGCACTGATTATCGTCATTGTCATTACTTTCGATATATCAGAAAAGCTAGACGATTTCCTGGGCGGGCATGCCCCGCTACAGGAAATCGTTTTTGATTACTACCTCAACTTCATTCCGGGCTTTGTCAACCTCTACAGCCCGCTCTTCATCTTCATCAGCGTTATTTTCTTCACCTCCAAGATGGCCGGCAACACCGAGGTGATAGCCATCCTCGGCAGCGGCATCAGCTACCGGCGTATGCTGCGCCCCTACATGATTGGGGCCGCCCTGGTGGCACTTATCGTGCTGGCCTTCGGCAACTTCCTTATCCCTGTCAACAATCGCACCTTGGACGAGTTTGACAGCAAGTACATCCACGTCCATCAGCCCAAATATTTCCGCAACCTGCACTTCCAACTGAAGCCCGGGGTGCAGGTCTATGCCGAAAACTACGATGCCAACACCCTGCGTGTAAACAACTTCCATCGAGACGTATACGACGAGCACTACCGCTTGGTGGACCGTATTTCCTGCTCCAAAATCACCTATGACACCCTCAGCGGCAAATGGGAATGTGAGGACTTTGTCCACCGCACCATCAACGGTCGCAAAGAGCACCTGGCACGCTCCGCCCACTCCCTGCGCCAGCTAGATGTGCTGCCCAAGGACTTCAACTCCTCCTCGGTCAACATCACCACCATGAACTCCATCGACCTATACAAATATATAGTTCGCGAAAAGATGCGCGGTTCCACTGCCGTCATTGCCGCCAAAATCGAGCTCTATCAGCGCCTGCTCACCCCCCTCTCCATATTCATCATGACCCTCATCGGTGTCGGTGTCTCCAGCCGCAAGACCCGTGGCGGCATCGGCATCCATCTGGCCATCGGCATCTCGCTGGCTTTCGGCTACATCGTCTTTATGAAAGTCACCACCGTCTTTGCCGTCTTCGGCACCCTCAACCCCTTCCTCTCGGTGCTGCTGCCCCAACTCGTCTTTGCCATCGTAGCCGCCTATGTAGTCAACACCGCACCCAAGTAATTTCGAAAATAATAAACCCCACATAATGTCCATACAAGAAATATCCGACAACATAATTGAAGAATTTGCCTGCTACGATGAGTGGCTCGACAAATATGCCTACATCATCGAACTGGGCAAAGACTGCCCCATGATTGACGAAAAAGATAAAACCGAAAGCAACCTCATCAAGGGCTGCCAGAGCCGCGTGTGGCTCAGCTGCGAGCACCGCGACGGCAAGCTTTGGTTCAAGGCCGACAGCGACGCCGTCATCACCAAAGGCATCATCAGCCTGCTCATCCGCGTCCTCAATGGCCAAAGCCCACAAGACATCCTCGATGCCGACCTGCACTTCATCGACGCCATCGGGCTGAAGGAGCACCTCTCCCCCACCCGTTCCAACGGCCTTACCTCCATGGTCAAACAAATGAAGATGTACGCCCTTGCGTACACCATATCCAAATAAACATAAAACGTAATAATGGAACCCACAAAAGAAACCCTCCAGTCGGCCATCGTCAACTGCCTCAAGAACATCTACGACCCCGAAATCCCGGTCAACATCTATGACCTTGGGCTCATCTACAACATCGACATCGACGACCAGTTCAATGTGAAGATACTCATGACCATGACCGCCCCCGACTGTCCCGAAGCCGAATACATGTTTCAGGAAGTCAAGCAAATGGTAGGCTATATCCAGGGCATCAAGTCGGTAGACGTGGAGCTCACCTTCAACCCGCCATGGGACTTCAACACCCTCAGCGACGAAGTAAAGATAGAACTCGGCCTGCTCTAATCCACAGCCAACTGCCACCCCCTTGAACCTCCAAGCACTTCTCTCGCGCAAGCACCGCTGCTTTGTACGGCAAACGGCACCCACCCGCAGCACCTCGCTCTCGGGCATGGCGTGGCGTCGTTTTGCCCAAAACAAGCTCTCCGTGGCCAGTCTGGCAGTCATCGGGCTCTTTGTCATTGTGGCCCTGTTGGGCTACCTCATCACCCCCGACAGCACCCCCTATTGCAACCAGCAGTACCTTGAACTGGCCACTCTCAAACCCATGAGCCGTGTGCAATTCACCTATGTCGACGACCAGCTTCCCCAACCCACAACCGGCTGGCTGCACAAGATGCTGCACGGCCAACCCCTCCCTTACACCGCCATACCCACCTACCGCACCACCGCCGTGGGCGACAGTGTGGACATCGAGAGCTACACCGGCGGCACCCCCAATGAAGGCGAAGTGCGCCGTGTGGCCCGCACACAAATAGTGGACAGCAAAGTCCGCACCTTCATCCTTGGCACCGACAGCTATGGCCGCGATGTGCTCAGCATGATCATGATAGGCAGCCGAGTGAGCCTCTCCGTGGGGTTCATAGCCGTCCTCATAGCCCTAGTCATAGGCATCACCCTGGGATCCCTGGCCGCCTACTATGGCGGGTGGGTGGACAACCTCATCACCTGGCTTATCAACGTCGTGTGGTCCATCCCCACCGTGCTGCTGGTCATAGCCATCACCTTTGCCCTGGGCAAAGGCTTCTGGCAGGTGTTCATAGCCGTGGGCCTGACCATGTGGGTGGACATAGCCCGTGTGGTGCGCGGGCAAGTCTACAGCATCAAAGAGAAAGAATACGTCGAGGCGGCCCGCGCCCTAGGCTTCAGCACCTTCCGCACCATCTTCCGGCACATCCTGCCCAACATCACCGGGGCCGTCATAGTGGTCACCGCCTCCAACTTTGCCAGTGCCATCTTGCTGGAGGCGGGTCTCAGCTTCCTCGGCATCGGGGTGCAGCCCCCCATGCCCTCGTGGGGCACCATGGTCAAGGAGAACTACAGCTACATCCTGCTGGACAGTGCCTACCTGGCTCTGCTGCCCGGCCTGGCCATCATGCTGCTCGTCCTGGCCTTCATGCTCTTGGGCAATGGCCTGCGGGATGCCCTAGATATCAAGAAAAGCTAAGCCCCCCCCCCGCCAAGCAACTCCAATCCACAAGTAATCAGTGAAAAAAGAACGCAGTGGTGAATCCCCCTAAAATCGTAAAAAAAACTAAAAAAGACACTAGAAATAAAAAAAGTCGTATCTTTGCAAAATAAATAAACAAAAGAAACATAGTTAACAAGTTATATAAACATTTAAAAATCAACACAAAATGAAAAACATTTTCAAATTTTTCAGCATTGCACTTGCAGCAAGTGTCATGATGTTCACCGCCTGCCAGGACCCCGTTGACAATCCTGACAATCCTGACAACCCTAACAACCCCACCACCTACACCGTGACCGTCAACTGCAACGACGCCACCCTGGGCACCGTCAGCGTATCTCCCAACAAGACCGAGTACGAAGCAGGCGACGTTGTGACCATCACCGCCACCCCCGCCAGCAACGCCAACTTCCTCTACTGGAACGGCACCATCACCGACAACCCCTACACCTTCACCGTTAGCGAGAACGTGACCTACACCGCCACCTTCGAGGCCAAACCCCAGGCCAGCTATGCTGTTACCTTCGACGGCACCGCTCTTGACGTTTCCGGATTCTCCCTTCCTCAGTATCAAGATCAGAACGGTACCCACGTTTTCTACTTCCAGTGCGCCAAGCAAGCTGTACCTGCTGAAGAACCGGGCTACTATACCTTTACCTTCCCCTATTTCATCAACGTTCTCTATGGCACCAGCACCACCGACATGGCCATCTACGCCGCCGAACTCTACAAAGACACTTACTACACCGCTGGTAAGAACAATTATGGCGACTGGCAGCTCTACAGAAACGGCAACCACAGTGTCAACTGCACCGCTCTTGACCTGACCACCTTCACTATGACCGTCACCATGAGCGCCGAGATGTACTCCCTCACCGATGTGGTTGACAACGGCGCCTCCACCGATGGCTCCGACGCTACCCACAAAATGATTGCCATGACCCTCACCAACATGACCTTCCCACCCATTAGTAAAGGTGGTTTTAAGAAATTAATCGTTGTTAAATAAATTTCTCACCAGTATAACAACCTAATACAATGAAAAGAAATTTTCGTTTCGCAGCCGTTGCCCTGACCGCCATGGCCCTCATGGCTGCCTGCAACAACAATGCTCCCGAAGAGGTGGCTCTCGACACCCTTCCCGCTGTGGACACCACCGTGGTTGAGGAAGTCATCGACACCGTCATCGAGGAAGCCCCCGTTGAGGAAGCCCAGCCCGTCAAGGCCGTCAAGGCCGTGAAAAAGGCTGTCAAGAAAGAGGCCAAAAAGGCTGAAAACAACGTCATAACTGTTAACACGAACGCTAAGAAGGACGTCCAGAAAGTTACCAACGAACTGAAAAAGGGCGAAGGCAACACCGTGAACGTTAAGAACAACAGCGCTCAAAAACAGACCGACCCCCTCGGAATCAACAAGAAACCTGCCTCTGAGGTCACCGGCTTCACTAAACACTAATTCACCCAACTGAATAGTAACCCACGAGAGAGTGCCACCCAAGGCACTCTCTTGTTTTTAATCCAAGCAACAATGAAAAAAGAAATCATCGGCCTATTCTGCGGCCTGCTGCTCCTGGCCTCCTGCAACAGCGACACCAAGCAAATCCAACAGTCGGCCCAAGGCTACCTTGAAGCCCTCGGCAACTACCGCCCCGCCGACGCCCGTCCCTACGCCACCGAGCAAACCTGCAACATCACCCTCAACTTCTTTGAAAAGCTAGTGGCCCACACCGACACCGCCGTCTATGCCAACAACATGCCCGCCACCATCACCCTGGGCAACATCACCATGGACGACACCTCCGCCCAAGTGGCCTACCACAAAAGCACCCCCAGCACCCAGCAGGATGGTACCGTCAGCCTGGTCAAGCGCGACGGCAAATGGCTGGTGGACCAGGTCATACAGGTACCCGGCCTCATGCAGGCCATCATGGACACCGCTGCCGCTGCTCCCGCCTTCGACCAAGAGACCATCGAAGAGATGCGCCGCAACGGCCCCCAAAAGGCATCAGAGATGACCGTGCAACCCAAAGTAACCAACTAAAGCAGACTGCTGCCCCTACTCCTCGGGAGTCAGACGAACCATGACAGAGTCTTGGACACGAGCAAAAATATCGGGATGGTGGGCGTACCACGAAACCGTGGTGTCGAACACCTCCCGCGTTATGCCATACTGGGCAAGGAGAGTGTCGTAGGAGGCAATCATCTCGGGCTGCAACGTGTCGAAACGATAGTGCGACTCCAACGCATAGAACCCCTCCAGCAGATAAGCATCTGCCAAAAAGTCGACAAACCGGGCTTCTTCCAGGACCGGAGGCTTCGGAAGGGGTTCGGAGCCACAGGACGAGAAGAAAGGCACCACGGCCAACAGAAAGACAGAAACAACTGTCAACGAACTATTTCTAACATTTTTCATAGCAAATCGAGCTTATCCTTCGAGGTGCAAAATTACACAAAAATCTCGACAAAAACAGAAAAACCTGTCCCACACGTCATACCATCCACAGTGGGCGAAAGAGCCTACGAAACGACATTGCCCAAAGAGAAAAAAAGATAGAATGAAAGATTTTTCTTGATATATCAGAAAAAAGTTGTATCTTTGCACTCGAATTCAAGAGAACAGAATTTGCCTCAGAAACATCTAAGGGAGTATAGCTCAGTCGGTTCAGAGCATCTGCCTTACAAGCAGAGGGTCATTGGTTCGAATCCAATTACTCCCACAGAAGCCAACAAGCGACAAAACTTGTTGGCTTTTTCTTTGACCGAAAGACACAAAAAAAAAGATGCATAAAAGTGAACGGCACAAAGAAATGAAAATGAGACGAATATGAGATAGATAACATTTTTTAACTATCCCATTTGCAACAAAAGTGCTTTTTTTTAGTCTATAGAGAGAAGGGGTACGAGAAATGCCCCCCTGAAACAGAGAAAAAGTGACAACAAATAATAATGCAACTGTTATGAAACAATCAAGCGAACTGAAGAGCCTAGCCTTGACACTGTTGGCGCTGATAGTAGCCAGCACGGCCATGGCACAATCAGAAAACTACTGCAAAGGTCTAAAGAACCCGACCAGTTTTGTTATTCCAGGTAGCGGCAATTTGGCGCAGGCCGTATGGTACGGCTACACTGGGTCAAAGAATGCCGTAGCCAGCACCTGCGACAGTTGGGGCATGACCGGTTGGGGCACTCAGATAGCCGCCAACCAGCTGTCATCGCAGTCGTCGGGGTCTAGCTGCACCTCGGCCACACCTGCCTCCACTGACATTAATGGCAATAACGACTATATGAACCGCTTTGTCATTAAAGGGCCTGGGTACGACCACCTCACCTACAACCACCTCTCCTATCTGCCGCCAGACCCAACCTATACCAGTTCCATACGCCTTGGCAACAACTGCGGCGGCTCCCATGAGGCCGAGATGCTCTGCTACCAACTGAACGTGCGCCCTCAGAATTCACTGATTTTCATATGGTACGCCCTATCGTTGCAGAATGGACAGCACACAGAGGCCCAAAACCCCGAGTTTGCCATCGTTATTGAAAAGAAGGTGGGCAACAGCTGGGTGCGCATCGGAAACGACACGCTGTGCTACATCCGTCCTACCCCGGCAGGTACAGGCTCCAACGTGGCACCTTTCTATGTGGGCAGCACCGGAACTCAAAACACGGGTGCCTCCTACGGCTGTAACATCTATTTGCCCTGGAACAAGGTGGCCATCAACCTGAACAAATATATCTACGAGACCATCCGCATTAAGATAGGTGCGGGCGACTGCAGCATGAGTGCCCACTATGCCTGTGCCTACATAGCAGGCGAATGCCAGGCCATGGAGATTAAGACCTCCGGCTGCCCCGCTGGTGCAACTCAAACGGTGCAGCGGCTGACCGCCCCCAAGGGCTTGGAGAACTACGTGTGGTACAAGAGCGCTTCGGGTGCCGAGGGCATTTCAAGCCTCTACAACGTGCCCGACGACATCAACTTCATCCAGCTGACACCCTCCAGCGGCCCCGGCGACAGCATTTATGACTGTCAGGTGGACGACTTTCTACTGACCGAAGGTTCCCATGCGAACGAGTACACCAACGAGCAGATCTTCCGTTGCGACATGACTTCGCGCATGAACGAGACCGTTCCCTTCACCTCCAAAGTGTATGTGCGCGTGCTGAATACCAAACCCTCCATGTATATCGACACCAACAAGACCTGCGACGGCGACATCTTCTTGACCAACAAGAGCTATGTGCCCAACGACCCCAGAGGTTGCGACACCAGCATCACCAAATGGTGGTTCTATACGGGAAGCGACACCCTTTCGCCCATAGCCGACAGTGCTGTGGGGGCTCGGGTGAGCCACCGATGGAACAAGAAAGGCCGGTATGCAGTGAAGGTACGCTCTTTCAACAGAGAGGACTACGAATGCTTCACCGACAGCACCTATGTTATCAAGGTGCTGGGCCGCCCCAACGCAGGCTTTGAAATCTACCCTGGCCGCGATGTCTGTGCCGCCGAGCGCGTGATACTGACCGATACCACCTCAGACGCAATCCGTCGCGATTGGATATTCTATGACTTCCAAGACGGTGACGTGATAGGGGCCGACACCCTCCACCGCCTCACCAGCGACACCACCAGCCGCGTGTTTGAGAATTACCGCAACCCCATTGAAATGGTGGCCTACAACGAAATGTACACCCTTGACGAATTCGTCCTCACCGACACCACATGGTGCACCTCCAGTGTCATTGACACAGTGGTGGTATTCCAGCACCCCGAACTGGAGGTCAGCGGCGACACGGTGGTGTGCAACGGGCAGCAGACCGACATCCACGTCAGCACCGAGACCGAGAACTGCCGCTACCGCTGGTATCTGGACACCTTGGGCAATGGCTACATCTCTGAAGGCCAAACGCTCAACACCATGCCCTATGGCGACACCTGCCGCTACTACGTGAAAGTCATCAGCCCCATGCAGTGCGAGGCCTGGGACAGCGTGAACGCCTATCGGGTCAACCCCACCCTCTCCATCTCGCGCCACGATATGTGCGACGGCGACGCTGTCACCCTCACGGCCGACAAGGCCTATAGCTTCAGCTGGACCGCCACGCCGGCCGATTCCTCCCTCGACATGCTGCTTGATTCCGATGGCCACGGTCCGAGAACCATCACCGTCACCCCCCACCAAACCACCGTCTACACCATGGTGGGCCACGGCACCAACGACTGCAGCGCCGCGCCGCTGACCGAACAGATTACCGTTCACCCCGTGCCGACAGCCACCATCGATGCCTATCCGGGCTTTGTGGACTCCGACAATCCCGTGGTCACCCTCACGGATGCCTCACCCCACAGCGTGCGCCGCGTGTGGTACTTTGACGACGGCGTGGCCGAAGAGTACCTCTCTCCCTGCAGCCACAACTTCGGTGAAGTGTCGTCCGACTCCACTGCTGTCACCCTGGTGGCATACAACGACCTTGACTGCTCCGACACCATGACCGTGAAACTGCCTGTCACCCAGTTCACCTTCTATGCTCCCAACGCCTTCACCCCCGAGCGCCCGGACAACAACACCTTCCGCATCTACACGGCCAATCCGCAGGAGAACTTCTCCATCTACATCTACGACCGCTTGGGACACCAGGTGTACTACAGTCAGGACCTGCACTTTGCATGGGACGGCACCTACGAAGGACGTAAGTTGCCGCAGGGTTCCTACACCTATGTCATCCGCTACCGCCGACCCGGCACCGAGGACATCGTTACACAGAAAGGCTCTGTCACTATAATAAGATAAGTTGTTTTTTTCATAATCAATCAGGGCGGCAGTCGTTAGACTACCGCCCTTTAATAATCCCAAAGAGCAAATGGCAGACCAACGCATCAGCACACTTCTGAAGAGATACTGGGGATTTGAAAGTTTCCGACACCCACAAGAGGAGATTATCCGCTCGGTGCTGGAGGGGCACGACACGTTGGTGCTGATGCCCACAGGCGGGGGCAAATCGCTCTGCTACCAAGTACCGGCAGTGGCGCAAGAGGGAATCTGCCTGGTGGTGTCGCCCCTGATTTCGCTCATGAAGGACCAGGTGCAGCAGTTGCGCGACCGCGGCATCAAGGCCGCCTGCCTTATTTCCGGAACCAACGGCATAGAGCAGGAGATTATTTTCAACAACTGCATCCATGGCAAAACCCAGTTGCTCTATGTGTCGCCCGAACGGCTGCGGCAGCGAGTTTTCATAGAACATTTAAGGCAGATGAAGGTCTCAATGATTGCGGTGGACGAGGCGCACTGCATCTCGCAATGGGGCTACGATTTCCGCCCTTCCTATCTGGAGATTGCCCGTATCAGGGTCTACTTTCCCACAGTCCCCATCATCGCCCTCACCGCCACCGCCACCCCAGAAGTGGTGGAGGACATACAGCGACAGCTGATGTTCCGGCCACAAAGCCGACTATTTCAAAGCAGTTTTGAACGCTGCAATCTGGCCTATATGGTCTTCCACGAGATGGATAAGGAGAACCGGATGCTCCGCATCATCAGGAAGACAGGAGGGTGCGGCATAGTGTACGTCAGGAACCGCCGACGCACACGCGAGATAGCAGACTTCCTCACCCACAACGGCATCACCGCCGCCTACTACCACGCAGGACTGGAGCCCAAAGAACGCGACGAAGCCCAGCGACGCTGGATGGAGGGCAAAGTGACGACCATGGTGGCCACCAACGCTTTCGGCATGGGGATTGACAAGCCCGATGTCCGCTACGTAATCCACATGGACATACCCTCTTCGGTAGAGGCCTATTTCCAAGAGGCTGGTCGCGCCGGACGTGATGGTAAGAAAGCATATGCCGTGATGCTGTACAACGAGAAGGACTTGGGAAACCTACAGCAGAACTTTGAGACGAGCTACCCCTCGCAACAAAAGATTGCCAACATCTACCGCGCTGTCTGCAATTACTATCAACTGCCCATCGGGTCGGGAGAGAACTGCCAGTTCGACTTTGACTTAGAGGGGCTTTGCAACACCTATCACCTGAACGTGCTGGAGCTGTATAGCGCCACTCTCTTTCTGGAGCGCGAAGGGCTACTTTCACTTCCCGAGAGGGAAGAGAGCGAGTCGAAGGTGTTTGTGCCTATCAGCCGCGAAGAACTATACAAATTCCAAGTGGAGCAGCCCAAATACAGCGACCTGCTGCTACTGATGCTGCGCATGTACGGAGGGCTGTTTACCGATTTTGTCCCCATCTCTGAACGGACTATTGCCCGACGCATGTATATGGATGTGGAGCAAGTGACCAACATGCTGCTGCACATGGATGCCCTGAAGGTGATTGTATACCAAGGCAAACATAAACGACCACAGATAGTTTTTTCCTCGCCCCGCATTGATGCCAAAGACCTCTACCTGAGCGACAACAACTACAAGGTGCTGAAAGAACATGCCGCACAACGATTGGAAGCCATACGCGACTATGTCACCACCACAGAAGGCTGCCGAAGCAACATGCTGCTACATTATTTTGGCGAGGAGCATCAAGGGAAATGCGGCATCTGCGACCTTTGCATTACGGCAAATGGAAGGAAGAAGGTCTCCGACCTCAAAACACAAGTTTTGGCCACGCTGAAAGGGCAGCCGATGCGAAGTGAGCAACTGATGGAGTTACTGCCCGAGATGGATGAGAAGGAGGTAAAAGAGACTCTGAGGCAACTAGTTGATGAGGGGCTGGTGAGAATCAACGAAACGCTGCAATTCTGTGTATAGGCGCGACACGGGAAGTCCCATCACATTATAGAAACAGCCTTCAATGCGCTCTATGCCCACCATGCCAACCCACTCTTGGATGCCATAGGAACCCGCCTTGTCGAAAGGCTGGTATTTGTCCACATAATAGTTGATTTCGTTCATTGCCAAGGGCCGGAAATGCACTTGTGTGCACTCGGTGAAACTAACTGTCCGCCTTGCATTGCGAAGGCAAACCCCGGTATAGACCTGATGGGCACAACCAGAGAGAGATTGCAACATTGTCACCGCCTCCTGTCGCGAATGGGGCTTGCCCAACACCTGCTCCTGATGAACCACAACGGTATCGGCTGTCAGCAACACTTGGTCCTCAGCAATAGGGGCGCTGAAGGCACCTGCTTTGAGCAAAGCCAGCGACTCCGCCACCTGAGAGGCAGGGAGCGGAGTCGCAATATGTTCGTCTATGTCTATATCGACGAAGGAAAAGGGAATCCCCAATTGGGCCAGCAACTCGCGGCGGCGGGGGGATTTAGAAGCCAATAAGATATGCATTAGCGTCGGCGAGAGTCTTTGGCATCCTGTTTCTGGGCAGTCTTGTCGTCCATGGAGGTCATGAAACCGTCCTTAAACTGGGCTACAATGCCTTCGTTGCCATACTTGTCGTACCATATCCACTTGCCCTGCTTGCGACCCTTGACAAAAGTGCCTTTCTCCTCGGGGTAGCCGGCTTCATTATAACGCACATAGCTGCCGTCACGTTCGCCATCGACATAGTTCTCGGATATTTCCACTTTGCCGTTGGGATGGTAGCGGACAGTCTTGCCATGCTGCAAGTCGTTGTGATAGTTCATCTCGTAGCGAACACTGCCGTCCTCATATACACCGCGCCAAAGGCCTTCCTTCAGACCCAAATGGAAACTGCCGGTATAGTCAATTTTGCCGTCCTCGTACCATGCGGTCCAGGTGCCTTCTTCCTTATCGTTGACATACTGGCCCTCGTGGAGTTTCTGACCGCTTTCATACCAGGTGGTCCAGAGCCCCTGTTTGAAGCCATTGGAATATTGGCCCTCGCGCCATTTCTCACCAGTCTCGTAATAGTAAGTCCAGAGCCCTGTCTCACTGCCACCAGAATAGTGTCCACGGATGCCCACTTTGCCATTGGTGCGCCAATAGAAAACCCACTCGCCTTCCTGTTCGCCACCCGAGAGGCGACCCTGTTGGTCCAACTTGCCGTTAGGAGTCCACCAGGTAGCGGTGCCTTCGAGTTCGTCATCCACATAAGTGCCTTCGAACTTCAACTGTCCGTTCTCGTGCCATTCGTGTGACTTGCCTTCGCGGACACCGTCGACATAAGGCACTTCGTCTTTTTTCTGGCCATTGGCATACCAAGAGACAAAAAGGCCCTGTTTCTTCCCATCGACCACAGACACTTCACTCTGTTTGGCTCCATTGGCATACCAAGTGCGAGAGGTGCCGGAGCCACTCATAACGGTCTCTTCATGTTTGGTGCCGTCATTATAAAAGGTGCGCCAAACGCCTATCTTGCGCCCTTGATTATCGTACTTCCCCTGACGGAAAACCTGTCCGTTGGGATGCCACCAAGTCCAGTTGCCGATATGCACACTGTCATCGTTCAGAGTGCCGGCGACATAGGTTTGGTCGGGATGAGTGGCATAAGCCTCTTCATAATGAATTTGCGCACTGGCCGAGAGGGCCACGATGCTAGCGAGGGCAAAAATGAGAGTTCTTTTCATATGTAATTGCGAATATTATTCAGAATAAACAAAATTGATCTGGATGGGGTTGGTGGTCTCCGTGCCGTTGATGACGGTGCGGAAAGCCGAGGAACGGCGGGAATCGATAATCAGTTCGGTACCATAGTCCTTGCCCGTGCGGAGCAACTCCTGCAAGTGGTGGGTGACCCGGAGCCGATACTGTTTCTTTTCGCGGTTATAATAGCCATCAAACCCTGAATAGGTATAGGAATTGGTCATCACGTTGGCATCGGTGACATAGGCAGAAGTGCCATCGGCATGATTCTTCAAAGCCAAAATGCGGACAGGGGCCGAGGTGTCGGAGACGCTGGTATTGACCGGCAGAATAAGCTCGGCATAATGCACCACAGCATAGGGATGGGCAGTGCGGAAGGAGGTGATGAAAGGCTGCATATTGATGCGGGCCCGGGTGCCGCCCAGCGGTTCGAGATAAATCTTGTCGGTGCCAACGATGGAGTCTTTGCGGTTGACAGCAAAGGGAGCCAAGGGAGTGCCGGAATAATCATGCTCGTAGTACATCGCATGTTCGGCACCGCTGTTGATGGTAAAGACAAACTGAAGGGTACTGTCGATGTTGATGGTGTGGTAGTAGAGGGTCAAGCGAGTATTGGAAGCGGAGTAGTCGACCGTGACGGCCGTTTGAGAGTTGTCAGCCAGCTTGATGGCAATGCCCTTGGAGTAATTGAAAAACTCGTCGTAGGTGCAAGACTGGCGCAGCACCGAGTAGATATTCTCATTCATCCGGAGCCGGATGCTGTCGGCAAGGTAGGTGACTTCGCCATCAAAAAAGCAAAGATCGCTTTCTGCCAACTGTTTGGTAGAGATAAAAGAACTGTCTGGTTTCAAAACATCAGCCAACTGGTTGACAATCACATGTAGGCTGCGAGGGGTGGAGTCGGGCATAACCGGGTACAGGGTGTCAACCACCAAGGTCATCACCACCGAGTCGATGATAACATCGTCGGTTATTCTGACTCCCTCGCTGGGAGCGACAATCTGGGAATAAACGATGGCCTTCATGGAGCCAAAATTGTTGTCGGAATAGTCGCCAAAGACCCCGGCGGCATAGCCCACCGTGGAGAGGGAATCGTCAAGGACAGTATAGACCGTCAACGGAATGGAGTCACGCGTGCCCTGATAGAGAGTGTAAGGGTCCTGAAGGTCCATGCCAATGGTGGTTTCCTCCTCGGTGCAAGCACAAGGAAGCAGAAGCAAAGTGAGGAGCAGTGGGACAAAGAGTTTCTTTAAAGACATAAGTGCAAATGTGTTTCGATTATTCTTAATTGTTCAGTGCACTCCCGCAGAGTGTCTCGTAAAGTTTGTTGATTTTGGTGTAAAATTCGGTTGTGTTGGGATTATAATCCAGGACAAAGCGTTTGTTTTCCTTGGCAAACTGAACCAATTCGGGGTTGACATTGGGGGATGAAATCACGATGCCGTTGGCATAGGTGATGGCAGCCTTCATGAGGGTCATGTAGTCGAGGTGCTGGTAGAGACGGAGGTCCTTGGCCGTAGCGCCGTCAGCCCGCATTTTTTTCTCCAACTCATCGCTGAAACTGCCTTCGAAAGCATCGTTGGTGAGTGAGAGCACTGTGCGGGCACCGCTGAAAAAGGCATTCTCCTTATTGATGCGCCTCAGATAGAACGGCACCATGCAGCTGAACCAGCCCGAAAAATGAATCAGATGGGGTTGCCAGGCCAGTTTGCGCACCGCCTCAAGGGTGCCACGGCCAAAGAACAGGATGCGCTCGTCATTCTCGGGACGCAGGAAGCCTTTTTCGTCGAAGGTGTTGCCAAAACGGGTAAAATATTCTTCGTTGTCGATAAAGTAGACCTGCAGACGAGCAGAAGGGATGGAACCTACCTTGATGATAAGTTGGTGGTCACAATTGTTGACGATGAGGTTCATGCCCGATAGGCGGATAACCTCATGCAACTGGTGCTTGCGCTCATTGACATCAAAAAAACGAGGCATGAAAACACGAATCTCACGGCCTAACTCTTGAGTAAACTGGGGCAAATGACGCCCCAACACAGCTGCTTCCGATTCATCAGAAAACGGCACAATACTCTGGTTTACAAATAGTATCCTTCCTTTCGCCATATTGAATATTATATAGTATTTGTTATGCAAAGATACGATTTTTTTCCAGAATAATGGAAATTTATTTTTGTCGAAGAGGGCTGGAGGGGAGGACAATAGCACCTTTCGGAGCCATTGGTTTGCAAAACAAAGCAGACTTATGCCACCAAGGGATAACAATAATTACAAATTGGCTTTCAGATATTTAAATAATCCATCCATATTCCCCCATACGAAATATTAACCGATTGTTGATAAAAAAATATATAAAATAATTTGTAGCATGCATTTTTTTTGTACTTTTGCATCATGGTTCAGAATATGTCAGAAGAAGAAATGTCACTGTTAGCCAGAGCAGAACGCTACTGTGCCAACGAAGAACAATGCCGCACATCGGTCAGAAAAAAGCTGAGTGACTGGGGTGCATCCATCGAACTTTCTGGTAGGATTGTCAACCGACTCATCGACCAAGGATTCATCGACGAAAAAAGATATGCCCGTGCCTACGTCAGTGCCAAACTGCGCACTCAGAAATGGGGTCGCCTGAAGGTCATCTACCAGTTGCGCTCCAAACAGGTGCCTCCCAAATTCATCACCGAAGCCCTCAGCGAGATTCCCGACGAAGAGTATCGCAACATATTGCTGGACGTGGCAACCACCAAATGGCAGACCTACGACACCAATGAGACCATGGCCAAACGCCGTTCCAAACTGGTTACATTCTTGGCCTCACGTGGCTATGAGTCGCCTGAAATCCAGAACATTCTCACCACGCATTTTGCCGACCCCCCTGCTGCCAGCGACCAAGCCTAGTCCTTGCCAACTATCCCTTGCTGACATCCTCCCCCTTTAGATGGGCAATTTTTAGGCCCACGCAATCTTTTTCCCAAGGCTCTAGTTTGATAAAAGACTGATTTTTTAGCAGCCTCGAAGAGGCTGAATCTCAATAACCCCATACTAAGCGACCAACGGGAGCGCAGTGTGGGGATAGCGAAACCCCTACTACTCAGCGTGTCGAAGACGCGCCACATTGAAAAATACAAGCAAGAATCAGTCACACTTTGTACTAGAGCGTTTCCCAATATCACTTCTTATGCAAGAAGAAACAAGTGTGGAATCACTTAAAAGTGATTGTTACAGTGCGATAGAGTTCCATCCCTAACAATTGTTCGGCCGAGCCGTCGCGTATGGCCACTTGCAATTGCTGAGTAGCCGAAATGGTCAAAAGCACTTCGCCCGAGCGGACATCGGCATAGCTATGACTGACCTTATTAATCTGGGTCTCGCGCACCAACATAGAAAACTCTCTCCCACGGCGAAGCCGTTCAAACTCCTCGTAGGTCATATTGAGATAGGCGTTGCCGTAAACATCGACATGAATGACGGGCACCTTGATTATGTCGCCGGACACATCCACCAACATTGGGGTCTTGATGTCTAACTCATGGTCGGTTCCAATATCCGACAGGTTCGCCCCATGGGCCAGCAGGGCTGCCACCTTGCAAAACAGGTCGGCCGCCGCAAAAGTGAAGAAACCCGTCTCTCGGGGCACATCAATCAACACCGCCTGCGTATAGTCGCGACCAAACAAAGCCCCCGGCACACCGTTGTCAATACAGATAAAGAACTGCTCACGATACTCCACCACTACAAAAGGTTGCTCAGCCGTCTCTGATGAGTTTACATCAATGATGTGGATAGTCCCCTTGGGAAAGTCCAAGCAGGCGTTTTTGATCACAAAGATGGCCTTCGTGGACATAAACGGTTCGATGTTATGGGTGATGTCCACTACCCTTACATCCGGGATATAGGAATAAAGTTTGCCCTTCACCTTTCCGACAAAGAAATCCCTGTCGCCCCAATCTGTGGTCAAAGTCACTATCGGAGAATCCATAGAACTGTGTGCTTTTTACTTGTTTAAAGAAGATTCAACATTGCTTTTCAGACTTGCAAAAGTACAATTTTTTTCGCAACTGGAGAAATACAAATTGTTATTTGAGCAAAAAATAGTATCTTTGTAAGTTAGTGTAGAAAAAACTTTTTAGCATAATATAATAAGAACTAAATAATTACATTTTATATGTCACTACTATCCATTCGCAATTTGCACGCATCCATTGGCGAGAAGGAGATTCTCAAAGGAGTCAACCTTGAAATCAACCTCGGCGAGGTTCATTCCATCATGGGGCCCAACGGTAACGGCAAAAGCACCCTGGCGGGTATCATCGCAGGCAACACCAAATACACGGTCACCGAAGGCGAAATCCTATATAAGGGCAAAAACATCTTGGACATGCCTGTCGACGAACGCGCCTGCGAGGGCATCTTTCTGGGCTTCCAGTATCCTGTGGAAATCCCCGGTGTCAGCATCACCAACTTCATGCGCACAGCCGTCAACGAGCAACGAAAATATCGCGGCCTGGACCCGCTCTCCGGTGCCGAATTTCTCAAACTGATGAACGAGAAAAAGGCCATCGTGGAGATGACCACCAACCTGGCCAACCGCTCCGTCAACGAGGGTTTCAGCGGCGGCGAAAAAAAGAAGAACGAAATCTTCCAGATGGCCATGCTCAACCCCACCCTTGCCATCCTAGACGAGACCGACTCCGGCTTGGACATTGATGCCCTGCGCATTGTAGCTACCGGCGTCAACAAGTTGCGCCGCCCCGACAATGCCACCATTGTCATCACCCACTACCAACGCCTGCTCGACTACATTGTCCCCGACTTTGTCCATGTCCTTTACGAAGGCCGCATCGTCAAGACCGGCCCCAAGGAACTGGCCATGGAGCTGGAGACCCGCGGCTACGAATGGATAAAAGAGGAACTGGAACGCCAGGCCTAAAAAGACTAATACCTATCACTCATGGAAAGAATCATACAGCAGTTTCGCGATATTCAGCCTACCCTAAGGAAGAATGAGGTGTGGCGGCATGTCGACTTCACTTCCCTGCTCACCGATGAACTTTCGCTCCCCCAAGGCGAACGCCAAACTGCCGAATACCACTGCAATATACCCGATTTGGATGCCGTTCGTTTCGTCATAGAAAACGGCCTGTGCCACCAGCCACTTCTTCAAACCGATGAGGGCACACTCTTGTCCGGCCTGCGCCATTTCAGCAGTCAGCGGCCCGAACTGGTGCGCCAATTTTTCGGCAAATGCACTCCCAAGGAGAACCCCTATCTCTCCATCAACAGCGACAACTATACCGACGGCATCTTTGCCTTCGTCCCCGACGGTGTTCAGCAGCAAAAACCCCTGCAACTCCAGTCGGTCATCAATGCCCAGCATGGTCTTTTTCTACAGGTGCGCAACCTCGTAGTGGTGGGCCGCAACAGCCATGTGGTCATCATCCATTGCGACGATTCCTATGACCACGCCCCCGCCTTTGCCAACAATGTGACGGAGATATACCTCATGGAAGGGGCCCAGGTGGAGTATTACAAGATGCAGAACCTCAACAATCAGACAGGATTGCTCAACCACACCTACGTCACCATGCAGCAAGGGGCCTCGTTCCGCTCCGTGGCTCTCACCCTCAATGGTGGCCACATCCGCAATCACACTGAAATCCGCATGCTTGGCGAGCACTGCGATGTGGAAGCCCATGGCCTTTACCTCAACGACCAAGAGCAACAGGTGGACAACTACATCTTTGTTGACCACGCCTGCCCCAACTGCCACAGCCGCGAACTCTTCAAAGGCATCCTCGACGACAGTGCCCGCGGCACTTTCAACGGCCACGTGCTGGTGGAAGATGGAGCCATGAAGACCGAAGCCTACCAGTCCAACAAGAACATCCTCCTCACCGACAAGGCACATATCACCACCCAACCCTTCCTCGAAATATACAACGACGACGTGAAGTGCTCTCACGGCAGCACCGTAGGCCAACTCGACGAGCAGGCACTCTTCTATATCCGCTCACGCGGCATCAGTGAGCGCACGGCCACCACCATGCTCTCCTATGCCTTCTGCGACGAGGTGCTACAGCAAATCCAGCTCGAACCCCTGCGCAACAACCTTATCGACCTTGTCAAAAAGAGACTCCACGGAGAGCTGACCCCCTGCTCCGAGTGTTCCCTCTATTGCAGCACCCCCTGCAATGGCCCGGAGGTCAACTTCCACATCGACCCCGCAAAACTATAGCTGACAAGCCGTTTAACCGACACGCTGACCACGATGAAGGACATTTGGAGAGTATTCCGCTACCTGAAGTACTACCCCGGCAACATCGCCGCAAATCTGCTTCTCAACACATTGGCGGTACTCTTCAATATGTTCACCTTCATCATGATAGTTCCTTTCATAGAGCTTCTCTTCGGCACCGCACACCCAGTGGAAGCCTTGCCCCCGTTTGCCCTCAATCAGGAATATCTTTCGCTCTGGCTCACCTACACACTGGCACAAAACAAGGCGCTCTATGGCCTTTGGCCCTGTCTGCTAGCCATTTCGGGGGGGTATCTGGCTTTCTCCTTTCTCTCCAACCTCTGCCGCTATCTGGCGCAGTACTTCATCAGCTCCATGCGTAACGGCATCACTATGCGCCTGCGCAACGACATCTATGAGCACATCACCATCCTGCCCGTCTCCTACTTCACCTCGCAACGCAAGGGCGACCTTATCAGCCGCATGTCCAACGACATAGCCGACATCGAATGGGGTGTTCTCACCTCTATTATCTCCCTGGGCAAAGACCCTGTCAACATCATCCTTTTTGCCGCTGCCCTAATCTTCATCAGCCCTCGCCTATTCCTTTACTTCCTCGTCATCATGCCCCTTGCCGTATGGCTTATCGGACTCATTGGCAAGAGCCTGCGCCGCAATTCGGCCAAAGGGCAAAACAAGCTGGGCCAACTCTTTGCCTTGCTGGAAGAGTCTCTGGCCGGAATCCGCACAGTCAAAGCCTTCGGGCAGGAAAAGCGTCAAACCAAACGCTTTGCTGCCGCCAACGACGACTACGCCCGCACCATGATACGTGTGGCCGAGCGTCGCGAACTGAGCAGCCCGCTGTCCGAAATTTTCCTCACCCTAGGGTTGGTGTTCATCCTTATCTTGGGCGGCATGGCCGTGCTCAACGGCGAAATTCTCTCCTCAGTCTTCATCCTCTTTGTCATCCTCTTCGCACGTCTCATTCCGCCAGTGCAGTCAATGGTGCGCGTCTACAACAACCTACAGAAAGCCAATGCCGCTGCCCAGCGGGTGTTTGAGGTGATGGATGCCGACGAAACCATCTATGAGAAAGAAAATGCCGTGGTGCTGACCGACTTTCAGAAAGAAATCACCTACAGCCATGTCTCCTTCGCCTATCAGCACAAAGGGCAGGCCGAGCCCGTCTATGTGCTCCGCGACATCAACCTCACCATTCCCAAAGGCAAGACCATTGCTATCGTTGGGCCTTCGGGGGCCGGCAAAACCACGCTGGTGGACCTCCTCCCCCGTTTCTACGACTGCACCGAGGGGCAAATCCTCATTGACGGCCTTCCCGTCCCCGACCTCAACATCAACAGCCTCCGCGCCCAGATAGGGCTGGTGTCGCAAAACTGCATCCTCTTCAACGACACTGTGGCCAACAACATAGCCTTCGGCCGCACTGACTTCACCCCCGAGCAGGTGCGTGAGGCCGCCCGCATTGCCCATGCAGACGAGTTCATCAACCAGCTGGAGAATGGCTACGAAACCGCCATTGGCGACCGCGGCCTCAACCTCAGCGGTGGCCAACGCCAGCGACTCAGCATCGCCCGTGCCATACTCAAAGACCCGCCCATACTCATTCTTGACGAAGCCACCAGCGCCCTCGACACCGAGAGCGAACTGGCCATCCAGCAAGCCCTAGAACAACTCATGCATGGCCGCACCTGTATCGTCATTGCTCATCGCCTCTCCACCATCTTCCATGCCGACGAAATCATCGTCATGGACAAAGGCCGCATAGCCGAGCGGGGTACCCATTCCCAGCTCCTCTCCCACCCCGACGGCCTGTACAAAAAACTCATCGAGATGCAGACCAAGACCTCATAGAGGTCCTCCCATCATATCCTATCTTGCTATTTATTGACAATGGGGTGTCAATCCCTGGCCACCTTATGACCTTTCGAAAAGGACTAAGTAATGGTTAAATAATAAGTAGTAACGATAACGGCTCGGAAAGCCTTACTCTCAATAACGTTGCAAAGCTGAACGCAAAGAAAGCTCGCTTACTTTGCCGAGGCCAAGCAACGTCTCAGAGAAACCCCGCACGCAGTGTGGGGACGTTGGATGTTAGGTAATTAGCGTTTCGGAGAAACGCACTCTCTATATTTGCCATTTTATTTTATATGGCTCTAGTTTGATAAAAGACTGATTTTTTAGCAGCCTTGAAGAGGCTGAATCTCAATAACCCCATACTAAGCGACCAACGGGAGCGCAGTGTGGGGATAGCGAAACCCCTACTACTCAGCGTGTCGAAGACACGCCACATTGAAAAATACGAGCAAGAATCAGTCATACTTTGTACTAGAGCGTTTTATGTTCATTAAAACAGAAAGAGCACCCCTTTGCAGAGGTGCTCCTTTTCTGTGATAAGCTTTGGGCTTAATTATTCGCCTTTCTGCTCTTTTTCAATCTCTTCTTTCAGGTTAGCCAGAACGCTGAGGTCGCCGAGAGTGGTCTTCTCAAGAGTCTCGTTGATTTTCTTCACGGTCTTCTTGGTGGCACGCTCTTTCTTGGCCTCGTCATTTTCGGTCTTGGCACCGCCTTCGGCAACATCCTGGAAAGTGCGGGTGTGCGAGAGGATGATTTTCTTGTTCTCTTTGGAGAATTCAATCACCTTGAATTCAAGAGTTTCGCCCTGACGAGCTTTCTTCTTGTCTTCCTTCTCCAGGTGACGCATAGGAGCGAAACCTTCAACGCCGTAAGGCAGAGTTACGGTAGCGCCCTTGTCGTTGATGCTGGCGATAGTACCCTCGTGGGTGCTGCCAACGGTGAACAGCGACTCATACACATCCCAAGGATTCTCCTCAAGCTGCTTGTGGCCGAGGCTGAGACGACGGTTTTCGGCATCGACTTCCAAAACCACCACGTCGATCTTGTCGCCAATCTTGGTGAACTCGGCGGGGTGCTTGATTTTCTTGCTCCAGCTGAGGTCGCTGATGTGGATAAGACCGTCGACACCCTCTTCCAGCTCCACAAAGATACCAAAGTTGGTGAAATTGCGGACACAGGCGGTGTGCTTGCTGCCAACAGGATATTTCTCGGTGATGGTCAGCCAAGGATCGGGCATAAGCTGCTTCAGACCCAGGCTCATCTTGCGCTGCTCGCGGTCGAGGCTGAGGATAACGGCTTCCACTTCCTGGCCCACTTTCAGGAAATCCTGAGCGCTGCGCAGGTGCTGGCTCCAGCTCATCTCGCTGACGTGGATGAGGCCTTCAACGCCGGGAACCACCTCTACAAATGCACCGTAGTCGGCAATAACAACCACCTTACCGTGCACGTGGTCGCCCTCCTTCAGGTTGGGATCCAGAGCATCCCAGGGGTGAGGAGTGAGCTGTTTCAGACCCAGAGCAATGCGGTGCTTGGCCTCGTCAAAGTCGAGAATAACGACATTGATTTTCTGGTCGAGTTCCACAATGTCCTTCGGGTCGGAAACGCGGCCCCAACTGAGGTCGGTGATGTGCACCAGGCCGTCCACGCCACCCAGGTCGACAAACACGCCGTAGGGGGTGATGTTCTTGACGGTACCTTCGAGCACCTGGCCCTTCTCCAAGTGGCTGATAATCTCGGCTTTCTGAGCTTCGATTTCGTCCTCGATAAGAGCCTTATGAGAAACAACGACGTTCTTGTATTCGTGGTTGATTTTCACAACCTTGAATACCATGTTCTTACCAACGAAGACATCATAGTCGCGAATGGGCTTGACATCGATTTGAGAACCGGGGAGGAAAGCCTCGATGTTGTCGAAAACGGTGACAATGAGACCACCTTTGGTACGGCTCTTGACGTAACCGGTGATGATTTCCTGGCTCTCGAAGGCCTCGTTGACACGGTCCCAAGATTTGAGGATGCGGGCCTTTTTGTGGGAAAGGAGCAGCTGGCCGTTGGAGTCTTCCTGGCTCTCAACGAAGACCTCGATTTTGTCACCAGCCTTCAGGTCGGGGTTGTAACGCAACTCGGAAGCGGGGATAACGCCGTCGCTCTTGTAGCCGATGTTGACCACAGCCTCGCGGTCGGTGATGCTGACGATGGTACCCTCAATCACCTCCTGCTCGGTGAAAGCATTGAAGGTCTGCTCGTACTGCTCAGTCATTTTCTGAGTTTGTTCACTGTTGACTTCTTCTTTTTTGTCGATAGCACTCCAGTCAAAATCTGCTAACGGCTGCACATTTTTGTAATCCATGTGTGAGATTTTTTTTGTTTTATGGACGCCTGACCGTCCGGGTTAAACATACATAACACGCTGTGCACTACCGAATTGTCAGGCACTCGACTACACCCACGTGAATTGCAAAGATACAACTTTTTTCCAACATAAATAGTTTTCTTTCAGAAAAAAGCAATCTGTACATTGCTGCCCGGCGGATTGAAAATCCTTATACTCAATGGGCCTGGATTGCAAATCCAGACCAACGGCACTACATGGAACATCCGCTGGGCCGGGTTGTCCGTCGTGGCGGCTGCCCTTGCCGTGGGTGAGAGAAACAGGCGTGTCTCTATTTTCTCAAAAGGGTACAAACCACAAGCGCAATCATCGGTATTACCGCCAAACTACAGTAACCCATAAAAGCGGCTATCTTTTGTAACTTATTAAAACGTGGCCTGCCAGTAACATATTCGTGATTGGCTATCAACTCATCATAATGTTTCCGTCTCCATAAATAATACGGTGAGACTGAGACAAGGGAGACTACCGCACCTATAATCATGGCCAGGTCGGTGCCGCAGCATCGTTCGAGCAAACAAGCAGCTATAGTAAACGGAGTCAGCAGAATAACAAACCAGAAACCACCACCCAAAAAATACAATTGAGAAGGGACATTCCGAATCAAGGTTTCTTTGAGCCTCGCTTCCCACTCATCTCCATACCAACGTTTGTAGAGGCCTTTTCTAATCATTTCTGACACATCAACACCTAATTCCATTATGCAATATAGTATGTTCAAAAAATATTTCATAATTTTGTCTATTAATGCGTAATGTCAAATATCCCTTTTACTATCCCTTCACCGACATAAGAGGCTTCTATGCCCACAGCAAAGCCGGCTACAGCGCCAGGCAATCCTCCTATCAAAGCCCCGGTACCCGTAGACAATAATATACCGCCAGCTGCTCCGCCAAAGGCACCATAAGTCTGTCGAGAGTCAAGCCCATATTGTCTTACATTTAAGCATACTTCCGCCATGCCAATGCCGATTGACAAAGTAGGGACTCCTTTGGCCATTCTGGTTGTCTTACAAGCGACTTCCCCCAATGAGGTGTTTTTTAACACCTTGTCGTTTCTCCAACTAAGACTCTTGCCAAATCCTTCTTTGTTCGAATATAAGAGCGTCCCGTCGCCCTTTATTGCGATGTTCCCAGAAAAACTCTCATTCCCCAGAAGATCATAGGAGCTGGCCATGAACGATAGTATCGGCAGTATGAGGAATTCACTATTCGTCTCTGAGGATGTGGCACAGGGAACGTAGGCGGTAATGTCCGACGGCGTATCCCAATCCTCGTATCCCCCACGCAAACCATCACCCATGACGCCTCCAATTTCAAGGTCTGGATTCCAGCGCTTGGTTTTCAATCCATCCCCATATAGATATTGTCCGTCCAATGTGGCCTTGTAACCAGTTCCGACATTAGCCATTCCAGTTGGAGTATGAACGGAATTCATGCCATTGGGATCTTTTGCAATAATAAGGCTCCAAGCGCAGTATGCATAGGGTGAGATAGACGGATACTTATCCGCCAGCGGGTCGACACTCAGCCACATGGTCATCAGTTCGTGATCCATGTACCTCGCACCAAAATAACCATATCCAGTCTCACCATCGCACTCTTTGCCCGTGAAAGCAACACTGTCCTGTATGCCGTTTTTAATCATCATCAGTAGGAAGGATAACGAAGATGTGGCTGTTTTATTGCCTCAGGCGCAATTTCGGTTCAGTACATTGTTGCCTGGCGGATTGAAAATCCTTATACTCAATGGGTCTGGATTGCAAATCCAGACCAGCGGCGCGGAGTCGAACATCCGCTGGGTCGGGGGAAATTATATGCTGATTACTGTAATTCCACCTAATAGTCTGCTTTTACATAACACCGTCCGTTAATATTTGGTGAAATGAAAATGTTGTAACCGAATGCTATCCGCACAAAAGAAACCACCGGAGTATCACTATCAATAATGATTGGGAAAAAGGCATCTCCAGGGGATTGGTCATACGGAATAATTGGAATTAGACGTAAGACTAAACTATCACCTTCTGTTATTTGAGAGGTGCCGCACTCCATAACTTGCGATACAACTTGGTATTGTCTGCTAATAGTGTCAAATCTTTTTATCATGTGCGTTCGGATAGTATCTGTTACCATGTGACATTCAATAGGCTCGTTAAACCTGAAAACGGAAAAGATATTTATCCCATTTTCTTGAATGATTTCTGTTACTATGAACGTATCTACTATTTCTTTGGCTAACTCATAAGAATTCTTGGCTGCATCTTCAGCCATTTCCAAAATTGTGTTTTTTGCACTTTCAACAGAAGTGGTCTTAGGAAGGACATAATAATAATTGTCCTGAGTCCAAGAGGTATTGGGTATGAACAATACCAAAAAGATATTTAGTAATCGTAATGTTTTCATTGTTATAGACTATAAATATGGTACTGGCCATTTTCAATAATGACATCCCCGGGAAATAGTTTTGACGCATTTTTATGGGCTTCTCGATAATTACAGTCTGGACTATCAGTATTAATTGGAGATTCCACCTTTTTTTCTCGGGAAAGTAAAGCGCTCTCATAAGCCTCTGCAGCTTCATGCCAAAATACTAGGCCATTTTGGTTTACCTTTTTGGCTTGTTTTACGTTGATGTACTGCGTAGCCCAAACATATTCTATTTCTTTTGAATCTTTGTTGTCATAAATAAAAAAATTACCGCCATAAGCACCACCGCCTTCATTTATTTGTTTTTTATTTGGTAAGATATTGTCCTCTTTAAGCCATAGCTCGACATAAATGGTCTTATCTGATATCAAATTAGCAATATATTTTTCTTTTTCAGTTTTAGGTTCTCCAGTGTAAGACACAAAACCATCTTTTTCAGACAACTTCAAATTTCCGCATTGGTTCTGCATAAAAATTAGAGCATCCTTCTTCATCTTGTCGCTTCCACACAAGTACAATGAATCCATTTTACCATCTGAGTCTATCCGAGAGAGGGGATTCCATCTGCAATAATGAAAAGGAGTCAAACTCGGGTACTTGTCCGCCAGCGGGTCAACACTCAGCCACATGGTCATCAGCTCATGGTCCATGTATCTTGCACCGAAATAACCATATCCAGTCTCACCATCGCGCTCTTTGCCCGTGAAAGCAACACTGTCTTGTATGCCGTTTTTAATCATCATCAGTAGGAAGGATAACGAAGATGTGGCTGTTTTATTGCCTCAGGCGCAATTTCGGTTCAGTACATTGTTGCCTGGCGGATTGAAAATCCTTATACTCAATGGGTCTGGATTGCAAATCCAGACCAGCGGCGCGGAGTCGAACATCCGTGGGGTCAGGTAGTTTTTGTACGATGCTCCTGTTGTGATATTGACGTAATGATCACTCGCTATATTGAAAACCGCCAACCTAATGTTTTGACCTGCATAAAACATCGAGAATGGATTACTCGCTCCAAGTTCTCATAACATAATACGATTAATCAGCTTCCTTGAAGAGTGTGTATAATAACTGAAACGCAAAAGGTGATGCATTATACACGACACCCTTATATGATAGTCGGCACAGCCCAACATAAAATACGATTTTTTCACCATTTGCAGAAAAAAAAGTAAACCGTCCTCTTACATCAATAGCATCTAAAGACTTTATCGGGTTAATAGTATATACACTATCCATTATTTCTCTAATACAAGTGGAGTCACAAATAACAACATGTCTTTTCTCATTTTTTTTCTTTCTGTCAAGATACTTTTCAAAAGCCTCCTCATGAAGATCAACAACTGTCATTATTGCGGGATTAATGCAATCAATTATTATTGAATCACATTTCTCTATTGGGGGATATACATTCTGAGCATTCAAATGAAGAACAATTCCATTTAATAGTATCAAAATAAAAAACGATTTCCTCATGGATTTATAGTTATTTTATAGTTATTCCAGGCAAATTGCGAGGCATTACGCTAGGTTTCTTTAGAGTCTGCGCTGGATTTTTCAATGTTGTAGATGTAGAGGAGAGTACCTCATAGAAATTCCCTGCGTGATTTTTCATAGGGTTGGCTACGCCAACGTTGCTTTGGCTTGGAAAAACAAACGAGTTTGCTCTTCTCTCGCTTTGCGCAGCTCCGTCTTCCATCCTGCCGCTGGTGCTATAGGTGTATGTCACGTCGTTTCCCGTCATGTAATAACGTTTTCGATAAGCCGAGCGCAGAGGTCAAATCTCGCAGCATTTGCACTATGCCGAGGCGAGAAAACGTCATACAATAACGTTTGTTTAACAGTCTGTAGTATGTGTAGTTGTATTTTTTTCACCCAGAGAGTTGGTCTCCTTGGTCAGATTGCCCGCGGGGTCGTAGGCGTAGCGGGCTACAACGAGACAGGGACGTGGCCAAGATGCCGAAAGAAATGCTAATATGGCATAAATAGACCTTGAACGACCAAGTGTCGGTCTAATCACGATTCCTGCCCAAATCACTACCCTTACCACTACGCTGCCCACTCGAAAGAAGAGCGAGTAGGAACCTATCAGATAGCATTTTAGTTACGTTGGGAAATCTGGGGCGGGGTTAGGCGTGCTGCGTGGTAGAAAAAACAAGGCCTTTCTGCCACGGATGGGAGAAAGGCCTTGGGTATAGGACTATTGCGAGAGAGGGTTACTCGACTGGAATGTCTTTGTTGACGTTTTTGCAGCCCACCATGGCATAGAAGAGGATGTAGGCCAGCATGGCCACCACGATCCAGTAGCTGCCCATATAGCCGATACTCTTTGCAATGGCGTTCTGGATGAAGGGCATGACGCCGCCGCCAACGACCATCATCATGAAGATGCCGGAGGCTTGCTCGGTATATTTGCCCAATCCCTCGACGGAGAGGTTGAAGATGCCGCCCCACATGAGGGAGGTGCACAGGCCACAAAGAACCAGGAAGAGGGCACTGATGGGCACCTGGAACATGGCAAAGCCATCGGCCACGCTGTAGCCGGGCATGGAGACCCGGATGGTGTCGGGCAGGATGATGGCCACAACGATGAGGATGATGGCCAGGATGGAAACAAAGGAGAGCTGGGCCTTGGTGGAGACTTTGCCGCTGATGGCGGTGCTGAGGGCACGGCCCACCATCATGAGCAGCCAGTAGATGGCTGCCACCGCGCCACCGATGGCGGCACCGCAGGCGGGGTCGTCGGTGAGGTAGAAGTTGAGCTCGTTAGGGATGCCCACTTCGATGCCCACATAGAAGAAGATGGCCACCACGCCCAACACCAGATGGCGGAAGCTCCAGGCACTGTGTTTGTCCTTGCCTTCAGGTTTGATTTTGCCCAGGTTGGGCTCGACAAATTTGACACAGCAGATGATGACAAACGCCAGCGCAAAGACACCCATGGCAATGAACAGCAACGGGGCCACGTCGCTCATGGCAGTCTTGTCGGTCACCTGGCCTATCAAGGCACCCACCAGGAGGGGGGTAAGCGTGCCAGTGAGGGAGTTGAAGGTGCCACCGGTCTGGATGAGCTGGTTGCCGCGGTTGCCGCCACCGCCCAGGATGTTGAGCATGGGGTTGACCACGGTGTTGAGCATGCAGACACAGAAGCCACAGATGAAGGCACCCAAGAGGTAGATGACATAGTTGAGCATGACGGGCTGGCCTGCCACAGAGAAGGTGGCCACGGTGGCACCCACTCGGCTGGAGAGATACTGTATGACCATGCCCACAAAGCCCACGGCAAGGGCGATAAGGGCGGTTTTCTTGTAGCCTATCTTGGAGAGCATCTTGCCGGCGGGAATGCCCATGAAGAGGTATGCCAAGAAATTCATCATGTTGCCCAACATGCCGGCCCATTCATAATGGTTGCGCCAGATGTTGCCAAAGGGGGCAGCCATATTGGTGACAAAGGAAATCATTGCGAACATGAAAATCATGGTCACAATTGCTACTACGTTGCTGTTTTTCTTTTCCATAAGACGATTAGTTTCTTTTTGTGCTATTTACCATAGACCACGACACGGCGGGCAGCCTTGTCGTCGATACGAACCATATAGATGCCAGTGGAGGGCAGGCGAACGGGAGCACCGTCGAAGTGCTCGGAGACGTAGAGGTTGCGGCCCATGAGGTCATAGACCCGCACGGCTCTGCCTTCGGCTCCACGGATAAGGAGGGTATGGCCTTGAGTGGCAATGTCGATGCCTTCGGCAGCCAGACCGTCAACACCCACTTGGCTCTTGGTAAAGAAAGCACGGATGATGGAATCGCTCGTAACAACCACCTTGCGCGGATTGAGGGTATTGTTGTCGCCCCAACGCTCAAAGAGGTAGCCATCCTTGGGGAGGGCCTGAATGGTGACCATTTCGCCATAGCGATAGAGGCCGCCACCAGTGACGGTGCCCCAGGCGGGACGGGTGGAGGAGACGGTGAGGGTGTACTCACTGTGGTCGACAGGCATCACGGCACGAATCATCCAGGTGCCCAGGTCGGTCTCGGGAAGGGACTGCCAGGTTTGGCCGCCGTCTTCGGTGTAGAGGCTTCCGTTGTTGTTGCCGCACCACGAGGTCATGGCGGCAGGCGCTCCAACGCTGGGGGCCGAAATGACAATCCACATGGGGCGGGTGTGGTCAATGGCGACGGGGGTGTCGAAGACCACATAATTCCAAGTGCCCACAGTGCGCCAAGTGACGTTTGCGGACTGCTCGTAGACCATAGCATAGGGGATATTGTTGGCGTTTTGATAGATGGAGACGGTGTAGCGGCCTCTGGCGGGTCCGTAGAACTTGACACCGGTAAGTTGACGGCGAGCCACCAGGTCGGTTGTTTCCAACCTGATGCCCCACTTGAAGTTGCTGCCGCCGCCAAAGACTGTCTTATAGTGGTTGTTGTCGTATTGCACAGTATCGTCGCCTAGACTGGAGAAGCGTGCCGTAATCTCCCGGTCGCGGACCATGACCACATCGCGAGGATTGTCGTAGATGTTGTCACTCCAACGGACGAAGCGATAGCCGGGATTGGCAAAGGCCTGAATGGTGCGGTACTCGGCGAAATGAACATTGCTGTCGGCTCCGGTGACATAGCCATAGGTGGAGTCGTTGGGTTCGACTTCCAAGAGGTAGGTATGTGTGGGCAAGCCGCCCTGATTGGAACAGGGAGCAATGATGGTGTCGGGAGTATCGAGCGAGGAGCCGGCTTCGTGTTCCATCCACATCTGGCCGTCGGCATTCTCGACAAAATAGCCACACTGTTGGTCGCGGAGGCTGCCGCACCAAGTGACTATCACCGTGTCGGGGCAGACCTGAATGGTCTGGGTGCCATAGGAGCCAACCCGCAGTGAAGCCGTCCCATAGATGGCACCAGAGGTGGAAGAGAAAGAGACATAACCGTCATCCCATCCGTCGCCGGAGCGGTCGGTCATGTTGACAGTGAGGGTGCACATATCAGCGCTGTGACAAGAATGCTGATGCACGGGCAGCAAGAGGGTGTCTGCAGCCTGCACGATGGTGATATTGGCCGAACGGGGTTGACCTTCAGTGGTGGCGGCCACTGTCACCTGCATGTTGGTGACGGTCCCATTGCCGAGTCCTGTGGCGGGGGTGAGGGTCAGCCAGGGGACATCAGTGGTGGCCGTCCAGTTGCTGTCGACACCAAAGTCGCTGCGCACTTCGACAGTGGTGGAGCCACCAGCGACGTCGAAAGAAAGCAACGAGGGGGTGGCGGCCAGCGTGGGTTTGGGCTGGATGCCAATGAGCGCCTGGTTGTTATAGTTGAAGGTGTTGGAGCCGTTGGTGCCGACGCCACCACCACCAGGATTGAGGGCGCCAACGACAAAATAACCGTCGTAGCTGCCGCCCCAGCCCCAGTTGACGTGGAACTGGCTGCTGCTGTTGTAGCCGTCGAAAACAAAGGCGTGTCCGGCCTCGCTGTCATAGCCAGCATAAAGGATGGGGCGACCTTCGTCAAGTTCTTCCTTCAGCGTAGCAGTCCAAGTGGCATCGGTGTAGCTGGACTTATAGATGCCCCTGAGCGTGTTCTCGTAATTAAAATAGTCCACAAGGGCCGTCTGCACGGAGGGGCCATAGCCCAAAACAGGGGCACCGCTGCCGTCGGGGCCATAGTTCATATTCACCGACACACCCACATGATAGCAAAGGGTGGAGACGGCTTGGTGCTGGGCAGAAGTGCTGTAGCTGGTGAGGCGGTTAGGCATATTATCCCAGTCATAGGTGGTGCTGCCAAAATCGACCGTGAGCATACCGTAGCTGGAGGAGTAGGTGTGGGTGCCGTTGCCGACAACCGGATGGTTCCAAAACTTCATAATTTGGCTGGCCGCGGTGGCAGTACACCCTACCGGAGTGCCCTGAGGACAAAGGGCGTTGTAGTAAGGGCTCTGGTTCCACTGAGTGGTAAGCAGCTGGGCCACGGTGTTGGTATTTTTGGGCTGTTGCCAAGAGCCTTGGCGCAACTGGTTCCACTCTTCGGCAACATACTGCCTGAGGGCAGGGTCTACCTGAACAGAGCCTTCCGCCAAAGCGTCGATTTCGGCGGCATATTGCCCAAGCCAAAAGCGGGTCTCTGGTCCCATTTCGCCCGCAGGGCTGTTGAGGGAATAGCCCAAAATAGGATAGGCCACATCGTCGGCCGCCACAATCACGAAACCGCTCCCTTGGTTGACATCAAAAATAAAGAACTCGGTGAAATCCGTCTGGGATACGAGATGGATTTCCTCGATGGGCTGAGTACTAACTGCCGACCAAAAATGGCTGGCCACACGGGTTGCTTCGTCCGATTTCACCGGGGCAGCCATCACCGCCACCGTAACCAGTGTCATAAGCAACAGGGTTGATAATTTCTTCATTGATTTTTTATTAAGTTTATAACATTATATAGACATTTATCCTTTCAAGGCCTCTGAACCGCTCACGATTTCGATAATCTCGTTGGTGATGGCCGCCTGGCGGGCTTTATTGTAGCTCAGGCGCAACTCTTTCAGCAATTCGGTAGCATTGTCCGTGGCCTTCTGCATGGCATTCATTCGGGCACCGTGCTCCGCAGCCAGCGAGTCCAGCAGCACACGATAAAAATGGGACCGCAGCGTCAGTGGTACCATCTCGCGCAGAATTTCCTCCTTCGACGGTTCGTAAATATAGTCATTGGCCACCTCTTTTGAGTTGGGTTTGGCCTCCTTCTGCGGCACGATGGGCAAGAACTGCTCGGTAGAGAGAATCTGCACCAGTGAGTTCTTGAACTGATTGTATATAAGCTCTATGCGGTCATACTTCTTTTGGCAGAACTGCTGCATTAACTGGTCAGCCAAATTGGCTGCTGAATCAAAACTGATGGCATCCAGCATCTCGTCATAGGAGCCCACCACCTTGTCGAAATGCTTGGCAAAAAACTCGCTGCCCCGTTTGCCAATGGTTATCATGCTGAGGTCGGCAGGCTCGGCAGGGGTGGCGTGGGCCTTATAGTATTCGATGCGGGACTGCGCCTGTTTGATGACATTGCTGTTGAAAGCACCACACAGCCCTTTGTTGGAAGTGACAACCACCAGCAGCACCCGACCCAGTTTCCGCACCTCGTGATAGGGGGTCTGCACCCCGTCGCCGGTGTCGATGTCGCACACCATGTCGTTCAGTTGCTTGGCGTAGGGCCTCATGCCTATGATGGCCACCTGCGCACGGCGAAACTTGGCAGCCGAAACCATCTTCATGGCCGAGGTGATCTGCTGCGTTGAACTCACCGAAGCGATACGTGTGCGTACTTCTTTTAAGTTTGCCATATACCCAAAACTAGTTTTAAGGGGTTATTTGTATCTTTCGGCCATTTCAAGTGCCTCTCGGCGCATAATGTCCATGTCCTCGTCAAGGAGCTTGCCCTTGCCCAGGTTTTCCAGCACCTGGGGGTGGTTCTGGTGGAGCGAGAAGAGGAAATCTTTCTCGAACTCCCTCACGCGGTTGGTGGCTACCTGCTGGAGCAACCCCTTGGTGCCACAGAAGATGATGGCCACTTGGTCGGCCACATCCATAGGGCTGTACTGTGGCTGCTTCAGAATTTCCACATTGCGGGCGCCCTTGTCCAGCACCGCCTTGGTGGCAGCGTCGAGGTCAGAGCCAAACTTAGAGAAAGCTTCCAACTCCCTGTACTGCGCCTGGTCCAATTTGAGCGTACCGGCAATTTTCTTCATTGACTTAATCTGGGCCTTGCCGCCCACGCGCGACACCGATATGCCCACATTGATGGCGGGGCGGATGCCGGCATTGAAGAGGTTGGTCTCTAGGAATATCTGGCCGTCAGTGATGGAAATCACATTGGTGGGTATGTAGGCCGAAACGTCGCCTGCCTGTGTCTCAATGATGGGCAGGGCTGTCAGCGAACCACCACCCTTCACGCGATCCTTCATGCAGGCGGGCAGGTCGTTCATCTGACGTGCAATGTCGTCGCTCTGAATGATGCGGGCGGCACGCTCCAGCAGACGGCTGTGCAAGTAGAACACATCGCCCGGGTAGGCCTCGCGTCCCGGCGGGCGACGCAGCAGCAGTGACACTTCGCGGTAGGCCACGGCCTGTTTGCTCAGGTCGTCATAAATGACCAGAGCGTTGCGTCCCGTGTCGCGGAAATACTCGCCGATGGCGGCTCCTGCAAAGGGTGCGTAGAACTGCATGGCGGCAGGGTCTGATGCCGTTGCGGCCACTACTATGGTATAGGCCATGGCCCCTTTCTGCTCCAGGTTCTTCACCAAGTTGGCCACTGTAGACCCTTTCTGTCCGCAGGCCACATAAATGCAGTAGACTGGGTCCCCAGCCTCGAAGTTCTTCTTTTGGTTGATAATCGTATCTATGGCAATGGCCGTCTTGCCTGTCTGGCGGTCACCGATAATCAGCTCGCGCTGGCCACGGCCAATAGGAATCATGGAGTCGATGGCCTTGATGCCGGTCTGCAGGGGTTGCTCCACAGGCTGGCGATATATGACACCCGGGGCTTTGCGCTCCAGCGGCATGTCGAACAGCTCGCCTTCGATGTGCCCCTTGCCGTCTATGGGATGGCCGATAGTGTTCACCACGCGGCCCACGAGCCCCTCGCCCACCTTGATGGAGGCGATGCGCTTGGTGCGTTTGACCGAGTCTCCCTCATTAATGGTGGATGCCTCGGCCAGCATCACCACACCCACATTGTCTTCCTCCAGGTTCTGCACGATGCCCTGCTCCCCAGTGGAGAACTCCACCAGTTCGCCTGCCTGGGCGTTGCCAAGGCCGTAGACACGCGCTATGCCGTCACCGACGGTCAGCACCGTGCCCACCTCTTCCAACGTCACGTCCAGATGGACATCAGCCAGTTGTTTCTTGAGAATTGCCGACACTTCGGCAGGTTTAATTTCTGACATATTTTAGTTGATGAGTTTTATACTTAGTTAAAGGTTAAAGTTTGCTTTCGTAAACATTCTCTTCAAAACGGCGTCGCAACTTGGCCAGTCGGGCGGCCACCGTGGCATCGAACATATAGCCATCGAACTCCATAGCCAGCCCGCCCAGCACAGCAGGGTCCACATGGGTCTGTAGCTCCACCTGCTTGTGGGTGAAGTCGGCAATGGTCTTGGCCGCGAGTACCTGTGTCTCCTCATCTACGGGATGGGCCGTGGTGAGGTGCGAAAGGACGATGCCGCGGCTCTCCCTGTAGAGGTCAAGATACATGGCACTAATGCCCTTCAGGTTGACTGAGCGTTTCTTGCGCACCACGAAGAGCAAAAACTCGCGCGTGGTCTTGCACACGTGTTTCCCAAAGAGTTCCGTCAGAATGCCAGCCTTCTTGCCTGCCTTAATCTGGGGATTGTCGAAGACGGCGTTCAGCTCGCGGTTCTCGGCACACACCTGATGCACCAGCCGCATGTCGGCACTCACCTGCTCCTGTTCGCCCGTCTCGGCGGCCAGCTGCATGAGTGCCTTCGCATAGTTGATATTGATACGGTAGTCTTGCACGTCTGAGTCTAATTTAGGTGAGCCTCCTGAAGCTCCTTCTTGATGAGCGCATCGGCCTTCTTTTGGTCAGAGAGTTCCGACTCAATCAGCCGCTGTGCAATGTCTATGGAAAGATTGGCAATTTCATTGCGCAGGTCCACCATAGCGCGGTTCTTCTCGTTCTCTATATCCTGACGGGCCTTGGCAATCAAGGCGTCGGCCTCGGCCATGGCCCTGGCCTTTGTGTCCTCAGCTATGCGCTCGGCTCTGAGATTGGCTGTGCGGATAATCTCGTCGCGTTCCCTTTTTGCCTCACGCAGAATTTCCTCGTTGTGGGCCGTCAGCTGCTTCATCTCCTCCCGGGCCTTCTGGGCCTCGTTCAGCGAGTCTTCTATATCCTTCTCGCGTTTGGTCAACGACTTGAGCAACATGGGCCATCCCCACTTGCCCAAAATGAACACTAACACCCCAAAGGAAAGCAGCATCCAAAAGAAAGTACCGATACCAGGATTGATTAAAGGATTGTTCATAGACACGTAATTGATTGAAAAACTTGTCAAAAATAGTAATAGACTGGATGTTGGCGCCAATCGCGCCAACATCCAATCCCCATTGGAGCTACTTAAGGATGATGACCAAGAAGCACACGATGACTGCGAAGAAGGCAACGCCCTCAACGAAAGCAGCGGCAATGATCATTGCGGATTGAATGCCGCCGCGAGCCTCGGGCTGGCGGGCCATGCCCTCCATTGCGCCCTGACCAATCTTACCGATACCCAGACCGGCACCAATAGTGGCCAAACCTGCTCCAATTGCTGCTCCCAGATAGCCAAGGGCCATCTCACCGGCAGCCTGTAATAAAATGAGTAATGACATAGTAGTTTAATTAATAAAGTTTATAATCATTTAATTCTTTCTCTTACAACACGATAAATGCCGCCAACACTGTTGGCAAGCATATCTGTTTGGACTAACAAAAATAAGAAAAAAAATTCAATCAAACAGTTTTTTCAACTATTTCTCGTACATTTTTTGCAGCCACAAGCCCCCTCTATGCCTGCAACAAGGTCACTCTCAGGCGGTAAAGTGAGACCTGCCATTTGTCTCCAACAAAACCTACTACTCCATGGCGGCAGAGATGCGCTCCAAAGCCTCCTGAAGCACAGCTCGGGGGGTGCCTATGTTGAGCCGGAAACAGCCCTGATAGGCCTTGCCGCCAAAGGTGGTGCCGTCATTCAGGGCCACCTTGGCACGATTGATTAGGCGGTCCTTCAGCTCGTCATGGGAGAGTCCCAGCCCATTGAAATCAAGCCATGGCAGATAAGAGGCCTCGGGCAGCACTGCCTTCACATAAGGCATCCGCTCTGACAGAAACTGATTCATGAATCCCACATTACGCTGCACATACTGCAGCATCTGCCGCAGCCAATCCTCTCCCTGACGGAAAGCCGCTTCCGCTCCCACATAGGCAAAAATATTGCCATTGGCAATCTCATACCCATCCAGATAGCCAAAGAAACGCCTACGCAGCGACTCGTTGGGGCAATAGCACACGGAACTGCTCAGCCCCGCAATATTGAAAGTCTTGCTTGGAGCCATAAACGTAACCGAGATGTCGCGGGCATGGTCGCTCACCGTGCTGAAACTCACGTGGTGATGGCCTGGCAGGGTCAGGTCGGCATGAATTTCATCCGAGATAACGCTGACATTATTGCGATAGCATATCTCGGCAATGCGGCTGAGAGTCTCCTCGCCCCAAACGGTGCCGCCGGGGTTGTGGGGATTGCTCAGAATCATCCAACTGCACTGCCGTGCTCGCCACTCCAGATCGTCAAAATCGATGGCAAAACGACCATCAGTCACATGCAACGGGCTGGCCACCAGCTGTCGGGCACTATTGCTGGGCAGGTCCAAGAAAGGCGGATAGACCGGCGTTGTCACCAAGATGCCGTCGCCGGGCTTGGTCATGGCCTGCAACACAAAGGCAATGCCGGCCACAATGCCGGGGATATAGTGGAGCGTTTCGCGCTGCGCCTCAATGCGATAATGGTTCCGGAGCCAGCTCTGGACAGCCTCCCAATAGCTGTCGGGAGGAATGGCGTAACCTAAAACCTCATGTTGGCAACGTTCACGGATGGCCTCCATGACAAAGTCGGGAGAGCGGAAATCCATGTCGGCCACCCACATGGGCAGCAAGTCGTCGCGGCCAAAAAACATTTTCAGCCCATCGTGTTTGACACAATTGGTTCCCTTGCGGGGTATAATCTCGTCGAAGTTATAAGTCATTCCAAAAGAATTGGCGTTTAGGCAGTAGTGATAAGTCAGTGATTAGATTGTTCTTTCAGCAAGTCGATACTGTAGTGCAGACCCACATTCTCGCGGCGGGCACGGGCAAATTTGATTATGAGATAAGCACAGGCAATAAGGTTGCGCAACTCGCACAGCTCCTCGGTAAGGACAGAGCGGTTGTAGAGGTCTTCGGTCTCGCGATAGATAAGGTTGAGGCGGTCGAAGGCACGTTGCAGACGGAGATCGCTGCGCACAATGCCCACATAGTTCCACATCAGTTCCTGCAGCTCGCGTTTGGTCTGGGTGATGAGCACCATCTCTTCGTTGAGCACCATACCGTCGGCATTCCAGTCGGGCACCTGATGGCAGAAGTCTATCGTCTTCACCTGTTCAATGGCACTCTGGGCCGCATTGTGGGCATAAACCACAGCCTCCAGCAGTGAGTTGCTGGCCAGGCGGTTGCCACCGTGCAAACCGGTGCATGAACATTCCCCCGCCGCATAGAGATGGTGGATGGAGGACTCGCCATTGCGGTCCACCTTGATGCCGCCGCACTGATAGTGGGCAGCGGGGCGGATAGGAATCATATCCTTATCAATCTTGATGCCCAATTCAAGGCACTTGGCATAGATATTGGGGAATCCGTTGATGAGTTCCTCTTTGCCTATTCCGCGGGCATCGAGATAAAGGTGGTCCACACCGGCAATCTTCATTTCGTTGTCAATGGCGCGGGCTACGATGTCGCGCGGAGCCAACGAGAGGCGGCTGTCGTACTTCTGCATAAATTCGTTGCCTTGATAGTCCTTCAGCACGGCCCCGGCACCACGCATGGCCTCGGTGATGAGGAATGCGGGCTTCTCAGCCGGATTGTAGAGCGAAGTGGGATGGAACTGCATGAACTCTAAGTCTTTGAGCACGCCGCGAGCGCGGTGCACCATGGCCACTCCATCGCCGGTAGAGATAATGGGCGTAGTGGTAGTGGTGTAGACATTGCCCATGCCTCCTGTGGCCAGCAGGGTCACCTTGGCCAGATAGGTGTCGATTACGTTGGTGCTGCAATCCAGGGCATAGGCACCGTAGCACTCGATGTTGGGTGTATGTTTCGTCACCCGCTGGCCCAAATGGTGCTGGGTGATGATGTCGATAGCAAACTGATTCTCTTTCAGCTCGATATTAGGATGGTTGCGGATAGCCTCCAGCAGGCCGCGTTCTATCTCCTCGCCCGTATTGTCCTTATGGTGAAGGATGCGGAACTCCGAGTGGCCGCCCTCGCGATGGAGGTCAAAACGGTCACCGGCGTTGCTCTTGTCGAAATTGACCCCATACTGCACCAGTTCGCGGATGCGGTCGGGAGCCTCGCGGATGGTCATCTCCACCACCTCGCGGTCGCAGATTCCGTCACCTGCCACCAAGGTGTCCTGAATATGTTTGTCGAAACTGTCGCTGTCATACAGCACTGCAGCGATGCCCCCCTGGGCATAACGGGTGGACCCTTCCGAGGCCTCGCCTTTGGACAGAATACAAACCTTGCCGTAAGGGGCCACCTTGAGGGCAAAACTCAGTCCCGCAATGCCGGAACCTATAATTAAGAAATCGACTTCGTATCGCATGATAATAGTTTAATTAATGTGGAGCAAAAGGAGAGCCTTCTCATTTTTTTCCGCTAAGCATCCTTGATTATTTCTATTTTTTATAACGGCACCTACCGTTATGAATTATTATTGCAGTCGCGCCATTGCAAAGTGTACGACACGTTGCCCTGAAAAACAGGAGCAACGTTGACGTACCTCAATAGCATATTAATCAAATGGTGGACAATGTCGGCAGCAGATAAATATAGAGCACCAGGGCGAAAAGAACCACCAGAACAAACAGCACGATCAGCCAGGTCGTGAGATAGTGCCAGAAGTCATAATTGGAACGGATAAAGGAACGGATGGGGGTGACGTCGGGATTCACCTTCAGCTCATCGCCAATATGCACCAAGCGACGCATCCTCACTACTATTGGAATCAGCGAAGCCGCCACCAGAATGAGACCGATGCCCAACAGACCCAGAATATTGTCCAGATAGTGCGGCATATCCTCGGGCAGTGTACTGCTGTAGTAGAGCAGAAACAGTCCTCCCGCAACGATTAAAACCGAAAAAAGAATCACAAAGACGGAAATAACGCTAATTTTTTTTCCCGTCGCAGCAGCACTCAACCTACAGTGATTCAAGAAAGTAACTTCATTTACATCCATATCAGAGCATTTTTATTGTTTTTGCAAATATAGAAAAAAAAACTCAATCACCAATCTTTGACCACTTTTTTTCCAAAGTTTTAAAACAATGGAAATCCGCACAGCGGCCAACCGTCAACCTGAATCAACTGTAGTTAGCTTGCGTTGAACGCCGGCTGAAACATTCGCCATATCCGACCATGCTTGTGCGACAAACGGGTTCTTTTTCAAGAAAAAAAAAATGTCCTCACACAAGGCTGTTACAATGCCACTTTGCCTCTAAACCATAAAAAAATAATCACTAAAGTCTGACAACCTAAATCAGAAAATGACACATATGGAGCATAGAGGGCGGGGTCCGCCGCTTTAATGGGGTGGTGGGGAGTGACTGATATGACTGGGAGCTGCCAACGGTTAGGGGCAGCAAAGGGAAAAAAATTATATGAATCGATATTTTTTTGTATTTTTGCAAAGCAGAATAGGCCTATAGGATTGATGCATTTATGAAGAGAATTGTGTTTTTATCGTTGCTCCTGACGCTGTTGTGCGGGTGCCGTGACGGCAGCCGACGGGGGGCAGTAGACCTAGGCATTCGGGCACATGTGGACGGCTACAACAAGGCGGCTTTTCTCGACCGCTACGACAACCCGTCCGAGGCCATCGACGAGGCCTACCGCGCATTGGACCTGCTGCACGACTCGCTGCCCAACTACTACGACGGTACACTGCGGGCCTACAACAACTTGGCCTTTTGCTACTATATGCTGGCCGAGCACGACAGCACGCAGGCATATATCGACAGGGTGATGCAGCTCTCCAAGAGGCTGCCCGTCAAGACGGTGGCCCAAAACGGCGAAGTGGAGCAGCTGATTGCCCAACTGATGCAGATAAGGCTGTTGCAGCGCAGCTGCCGCATTGCCGAGTCATATCAGCTGCTGTACGACATCGACCAGTCGCGCGTGCTGCAACTATCCTCCAATAACTACCTCTACGCCTATGCGCAGATGGAGTATTTCATCACCTCGCTGACACTCAACTACCATTATCGCAACAGTGCCCTGGCCTCCTCGTCCTCCACACTGCTCACCCCCAGCACCAAGCGGGCAATGAAAGAGTTGTTGAAAAAGGTGGAGGAGACACGGTCCCACCTAAAGTGCGACTATGCCGAGGACATGTCGCTCAACTACGCCATGGCCCACTGCTACTATCGGCTGGCCTCCGCCTCCGACGGAGACCCTGAGATATTGTCCAAGGCTTATGAGAATCTGGCCCGCACGCTCCGCATTTTGGCCAGGCCGAACCACTTCAGCATCTACCATTTGGCCAATGTGTTCCAACTGCAGGCCTTCATCGTGGCCGACACCGACATAGCACCCGAGATGTACTACGACCGCTGCCACGAGCAGTTGCTGTTGCTCGACAGCCTTAGCCGCAACCTCTATCCCGCCGACTCTATGTGTCTGGACGGCGAGTACGGGCTAGACATGTTCCGCATCAGCACAGACCTATTCTTCCGCACCACCGACCCCTACCAGCATCTGGGCGCCGTGGTGGCGGCGGCAGAGTACTGCCTGCGCATCGACAATCTGGAGGCCGCCCGGCGCTACTACTCGATGATTCTGGAGGACAGCACTTGGAACGATGGCATAGCTCCCAAGTTTGAGTCTATGCTCTACGACGGCCTTATCCGGATGGGGTTTTCGGACAATCCCGAGGACAACAAACGCTGGTATGAGCGCGAAATAGACCTGCTGAGTTTCATCCGCGAGAACGAGAGCGCCGACGTGATGTTGCAGGACCGGCTGGACCGTGCCGAGAACCGCAACCGCTACTACGTGACGGCCATCTTCATCACCATTCCCTTCCTGGTGGTGCTCTCCATCCTGGTGGTGCTTTTGGTCAGCCGTTCGCGCCGCCTGCGCGACGAGAAACTGGCCCTACAGGAGGCCAAACGACAGGATGTGGAGCGCATAGCCAATGTGGAGACCTGCCTCTCGGTGCTGCGGCACGACGTGAACCCTTTCCTCTCCTATCTGCAAAACAAGAAACTCAGCCCCGAGATGCGCCAGGAAGTGCTTGAGCAACTGCTGCGCACTTTCGGCAATATCAAAAACTGGACCAACCTTTCCATCCCCAGCGGCAAGCAGTTCCAGACCACGGTGTTCAGCCTGGACGAGGTGTTCGACAGCGTGGAAGCCTCGTGTGTGCGGCTGAACCACGGTGTGGAGCTTGTGTTGTGCCCCTCCGGCCTCAACATCCTGGGCGACCGTCAGCTGACTGAAATACTCCTCCGCAACCTTGTGAACAATGCACTCCAGCACACCCAGCAGGGCAAGGTGACGGTGCATGCCGAAGTGTATGAGGCCGACCCACGCTTTGTGCACATTGAGGTGAACGACACAGGCAGCGGCATGGACGAGGAGACATTAGAGAACTTATTCCGCGCCGACAAAAAGGCAAACCCCGACTCCGACCCAGAGGCACCCCACGGCACTGGATTTGGCCTCATCCTTTGCAAGTACATCATCAAACGCCACGACGACAACACCCTGCGCGGCTGCCGCATTTGGGCAGAAAGCCAGCTGGGTGAGGGCAGCTCGTTCCACTGCATCCTGGCAGGAAGCGAGAACGAAAGCCGAACACCGTCGGCAGAACGCAACAAACAAAACAACAATTGACACAACCGACTATGGAACCTATCAAAATCATCATTGTCGACGACGAACCCATCATCCGCAAGGCCCTCAAGGCCGAACTGGGCAGCCCGCAGTCCACCATTGCCTGCGGCATGAACGACGACGGCGAGATAGAATACCGCCACATCACTGTGCTGGACACCTTTGCCAACGGAGCTCAGTTGATGGCCGCCCTAGACAATCCGCTGCCTCACGACATGCCCGACTATCTGCTGTTGGACATGGAGTTTCAAGGCGAGCCCACAGGAGGCATCTTCATTGCCGACCGAGTGCACAAGAAATACCCCGACATCCGCATCGCCATTCTCTCGGGCCGTTTCGACAACCCGCTGCCCAACGAGGCAGGCCGCGTAGACCGCATGTTGGAGATAGCCCGCGTGGTGTTTGAGGCCTTGGAACACGGGGCACAGGCTTTTGTGAGCAAGAATGCCGCGGGTGGTTTTTCTGTGGAGAATGTGCTCCGCGCCATCGAAGGGCTGGAACGGGGAGAGAAATACTATTTCAACTATCCGGTGATGATGACCCTGAAGGAGGCCGCGGAGCTGTATGTGAAACACGCCGCCGCCATGCGCACCGACATAGTGTTGAGCGATACGGAGCGCAACCTGCTGCTGTTGGAAGCCGCCGGATGCACCGCCTCGGAGATAGCCACCACCCTGCGCGAGACCGATAAGAGCATACAGGAGCGGCAAAAAGAGCTGTCGCGCAAACTGGACATCGTGAACAAATCCAGCGCCCGCATTGCCAAGGCCATGCAGTTCGGCCTCATCGACCCCAAAGAGATAAAGTATTTGAAACGATAGCCACTCCCATTCACCCTTCTTCAATAGAGGGAAAAAACTAAAAAAAAACAATCGGACATTGTTTTTTTCGACACCTATGCAGGGCAGGGGGAAAATATTATTTCATTTATATTCAGGCATTCGCAGATAAAAAAGAAAAAATATTTTGTCAATTGAGAAAATCTTCGTACTTTTGCACTCGCTTTTGGCAAAAAAAGGTCGTTTGGCCGAGGGGTTAGGCACAGGTCTGCAAAACCTGCTACTCCGGTTCAAATCCGGAAGCGACCTCACAAAAAAAGACTCCGCTCAATGGGAGTCTTTTTCTTTTTTAGCAGTAATCTTTTGTTGGAGCTAACGCAGGAGGGTGACAGTGCCTGCCAGATTCTGGTAGCCACCCGGATCTTCCAAATCGCTATAGCGACATTTGTACACATAGGTGCCCGGCGGGCAGGGCGAGCCATGATAGGTGCCGTCCCAAGGGGCTTGCTGGGCTGTGTGGAACACTAGGGTTCCCTGACGATTATAAATCCAGAGCTCGTATTGCAGCAGGCCCTGAAGGGTGGGTTGAAAGAGGTGACCCGGCTCGCGGCCCGGGGTGAAGACATTGGGAAAGTAGAGTGCCACGCGGCGAAAAGGAACCACCTTGACCACATGGTCGCTACAGGTGGAGGTGAAAGCCACCATCTTGACCTCGACACTGTCGCCCTGCATGGAGGGGTTGATAGGGAAGGTGGCTCGCGACCACGTGAGGTCTTGCAGCTGCCCGTTGAGATACCATTTGCGCCCGTTCCAGCCACCATAGAGGGTGCCCCGTTGGCCTATGCTGTAGTCCTCTACGTTCAGCTCCAAATGGTCGTAGGAAAGGTAGTCAGGGGAGACATACATTTGCGCCACAACGGGCTGGACGGGGTTGAGTTCAATTCGTCCGGTGGAGGGGCATTGGGGCTCGGGGCGATAGTCGACATAGATTTCATAGGTGGTGGGCACTGCAGGGCTGACAAAGATTAGGGGGGAGTGTTCCTGACCGACTAGGGTGGAGTCGGGGGGAGTGGCATTCCAACGGTAATACATGCTGCTGCCTCCGGCTAAGACATTAATGTGGTAGCCGTAGGGCTGAGTGCACTGGACCTGCGAGCCGGGCAAGGCAAAAGGGTATTCGAGCATGGCCAAATGCAGGATGACCACGCTGTCGCAGCCACCAGCAGCACGCGGAAGGGTGTCGTAGTAGAGGCCGCCATAGGTGAGCACACGTCCGTTGAAGTGATATTGCTGCCCCTCACAGGCGGTGTCGTAAATCCGCACCAGCGTGTCGGCACAGGGCCGCTGGCCACAAAGATGGGTGGGCAGGGCCAGAACTATGGCTACAAGGACTATGGTATGGAGCATGTGCCTCATTGTCTATAACACCCTTTATATACCTCCAATTACTCTTTTTAAACACCCATCTGGCTATTATTCATGTCCTAATCAGATTATGAAGGATTGCCGACAACCGTTAGTTTGAGTAGCGGGGCAGGTTGAAGATGATAGTGTGGCCATCAATTATTCCTGAATCATATATCCAAAGAGTGTCGTGCCTGATTCTGTAGCGCCATTGGTAGACAGTGTCACCTTCCGGAGAGAAGATGATGATGGAGTCAGCGGAAGAGTTGAAGCGATAGGCGGCATGGGTTTCGGTTGAGTTGATGAAGACAGAGTCATCGTCGAAACGAATGGAATGGGGTTTTTCTCTCTCAAGGTGGCCCCAGCCGCCTTGCAACGTATTTGAGTAGACCTTTTCTGGTGTCGCCGTGGGCTCAGTTGATTGCTGATGACGGCAGGCTCCGAGGGCGAGCAGAGACATAGACAGAATGAGCAGTTTGAATATTTGATGCATAATAAACCTCCTATTCTGGCAAAGCAGCCTGGATGACCATTTCGTAGAGTTCTTTGGTGCTGATGCCCATGGCGCGAGCCTGCTTGGGCACTATGCTTTCGGCACTCTGACCAGGGATAGTGTTCACCTCAAGGAAGAAGAGTTCCTGTTTCTGTGTGTCATAGATGTAGTCGAACCGCACGATGCCACGGCAGTCGAGGAGGTCGTACAGCTGGGCAGACACCTGCTGGATTTGGTCGCTGACGGACTTGTCCACCTCTGCAGGGGTCACCTCATTGCTAAATCCTTCATATTTGGCTGCATAGTCAAAGAACTCGTGGCCGCCGGTGGGGATGATTTCGGTCACGGGGAAGACATAGAGCTTCTCTTTGGTGCGCAGCACACCGCAGTCGAATTCGCGTCCCTGGATGAATTCTTCGACCAGCACCTGGCTGTCTTCGGTGAGGGCCTCACGGATGGCAGGCATCAGCTCTTCGGGGCGTTTGACCTTGGTGGTGGCCACACTGCTGCCACCCGCAGCGGGTTTGACAAAGAGGGGTAGAGTGAGCTCTTGAAGCAGGGCATCGGGGTCGATGGGCTGGTTGCCGTAGAGGAGCTTGGACTTGGCCAGGCTGACCACTCCAAAACTGCGCACTACCGGGTTACAAAAGCCCTTGTTGAAAGTGAGGGCCGAGGTGTAGAAGCCACAGGTGGTGTAGGGAATGCCCAGCATGTCCAGATAGCCCTGAAGCACACCGTTCTCGCCGGGATTGCCGTGGATGATAATGAAGGCAAGGTCGAAACGCGCAACCCCCTCAACGGTGAAGTTGTCGCGGTTGACGGGGCGGTGCTCGCCACTGTCGGTGAGCCAGTACCATCCTGTGCGCTCAACGACTATCTTATAGACATTATACTTCTCGTGGTCCAGGTTTTCGTAAACCTGACAGCCACTGCCAATAGAGACATCGTGTTCTCCGGAAAAGCCGCCCATCACGAGGGCGATATTTTTCTTGTTCATATCTGTTGAATTTTTTATTGTCTAAAGGGTTGGATGGAGGGGTCGGTGCTGCCGCTGACGCCATTCTTTTTCTTTCTGGCGCACAAGGTTGCGGGTCTCGTCGGCCATATAGGTCTGCTGGAACCGCTCCCAGATGATGTCTACCGCCAAGTCGCTGGGGTGGCACATGTCGCGGGCGTAGAAACGATAGTCGCGCAGCTCGTCCAGAAGTATTTCATAGCTCTCGAAATAGCCGAGATGGTCAGTGGTTTGCAGCAATTGGTCGGTGGCCAGCAAGAGGGTTCCTTTGCTGAGCTGGTTGCCATGGGCTCCGTCGGCCAGATGTCTGATGGGGCTGACGGTGAAGATGACTGTGGCCGAAAAGGCATGGAGCAGCGGCTGCCAACAGTCCACTATTTCGGCCACGGAAAGGCACCTGCGGTGGAAGAGGGCGGCGGGCAGTTTGTGGCAGTTGGCCACCGGCTGGCCCTGTAGGGCAGGCGCAGCGGAGGGGTCGTTCAGAAAGAAAGTATAGGCGGTGCCGAAGGTGCAGAGGATGAAGGGTTGGCGCTGGAGGAAACGGTGGGTGGCATAGATGGCCGCATTGCAGCCCTGCAGCACCTCTTCTCGGTCGGGACCGGAGAATCGGCCATGGTGAAGCCAGGAATGCCAGAGGCCGTCGTGCCGCACCAGATACTCCGGACCTATCGCCTCGTCGCTGAAGGCTTTCTCTAAACAGCAGGCTATGGAGAAGGGATTGTATAGAGTGCCAAAGGGGTTGCAGAGGCAGTCAAAGCCCGCCGCCTGTAGCCGTGCACCTATCTCATCGGTGAAACAGGACCCCACCAGCAGCAGCGGCGTTTGGTAGTCGATGCGCAGAGGCGATGGGACGATATTTACCGGCGTGGTGAGCTGCATGGCTTTCAGGCTTATCCATTAATCATGACAGGTTTCACCTCGCTCACTCCAGGCATTTGCGAGAGAAGGGGCAGAAACTCTTTAGGGCTGATGCGTAGGTCGCGCGACTTCATCGTCAAGCTCAAATCATGCTCAAGGTCAATAATTTTGGCTTCGAGTGGGACATCACCCTTATGCTCCTCGGCCAAAGCTTTCAACTCCTTGCAGAAGGGCATGGAGATACTGCCCAGCCGCACAGTGAATCTGATAAGCTTGGTGTATTTGGGCAGCACCTCGCTGAGCATCATCATCTCCGTGATGGTCACCTTGGGGCGCGAAGTGTACATAGTGCCGTCGGGATTCTGGCGCGAGAACTGGCTCACACGCCCTTTCATATAGATGAAGAGGTCTTTCTGGAAATAATTCTTATATTTGAGAAACTCGTCCTTGTAGAGCTGCAGGGGGAACGAGCCGCTGTAGTCCTCCAGAGTCATGCGGCCGTAGGGGTCGCCGTTGCGCTGCGAAACGCCGTCCTTGGCCTCGGTGACAATGCCGCCGATGCGGAACTCCTTACCCACCCAGTTGCCCAGGTCGGCCAGGTCGGCACAGGTGGCCGTGGTGAAGTTCTGCATCTCATATTTGAACTCGTCCAAAGGATGGCCGCTCAGGTAGAGGCCTATCACGCCAAACTCCTCGCGGCAGCGTTCCACCACCGACCACTCGGGACATTTGGGCACGTCGGGGTGGTCCTCCTGCTTTATCTCGTCGCTCATGTCGAAGATGGACATCTGTGCGCTCTCGGCGTTCTCGTGGTTGCGGGTGGCCCAGCGCATCAGTTTCTCAATATAGGTGGGCGTGGTCTCCAGTTCGTTCTCTTTGAAGAAATACTGGGCCCTATGCATCTCCCCCACCCCGTCGAAGGCCCCGGCCTTCACCAGCACCTCCATGTTCTTGCGGTTGATGGCGCGTATGTCCACGCGGTTGAGGAAGTCGAACACATCCTGGTAGGGACCGCCTTTTTCGCGCTCGGAGATGACCGCCTCGGCGGCCGCCTCGCCCATGCCGCTGATGGCCTGCAGGCCAAAACGTATCTTGCTCTCGCCGTTGACCGAGAAGTCCTTCTCCGACTCATTGACCGAAGGAGCCAGAATCTCAATGCCGTTCTTGCGGCAGTCGTCCATCAGTTCGGTCACGCGCTTGATGTCGTTCTGCGCACTGGTCATCACGGCAGCCATATACTCGGCCGGATAGTGTGCCTTGAGGTATGCCGTCTGGTAGGCCACCCACGAGTAGCAGGTGGCGTGCGACTTGTTGAAGGCATAGGAGGCAAACTTCTTCCAGTCCTCCCAAATCTTGTGCAGGGTTTCATGCTTGTGCCCGTTGGCCTCGCCGCCCTTGTAGAAGAGCACCTCCAGCTCGTTCATCTTCTCAATCTGCTTCTTGCCCATGGCCTTGCGCAGCGTGTCGCTCTGTCCACGGGTGAAGTTGGCCAGCTGGCGGCTCAGCAACATCACCTGCTCCTGATAGACCGTGATGCCGTAGGTGTCCTTCAGATACTTCTCCATGCAGGGAATGTCATATTCCACCGGCTTGCGACCCAATTTGCGGTCGATGAAGTCGGGTATGTAGTCCATAGGACCCGGACGGTAGAGGGCATTCATGGCAATCAGGTCCTCAAAAACATGGGGCTGCAGCTCGCGCAGATATTTCTGCATACCCGCCGACTCAAACTGGAAGGTGCCCACCGTGTTGCCGTCGCAGTAAAGCTGATAGGTCTCGGGGTCGTCGATGGGTATATGGTCTATGTCGATATCCACGCCGTGGTTTCTCTTAATCATTTGGATGGCGTTCTTGATGATGGTGAGGTTCTTCAGCCCCAGAAAGTCCATCTTGATCAGGCCCACCGTCTCCACCACGTGGCCGTCATACTGGGTCACCAGCACCTTGCCGCCCGACTCCTTGTCGTCGATAGTGCACACCGGGGCAATGTCGGTGATGTCCTGCGCACCGATGATGACACCGCAGGCGTGGATGCCCACCTGGCGGTTGGTGTCCTCCAGCTCGGCGGCATAGGTCAGCATATTCTGCAGTTCGGGACCCTCCTCCCCTTCGGCAATCCTGTGCAGCTCGGGCACATACTTGTAGCAGTTGACCAAGTTCACCTTGGGCGATTTGCCCTTCTCGTCCTTCACATTGTCGGGAAAACTGCGGTCGGGAATCAGCTCCTTCAAGTGGTTCACCGTGCTCAGCGGCACCTTCTCCACGCGCCCCACGTCGGCAATGGCCGACTTGGTGGCCATGGTGCCATAGGTGATGATGTGGGCCACCCTCTCGTAGCCATATTTATGGGTGATCCAGTCCAGCACCTTGCCGCGGCCCGCATCGTCGAAGTCCACGTCGATATCGGGCAGCGAAATGCGGTCGGGATTCAGGAAACGCTCAAACAGCAAGTCGTACTTCAGCGGGTCCACATCGGTAATCCACAGGCAGTAGGCCACCACGCTTCCAGCCGCCGAACCACGCCCGGGACCCACGCTCACCCCCAGCTCCTCACGCGCCCCGCGGATATAGTCCGCCACAATCAGGAAGTAACCCGGGAAACCCATCGTCTTGATGGTGTGCAATTCAAACACAATGCGTTCCGTCTGCTCCTCCGTCAGGGAGTCACCATAACGCCTATGGGCTCCCTCCCACACCAGCTTCTCCAAATAGTCGGCCTCGAACTTGATGCGGTACAACTTCTCATAGCCGCCCAACTTCTTTATCTTCTTCTCTGCCGCCTCCTGCGAAAGCACCACCTCATGCCGCTCGTTCTGGGTGAACTCGTCAAAAAGTTCCTGTTCGGTGATGCGCTGGCGGTACTCCTCCTCGCTGCCGAACGAAGCCGGTATGTCAAACATGGGCATAATGGGGTCGGAGTCGATGCTGTACACCTCCACCTTATTGGCAATCTCCATCGTGTTCTCCAACGCCTCGGGCAGGTCGGCAAAAATCTCCGCCATCTGCTCGGGAGTCTTCAGCCACTCCTGCTTCGTATAGTGCATGCGGTTAGGGTCGGCATAGTCCTTCTGTGTGGCCAGGCAGATGAGGTGGTCGTGGGCCTCGCCGTGCGCCTCCTCCACAAAGTGCACATCGTTGGTACAGATGATTTTCACACCGTTCTCGCGGGCCAGCTGTATCAGCACCGGATTCACCTTCTCCTGCAGCTCGTAAGTCTGGCGGTTGCTGTTGGGCTTGTCGGTCTTGTGGCGTTGCAGCTCTATGTAGTAGTCGTCGCCAAAGATGCTTTTGAACCATTTCACCGCCCTATCGGCCCCCGCCAAGTCGCCCTTCATAATCAGCTGCGGAATCTCGCCACCGATGCAGGCCGAGCAGACAATCAGACCCTCATGATACTTGGCCAACACCTCATGGTCGATACGCGGGCGGTTGTAGAAACCCTCCGTATAGGCAATCGAGGCCAACTTACACAGCGAGTGGTAGCCCTGCTTGTTCTTGGCCAGCAAAATCAGGTGGTAGCCGCTGGAGTCCACAATGCGCTCGCGCCCGGTCTCGGGATTGATTTCGCGCACATTCTTGTCCATGTCGTGCAGCGAGCGACGGGCACAGTAGGCCTCAGTGCCTATGATGGGCTTGAAGATTTGTTTCTTCAACTCCTCAATCTGATGCTCGGCCTCCTGCTTCTCCTCAGGGGTGGCACCATCGTTCTTCAAGACGGCCTCCTGCTCCTTAATTTTATCCCTCACCTTGCCGTTCTCCTTGCCCACAGTGTCCACCAAATCCTTTATGCCGAACATATTGCCGTGGTCGGTCAGAGCCATGGCATACATACCGTTTTTCTTAGCCTTCTTTATCAGGTCGGGCACCTTGCTCATGCCGTCGAGCATCGAATAGTGCGAGTGAACGTGCAAATGTGTGAAATTCATACCAGTTAAACATTTAGTAAGACGAACAACCAATCTGCAAATATACACAAAAAAAAGAGAATAGTGAAAAGTGAATTGACAATTTCAAGTGAATAGTTTTTAGTTTACCCAATTCTCAACTCTCATCTCTCAGTTCTCAACTCTCTATTCTCAACGGCCCCGCCCACCCTTTTAGTTTTTAGTTTTTACCTTTTACTTTAT
>R25__coassemble_105_pt1 | contig 53226 bp, 45 predicted proteins | sample R25__metabat2_high_PE_017 | metagenome-assembled genome bin R25 | reverse complement strand
ATGACACCTGTCTAATTGCTTATTTTTTAGTTTATACTTTATAGTTTAAAAAGTCTTGACATCTGTCTAATCACTATTAGTTTTTAGTTTTTACTTTATAGTTTAAAAAGTTTGGTGAGTAAGAAATATTTTGTAACTTTGCAGGCGCAAAATGTAAGTTAAATAACAATGATAAATAACAATAAATATATGAAAACTGCCTATCTTATCCCAGTTCTAAGTGCCATGTTGCTCTTCACCGGATGCAACCTTGAGAGGGGCCGCACCCACCACGAGATTGAAACCGACACCTACACCCTCACCGTCAGCGGCCAGCGCCTGAAGCGTCAAGCACAGGTGGACTCCGTGCCCATCTTTCCGCTCTCCTACTCGGGCGACACCGTGCGCCTCCATGGCAACATACAGGAGGTGGCCCGCCGGCTCCGTTACATATCCGACCACTGGTACAAAACCGGTTTCTCTTATCGCGCCAAAGGCTACTACGTGCTCAACCTGGAACTGATTGGCAAACCGGGCAGTGACCGTGCCGCTGTCGCCGGGTCAGCCCTGCGCCAACTGGCCAAATGGGGCTATGTCGACATCGACTCCAGCTGGTATCAGCCCGTCTGGGTCTATCGCAAAGGCGACTCTATAGACATCACCGAACGGCATTATGGCTTCGCCACGGGCGAATACGAATTCCGTGTGCCAGACAGCGTGGTGCAATCCACCGTGGGCAAAGAAACCATCGAGGAACACATGTGGGACTACTACGACTCCAAAAAGCAAGACCCCGAAGAACTCCTAGCCTACTTCTTTGCCAATGGCCTCGACACCATCCATATAGGCGAAAAGTACCTCATCGTTACCCCCACCCCCACACGGCGCTTTCGCCCATTCGTGTTTTTCTTCCCCTACCGTTATGAGCGAAACAAATAGGTTCGAAACGTACGTCCGCCAGGACCTATATAAATACCTCCTCTCTGTGGGCGAGGTGGACCAGCGCCTGCCCGAGGCGGTGGACATAGAGGAGAAATACCGCGCGGTGGCGGAATCCTATCTGGCCGACGGGGTGCGTGAGTTTGCCAACTACCCCACCGTAAGTCTCGGATGGATGATGTACATCGGCATGGCGGTGGCCCGCTTTTGGGACGACGATTGGGCTATATACGACCATCTGGACGACCTCTACCTGTACATGCGCTCCAAGAGCGGCTACGACCTGCTGGACGAGTACGTCAGGGGAGAGGTGCTAGGATTGAAGCAGCCCGACTTTGACACCACCGAGCAACTGGTGCAGGAGTGCGCCGAGCGTACCTACAGCCTGTTGCTGCACCAGCGTTTGGAACCGGGCACCGAGGCGGCCTTCCGAGGCTACGTGGCCTGCCTGCACCAGCTCTACCTCATTGGAGCCTACGTGCAGCTGCACCGCATGGGCTACCACATGGTCAACGCCCTAGCGGCCAACTAACATTTCCACAAAAATGCCACCATGATTTTAGCCGAAGCGGCACCCCTTGCCACCTCGGCTAAAATTATGTATCTTGTAAATTTAGAATTTTGCTTTTCGTTGAAATACAATGATTTTTCAACCTTATGCAAGTCGCATCCACGAATGGCCCACTTCCCGCCCGCACCTGCCCCACATCCCATACGCTACCGACCCGTCCCGTAAGCGAGGGGACTGCGTTGGGGATGTTTTCTTCAAGGGCAGGGAAGACACACTGTCGAAGCAAGGGGCTTTTTGCCCGACGGGCAGGGGATGTCAGTCTAATATGAATATTAGATTGTTAATTGTGCCTGAGACCAGCCGTTGGGGGGCGAAGGGCGTTAGAGTACTTTAGCGATGATGGGGTCGAGCCTCTCGGGGGTGACTATGCTGCCGTAGCGGCCAATGACGTTGCCCTCGCGGTCCAAAAGGAATTTGGTGAAGTTCCATTTGATTTTGCTGCCCAGCAGACCACGGCCTTTCTTTTGGCTCTTGAGCCACTTGTAGATGGGGTGGGCGTTGGGACCGTTGACGTCGATTTTGGAGAACATTTGGAAGGTGACACCGTAGTTGACCAAACAGGTGGAGGCAATCTCGTTTTCGCTGCCGGGTTCTTGGTTGGCAAACTGGTTGCAGGGGAAACCGAGGATGACCAGCCCTTTGTCATGATATTTCTCGTAGAGGGTTTCAAGACCTTCGTACTGAGGCGAGAAGCCACATTTGCTGGCCGTGTTGACAATGAGGACTACCTTGCCGCGGTACTCTTCCATGCTGATTTCTTTCTTCTGAAGGCTGAGGGCCTTGAAGTCGTAGAATTTCTGTTTCATAATATTGATTTTTAAATGATTATTTTTTCAAGCAGTGATTTCAGTTGCAGGGCCTCGTCGAGGGTGAGGTTGACGCAGGAACTGATTTTGGCAGGCACTTCGATGGCCTGTTTGCGCAGGGCTTTGCCCTCGGGAGTGATGCTGACAATGGTTTCGCGCTCGTCTTTCCTGCCGCGCTGGCGGAAGATGAGACCGTTGGACTCCATCTTCTTGAGCATGGGGGTGAGGGTTCCGGTGTCGAGGTGCACATATTCGCCTATCTGCGACACGGTCAGCTCCTTGTGCTCCCACATCACCATCATGGTGATATACTGCGTGTAGGTCAGTCCCAAGGGGTCGAGGAATGGCTTATAGCGTCTGACCACCTCTTTGGCCGCCGCGTAGAGGGGAAAACAGAGTTGGTTTTCTAGTTTCAGCGCATCGTATTTTGTGGGTTTCATCTTGCAGTTCCTTTCTTATTAAATTCGAGTGCAAATATACAAAGAAAAATCATTGTACGAAATAAAATAGTATAAAATTTAATTGCATACGACTAAAAATATTTATAATATTCTGTATTATAGTCACATGCTATTGTATTAAAAAGTGTTAATCCGGGATTCTGGTGGTTTGTTTTCTTTCTGTTATTTTCGTCTTTTGATTTCTTTTGTCTGCGATTTCAGAAAAATGTGTATATTTGCAGGTTGAAATAAATAGATATTTTTATGTTGCAGAATGAGTTGCCTACCTATATAATTGTGCTTCCCCAACAGGCCAAGGTGGCCTTTGTAGCCACTAGTATAGGGACAGTGGCTCGGACTTCGGGAAAGTCCTATGGTGGGGTATATGATCGCATGGTGCGCCGGGGATTGATTTACAACTATATTTATCCCTGCTATGACACTTTGTACACCAAGAGCCGAGAGAATTTTGTGGCAGACTTGTTGCAATGTTTGGACAATTGGGAGGGGGAGGCAGTCATGAGCAACACCACTGTATATCAAGAAGCCACGCAGGTGGTTGGGCGCCCAGTTTGTCGTTATGGAATGCGGAACTTGGGGCGATAGGCGGCGAGTGGCCGCATTGTTTGTAGGCGGAAAGGTGCGGGTGATGGATGGAGTAAAAGTTTTATTGTAGTATTATATTTTTTGTTATGAAAAAGTACACTCACGCATGGTTGGCTTTTATGGCCATTAAGAGGCTCCAGTATGCCAATATTCCTGAAGCTTATAAGGCTGATGCCGTGGCGTTGGTCAAATGGTTCAGGGACTACCGCGACTTTGTCATCAAGGGGTCGTGGTATCCCGATGCGGTGTTTAAGGACATGTCTACCAGCCATATCCTCAAGTATCGTCCCAACGAAACATCGACTGACGACCGTTTCAAGAAATTGCCAGGCACGCTGGGGATGTACGAGCTGGGCAAGTCTTCGCCGCTGTATGGCAAGCCTTTCACTATTGAGGACGGCAATCTGGCCGACCGCTGCGAGTCGCTCGCACATGCCATCGTCGACAGTTTTAAGATACTGCGCATGGAGGAGAAAGGTAACCCGGTGGCCCCCACGGGCAACCACATCGCCATGCGGTTCTTTATCCTCAGCCACTATATTGCCGACTGCCATATGCCGCTGCACTGCGATTGCCGGGCTTTCTCGTCGGGCGACAACGTGCACGGTTTCATCGAGACTCAGTGGGACAACCAGGTGAAGAAGTCCTATGATGTGGACACAGCCAACGAGCGTTTCTTCTATGACCCCGAGGGCTATCCTTTGAAACTGAAGATTACGCCGCTGATGCAGCAGGTGGAGGACGACCTGGAGAACCGTGAATATCTGCACGGCTGGGGCACTGGCAACGGCAATGTGTGGGACTATATGAGTTCGTTGTCGCAGTATTCCTACCTGATGGCCTACCGCATGATTCCCGCCCAGTATGACGAGACCAACTTGACCAAGGCCATATACAAGACCACCGAAGAGTGGCAGCACTTTGAAGAGTACAGCCGCATTATCTTCTCCGATGCCATTGACTCCATCGCCCGCGTGTGGCTTCATGTCTGGATTCGCTACCGCAAGTGGGCCTCGGGCAAAGAGTAGTGCGGAAATACAGAATTCCTCGATCCGGAGAGACTAAAGCTATTTGGGTTTGATTCCCAATAGTTTTGTGCTTCCTTTCCCCTAAAAACAGGTGTTCCCATTTTGTGCTATGTGTTCGGCCTTGACGGGGGCAGCTTGGTTTCACTTCTGGCGGGCATGTCACCCCACCAGCCGTGGCCGAGGTCCCAGTGCTCGTCATAGACAAACTCGAAGTAGGGCAGTGAGAATTCCTTCTCCAGTAGCTCTGTCAGCTCGTCTTGAATGGGCTCGACCCAATGGCCTACCAGGACAATGAATCTGTTGATGGTCCATGCCACCCGGCCACGAGGAATCTGGGTATAGTCACCTTTGAACTTGGTTTCTGTCTGTTTGGCTTGGGCGAGAAAATATTCTTTGGCCTATACCTGACGGTGCAGTTGAGGATAGTTGATGAAAGGTTTTCCTTACTCGGCGGCATCCTCCACCTCGCGGGGTTAGCTCTTTCTTTCTAACCCCCAAAAAAGTATAGCCCTCAGGGGCGTACCAACAGATGCCTACGCAGGGCATCTGTTGGTCGAAGGAACCCATGTCCGCCATCTGTGCTTAATGCTGTTCTTCAGTTAGTTTTTCCATGTCAACTCTCAACTCTCAAAGAATTTTGATGGTGAAGTATTTGAATTCGATGATGTCGCCAGGGACGAGTTTGGCACGTTTGCGCAGTTCGGTCTGGCCGTTACGTTTGACAAGACCTTGGGTGACAACCTCCTGGGCCTGGGCTCCAGTCTCTACGCAGCCGGCGGCTTTGAGGAGTTGGATGAGCTGGATGTATTCTTCTCCTTCGCGGAGGGTGAAGGTGGTGTTCTGTTTGGCTATCATGATTTTTTCTTGTGATTAGTGATTCTTTTAGTGATTAGGTGTGTTCTATTTATTTGTTTCCATTGTCGCGTCCCGTCGGGACGCAGTTTACTGACGTCTGAGTATCACGGCACTGCGCCTTCGGCTTGTACCGTGTTATTAATAGTCTCACCCCTTCTGGGTGATTTATAGAAGTCCCCATTAGTAATTCGACAAAGTCAACTCTCAATTCTCAATTCTCAATTCTCAATTCTCAATTCCCAACTCTCAACTCTCAATTCTCAACTCTCAACTCTCAACTCTCAATTCCCAACTCTCAATTCCCAACGGTATTGTCTGTTCACTTTTCACTGGTTAAGAGTTGGAATTGATAGGTGTGATCGTAGTTGTTCCAGTTGCGGAGATAAAGGATGTGGTTGGTCTGATCATAGACGTTGCTGTACTGGGTGTCTTCGATGGTGCCTTTCGGGTCGCCCCACGCCAGGTCTACCCAGTGCACCAGGCCGAGGCATTCCTGTGCCTGCTGGAGGGTGAGGGTGCCGTTGCGCTGAGAAAGGTAATCCTCCACCGTGTCATAGCGCCACCAGCTGCGGCTGTAGGGGTTGCCATACTTGGGATTGGGCTCTTCGGTTTGGAACTTGGGGCTGAGCAGGTGGTTGGTGACGGTCATGTACTGTAAGGCGGTGTCTTTGGGCACGACGAGGGTCTTCCAGCCGTCTTCAAGGTCAAACTCGACGACGGCGGCATGGCCCTGAGCATCGGCCACCATATAGTGGTAGCCGCCACCGGTAACCGTGTCGTGGCGGACGTCGACACTACGGATAAGTTCCACAGCCTCCTCTACGGTGGCGCAGCGGTCAAGCACCAGGCGGATGAGCACGCTGGTGGCAGCCTTGTGCTTGCCAGTCTCCTGACGGGCGGCCTGCTTGGGTAGGGCCATGATGGACATGCAGAGGCCTTTCTCATTGACCCCGTCGAGGGGGGTATAGATGGCAGCCAGGCACATAAACTTGTCGGTCAGCCGGGTGGGCAGTTTGTCCAACCCGAAGCCGAAGTGCGACATATCGCAGCAGCTGATGGAGGCGTAGCCTTTCTTGGGATGGGAGGTGACCACGAGGGTGGGGTTCTTGAAGTAGTCGTAGTTTCGGCCATACCAGTAACCGGTGGCATCGGCTTTGAGGGCTTGGAAGCTGGTGCAGCCGAAGCCGTGGTATTCCCCGTTCTCGTCGGCCAGCTGGTTGCTCTTGATGGTGATGTGGAAGAGGCCTTTGCCGATGCGGTTGGCCACATACTGGCCCAGTTTGGCGTTGCCGTCGATGTCGTGGCTGAGCAGGTCGTCGAGGTCGTAGCTGGCCTTGTAGTCCATGGTGTAGAGATAGGGGTTGTCTTCGACTGATTTGATGGAGGCCACGGACCCGATTTCCTTGCCCCAGATGCAGCCCACGGCAATCAGCAGCGCGAGAATAATGCCTAGGATGATGGATAATAACTTCTTCATAATAGATAGTATTTTATAGTTCTCAATTCATATATTCTCAATTCCCAACTCTCAATTCTCAACTCTCAACGGCCCCGCCCACCCTTTTAGTTTTTAGTTTTTACCTTTTACTTTATCACAAACTCTCAATTCTCAACTCTCAACTCTCAATTCTTTTTGTGGTGCAAAGTTACAACTTTTTTTCGGTATGGGAAGAAAAATATTATGTTGGAGTAATAAAAAATGCTTTTCAGCGTTATAGAAAGCAAAATTAACCCTATTATTAATTAACATTTCTCAGTTATGAATTACACACCTTTTTTCCGTCGGGCAGCGATTTTGCTGTGCGCGATGCTGCTGTGCTGTGCTGTCGGCTATGCACAGAACGACGACGAAGACCTGAACAAAACCCTCTCGCCCTATTTTGTGGTGGTGAGCGACAACCCCGAGCAGGACAATCTGCCCCTGAAGGAGACTTCGGTGGATGCCAACATCGTGGGCTCCATTGCCGATGTGACAGTGCGACAGGTCTATGTCAACAGCGGCAAGAACCCCATCGAGGCCATCTACACCTTCCCCCTCTCGACCCGTGCCGCAGTCTATGGCATGCAAATGCGCATAGGCAGTCGCATAGTCCGTGCCCAAATTGAAGAGAAGAAGAAGGCCCGTGCCGACTACGAGAAGGCCAAGCAGGAGGGCAAACGCGCCTCGTTGCTGGAGCAGAGCCGCCCCAATGTCTTCACCATGAACGTGAGCAACATCATGGTGGGCGACACCATCGAGGTGGAGTTGAAGTACACCGAGCTCATCGTGCCGGAGAAGGGCACCTACAGCTTTGTCTATCCCACCGTGGTGGGTCCCCGCTACAGCAAAACCAGCAAGAGCAACCAGAACACTGGCGACAGCTTTGTGGAAACCCCCTATACCAAGTCGGGCACACTGCCCACCTATAAGTTTGACTACAAATTGAAAATCAGTTCCGCGGTGCCCATTCAGGACATCACCTGCACCAGCCACAAGATGAACATCCGCCACGCTGGCACAGGCCATGCCACCGTCACCCTCGACCCCGCCGAGTCCCAAGGGGGCAACCGCGACGTGGTGCTCAACTACTCCCTGCAGGGCAACCAGATAGAGAGCGGCATGCTTTTCTACGAGGGACAGGACGAGAACTTCTTCCTCTGCATGGTGCAGCCGCCCAAGCGGGTGGCCAAGGAGGATATACCTCCGCGCGAGTATATCTTTATTGTGGACGTCTCGGGCTCCATGTACGGTTTTCCGTTAGACCTTACCAAGAAACTGATGCGCAACCTCATCTTGGGGCTGAAACCTACCGACCGTTTCAATGTCATCCTCTTCTCCTTTGCCCAGGAGATGATGAGTCCGCAGTCGGTGACGGCCACAAAGGAGAATGTCGAGAAGGCCATATACTTTATCGACAACCAGCGAGGCTCGGGCAGCACCGAGGTGCTTGGCGCCCTACAAATGGCCTATTCCATCCCCCGATTGGACGAGGATGTCAGCCGCTCCTTTGTCATTGTCACCGACGGCTATGTGGATGTGGAGCAGCAGTGTTTCGACCTCATCCGGCGCAACAGCGGCGAGACCAATTTCTTTGCCATCGGCATCGGCTCCTCGGTCAATCGCTATCTGATTGAGGGCATGGCTTTCTGCGGTGGCGGCGAACCCCTGATTGTCACCAAGGAGAGCGAGGCTGCCGCCGCGGCCGAGCGCTTCCGATCCTATATCAGCACCCCCGTGCTCACCCGTATCCATTTCAATGAAGGCCGCTTCCGTGCCTACGACATCGAGCCTGTCAGCGTGCCCGACATGATGGCCGAACGCCCCATCCTCATCTTTGGCAAGTACGAGGGCAAGCCTCAGGGTACGGTGACCCTGACTGGCAAAGTGGGACGCAAACCTTTCCGCCAGACCTTTGACCTCTCCAAGTCTAAGGCCGACAAGAGCAATTCCGCCCTGCGCTATCTTTGGGCCCGCGAGCGAATCAAGTACTTGACTTATAACGAGACTGATAGATGGGGAGGAACTACGGGCAATGGCGAGAAGGAGATTCTGGAATTGGGGTTGAAGTACAATCTTATGACCAATTACACCTCTTTTGTGGCCATCGACGAGGAAATCGTGAACAAAGATGGCAAGCAGACCACCGTCAAACAGGCCGTGCCGCTGCCCGAAGGGGTTTCGGACTATGCCGTGGGTGCCGATGCCCCGATGCTCTCGCTGAGCAAGACAGCCTCGGTCGGAGGCATTTATGTTGAAGAAGAGGAAGTTGAAGAGGAAATATTTATGGCGGTGGAGACCGACCCCGAGTTCCCCGGTGGGTTGGATTCGCTGGCCCGGTTCATCAAGGCCAATCTCCGCTACCCAGAAGAGGCTTTAAAGCAAGGCATTGAGGGTCGGGTGTACGTTACTTTCACGATTGAGATAGACGGCTCGGTGAGCAATGTGAGGCTGCTGCGCGACATTGGCGGCGGCTGTGGTCAGGAAGCCGTCCGTGTGGTGAAACTGATGCCCAAGTGGAAGCCCGCTCGCCAGCAAGGCAAGGCGGTGCGCACCCAGTTTAACCTGCCTGTCCAGTTCGTGATTCCTAAAGACAAATGATGCCGCACGGGACCCAGTGGCTCTTGGGGGCAGTGCTGCTGGCCTGCTGCATGGCCTGCAGGGGTGGGGGAGAACCTGCCCCACCCCCTGTGGACAGTGTGGCAGACACGCTCCCCACCCTCGAAGAGCAAGAGCCCCGCGCCTCCGTCACCTTCATCTTGGGCGAGGATCGCTCCCAGTTCAACCAGTACTATACCTTGGCCAACCATTACTACCGCCTCAGCCCCACCGAGAGGACCGAGGCGGTGGTCACTGGCCTCACCTCGTTGCAAGAGGTGCTGCGCTACCTCCAGAAGCACCGGCCAGCCAATGGGCGTCCCTACGGCTTGGTCAACCTGGTGAGCCACGGCAACGAGTTTGTCGACATGGCCATGACCGTCCGCCGCGGCGGCGAACGAACTTCGGCTGAGAGCCTCCGCGAGGCCCTGCGGCGGGGGCAGTTGGTGCCGCCCGACAGCAGCGTGGTGGACAGCCTCACGGTGGTCTTCCTCCACGGCTGTGCCGTTGGGCGCAATCAGGCCCTCTTGGACCAACTGGCAAAGGCCTTTGGGGGCCGGCACGGCGTGACGGTCAAGGCCTCCAAGCATTTTGAGTACTACGCCTACCTTGCTGCCAACAAGAATCCCCAATCCATTCGCCACTACTACGCGCGGGTGTGGTATGCTTTCTACCATCCCGACTCCTCCATGACCGAGAACGACTATGTGCGACAGTTGGGCCGTCGCTACCCTCACGACCGGGTGCGGTGGCGCAAGGGGCTGCGGTGCCGTTTCCAGCAGAGTCCGACCGACTTCTACCACTACAGTTTCGAGGTGCCCTGCACGTGGGATGAGGTGTTCGATTCTCCAAGCGAAATGCCTTTGGTCAACTCCCGCGGCCGTCGGCAGAGGTGGATTGAGGAGCATGAAGATTTCCGCCAACTGATGGCGCGGTCGCAGGTGCCGGAGGAGTATTTCCAGGTGAAGTTCTTCCGCCGCACCTATCACGTGTCCGACGACAGCATTGCCCTCGGGCTGCATGTACGTGCCACAGCCGGCGTGATTTGTCTTATCCAGCCCCTTACTGTCGCCGACTCGGCAGGCCACAGCTGTCTGCCTTTCGTACCAGCCGAGTCCGATACGGCCATTTTTGCCTTCTCGCGCAGGCTATAATGCCTCTGCCCAGCGGAAATTCTCCTTTCCTGCCCCCAGCTCAAAATAGTAGCGGAAGATGCCCACATCCATCTTGGCGTAGGGCGAGAAGCCCGGCTTGGCCTCAACCGAGCCGTCGGCTGCCAGGCGGAAGGTGACACGGAACTGGTTGAGGGCCGAGGGGGCAAGCAGCACGGTGTCAATGCCGCGACGGAACCACTCGGGAGCGTTTTGGTAGCCGGGGGCAATCTTGGTGGCCGTCTTCATGGGGTGCAGTTGGCCCTGGGTGGCGCCGTGGCCGATGCACATCACTCCTTTGATGGCTTCGTCGGGCCATATGTGCATGTTCTCGGTCTTGCTGTAGGTGAGGCCTACCCAGCAGGTGTTCAGCCCCATCATCTGGGCCGCAAGGCACAGCTCGGCTCCATAATAGCCCAGGCGCTGGCTGAGCGTTGGCTGCTTCTTGCCCACCAGGGCAATGAGGTTCTCCACACCGCTGAATTTGCCGTAGTGGGCCAGCCTACCGTCGAAGGCCTTCGGGTCGTCCAGCACCAGTTGCAGGTGCAGGTTGGCCTGCTGGTTGATTTCGGCAATGCGGTGGTTGAGTTGCTCCTTTTGCTCCTCCGTGAGGGGCTTTTGCAGATACTGCCGCACAGAGTGACGGGCTTGTATGGCTTCTTGAATTGTCATAGGGCTTGATATTTTTTTCATAGTGCAAAGATACGATTTTCTATCCATACAAAAGTTTTTTTCTTCTTTTTTTCTCGGCTGACAGGTTTTTGTGCTTGTTTTTTTGAATAAAGTTGTAAATTTGCAGTTCGAAAAGATGTAAATAAATGGGAATTGAGATTTGAGAATGGAGAATTATGCGGAGGGCGAAAGTGTTAAATAGATGTAAAATTCCTACGGAACGGTGTGCATTGTGTTTTTTCTGTGTACCTTTGCACCGTTTTTTTAATTAACTCAACAGTTACATGTTCGACTTACAGGAATATATGAGCAACAACATCAGCAACATGATGTTGACAGGATATAAAAACATGCTCAAGAATCCCCGTGAGGCTCGTTTTATGCTCAAGATGCAGCAAACCTTCAAGAAGTCCGAACGCCGGCGCAAGCAGACTGCCGAAGAAGAGGGTTTCGAGGTGCCGCCATTTCTGATTTCCAGTATTTCCAACTCCTGCAACCTGCAGTGCAAGGGGTGCTATGCCCGCAAGAACGGCATTGCCGACGACCCCGGTGCCAGCACTCGTCCCACCCTCTCGGCCGACCAGTGGAAGCATATCTTCGAGGAGGCCGCCGCCATCGGCATCAACTTCTCCCTCTTGGTGGGTGGCGAACCCATGATGCGGCGCGATGTGCTGGACAAGGTGGCCGAGGTGAAGGATATGATTTTCCCCGTCTTCACCAACGGCACTCTCATTTCGCCCGTTTCTATTGACTTCTTCCGCAAAAACCTCAACATGGTGCCCGTCATCAGCTTGGAAGGCGACATGTTGGGCACCGACAGCCGTAGGGGCAAGGGCGTCTTCGAGCGGGTTCAGCGTTCCATGGACATGCTGCATGAAGAGGATATCTTCTATGGCGTGAGCATCACCGTCACTAGCGAGAACCTACGTCAGGTGGCCGGCGACGAATTCGTTCAGCAACTGCGGCAACAGGGCTGTCGCCTCATCTTCTATGTCGAGTATGTTCCCATCGACGCGGGCACCGAACACCTGGCCCTCACCGAGGCCCAACTTGAAGAGCAGGACCACATCAACGGCCACCAGCGTGAGCTTTTCCCCGACATCATCTTCCTCTCCTTCCCAGGCGACGAGAAGTACATGGAGGGCTGTCTGGCCGCGGGGCGCGGTTTCTTCCACATCGGGCCCGACGGGGCTGCCGAGCCCTGCCCGTTTTCGCCTTTCAGCGACAGCAATGTGGTCACTTTGGGTTTGAAGGGTGCGCTCAAGAGCCCCCTCTTCCGCAAGCTGCGCGATGTGCGCCTCGTGGGCGGCGAGCACCACGGCGGCTGCGCCCTCTATGAACACCGCGACGAGGTGGAACGGCTGCTGCACCAATAGGGGTGCCAAGGGTCCTATAGCCCCCTGAGAAAATACTGATTACTAACCCTATAAAATATAAAGAAACATGAATATTGCAATTCGCTATTTCAGCCGTACCGGCCACATGAAACAGATGGCCGAGGCCGCTGCCTCTGTCCTTGACCTGGAGGCCCATACAATCGAACAACCGATTGACGCCCCTGTGGACGTACTTCTGCTAGGCACGGCCGTCTATGCCGCAGGCATCGACGGCAAGGTGAAAGACTTCATTGCCCAACTAGACCCCGCCAAGGTGAAGAACGTCATCTGCTTCAGCTCCTCAGCCATTCTGGAGTCCTCCTATGCACAGGTCAGGAAGCTGCTGGAGGAAAGAGGCATAGCCGTTGACAGCCGCGAGTTCCACTGCCGTGGACAGCTGACCCTGCTCCACCGCGGCCATCCCGACGCCTCCGACATCGAAAACCTCAAAACCTTCGTGAAGGCCCTCAACCTCAAATAAGACTCATAAGGCCAATTGGTCCAATTAGACCAATCGGACCAATTGGCCCCAACCAAAACAGAAAGGTCTCATTGCCCTACCAGAAGGGCGAGGAGCACATTCGACCAGGGGGTGCAGGCGGCGAGGGACGGCAAGCAGAAGATTGCCGTAAGGATGTCTGCGACCACAGGTGACCCAAGCGAGCTGAGACTGATGAACGTGGTCTGTGGCTCGGCAGAAAACAGTTGGTGGACTAAGAGGTCTATCACTTAGTAAAGTATTGACATATCTCATGCAATCGAGGTATAATGCTACAAGCGAAGTCATACGGACATTGGTCAATTGACAGTTTTTCTTGTGTCGAACGACTGGAAGCAATTTGCCGTGGTGTAAAAACAAGTGGAAGGCTAAACTTTTTTGGGACGCTTTTTGTCTTAGTGAAATCCGTGGCAGACATAATAAAAAGAGACACATGTATTTTAAACAATGTGTCTCTCATCTAGTAGCGGGGGCTGGATTCGAACCAACGACCTCCGGGTTATGAGCCCGACGAGCTACCACTGCTCTACCCCGCAATGCTTAATTCTTCTGTTGAATTCGAGTGCAAAAGTACTAACTTTTTCCCATATGGCAAAATTTTTCACCCTTCAAAAAGTTTCTTTAACAAAACCAGCAATCATTCTCAGTGGCTTATAACAAAACTTTAACAAATGCCTTTCGTTCCTTTTGTGCCGCAAAAACCTGCCGTCGTGCCCTCCCAATGTAGAAATTCTGCCCTTTTTTGTCAACATTCGAAACGCTTTCTCTCCGCTTTGGTGACCTGTCGGTTGCGAGTGGGATTCGGTTCGATAGCGGTGGGCATACGTGTGATATGTCAAAAAGTTGTTATTCAATGCTGTGCAGACCACCATGCCCCCAGGGCTGTTTGATGGCCTTGTTTTGAGGGTGGGTTGTTCTTTTTTGGAAGGGAGAACACAATATTTTGGAGTGGGCGGCGTTATGGAGATGTATTTGACTAGATAAAAACTACCAGCTATGGACACTATCACCATTCTTTGGGCCGACGACGAGATAGACCTTCTCAAGCCACACATCCTTTTCCTGAAAGAGCGCGGCTATGAGGTAGTGGCCGTCACCAGCGGCACCGAGGCCTTGGACGAACTGGACGAGCATCGTGGCGGCATCGACATTGTCTTTTTGGACGAGAACATGCCGGGACTGAGCGGCCTGGACACCCTCAGCCAGATAAAGGCCAAGTATGCCCAAGTGCCGGTGGTCATGATTACCAAGAGCGAAGAAGAGCACATCATGGACCAGGCACTGGGCAGCAAGATAAGCGACTACCTGATTAAGCCTGTGAACCCCAACCAGATTCTCATGGCCATCAAGAAGCACACTGATGCCCACCGCCTGCAGAGCGAGCACTCCACCATGGGCTATCAGCAGCAGTTCCGCCAGATAGGCATGGAACTCTCCGCCCCGTTGGACCACGAGGGGTGGAAGCAGCTCTACCGCAAGTTGGTCTACTGGGACTTGGAGCTGAGCGGTACTGACGACCAGAACATCCACGAAATCTTCGCCTCCCAGCGTTCCGAGGCCAATCAGCTCTTCTGCCGGTTCTATGAATCCAACTATCTGGACTGGCTGAACAGCCCCAATGCCGACAAGCCGTTGCTTTCCACCATGGTGCTGCGCGAGAAACTCTTTCCGCTGCTGCGCGAGGAGCGGCCCACGTTCCTTATCGTCATAGACAACTTCCGCTACGACCAGTGGAAGTTTCTGCAGCCCGCCATCGAGCGGTATCTGCACACCGCCGAGGACGACCTCTACTACGCCATCTTGCCCACCACCACTCAGTTTGCCCGCAACGCCATGTTCGGCGGACTGATGCCGTCGGAAATTGAACGCAAATATCCTCAGTATTGGATCAACGAGGACCAAGAGGGCTTCAAGAACCAGTATGAGAACGAGCTGCTGGACGAGAATCTGCGCCGCAACGGTTTCAACATCCGCCACAGCTATAGCAAGGTCATCAATGCCCAGTTCGGCCACCGCTTGGTGGAGGGCATTGGCAATATGATGAAGAACAAGCTGAATGTGATTATATACAACTTTGTGGACATGCTTTCGCATGCCAGCACCGACTCCAACATCGTGCGCGAGCTGGCTATCGACGAGAAGGCCTACCGCTCGGTGACCCTCAGCTGGTTCGAGCATTCGCCCCTGATGGAGGCGCTGCGGTACCTGAGCGACAAGGACGTAAACGTGGTTATCACCACCGACCACGGCTCGGTGCGCATAGACCGTCCGGTGCGGGTGAAGGGGGACGTGAGCGTGAGCGTGAACCTGCGCTACAAGCAGGGCCGCCTGCTGGACTACAATCCCAAGGATGTGTTCGAGGTGAAAGACCCCGCAAAGATATTCCTGCCCCGGCGCCACATCACCTCGCCCTACATCTTTTGCCACGAGAACGACTTCTTTGCCTACCCGAACAACTACAACCAGTATGTGCAATACTACACCAATACCTTCCAGCACGGCGGTGTGTCGTTGGAAGAGGTGTTGATTCCCTTCATTACGTTAAGGAGCAAATGACGATTTAGACAAAGTAAAAACTGAAAACTAAAAACTCAAAAGAGATTGTAGTTTTTAGTTTTTACTTTATAGTTTTTTACAGAATGGAGATTACCGAATATTACCGTAGGTCAAAATTGGTAGGACAGTTGGGAGAACTGTTGCAGAAAGGAACCAATAGGATACATGTGACAGGCATGGTGGGCTCCATGTCGGCTGCTGTGGCAGCTGCCATGGCCATGGAAATGCCCGACCGAGGCCAACTCTTGGTGGCTGGCAATAAAGAGGAGGCCTACTATCTGCTGAACGACTTAGAGACCCTGCTTGACGAGGCCGATGCCGAATTGGAGCAAAAAAGAGTGCTGCTGTTCCCCTCGTCGTACCGCAAAAACCACCGCCCGTCGGCCCCAATGGGGCAGGGGCAGAAGGTGGAAGATGACGGAGGAGACCTTTTCGCCACCGATAACGCCAACATCATGCAGCGCAGCGAGGTGGTGAAGCAACTGAATAGTGGCCGAACGCTGCTGGTAGTGACTTTCCCCGAAGCGCTGAGCGAGAAGGTGGTGAGCAGCCGCACGCTGACCCGCAACACCTTGCGGGTGGCCAAGGGGGCGAAAATCACCATGGATCATGTGATGGAAGTGCTTCAGGACTATGACTTTGAACGAGTGGATTTTGTGGTGGAGCCGGGCCAGTTCGCCATCCGGGGTGGAATATTGGATGTCTTTTCCTTCGGGGGTGAACACCCCTACCGCATAGAGTTCTTTGACGACGAGGTAGACTCGTTGCGCACTTTTGACCCCGTAAGCCAGCTCTCCATCAAGCAGTATGACCAGATAAGCGTATTGCCCAACATGGAGCGGCGGGCTCAAGATGTGGTGACTGTGGAAGAGAAGGTGCCGCTGCTGCACTATTTCGGGTCGGAGGACTTGGTGTGGGTGCAGGGACTCATGTTGGTGGGCGAAACACTGGAGACTCTCTTTGCCAATGCCGGAAGGGACGAGAAATACTACTGCTCGGGCAATGAATTCATGCGCAGTCTGCTCAACTGCCGCATCATTGAGCAGGGCAACAGCAACTATTTCACCAAAGCAGAGCAGGTGAAAGCCGATGCACAGCCGCAGCCCGCTTTCCACAAGCAGTTTGAAATGTTGATGGATACCCTGGGCAACTATCGCGACCGAGGGTTTAAAATGGTTATCACTGTTGCCAACGAGCAGCAGCAACGCCGTCTGGAGAAGGTCTTTGCCACGGCCCAGTCACAGGTGGATGTGCTGGCCCTGGCCAGGGGCGAGGGCTATAAGACGATTGGGAATGTATGGCCGATTGAGTTTCTGCAATGCCAGTTGAACCGTGGCTTTGTGGACGAGGCCGAAAAACTGGTGTGCTTTACTGACCACGAGATTTTTGAGCGATACCACAAATACACCGTCCGCAACCTCAGCGACACCCATCAGGCACTGACCCTTAAGGAACTGTTCGAACTGAAGCCGGGCGACTATGTCACCCATATCGACTACGGTGTGGGCCGCTTCAGCGGGCTGGAGAAGATAACCACCGGCGGCCACACACAGGAGGTGATACGCCTGATTTACAAGAACAACGACACGCTGTATATCAGCATCCATGGGCTGCACAAGATTAGTCGCTATGTGGGCAAGGAGGGAACCGCGCCCACGCTCAACCGCTTGGGCAGCAACACCTGGCAGGTGCTCAAGCAAAAGACCAAGAAACAGGTCAAAGACATCGCCAAGGACCTCATAGCCCTCTATGCCAAGCGCAAAGCCTCGAAGGGCTTTGCCTTCAGCGCCGACAGCTATCTGCAAGAGCAGCTGGAGGCCTCGTTTTTCTACGAGGACACCCCCGACCAGCTCAAAGCCACGCAGGAGGTGAAACACGACATGGAGGACGAATCACCCATGGACCGCCTGGTGTGTGGCGACGTGGGATTCGGCAAGACCGAGGTGGCCATCCGTGCTGCCTTCAAGGCCGTCTGCGACTCCAAGCAGGTGGCCGTGCTGGTGCCCAACACCATTCTGGCATTCCAACACTACAACACTTTCTGCGACCGCCTGAAAGGGCTGCCGGTGAACATCGACTACCTCAACCGCTTCCGTTCGGCCAAGGACAAAAAGGAAATATACAAGCGGGTGGAAGAGGGCAAGATCGACATATTGATTGGCACCCATGCCATCACTAACAAGAGCCTCAAATTTAAAGATTTGGGACTGCTGATCATTGACGAGGAGCAAAAATTCGGTGTCAGTGCCAAGGAGAAGCTGCGCCAGATGAAGGTGAACGTAGACTGCCTCACCCTCACCGCCACCCCTATACCCCGCACCCTCCAGTTTTCACTCATGGGTGCCAGAGACCTGAGTGTCATCCGCACCCCGCCTCCCAACCGCCAGCCGATACAGACGGAACTGTGCAGTTTTGATGAGGAGGTCATCCGCGATGCCATCCGCTACGAGATGTCGCGCGGCGGGCAGACCTTCTTCGTCAGCAACCGGGTGGAGAACCTGCCCGAGATGGCCGGTCTGGTGGGCCGCCTGGTGCCGGATGCCCGCGTTGGCATTGCCCACGGCCAAATGGATGGCAAGCAGGTGGAGGAGACTATGATGCGCTTCTTGGAAGGCGAAATAGATGTGTTGGTGGCCACGGCCATCATAGAGAACGGTCTGGACATCCCTAATGCCAACACCATGATTATCAACAATGCCCAGAATTTCGGCCTCAGCGACCTGCATCAGATGCGCGGCCGCGTGGGCCGGAGCAACAAGAAGGCTTTCTGCTATATGCTCATTCCTTCTTATAGCGTGCTCACCGAAGAGGCTCAGAAAAGGCTCAAGGCCATTGAGGAGTTCAGTACCATCGGCAGCGGCCTGAATATTGCCATGCGCGACCTGGACATACGCGGGGCGGGCAACATCCTGGGAGCCGAACAGAGCGGCTTCATCAGCGACATAGGCTACGACATGTACCACAAGATTCTCAACGAAGCCATCGAGGAACTCAAAGAGACCGATTTCAAGGAGCTTTTCCAACAGGAGATAGAGGAAAGCAAAGAATATGTGAAGGAATGCGTGATAGAGACCGACCTGGAGGTGCTGCTGCCCGACGACTATGTCACCAGCGTGAGCGAGCGACTGCTGCTCTACAAGGAACTGAACGACCTCAGCACCGAGGAGGAACTAGACCGCTATCGCGAACGGCTGATAGACCGTTTCGGCCCCATCCCGATGGCCACACAGGAACTCATCAAGACCATCACCATGCGTCGTATGGCCAAAGAATTTGGCATAGAAAAGATAGTGCTGAAACAGAACAAACTGGTCTGTTTCTTTGTCTCCAACCAGGAGAACCCCTTCTATCGGTCGGCCAACTTTGCCAAGATGATACGCTACACGCAGAACCACCCGCAGACGGTCCACCTGCGCGAGGCTAAAGACCGCCTCTCGATGGTCTGCGACGGGGTGGCCACCATACAGCAAGCCATAGAGACCATAGCTCAGTTGCTTGATGCAAAAACGGCAGTGGCCCCTGTGGCACAAGGCTGAGTGTGATTTGCTGAGATGGGTTGGCCCCAAGGGCCGCCCTTGAAGCGAGAACGAAAAAAAACTCACCTCACACAATAAAAAAACATTTTTGTGGTTAATTAAGGCGAAATTAAAAAGAGTACAAGTTTTATTGAACAAGAAACACTAAATTGGAAAACACTTTAAAAACATTTTGTACCATGAAGAAACTGTTTTTATTCTGCTTAGTCGCCGTCATGACGATGGGAGCAGTGAATGCACAGGAGGCTAAGAAAGAAGCTGCCGCAGAAAACCAACACGGACCCAAGATTGTCTTTGCCGAGAGAGAACATAACTATGGCACTATCCAGAAAGGTGGTGACGGCAACTGCTCGTTCACTTTCACCAATGTGGGTGACGAACCCCTGATTCTGTCCGGCGTGCGAGCCAGCTGTGGCTGCACCACTCCCAAATGGACTCAAAAGCCCGTCATGCCCGGCAAGGCTGGCGAAATCGGCGTCCGCTACAATACCAACAATGTGGGCGGTTTCACCAAGACGGTCACCATCACGTCCAACGCTGTCAACGAACCCCGTGTGGTAGTGAAAATCAAAGGTAATGTGGTGGCTCCTGCCAACAAATAACATTTTGCATTACTGAATTCCATATCATGAATTCTGGACATCGGCCACGGAGGCAAGATGTTCAGAATTCATGATTCTTTAAGCATTTTCGAACTTATCAACAATTATTATTAGTCATGCCTAGCATTTCAAAAAAAGGTTTAGAACTGCCGCAGTCGGCCATTCGTAAACTTGTTCCCTATTCCGATGCAGCCAAAGAGCGCGGCATCCATGTATATCACCTGAATATCGGTCAGCCCGATATCGAGACCCCCAAAGGCGCGCTGAAGACCTTGGCCGAGACCAAGATTGGCGTTCTGGCCTACAGCCACAGTGCCGGTAACCTCTCCTACCGCAAGAAACTGGTGGAATACTATCACCGCCATCAGATTGAGGTCACTCCCGACCAAATCATCGTTACCACCGGCGGCAGCGAGGCCCTTCAGTTTGCCTTCACCGTCTGCCTGAACCCTGGCGACGAGATTATCATCCCCGAGCCCTACTACACCAACTACAACACCTTTGCCAAGCTGTGCGATGCCACCATCAAGACCATCCCCAGCGACATCAGGACCGGCTTTGCGCTGCCCCCGATTGAAGAGTTTGAGAAGGCCATCACGCCGCGCACCCGCGCCATCATGATTTGCAATCCCAACAACCCCACCGGCTACCTCTACACCAAGGAGGAACTGCTGAAGGTGGCTGAGATTGTGAAGAAGCACGACCTCTTCCTTTTTGCCGATGAGGTCTACCGCGAGTTCTGCTACGACGGCCACGAGCATTTCAGCGTCATGCAGCTGGAGGGCCTGGAGAAGAATGTCGTCCTGTTCGACTCTGTCTCCAAGCGTTACAGTGCCTGTGGTGCCCGCGTGGGTTGTTTGGTGACCAGCAACGAGGAGGTTTACAGCATTGCTATGCGTCTGGCTCAGGCCCGTCTGTCGCCACCCAGCTTCGGTCAGATATTTGCTGAAGCCGCTGTGGACACCCCGCAGGAGTATTTCGATGCCGTGAGCAAGGAGTATGTTGCCCGTCGCAACGTTATCGTTGAGGGTATCAATAAGATTCCTGGCTGTTTCTGCCCCAACCCCAAGGGCGCTTTCTACACGGTGGTTGACCTGCCCGTGGACGACAGCGACAAGTTCTGCCAGTGGCTGCTCACCGACTTCAACTATAACGGCGAAACCCTCATGATGGCACCCGCCACCGGTTTCTATGTCAATCCCGAAAGCGGTCGCCATCAGGCACGCATCACCTACTGCCTCTGCATTGAGGACCTGAAACATGCGGTCAAGTGCCTCGAAGAGGCCCTGAAGGTCTATCCCGGAAGACTCAACAAGTAATTATTAGTTAATAGATATTGGTTAATAGTTAATAGTTGCACACCGTTGCGGCTATTAACTATTAACTTTAAACAGCCCTTATGACTCGCGAGCAACGTCGCACACAGATTATCCAAGCCTGCATCGACAGGCAGCAGGCGGTGGCGGCCATCGCCAAGCAGGAGATGGACTCGGCCCAACAGCAGAGCAACGACTATGGTGCCAATGTGGACCGCTATGACTCCTACCGCACCAAGATGATGCACAACCGCGACATGTATGCCAAGCAACTCTCCAATGCCAACGCCAGCATCAGGGTGCTGCAGGAACTGTTGCGCATGGCCCCCATGCATGTGGCCGACCACGGGGCCATTGTCGTCACCGACAAGCAGAAGTTCTTTATGAGCGTGGGCATAGGTAAGTTCTTGGTGCCATACAAGACCTCGGCCATGGCACCACAAGAAATGTTTTTCGCCGTCAGTGCCCAAACGCCTATCTACATGGCCCTGAAAGGAAAAAGGGTGGGGGAGAGCCTCACCTTCAATGGGGTGACACAAGTGATAAAGGAAATCCTCTAACCCGAAGGGATGTTAGCAGTTCTGCTCCTTTAGGCTTTGTTCAAAATGTTCCTTCAGTTCGTCAAACCGATAAAATCTGTGGCCGCAATGGTCTTTCCACACTACAGGTCCGTGGTTGGGGAAAAGGTCCAGTAGCGGCTTGTGGTCCCCCAAGAGTTCGTCGTCGGTACTGAGGGCGAAATGCAGTTGCCCGACTTTGGGTCGGAGCTGTTGGAAGACCTTCTTGTCGAAGTTTTCGTATTCCTTTAGTTTATCGGAAATGTTGTCTCCCGTGCCTATGGAAAGGTGGCGGCGGATGGTACCCACTATGTCGCGCACAGGGTTGACACACCAAACCACCCCTTGGTAAAACTGTGTGCAGCATAGGGCATAGTAGCCGCCAGTGCTACTGCCGAGGATGAGGGCGGGTTGCTCACGTTGGGTCACCTCTTGCAGTTGGGTGTAGACCTCTGTGGGCGCAAGGCGGTCATAGTCAAAGGTGGGGGCAAGCACCTGCTCTTGTGGGAACATGGCTTGGAGTTTCTGGGCCTTCATGGCGTTGCCGGTGGAACCGTAGCCGTGGATGTAGAGGAGTTTCATGAAATGCTGATTTTTGGTAAATAACTTACTTTATGTTTTTTTATTATATTATTACAATAATAAATGTGTTTTCTCGTTCTGCATATTATTAGTAGTCTGAATTGAGACGGCGGCAGCCGCTCAGAATTCATCATTGAGAATTGTAAAGTATGAAAACGAAGTATATAATTTTTCTTTTGGGTGTGTTGCTGTTGGGTGCAGTTGCCAAAGGGCAGACGCAGGAGAACCGTTTGAAAAAACACGTCTACTATTTGGCTGCAGACTCGCTGCAAGGACGTAAGGCCGGCAGCGACGATGCCCGCAAGGCCCTTCGATATATCGAAAACGAATACAACAACATAGGCCTACAACCTTTCTGGGGCGGCGATATGCGGCAACACTTTCTCATAGTGAGTTATTCTGCTGCCAATAGCAAAGGTGCTGGGGTAAAAGTCATCGATGCAGATTCTGTGGAGTATTGGTCACAGAAACTCGGCAATGTCTACTGCAATCTGGTGGCCGTCATTCCGGGCAGCGACCCTGTGCTGAGGAATGAATTTGTTGTGGTGGGTGCCCACTATGACCATCTGGGCGTGCGTGACGGGCAAGTGTACAACGGGGCTGACGACAACGCGTCAGGTTCGGCAGCTGTGATAGAGTTGGCACGCAGGCTGATGCAGCGACGCGAGGAGTTGGACCGCAGTGTGCTCATTTGTGCCTTTGATGCCGAGGAAATAGGACTCCTTGGCTCGTCGGCTTTGGCCAACGAGCTGGATCGGCTGGGGATGCTGAGCCGTGTGAAGATGATGATGAGTGTGGACATGGTGGGATGGCTGAAAGGGGGAAGTCTCTCGTTCAGTGGCACTGGCACGCTGAAAGACTGTGACGAAATGATTCATGCGGCAGCAGAGAGTAGCGGTATAAAGGTGAGTACCCGCCGCTTTGAACAGTCACTTTTTGGTGCCACAGATACGGAACCCTTTGCCAAACGGAGGGTGCCCACGCTGGCGGTGACCACCGGATTAGACTCGCCTTACCATAAGCCCGAAGACGATGCCGAGCTGATTGACTACGAAGGACTTTCCAAAGTTACAGACTGCCTGGTGCAGCTTACCTGCGCCATGGCGCAGGTGGAGCAGCCCATGAATGCCACAGGCAGGTTCTCGCCCAAGCATACCGACGACTTCCCTTTCTTCCAGGGCGGTGTACTGTTGGGCATAGGTCCCAACCATTTGGATTTTACAAATTCCGCTTTCCGCACCAAATCTCTGCCCGCCTACCAGCTAGGACTGACGGGGCAGCTGAACTTCACCAACCACTTTGGATTGCAGGTGGATGCCCTCATGGATGGGGGCAGCACATGGTTCCCTTCGGGAGAGGACCTCTTGGAAGGAAGGTGCGAGTATAGTCAGCTGCAACTGCTGGTACCCGCCCAGTTGAAACTGATTATAGGCCCCCCGGATGCCAATGTGCAGTTGGGCTTGGGCGGTTTCTATGGATACACTATTAGAGCCAACTTGGTCGGTGGCAAGGGCAAGAACACGGTAGTGCAGGACATAGCCATTCGGCAACCTCACCAATATGGCTTGGTTTACAGCCTTTCGTTCCACATGGCGTACTTTATGGCCATCGGCATTACTCGCTTCCGCGGACTGTCTGATGTGAACTCGCCGCTCCCCGCCGAGGCACGGCGATGTGCCACCATGTATCAAGTAAGCTACTTATTCTAATAATACGAATAAAACTCATTCAAATGCTCGATTTCAAACAAATCATCGGAGCCTTTCTGGTACTCTTTGCTATCATCGACATCACTGGCTCCATCCCCATCTTCCTGTCGCTCAAGCAGAGCGGCAACAAGTATCATCCCCTTTTTGCCGCGCTTATCTCGCTGGCCATCTTTGTGGTCTTCTTCTTTCTGGGCGACGCGGCGTTGAAACTCTTCGGGGTGGACATTCAGTCCTTTGCCGTGGCGGGCTCCATTGTCCTCTTTATCATGGCCTTTGAGATGATCCTGGGCGTGGAAATCTTCAAGAACGACCACGCGGGCGGCGGCTCCACCGTGGTGCCTATTGCTTTCCCCCTCATTGCCGGACCGGGTGCCCTCACCACTATCATTTCGCTGCGGGCCGAGTATGCCGATGTGAATATCCTGATTGCACTCCTGCTCAATATCGTCATCGACTATTTGGTGCTACGCTATATCAACAAACTGGAGAAACTGCTGGGAGCCACGTTGGTGTCCATCCTGCGTAAGTTTTTCGGTGTTATCTTGTTGGCCATAGGTGTGAGGCTCTTCACGACTAATTTGGGCAGTATTATCCAATCGTTGCGACTCTGATCGAACCTTCAACCCCAGCCGTTTCACCTATCCACCCAGATGATTTTCAGCAGCCACATATTCCTACTCTATTTTCTGCCGCTGTTTCTGCTGCTCTACTTCCTAGTGCCGCCTAAGTGGCGCAACGGGGTGCTGCTGGTAGGGTCAATCATCTTTTATGCCTGGGGTGCTCCTGACTTCATACTCATCCTGCTGGCCTCCACGGTGCTTAACTTCTATCTGGTCAAGGCCATGCATCGGGCGCAGCGGCCAGTGGCAAAGAAAGCCCTCTGTGCGGCGGCCATCATCCTTTGTTTGGGGCTGCTGGCCTATTTCAAGTATGCCAATTTCTTTGTAGACAATGTCAATGCCCTCCTCGCCGCCTTCGGCTTGGGCACCATGACGTGGACCAAAGTCTTGCTGCCCATTGGCATCAGTTTCTTCTCCTTCCAGTCGGTCACCTATGTGCTGGACACCTATCGCGGCGTGAACCAACCTATGAAGCGCCTGACCGACTATGTGGTCTACATCATCATGTTTCCACAGCTGATAGCCGGTCCCATTGTGCGCTATACCGACATCGCCGACCAAATTACTGCCCAACGCCGTCTGCGCTGGGCGGAATGCCTGCAGGGTTTCTACCGCTTTACGGTGGGCCTGTGCAAGAAGGTACTGGTGGCCGACGTCATCGGTCGCACGGTAGACATGGCGTTGGGTGGGGACCTTGCGGCCATGGACATGGGCACGGCCTGGATTACCATCATCGCCTACACCATGCAGCTCTACTTCGACTTCTCGGGCTACAGCGACATGGCCATCGGCCTCGGCCGCATCATGGGTTTCAAGTTCCCTGAGAATTTCGACAACCCCTACACCTCCACCAGCATCACCGAGTTTTGGCGCCGTTGGCATATCACCCTTGGCACCTTCATGCGCAACTATCTTTACATCCCTCTGTGGGGCAACCGCCGTGGGACGGTGCGCACCTATTTGAACCTCTGGGTGGTCTTTCTGCTCAGCGGCCTCTGGCATGGGGCCAGTTGGAACTACGTCCTTTGGGGTGCCTATCATGGCTGTTTTCTGGTGCTGGAGAGATTTCTGTCGCGCCATGTCCCGGCCTTCGACACCAAACGGCGACACCCCCTTTTCGTGCTGCCCACTTTCATCATCTTGGTGGTCGGTTGGTCGCTCTTTCGTATAGAGGACTTGCCCACCTGCTGGCAGTTTGTCCGTCGGCTGTTCTCGTTTGACTTTGCTGGGTTCTCCCTGTCGCAACAGCCGCAGTTCTATGTCATGCTGGTGGTGGCCCTCTGCTTTTCTTTCCTTACGTTGTTGCCCTTTGGCCGCCGGCTGGAGCAGGCGGTGTTCTACACCGATTATCGCCGTCCTTCGGTCCACCTTCTGGTATGGCTGGCGGCCTGCCTGCTTTTCTTCTTCTGCCTGAGTGCGCTTACGGCCACCGACTTCAGTCCCTTCATCTATTTCCGATTCTAGCCATGCAACGCCTCCCCAAAATACTCTGTCTGACCACTATGGCCCTCATGCTGCTCACTGTTGCGCAGGGTTTCTGGCACGTTATTCCTGTAAAGCCACTGAAAGGTGTCTATGTCAGTGCCGAGAAGCCGCAGTTTACCTTTCAGGCATTCCTTACGGGTCAGTGGCAGCAGGCCCTCGACACCTACGCCAAGGAGCATCACGGCTTTCGCGAACCGGCCATACGGATGTACAATCAGTACCTTTGGACGGCCTACCACAAGTCTACCAACCCCGGCTCTGTGGTGCTGGGCCAGCACGACTATCTCTTCGAACCGTGGTTTGTGGACGAGTATTACACGGACTGTTTCCCTCATTTCTATTCCGACAGCATACCTGACTACGAGCGGGAGAATGTCTTCTTCCGTCGCATCAGCCGCCTCTCCAAGTTGCAGAAAATACTTGAAGAACAAGGCGTTCACCTGTTTCTTGCCATGCTCCCGGGCAAGGAGCGCATCTATCCGCAGTATCTGCCCGACCGTGGGGTCGAGGCCCGAGGCAACCGTACCCTCGGACACCATCGCGCCTACGATTTCTACAGTAAGTGGTGCAACCCATACGGCATCCGCCATGTGGATATCTGCCATTGTTTCGACTCCCTCAAGGGCCGCACGCCCTATCTGCTCTTCACCCAAACCGGCACCCACTGGAGCAGCATTGCCAGCACCTATGCTTTCGACTCCGTCATGCGTTTCATGCAGACCTTCGGCCCCGAAATACGCCCCGTCACCCTTGGGCAACCCTACCACGCCCGCACCCGCGAGCCCGATGCCGACCTAGACGACCTGCTCAACAAGACCTTCCATATCCCCACCGAGCGCAACCAGTATGTCGACGTCGCGTTGGCCGACCCTGCCCCCGAGCGCAATCCGTCGCTGATTGTCATTGGCGACTCTTTCTTCTGGAACGTCCTGTACAACTACCCCGTCCAGCAACTCTTCTCCAATTTTCGCTATTGGTACTATTTCAGCACCATCTACTATGACCCTGACCACGAGCAGGTGGCCGACATCGACCTGGTGGAACAATTGCTCAGTGCCGACTATGTGATGCTCTCCTACTGCACCGTGCAGCTCTACAACTTGGGCAACGGTTTCGTCAATCGTGCCCTCTTGGAGCTCTGCTACGACCCCGAGCAGATACAGGCCGTCCGCGACAGCCTGGCCGCCACCCCCTCGCCCCTCAGTGTTGACGAGCGCATTGACCGCAATATGGAGCAGTACTTCCCCGAGTTGGCCCAGTCCGAGCCCACGGTTCGCTGCTCCCGATTGAGGAAAAAAGACCAGACACAATAAAAAATGCACAATCGCGTTACCCCTTTGATATGAAAAAACTCCTTGCCATAATGTTGTCCCTCCTGCCCCTTTGGACCATGGCGCAGGAATACGATTTCGCCAAGAAGGTTGGCGGCAACACCCTCTATTTTGCCATTCTCACCACTGGCGGCAAGAACGGTCCCACAGTGGAAGTCACTTTTCCCAATACGGAAGAAAACCCATGGAAGGGCTACTCCAAGCCCCGCGGGCAGGTGGACATCCCCGAGGTGGTGATCCCCGACCGCTCTAAGGACAAGAACGTCGACCCCGAGGACGACGACACCACTGTCTACAAGGTGGTCTCTATCCGCTACAATGCCTTCCAAAACTGTGACCGCATCACGCGGCTGACCCTGCCGTCGACTATCAAAAAGATAGAGGAATATGCTTTCGATGGCTGCAAACGCATCGAATACTTGGTCTGTCAGGCCCTTGAGCCCCCTCGGTTGGACGAGTCCTCCTTTGACAAGGTGGACATCAACATCCCTGTGCGTGTCCCCACGGGCACATTCGAGAAGTACAAAGAAGCCCTCGGCTGGCGTGTCTTTTCCGAGATAATAGAATATTAGCCCAGTAATTCTCCCTTCAACGATGGTGAAATACTGGTGAAAGGTGAATGGTAGATAGACATTTCAATTCTAAGATTGCCAATCAACAATCAATAATCGCTAAAAAAATAATAAACACCCCAATAGAGATGACCCCAAACGAAATCAGTACCCGCGAAGCCAAAGCCCGCCAGTTGCATGAGCAAGGCTACAACTGCTGCCAGTCGGTAGTGCTGGCCTTCGCCGACCTCCTCCCCATCGCCCCCGAGGCAGCTGCCCAAATGTCGTCCACCTTCGGCCGCGGCATGTCGGGCATGCAGCAAACCTGCGGCTGTGTCTCTGCCATGGCCATGGTGTGCGGCCTTTGCGGCCAGTCGGCACAGTTCAAAGGGCTTGCCGTGCGTTTCCGCGAAGAGAACGGCGAACTCAACTGCCCCGCTCTCCTGCGCCTGCAAGGCCGCGGCCATTCGTGCAACGACCTGGTGGCCTGTGCTGCCCGCCTGTTGGCAGAAGCCCTTTAGTGCCATCATCACTCTCTTATCGCCATGATTTACGACACGCTTGACCATATCGCCCGCTACGAGTCCCTGCTCCCCGGCCTTGCCGAAGGACTCCGTTTCATCCAGCAGGCACCGGCCGACATCACACCTGGCCGCCACAGCCTTTCGGGCGACAACTACGCCAATGTCGACCTCTACACCACCCGAGAAGTCAACCCGGTGGGCTATGAGGCTCACCGCAAGTATATCGACATCCAGTTTCTGCTCTCGGGCGAAGAGGAGGTGTTGGTGCGCCCGATTGACCAACTCGTCTGCACCTCGCCCTACGACGCGGCCCGCGACGTGGCCTTCTTCCGCCATGCCGACCCCACCGCCACGGTGCGACTGGGCCATGGCAGTTTCGTTGTCCTATTCCCCAATGACGGGCACGAACCCCAGCACGCGGTTTCACAGCCCCTCCCCGTCAAAAAAATAGTCGTCAAGATAGCCCAGCCCTGAGCACTTGGCAAATCCATCAATAACAATCGAAATATGGAAATCTTCACCCTTACCAATCAAGGCGGCATGACCGCCCGCATTGCCAACTACGGCGGTCGCATCCTCTCCCTTATTGTCCCCGACCGCCATGGCCGCCCACAGGACGTGGTGCTGGGATTTGACCGTCCCGTAGACTATCTGCGGGAGAACCACCAGACCGACTTTGGCGCAGCCATAGGGCGTTATGCCAATCGACTGGGCAACGGCCGCATTACCGTGGACGGCAAGACCTACCAGCTGCCGCAGAACAACGGGCCCCACTGTCTGCACGGTGGCCCCAACGGATGGCAATACCAACTTTTCGATGTGGAGAGCAGTACTCCCAACTCGCTGGTGCTCACACTGGTCAGCCCCGACGGCGACAACGGTTTCCCTGGTGAGGTGCATGTCCGGCTGGCCTACACCCTCACCGACGACAACCGGCTGGATATTCGCTATGGTGCGGTCTCCAATGCACCCACCGTCATCAATATGACCAACCACAGCTATTTCAACCTCAATGGCGACGGCAACACCTCTATTCTCAACCACCTGCTGACCATCGACGCCGACCGATATACACCTATCGATGGCACCTTTCTGCCCGTTGGCACCATCGAATCCGTGGCCGGCACCCCCTTTGACTTTCGTGCGCCCAAGGCCGTGGGGCGCGACATTGCCACCGACCACCCGCAGTTGCACAACGGCCACGGCTATGACCACAACTGGGTGCTCAACACACGCGGCGACGACACCCGCCCCTGCGCCCGCCTTGAAAGTCCCGCAACAGGCATTGTGATGGAGGTTTTCACCTCCGAGCCTGGTATGCAGGTCTATACCGGCAACTTCCTAGACGGCAGCCTGAAGGGCAAAGGTGGCATCGCCTACGCGCAGCGCAGTGCTATTTGCCTAGAGACGCAGAAGTATCCCGACAGCCCCAACAACCACTGGCCCGAGTCCAATGCTTTCCTCAATCCCGGCCAGACCTTCTCCAGCCATACGGTTTTCGCTTTTGCGGCTTGCTAGTCTCCCGTGGGAGAGATTGTTCCATGGCATTCTTTATCGTGTGCGATGGAATTGAGCGTGTCAATGAAAGACTGAGGTATTGCCTTTGTTTTTTTGATGAGAATTTGCTGTATGCCCAAATCCCCACCACTACCCCAACGTACCCTACCCGTTCGTCAGTTGGGTGAGTAGCGGGTGTGATGCCCTTTTCATGCGCGGCTGTAGTGATGATGAGCCAGGGTAAGGGTGCGTAATCAGAATTATATAAGTGCATTAGATGCCCTCCATGGCCTGAAAGACTGGTCACTTTGGCGGGGCCTATAGATACAAAAAGCCGCCCACGGGGTGGACGGCTTGATATGGTAGGGTGTAATCGGGTGGGATTACATGTTCTCGGCGTAGGAGATGTATTTGTCGGCTTCGCCGTACTCGGGGCTCTCAGGATAGTTGTCCTTGATTTGCTGGAAACGTTTGACGGCGGCTTCTTTGTTGCCGAGCTTGAGCTGCATCATGCCGGCCTTCCACAGTGCGGTGGGGGTGACGATGAAGTCGTTGGACTTGGCGGCGGCTTTGTCGTAGTAGTTGGCGGCCTCTTGGGTCTCGTTCATTTCGGCGTAGCAGTCGCCGATCAGCATGATGGCTTCGGTGCCGGTGAAGGTGTCTTTGCCTTTGTAGGATTTGAGGAGGGAGATGGCCTCATCATATTTGCCGAGGTTGAGTTGGCAGATGCCAGCGGCATATTTGGCCAGGTTGCCGGACTTGGTGGAGCCGTACTGGTCGATGATGTCGAGGAAGCCCATGAATTGGTCGTCGCCGTTGAGGGCTTTCTCAAAGTCGCCCTCCTGGAACCATTGCTCGGCGGCAAACATGTCTTCGGCAGCTCGCTGCTGGCGAGGATGGGCATAGAGGCCAATGTAGGCCCAGATGGCCAAAGCAACCAGCACGACGGCACACACGGCGATAGTGATCGTTTTTTTGTTCTTCTCGATAAACTGTTCGGTTTTTGCGATAACGCCGCTAACCTCAAGATTTTTCTCTTCGTTTTGCTCTTTCATTCTATATGTAATTTTATTTTTTCGAGGTTGCAAAATTAGTCATTTTTTTCCATTGAAACGAAATTATTTTTTTTGGAGGCTGATATTTTATACACATTTTTATTTTTAACATTTCGTATTTCATTGCATTATAGTATTTTATGGCTGCTGCACGAAAAAAAATCGGTTAAAAAAAGTTTTTATAGCTTTTTTTGCATATCTTTGCAAATTAGATTTTAATCGTGATTAAAGTAAAAAAGTTTAGTAGAAATGAATACGAAAGTCAAATATCTCGGCTTAGAACTGAAAAGTCCTATCATCGCTGCCAGTAGCGGAATGACGTCCAATATCGACAATTTGGTCAAGTTGGAACGTGCGGGTGCGGGTGCTGTGATTTTGAAGTCTATTTTCGAGGAGCAGATTATTTATGATATCAAGCGCAATACGCATGTTTTTGCCCCGGTGGGCAACTATGGCGCCAGCTATGAATACATAGCCCAACATGTGGCCGACAACTCGGTGTCGAAGCATTTCGAACTTATCCGACTGGCAAAGGAGAACCTTTCGATTCCGGTTATTGGAAGCATCAATTGTTTCTCGCACGAGAATTGGATTACGTATGCCAAACAGTTCCAGGAGGCGGGCTGCGACGCTCTGGAGTTCAATATGGCCATCATGCCTTTCGATGCCAGCCTTTCGGCTGACGACGTGGAGCGCACTTTCTCCGACATCATCCAGTCGGTCCGCAAGACGGTTTCTATCCCCATCAGTGTGAAGGTGAGCACTTATTTCACCGACCTGGCCAAGTTCATGCAGCAGCTCTCGTGGTCGGGCATTCAGGGCATCACGATGTTCAACAAGGCCCTGCAGCTGGATATAGACACCGAGACGGAGACGATTTGCAACGCCGACTCGCTGACGGCCCCCAACGAGCTGTACAACACCATCCGTTGGACGGCTATCCTGAGCAACAAGCTCCGCTGCGACCTTAGTGCTTCGACTGGTGTGACCGACGGCAGGGATGTGGTGAAGCTGATTCTGGCCGGTGCCAACACGGTTCAGGTGGCTTCCTGCCTCTATCGCAATGGGCTGGGCTATATGTCCGACCTCAACAAAGGATTGCAGGATTGGATGAAGCAGAAAGGATATGAGGACATCAGCCAGTTCCGTGGCAAGTTGGCCCTCAAGTCCAACGACAAAGCAGCCATGCTCATGCGTACCCAGTTTATGAACTATTTTGCCGAGATTAAATAACCCCTCGGTGCCAATGTATTATTTTTATTAACCCTAAGTTCTCTCTCTTATGGACAATGCACAAGACAAACCCGTGAGTTTCTTCCGTTTTGAAGACCTCCGCATTTACGCTAAATCAATCGACTACAGTGCTTGGCTGGTTTCCCACTTGGCCGAACCGACCAACGAAAAGCAACGCAGTCTCATCAGCTCGTTCTGCCATTCTTCTTATGACATCGCGCTTAACATTGCCGAAGGCTCTTCGCGCAACAAAAGCCAGTTCGAGCATTGCCTTAAGATTTCCAAGACTGCCATCCGCGAGTGCATTGTCTACACGGCTATCGCCTTTCAGACCGGCCTCTTCGATGAGGAAACCTGCAACCAGTCGCGTGAGTATCTCATGGAGCTCACCCGCATGATTGGAGCGTTGATTATCTCGCTGCAGCGTGGCGGCCGTCGCCGTGAGGAGTTCGATAACGTCACCGAGCCCGTCTCCGACACGGTTGATGACGATTTGGATTCAATAGACACTAACTTTTAAACACCCAAAGGATTAGCTCTCAGGTCAGGCCTTCCCCCTGACCTGAGTTGCCATTGCAATATAATGTACCCAAAAATAGAAAATCTTCACTTTACAGAGACCGGCAATTTCTTTTTGATTGCCGGTCCGTGTGTTATAGAGGATGACAAGAGTCCTTTCGCCATTGCCGAACGGCTGGCGGCCATCACGGAACGGCTGCATATCCCCTTTGCCTTCAAGGCCAGCTATCGCAAGGCCAACCGTTCGCGCATCGACTCCTTTACCGGCATCGGTGACCGCGAGGGGCTGGAGGTGCTGCAGGAGGTGCACAGGCGTTACGGTATACCCGTAGTGACCGACATTCATGGCGAGGAGGATGCCGCCATGGCCGCCCCCTATGTGGACGTGTTGCAGATACCGGCTTTCCTCTGCCGCCAGACTTCGCTGCTGCAGGCAGCCGCCGAGACGGGCCGCTGCGTCAACATCAAGAAGGGGCAGTTCCTCTCGCCCGAGGCCATGACTTATGCCGTGGAGAAGGTGACCCACTTCGGGGGCACCGATGTCATGCTCACCGAGCGCGGCACCACCTTCGGCTATCAGGACCTCGTGGTGGACTTTCGCAGCGTCCCCCTGATGCAGCAGAACCAGGTGCCGGTCGTCGTGGACATCACCCATTCGCTCCAGCGGCCCAACCAGACTTCCGGCGTGACCGGTGGCAACCCCGAGATGATTGAAACTATCGGGCGTGCTGCGGTGGCTGTGGGGTGCGACGGCATCTTTATGGAGACCCACCCCAATCCTGCCGTGGCCAAGTCGGACGGTGCCAATATGTTGCGCCTCGACTTTGTCGAACCACTCCTGCAGCGGCTGCTCAAAATCCACCAGGCGGCACGATGCTAGTTATTAGTTAATATTCAGCGGCTACTCTTTTTTTATTATATACTTTTCACTTTTCCAGATGCAACTAAACTTAGAAAGACCTATTGTATTTTTCGACCTAGAGACCACAGGTGTCAATGTGGGTGTCGACCATATTGTCGAAATTTGCCTTCACAAAGTACTGCCCGGGGGTGCCACCGAGACCCGCGTCTACCGCATTCGCCCCGTGGATGCCAAAGGAAAGACTGTCCATATTCCCGAGTATACCACTGCCATCCATGGCATAAGCGATGCCGACGTGGCCGACAAGCCTTCTTTCAGTGAGTTGGCTCCAGATGTGGCCGCCTTTATCGGCGATGCCGACTTGGCGGGCTATAACTCCAACAAGTTCGACGTGCCCATGCTGGTGGAGGAGTTCCTCCGTGCCGACGTGCCCTTCAACCTCAAAAGCCGCCGCCTGATTGACGTGCAGAACATCTTCCACAAGATGGAGCAGCGCACCCTCAAGGCCGCCTACCGCTTCTATTGCCACAAGGAGTTGGAGAATGCCCACAGTGCCGATGCCGACACCCTGGCCACCTATGAGGTGCTTATGGCGCAACTGGACCGCTACAAAGATGTCGAGTACACGGCCCCCGACGGCACCGTCAGCAAACCTGTGGTGAACGACATGGAACAGCTCAGCCGTTTCAGCCGTGCCAGCCAGTGGGCCGACCTGGTGGGGCATATCGGCTATGATGCCCAAGGCCGCGAGATTTTCAACTTCGGCAAACACAAAGGCAAACCCCTCGAACAGGTCTTCTCCCGCGAGCCCGCCTACTACGACTGGATGATGAAGGCCGACTTCCCTCTCTCTACCAAGGCCCTCATTACCGAGGTGTGGACCAACATGAAAAGCAAGAAACTCCTCGACCTCAAGCTGCATTTTGGAGCTGGGAATTGAGGCGGGAGCCGTCATTGTACACTGAGTGGGCGGCAGCCACTCAGAATACAGAATTGCAACGGCTGCCGCCCCACGCAGATTTCAGAGCTCAGAATTCAAAAGTTCTCTCTATATTGAGAAAATTGTCTGTTTTTGCGGGGAAGTTTTAAGTATGGAGAGAATTTTGGTGACGGCTTGGTAGGGCAGTATGAATCCCTACAAGTTGTCATCATATCTGGCATTTTTAGCACCTGAAGACTGTGGTTCTATATTGTACATTGTACACTATGCACTGTAATCTACCTATCCCTAGACTCTTGACAAGTTTTTGGGGAAAGACTTTCCGTATCAAATAAAAATAGTATATTTGCAAATGCAGAACGAAGAGAACAGCGTCTGCAAATGATTGAGAAAGCGCATTTTCGCTCTATTCCTGCTTGGTGAAACTGGACATTTCGCAAATATAGTAAGGGAATATAGGGAAGATGAATGCCTACAATGGACTGTATTGTTTTTTAAATACATCCACTTGTGGAGCAATTCACCAAAACCTTTATTTTTTACTATAGGGAGTCCAGCCCCACCAAGAAAATAGGGTCATAATGGATGGCTCCACTTTCTTGTATTGTGATTAACGTGTTACCGAGCCGCAACACAGACAAAAACACACAATATGAGAAAACATATACTTTCTTTTGTCTTTCTGCTAGTTACAGGACTTGCAAGTGCCTATGCTTATGACTTCTCTGCCGTCGCCCCGACTGGGCAGACACTGTATTACGATATCTTATCATCAACTACAGTGAGTGTGACATGTCCGAATAATAATATTCCTTGGTTCGGTCACACTATGCCTTCCGGGGCTTTGACTATCCCCTCATCTGTCACATACGGAGGTACCACGTATGCCGTTACCAAAATTGGATCTAAGGCATTTTTTGAATGTAGCGATCTCTTGTCGGTCACCATTCCGACTACTGTTGTAGCCATTGATACCGCATCATTTGTAGGGTGCACCGGCCTCACTTCTATTACTATTCCTAACTCTGTCACCCATATTTATAATGCTGCTTTCCAAGATTGTACTGGTCTCACTTCTATCACTATTCCTAACTCCGTCACCCATATTTATAATGCTGCTTTTGAGGGATGTACTGGTCTCACTTCTATTACTATTCCTAACTCTGTTACCCATATTTATCTTGCTGCTTTTGAGGGATGTACTGGTTTGACAACTGTGAATTATAATGCTGATAGTTGTACAACTGTTTGGGGATCACCATTCAACGGGGATTCTAATATTACGACCATCAATATAGGTCAGAATGTGAAAATAATCCCAGCAAATGCTTTTAACGGATGTACTGGTGTTACTTCGATCACGATACCGAGAAATATTAAAAGTATTGGGGGTAATGCCTTCTTGGGTTGTACTAATCTAACAACCGTAAACTTTAATGCCGACAGCTGCACCAATATGGGATACGATAGTGATAGTAATTATGTACACTATGTGTTTGGGAGTAGTGTCAATACCGTAAACATAGGCAGCCATGTCAAGATGATTCCGGATGGTGGGTTCAGCGGTTGTACGAATCTACAGTCTATTACGATTCCTGATTCGGTGGAGTCGATAGGTAACTTATCGTTTCTTAATTGTACTGGGCTTACCTCGATTACTATTCCCAGAAGAATTAGAAGCATTGGAGGCGGTGCTTTCGCGGGATGTAGTACCCTTACAACCGTAAACTTTAATGCCGACAGTTGCACCAATATGGGTTACTATAGTGATTATAATTCAGTAGATTATGTGTTTAACAATTGTAATGTCAGTACAGTAAACTTTGGCAACCATGTTAAGATGATTCCCGATGGGGGATTCAGCGGTTGTACGAATCTACAATCCATCACTATTCCTGATTCGGTGGAGTCGATAGGTAACTTATCGTTTTTTAATTGTACTGGACTTACCTCGATTACTATCCCCAGAAGAATCAAAGGCATTGGCCTCAATGCGTTCTATGGCTGTAGTAACCTTGCAACCGTAAACTTCGATGCCGACAGCTGCACGAATATGGGGTACCGTGGAAATTATAGTGTGTATCCGGTGTTTGCTAATTGTAATGTCAGTACAGTAAACATAGGCAGCCATGTCAAGATGCTTCCTGACGGTGGATTCTCTCGTTGTTCGAATCTTCAGTCGATTACGATTCCTGATTCTGTGGAATCAATAGGCATTCTGTCGTTCAGGGGCTGCACAGGTCTCACTTCGATTACTATTCCCAAAAGAATCAAAAGTATTGGAGACTATGCGTTCTATGGTTGTAGCAACCTTGCAACTGTAAACTTCAATGCCGATAGCTGTACCTATATGGGGTATGATACTAATACTTATACAATCAGCCGCCCATTTGCTAATTGCGGGATTAATGCAATTAACATAGGTAATAATGTTAAAATAATACCGGCTTATGCATTTTTGAGTTATAGAGGAATACGTACCATTATTATACCAGATTCAGTAGAATATATTGGTCTAGGAGCATTCAGATATTGTGATAGCTTGGAATCTCTGGTTATTGGTAATTCTGTGGATTCGATAGGTGTCGGTGCCTTTGGTTTTTGCACAGGGCTGACAAACATCACTGCAAAGCCTGCGGTTGCACCCAGGACTGGTCTCTACGCTTTTGACTCTGTCCCAGACTCTATCCCTGTATTTATCCCCTGTGGAAGCACCGCTTCGTATGCTGAACGCTGGAGCAACTTTAACAACTTTGTTGGGGTGCTGGATGCTACGGTAAGTGTATCGTCGATTGACGTAACGATGGGAACGGCATCGGTGGTCACCCAGCCCACCTGTGTGGAACCAACCGCTACTATAGTTGCTACACCCAACACAGGCTACCTCTTTGCCCATTGGAGCGATGGCGATACGGCAAACCCTCGTATGCTAACCATCGACAGGGATACACTTCTCACTGCATACTTTGCGCTGTTACCCGATACCGTCACCTACCATGACACAATAGTTGTCCGCGACACCATTTTTACACATGACACAACGATTGTGCATGATACCACTTATGTGGACATTTTTATTCACGATACTACGATTGTGCACGATACCACTATTGTCACTAACATTATCCATGATACCATAATTGTGAATAACTATATCCATGATACAGTTGTGGTGAACAACTATATTTACGATACGGCATTTGTTCACGATACAACCATTGTTAACAACTATATCCACGACACTACCATTGTGAATAACTACGTCCATGATACAGTTGTGGTGAACAACTTTATTCACGACACGACATACATTCACGATACGACCTTTGTTGACAACTTTATCCACGATACCATAACGGTTATGGTGCCAATAGATTACTACACGTTGTCGATAGTTTCAGAGCAACCAACAAAGGGCATTGTTGTAGGGTCGGGTACATATAGCGATGGCACTGTGGTTGAGATTGCAGCCATATCAGTATTGGGAAATCACTTTGTGCAATGGAGTGATGGAAGCTCAGAGAATCCACGCCACGTGACGGTGACAAGTGACATGAATATGACTGCCTCTTTTATTGAAGATGAGGTAGGTGTTTCGGATGTACAGCCTTCGGGCGTAACAATCACTGCGCAGGGCAATGTCATTACCGTGCAGGGGGCTGAAGGGCAGCGAGTCCGCATCTTTGATGTGGTGGGACGTTTGCTCAGTACCGAACAGACTGTTGCCGAGACTCAGCACTTCCGTATGATGGCAACGGGTGTCTATCTTGTGCAGGTGGGCGACTATGCTGCCCAACGAGTGGTAATAAGGTAGAACGCCGAGGCTACCAAAATGAATAAAGAGGGCTCCTTTGGCAAAAGGGAGCCCTCTTTTACTGCAATAATATCCTTTATTTGATGTCTAATGAGAGCATGGGGCGGCCTTCGATGGTGCCGTCGAGGTGGTCGCCAATCTTCACGGGGCCGACACCGGCGGGGGTGCCGGTGTAGATGAGGTCGCCGGTGCGCAGGGTGATGAAGCGCGAGACGTAGGCGATGAGGTGGTCCACGTCGAAAATCATGTCACCGCTGTTGCCTTGCTGCACCAGGTTGCCGTTGATTTTGAGATCGAAATTGAGGTCATTGATGGGCTTGCCCAGCTCTTCGAGGGTCACAAAGGGACCCATCACGGCACTGCCGTCAAAGCCTTTGGCCAGCAGCCAGGGCATGCTGCGCTCTTTGAACCCTTTCTGCATGTCGCGGGCGGTGAAGTCGATGCCGAGGGCCACGGAGTCGTAGTACTTGTGGGCAAACTCGGGCTTGATGCACTTGCCCAGACGTTTGATTTTCACCACCAGTTCGGCCTCGTGCTGCACATCCTGCGAGAAGTCAGGATAGAAGAAAGGCATCTGTTTCTGGTTCAGTGCGCTGTCGGGTTTCATGAAGAAGACGGGCTCGGTCGGCACGGCTGACTGCATCTCTTTGGCATGGGGCGCATAATTGCGCACTACACATAATATTTTCATTGTCAGTAGATATTTGTTTGCTAAATTCTCAATTCTCAATTCTCAATTCTCAATTCCCACCTCTCACTTCGTATGCCACAATGTCGATGCGGCGGTTGTGGGCGGCCTGCATGTCGTAGACCGACCGCACGCTTTTGGGGTTGCGCAGGGGGCTGGCTGCGGCCACCACCTCCTCGCCGGGGGCTCCGTTGGCCACGGTCTCAATGCTGAGGCTCCCATTTTCCAGGTAGGGGAGGAGAACCCCGTTGTTCCAACGCTTGAGTGAGTTGCGGAAGCAGTCGATGCGCCGTTTGGAGATATTCACGTTGTAGAGGCTCTCAAACAGCGGGCTGGCATAGCCGTTGATGGTGATGTTCACCCGCTTGCCGGCTTTGAGGTCGGCATAGAGGTATTGCATGAATTTGAGCATGTCGCTATGCCCCTTCTTCAATTCAAACTCGAAGAAGTAGTCCACCCCTTTCTGGATGGAGTCCCACTTGCGGCGGTCCACTGGGCTGGACTGTGCTCCTTTATACTCTTCCCGCAGTTGCATGTAGCGTTGCCAGGTGGCTGTGTAGTCGAGGCGGGTGGTGGTGTCGAGGGTCTTGGCATCGGGCTCGTCGTTGTGGAAATAGAGGCTCAGCGGCAGCAGCTCTTTCACGCTGTGGGTTTGGAAGGTGTCGACATAGACTATGGGCTGCTCCGCGGAGTCGGGTTTGGTGAAAATGCGGCGCCAGCGATAGAGGTCGTTGCAGCAGTTCTCGCTGGTCTTATAGAGCGAGCCGGGGCGGTTGGAGGCCAGAAAGCCGCAGGCCGTCACTATCTCGTTATCTTTTAACCCCTCCTGCGGGCAACGGCAGCGGCAGGGCTGGAAACTGAAGTAGAGGTCGTCGTACTCGGTGTTGATTTCCTCGCCGAGATTCACGGGCGTGTTCCAAGTGTTGCGCATTCCTTCGGACTGGTAGATGTCTATGCCGCCATGGCCTCCTGCACGGTTGCTGCTGAAGTAGAGGATGCCCTCTTCGTTGCTATAGTATGGGGTCACATCGTTGCTGTCGCTGTTCACAGGTGCGCCCAGGTTGGTGCAGTTGCCGGGAGTGCCTTCGCTGATGATGATGGCATACCAGATGTCCATGCCGCCCAGCCCGCCCGGCCGGTCCGAGCTGAAGTAAAGGATGGTCTGGCCCGTGGGCAGGTAGCCTATGCTGGGGTGGCTGCTGTTGTAGCCGCTCAGGTTCACGTTGCCCTTCAGCTTCTGCAACTTGCCCCACCGTTTGTTCACGCGGTGCGAGTAGTAGATGTGGTTGACGCTCCTGTCGCCCGACTCGCTGCGGGTAATGTAAATGATGTCGCCCTTGGGGTCGTAGGCCACGTTGCCGTTGTTCATGCCGTTGGCGTTCAAGCCCCACTGGTTCAGGACGCCCCGCCCGATGGTTCCGGCAGTGTCTATGGGGGCCTCATAGATCTCGGTCAGGATGGGGTTGAAGTCCACCAGATACAGCCGCGGGGTTTCCTCCATCTGCATAGTGGTGTAGAGAATCACGCTGTCGTCCACGATGACGGCACCCGTCTCGCTGCCAGTGGTGTTGATGCTGTCGTGCAAATGGGTCACCTCGTAGCGCAGGTTCTGCCCCCACCCCAGAGTTACCATCAGCACGGCTCCTATGGCCAAAACAATTCTTTTCATATAGTATCCTTTTAATTTAAAAAACTAAAAGTAAAAACTAAAAGTGATTAGACAGATGCCATGACAATAAACTACTAAACTATTAAACCAATATATTTTTTAGTTTTTACCTTTTACTTTTTATTCTAGTCGTTTTTACTTTTTATCTTTTACTTTATCACAAACTCTCAATTCCCAACTCTCAACCCTCAACTCTTAACTCTCAATTCTCAACTCTCAATTCTCAACTCCCACCTCCGCCCACCCTTTTAGTTTTTACTTTTTACCTTATTAATATTGTGGGCATTTAATTCTCATGGTCTTACGCTTCGACTTGGCAATGCGGTAGACCATGCCCACCTCCAGTGCCCCCACTCCGCCCGAGGCGGCCACCAGGTCCGATATGTTGGCATCGTAGCAGAAGGTGAACACAAAGGCGTTGTACTCGATTATCAGATTGGCTATCAGTGCGTCGCCATGGCGAAAGGCCAGACCTGTGCGCAGGCTCATCTGGTGTTGAGCCCCTTCGGCGAGATACCATTTCAGGTCGGCCCCGTACAGCAGTTCGCGATAGCGGCCTTGCGCCTGCACCAGCACGACGGGCATGAGCGACAGCGACTGCCATCCGCGCCACTCGGCACGGGCAAAAAGGCTGTAGCGTGGCTCCAGACGGGTGTTGTCCAAACTCGAATAGGAGATGTCGGGACGGTTGAGGTTGCGCACCGAAAGGCCCACTTTGGTATGCAGGTCGCTGGTGGGCTGATAATACCAAGCCAAGCCTAGGCATAGCAGTGGGTAGCTCACCCTCTGCTGCTGGAATGTCTCTGCAGGGTCCTCCATATTGGCGTTGCTGGGGTCGAAGCCCGACTGTGCAAAGCCTCCGTCCACGCCCAGGGAGAGGAAGTTGTTGCCGTAGCGTCCCAAGGCCGTGAAATAGGCTACCGAAAGATGGCCAGAGGTGGTGCCGTAACTGAGCGTGCCGGCATGGTCGCTGAAAAAGGAGCCGCCAACGCTCAATCCGCGCTGGTGGTTGTTGCTGCGCCAAAGGGCTGCCTCGGCCGTGAGGCCAGTCGTCTGGAACGGAGCACTGATGCTGGCCCACTGGTTGCGGTAGATGAGGCCGATGCGCCCCGCGCCGTCGAAGAAACCCGCGTAGGCAGGATTGAGCAGCATCGGGTCGGCATCCACCTGCGAGAAATGGATGTCCTGCGCCCGCGCCCCTGCCAGCCCCACTGTCAGCATCAATAAGGCCAGAAACCTCTTAGAGTACAGAGTGCAGAGAACAGAGTACAATGAAGAAGACCTCTTGGGGAGGACTTCTTTGGCCGGGCGGAACCGCCCGCCCCTGTGCGCCGTGCATTGTCCTTTGTACGCTGTCATGTCAATTCAATGAATACGGAGTGGCTGCCGCCGTCTCAATTCTCAACTTCCAACTCCGTCCACCCTTTTAGTTTTTAGTTTTTACCTTTTACTTTATCACAAACTCTCAATTCGCATCATCTTGCATACGGCGGCAGTCCCAGGTCTGCAAACTCGCCCTTCAAGTATTTGAAATAGCCCGCAATGCCCACCATGGCGGCATTGTCGGTACAGAACTGGAACTTGGGGATGAACACCTTCCAGTGGTGCTTCTGTCCCAGTCGTTCCATCTCGCTGCGCAGCAGGCTGTTGGCCGATACGCCGCCGGCAATGGCAATCTGCCTTACGCCGCTCTCCTTCACCACCTTCTCCAGTTTCTTGATGAGGAAGCCCACGATGCATTTCTGAATTGAGGCGCAAAGGTCGGCCTTGTGCTCCTCGATGTAGTTAGGATTCTCAGCAATACGGTCGCGCAGAAAATAGAGGAAAGAAGTCTTTATGCCGCTGAAGCTGTAGTCGTTGCCTGCAATGTGTGGCGTGGCAAAGTGGTATGCGTCGGGGTTGCCTTCCTTGGCCAGCCGGTCGATGATGGGGCCACCGGGGTAGCCCAGGTCCATAATTTTGGCGGCCTTGTCGATAGCCTCGCCCGCCGCGTCGTCGATGGTCTCGCCCAGCACCTCCATGTCGAAGTGGCTCCGCAGCAGCAATATCTGCGTATGTCCGCCCGACACCAGCAGGCAGACAAAGGGAAACTGCGGCACCTGGCTCTGGTCGTTCTCCTTGATGAAATGCGAGAGCACGTGCCCCTGCAGGTGGTTCACCTCGATGAGGGGGATTTCCAGCCCTTGGGCAAAACTCTTGGCAAAACTCACCCCCACCATCAGCGATCCCAGCAGGCCGGGGCCGCGGGTGAAGGCCACGGCGTCAATCTCCTCCTTGCCGATGTTGGCATTCTTGATGGCGGTGTCCACCACTGGCACAATGTTCTGCTGGTGGGCGCGGGAGGCCAGCTCGGGCACCACCCCACCGTACTGCTCGTGCACCTTCTGCGAGGCAATGACATTGGAGAGAATGCGGTCGCCGCGCAGCACGGCAGCCGACGTGTCGTCGCACGACGACTCGATAGCAAGTATGGTAGCAATATGTTCAGTAGGTTCCATTGAGTGTAAAATTTGCCATTGCAAAGATACGCATCTTTTTTTATATAAAATGGTTTTGTTCGAAAAAAAGAAAAATTGCCCTTCAGCAGCATGCCGCCACAGGATGCTTTTGTGGTGGTAATAATCACGGAGTGGTCAGGATTGGGAGTGGTTTATCGTAACCCTCAATTCTCAATTCCCAACTCTCAATTCTCAATTCTCAACTCTCAAGGATGTCGGTTGGAATACGTCGGAGGGCGATTGGGGTGGCAGATTGGTCGTTTGGAACGCTTTTGGCGGGGGCGGGTGGCGAAAAGGGTGTACTTTTGCAGTCTCAAAAGAAGAAAAGAAATTGAATGGAAATATGAAAAAGAAATTGTTCGTCACATTGATGGTTTTTTCATTTTTGGGCGTGAGTGCCCAAACCGGAGTGCCGCTGTCGCTGACACTGGAGGACTGCCATAGGCTGGCCTTGGAGTACAATAAGCAGCTGAAAATTGCAGAAGAAAAGGTGGCAGAAACCGATGCTTTGAAGAAGATGGCGTTGAGCGAGATGTTTCCGAAGTTTTCGGCCAACGGAGCCTATACTTGGAACCAGAAGTCCATACAGTTGCTCAGCGATGAGAAACAGGATGCCCTAAACAACATGGGCACCAATGTCGCGGAGGACGTTGCCAACTCAGTTTCGGAGTTTGTCAACCGCCTGATGCCTATAGACCCGGCACTGGCTCAATCTTTTGCAGAGTTGCTGGAAGGAAGCGATGTGGCCCATGCGCTTAACGGTTTGGGACGGCAGATCACTAGCACTTTGGACATGGACCTGAGGAATATATGGGTTGGAGGCGTGACGGTGACGCAGCCTGTGTTCTTGGGCGGCAAGCTGGTGGAGCTCTACCGCAACGCACGCACCACCAACGAGATGGCACAACTGGGCTATGACAAGGCCAAGTCGGATATACTGGTGCAGGTGGACGAGGCCTATTGGCGTGTGATTTCTGTGCAGAAGAAGCTGGAGTTGGCACAGCAGTATGCGAACTTGTTGGATACGATGTACCAGAATGTGCAAGCCTTAAAAGAAGCGGAGATGGCCACCGAGGCCGACCTGACCAAGGTGCGCGTGAAGCTCAACGAGGCACAAATGAGCCTGACCAAGGCCACCAGCGGCCTCCAATTGGCCAAGATGCTGCTCTACCAGATGTGTGGGCTGGATCTCAACGGCAATTATTTGGTGCTAGAATCGTTGGAACTGCAGGACCGACAATCCTTGAGCAATATAGACATGAGTCAGGTGCTGAACAACAGCAGAGAGATACAGCTATTGGAAAAGAGCGATGCATTGGCCAAGTCGGCGGTCCACATTGCTGCTTCTGGTTTGATGCCCAATCTGGCCGTGACGGGTTCATATCTGGTCACCAATCCCAACCTGTACAATGGATACAGCAAAGGATTTGGCGGCATGTTTACCGTTGGAGCCGTACTGAACGTGCCTATCTGCCACCCCAGCGCCGTTTATGCCTTGAAGGCAGCCAAGCATCAGCGCAACGAGGTCCAGTACCTGATTGAAGAAGCCAGCGACAAAATACAGCTGCTGGTGAACAAACTCAACTATGAGTTGGAAGTGGCCAACCGCAAGTTGATGGCCAGCCAGACCAATCTCACCCATGCCGAGGAGAACCTTAGCCTGGCGGAAGAGAGCTTTAAGTCGGGCTTGATAAGCAGCAGCGATCTGATGGCTGCTCAGACGGCATGGCTGTCGGCCAGCAGTGAGTTGCTGGATGCCGGCATAGAGGTGCAGATGGACTACCTCTACCTGCAACAGGCCATGGGCAGGATTGGAAAATAATAGACGTTTGATGTTAGAGTTTAGAATTTATAGAACCCAATAAAATAAATAGAAATGGAAAATACAAAGAAACAGTCGTTGATAGGTGTCGGCGTTCTTATCGCCGTGGTGGTTGTGCTGGCCGTGGTGGGGCTGATAGTGCTGCGCCCTGAGCCAGAAGTACTGATGGGTGAGGCCGAGGCTTCCGAATACCGCGTCTCGGGCAAGGTGCCTGGCCGCGTGGAAGAATTTTATGTTCATGAGGGCGATCAGGTGAAGGCCGGCGACACGCTGGTATTCATCAACAGTCCCGAGGTGTCGGCCAAGCTGGAGCAAGCCCAGGCCGCCCGTTCGGCCGCCAGTGCTCAGGCCGGCAAGGCCAAAAAAGGGGCCCGTCAGCAGCAGATAACGGCCGCCTACCAAATGTGGCAAAAAGCACAAGTGGGAGTCGACATTGCCAAAAAGTCGTTGGACCGTGTTCAGTCACTCTACGACAAAAAAGTGGTCTCTGCGCAGAAACGCGACGAAGTGGAAGCCCAGTATAAAGCTGCCGTGGCAACGGCCAATGCCGCCAAGTCGCAGTACGACATGGCCTTGGAAGGCGCCCAGCAAGAGGACAAGGAGGCCGCCTTGGCCCTAGTGGCCCAAGCCAACGGAGCCATAGCCGAAGTGCAGTCGTATATGGGAGAGCGTTACCTCACCGCCCCCTGCGACGGCGAGGTGGTGGAGATTTACCCAAAACGCACTGAGCTTATTGGCACAGGGTCGCCCGTGATGTCTATTGTGGATATGAGCGATATGTGGTTCACCTTCAGCGTACGCGAAGACCTGCTGGGCAACCTGAAAGTGGGCAAGGTGGTGGAGGTGACCATACCGGCCCTGGGCGACGGAACGTATCAGGCACGAGTGACATATCTCAGGGCCATGGCCAGCTATGCTACCTGGCGTGCCACTAAAAACAACGGTCAGTACGACATGAAGAGCTTCGACGTGCGGATGGTGCCCGTGGAGGAAATCCCCGGCTTGCGCCCCGGCATGACCGCCATTATAAAAAGTAAAAACTAAAAGTGATTATAGTTTTTCGTTTTTAGCATACTCAATTCTCAATTCTCAATTCTCAATTCCCAACTCCGCCCATCCTTTTAGTTTTTACCTTTTACTTTAAATACATCTTCGATAATAAATGAAAACGTTGTTTGATAAATTGTCCAATGTGCTGCGGAGAGAGCTGCCCCGCATAAAGGCGCACCCACGATACCTCATTCTAGCCACATTGGGCATAGCATTCTCTTATCTGTTTTTCCTCACCCTCATGCGGGATGGGCAGCCGCAGAAGCTGCCCATAGCCATAGTGGATGAGGACGGAAGCTATTTTTCGCGCCGCCTCTGCCACGAGATCGAGGCCACGCAGGGGGTGCGCGTGGCACGGGTATACAACAGCCATAAGGAAGCCCGGGCCGCCATGCAGCGACAGGAAATATACGCCTTTCTGCACATTCCCCACGGCACCTACAACGATGTGCTGGCGTTCAAGGCACCACATGTAGTGCTCTATGCCAACAATGCTTATTTATTAAGCGGCACCCTCAGCTACAAGCAGCTGATGACTATCTGCAATCTGGCGGCAGGGGCAGTGCAGCGAGAAGTGCTGCGCAAAAAAGGCATGGGCGAAGAGCAAATAATGGGACTGATCATGCCGATAGAAATCGATGCCCATTTGGTGGGCAACCCGATGGCCAACTACCAGTCATACCTGCTCACCACCATCCTGCCGGGCATCCTAGGCCTGATGGCGATACTGCTCACCGTCTTCAGCATTGGCATGGAGAGTCGCGAAGGGACGGCCGGCGAGTGGCTTGCCGCCGCCGATGGCCGAATAGGCGTGGCATTGGTGGGCAAGCTGCTCCCCTATGCCTGCTGGTTCATAGCCTTACAGCTCTTGGGCAATTTGGTGCTCTTCGGCTTCTGCCAATTCCCCATGCAGGGCCATTACCTCACACTGGCCCTCTGCTCGGTGCTTTTTGTACTGGCCATGATGTCGGCAGGAGTGTTTCTATATGGACTGATACCACAGATGACCAATGCCATTTGCTTCAGCGCCTTCTACGGCATCCTGGCATTCTCCCTGTCGGGTTTCACCTATCCCGTTAGCGGAATGGCGCGGCCCCTGCAGGCCTTAAGTGTCGTCTTCCCTCTGCGGCAGAACTATCTGGTGTATGTGAACGAAGCCCTTTTCGGGCTACCGCTGTCGTACAGCTATGGGCATCTGTGCATTCTTGTCCTCTTCCTCCTGCTGCCCCTGATCACCAACAGTCGAATCAAAAAACAGATACTTAGCCATGAAAATGCTGCATAACATCCAACAGTTTTTAGAAGACCTAGCCGAAGTGTGTCAGGCCGAATGGGGCCGCATCTTTGGCAACACAGGCGTGCTTCTGATATTCTTTGTGGCCGGAGTGGGCTATCCCCTTATTTTCAATGGCATTTATGTGCAGGAAAATCTGTACGATGTGCCTGTGGCAGTGGTGGATGATGCCCGCTGCAAAGAGAGCAAACGCTTCATCCATAAAATGGACGCCACCCCAGAGATAGAAGTGCGATTCGAGGCCGGCTCGATGGCCGAGGCCGAACGCCTTATGGCCGAACGTAAGGTAAACGGAATCATTCACTTCCCCTCAGACTATGGCGAGCGGCTGGCCCAGTTGGAGACAGCCCGCGTGGGGGTGTTCTGTGACATGTCGTCCTTCCTGTACTACAAGAGCGTCTTCATGGGAGCCAACTTTGCCATGCTCGACGAAATGAAACAAATAGAATTCACCCGCTACGGCCTGACGGGCATCACCGGCCAGCAGGCCAACACACTGGTCAACCCCGTGGGGTACGACGACGTGAAGCTTTTTGTGCCGGGAGGCGGATTCACCAGCTTCCTGATACCCGCATTGCTCATCCTGGTCATCCAGCAAACCCTCTTCTTTGGCGTAGGCATGCTGGGTGGGGCCGCTCGCGAGGAAGGCACCCAGCTGGCCTCCATCCCCCCACGTCTGCGACGCCGCCACCACGACCGCGTGGTACTGGGACGCACCATGGCCTATATAGTCCTCTACGGGGCACTTGTGGCGATAGACCTATTCCTTATACCGCGAATGTTCAACCTGCCCCACATAGCGCAGATAGGCCAGCTGGCCCTCTTCCTGCTCCCATTCCTCCTCTCCGTCTGCTTCCTCAGCATCACCTGCAGCAGCCTTTTCAGGCATCGCGAGTCGGGCATCGTCACCTTGGTCTTCTCAAGTATCATCCTGCTCTTCCTCACTGGCTTTGCCTGGCCGCAAAGCTCCATGCCCGACCCTTGGCGTTGGCTGTCCTACCTCTTCCCGTCCACCCATGCCGTGCAGGGATATGTCCGTATGAACTCCATGGGGGCCACATTGCACGAAGTCAGCTTCGAATATCTGATGCTCTGGGTGCTGACCCTGCTCTATTTTGCCACAGCCTGCCTGTCAGTGGGGACCGGGGTGCGCCGCCGTCCCCGTGGGAAACCCCATCGCAGCGGAGCGCAGGGCAAATAGCGGACAATTATTAAGGTAAAAAGTAAAAACTAAAAAGTGATTATAGTTATTAGTTTACAAAACTCTCAACTCCGTCCACCCTTTTAGTTTTAGTTTTTACCTTTTACTTTATTACAAAACTCTCAACTCCGTCCACCCTTTTAGTTTTTACCTTTTACTTTATTACAAACTCTCAACTCCATCCACCCTTTTAGTTTTTACCTTTTACTTTATCACAAACTCCCAATTCTCAATTCTCAATTCTCAACTCATAAACACCCACACAATAATTATGCCCCCACAGCGTTATCCCAACATGACCTTTGAACACCTGCAGCCGCCCCGGCACATCATAGACAGCAGCCAGAAGATACTCTTTGGCAATCCCTTCTCCACCAAAGTAGCGCTATTGCTCACCCTAATTCATGCGGCAGTCATAACGCTGATGCTTGCCATCGCCAACCTCAAATGGGGTCCTGCCGCCGCCAACTACTGGGCGCAGCAGCTCCTCCTTCTGGGACACAACCTCATACTCTCAGGGCTGGTCTTTGGGCTGAGCTTCAGGGTCTACGGTCGCTGTCTTAAGCTTGTGGACCCCGCCCGCAGTGCCGCTAGATACATCGCATACGCCAGCGTTGGCAGCCTGTTGCTGATGTTAGCCTTCAGCATGCTCACTCACTGGCTGCGCCGTACCGCGTTCAACGACTTGGACACCCTCGGCATCATCGACATAGCCACCCTGGCCGATGCCCTGCTGACCGCCGGAGCCGTCCTGATATCCACCCTCATCTTCACCCTCAGCCGTCGGCAGAAGATGCTCTTGGCCAACCAGCAGTTGCAGACTGAACGCCTGCTCGCCCGTTGTGAAGCCCTGGAAAAGCAAGTCAACCCCCACTTCCTCTTCAACTCCCTCAACACCCTCGGCGGCCTGATAGGCATCGACGACGACAGCGCCCAACACTACCTGCAGCAGCTGGCCTCCACCTACCGATACATCATGCAACAACACGACACCCATACTGTCACCCTTGCCGACGAACTGGCCTTCGTGGACACCTACTGCCAAATGATGCAGACCCGCCACGGTGGCAACCTCCGCATCGTCCGCCGTATCGACCCAGCCCTGCTCCAGCGCCTCGTGCCCCCCATCAGCGTGCAGCTGCTGGTAGAAAACGCCATCAAACACAACGTAGTCAGCCACCGCCACCCCCTCACCATCACCATCGAAACCCCTGGTCCCGATCGACTGCGTGTCAGCAACCCCCTCCAGCCCAAGCAGGACCCACCCGAAGGCTCCGCCTCCCCCCATATAGGATTGGATAACCTCAACCAGCGATACAAACTGCTTTTCCACAAAGAAATAAGCATACAGCAAACCCCGACCTCTTTTGCCGTCGAACTGCCCCTGATAGCCTAGGGACCAATCAAATCTCAATTCTCAACTCTCAATTCCCAATTCTCAATTCTCAACTCTCAATTCTCAATTCTCAACTCTCAACTCATGAAAGTATTGATCATCGAAGATGAAATGGTGGCCGCCCAGCAACTCCGGCGCCTCCTGGCAGAAGCCGAACCTACCATCCAAATCCTGAGCGTGCTCCAAAGCATCGAAGAAAGCGTCGAATACTTCAGGCAGAACCCTGCCCCCGACCTAGTCTTCATGGACATCCATTTGGCCGATGGCTCCGCATTCCGCATCTTCGACCAAGCGAACGTCGCCGCACCCGTCGTCTTCACCACCGCCTACGACCAATATGCCCTGCAAGCCTTCCAAGTCAACAGCATCGACTACCTGCTCAAACCCATCCAGCTGGCCGACCTGCGGCGTGCGCTGGACAAGTACAGCCGGCTGGCATCCCTGCGGCCCGCCCCCGCCGCGGCCGACCTCGGCCGCCTCATGCAAATGATGCAGCAACACGCTGTGCAGTACAAAACCCACCTCTTGCTGCCCATAGCCGACCGGCTGCAGCCCATAGCCGTCAGCGACATAGCCTACATCCGACTCGACAACAAGATAGCCCACATCGTCACCCTCGACGGCCGTACCCATGCCGTCCCTAAACCGCTCGACACCCTGGCGGACCAGCTCGACCCGCGCCACTTCTACCGAGCCAACCGTCAGGTATTGGTGGCCCACAAAGCCATCACCGACATCACCCTCTGGCTTCTGGGCAAACTCAAGTTGGAGCTCTGCGTCCCCACGCCCGAAAGCATCATCATACCCAAAGCCAAAGTCCCCGAATTCAAAGAATGGTACACCCGCTGAAGCGGCCCCGCCCTGCACCGAGCGGCCCGGCGGTCCTGCCGCCCCAGCCTAGAGCCGCCCACCCTTAGCACCGCCCATATAAAATAACCAAGACGCACCCCGAAAATGCGCCCAACTACCCATCAAAAAACTTAACGGCATTTTGGCATTGGGATTTTGTAACTTTCATTCTGGCAGATTGCCCCAGAAAAGCAATCTTGAAGAATGCTTGCTTACAGGTTAAGCAACATCTCACCCAAACCCCACACAATGGGTCGCGACCCCCTGGAGGGAGCATCCATAATTCTTTTCATAAGGCTGGACATAGCTGTACACACTTTTTGAAACCCTCAGCCTGTGGGACCGAAGCCGTGACTGCTCGCCCGTTTCCCACTCCTTTTCCCATAGTATTTCTATTTCTTCCGGCTCGCTAATATGTTGGGTATGAAGTGTATGTGTAAGGCTCCATAAACGTGTGGGATGCCTCGAACCCACGCACTTATCCCTTTTTAGAGATAGGCTATTAATGATTTTTTGGTGATTAGTGAATCGCCAACTGTAATCGCTATTCGCTTTTCACTATGTAATTCTTAATTCTTAATTTTCACAAGACTGGACACAGCAGCAAACATTGCCAACAAGACCACAGCCATATTGTGGTAGGTGAACCAAGAATGCAAATAAGAATGGTTGGATGCAGCTAAGTACCACAGTAACGGAGGAAAAGCCATCAACAGGCAAAGAACCGCCCTGTGCAGTCCGTTGCGATTAAACCTAAATACGGCGAGGCAGACAAACGCCAGCAGGGCAATGCCCACCATGGGCCATACGACCAAATCCAGATTGCTCGTTATCGCCTCCCATCGAGTGAAGTACCAATCGTTGCCAGCACGTAGTGAAAACCTATTGAAGCCATCCTTTATTATGTTTTGAGAGGTTAATGCAGATGCAATCAGCCATTTAGTGCCCCAGCTGGCGCCATAGCCCGTCAGCCAGGTGGCTGAAGCGGCTGCGATGGTGCCAATACTTTTGCGAAAAGTATCCTCCTCCCTCATCACCAAATAGATGCACAGAGGCATACCCCAAGTGAGCATGGGGCATGTCAGTAGGTCGAAATAGGCCAGTAGAGATCCTGTCACAAACATTGTCATCATCATCTGCCCCGAGGTCTTCACCCGATAGAGCACCCACAACGTGGTACCCAACGTCAGCACTAGCACGGGAATAAACTGTATGGAAAGCTGCATGAGGAACACGTTTACTAGCAATAGCGAAAGAATGTAACTGGCCGCTATCAGTACATTCACTCTGCGATACAGTGCCACACACACCCACAGCAGCAGCAGCGACGACAACACATAGAAGACCAACCGCAGAGTGGTGTAGTCGGTAATCTGTAGCAAGCACCTCATCAAAAACGTGCTGCCATGCCAGTAGCGTCCATAGTACACCTTTGTCAGCGAAGCGTCGTGATCCACAACACGGTGCAGGCTGCCGCACTCGGGAATGTCCCCCATGGGTCTGGGCTGCAGTGTGTCCAATAGCCTTGGTACCAACAGAATCGACGTCATCAGGCTGTCGCGTCCCCCGTTACACGCTTGGTTAAGTATCAATGCATCGGTGTAATTGTCCGTATACAGCTTCTTCGTGTTCGCGATCGCATAACTTACATCATCTGCAAGGTCGCCCATCTCCAAAGTCCTTTTAATATTATCCTCTATCGGTTGGTTGGGCAAAAGATTTGCAAGAATACCGAAAAGTAGATAGCCGGCTATCAAACCGACGAATACGACACAATATTTCCAAACCGTCTTCATTTTATATTGCTTGATTGTTTGAGTATTGACAATTCTCTATCTACAATTCGCATTAAATAAATTACTTATTACTTCATACTCTTTCTTTTCCTTGTCAACGATTACATCGAGACACAGTCCTGTGAACAAAGCAAGAAGCGCTGCCAGCCATAAGAATATCGAAACTATCAGGGTTGGCATTCTCGGTACCAAGCCCGTCTGAAAATATTCTACCAGCACCGGTATAAACATAGCGATACCAATTATCGCCAATAACAAAGCCAACCAAGCAAAGAAACGAAGAGGCTTGCACTCCTTAAAAAGCATTACAATGGTACGCAACACACTGATGCCGTCACTAAGTGTGTTGAGCTTTGAAACACTTCCTTCCGGGCGGTCTCGGTAAATAATGGGAACCTCCTTCAATAGAAAACGTCTGTCTAAGGCATGAATGGTCATCTCTGTCTCTATCTCAAAATTGCCAGACATCACGGGGAACATCTTCACAAAGCGACGGCTGAATGCTCTGTAACCCGTCATAATATCGTGAATGTCTGTATGCCAAAAGCGGCGTATCAGCCATCGCACCATTCGGTTGCCACCGTTGTGGAACGGTCGTTTGTTCTCTTCGAAATAGGTGGCGGACATGTCTTGAACGGAATTAACTTGACACTTTTTTGCGCAAAAAAGCAAAAAAG